>Ga0272443_10000579_pt1 | contig 65252 bp, 58 predicted proteins | sample SSMAcet12_FD_193581 | JGI IMG/M metagenome (GOLD analysis project Ga0272443, IMG submission 193581) | Marine sediment archaeal communities from Little Sippewissett salt marsh, Falmouth, MA, United States - SSM-Acet-12 | ecosystem: Environmental > Aquatic > Marine > Wetlands > Sediment ...
CAATAGCGGTGTTTGTCACCGTGTCGTTTAATCTGATCTCGTTCCATTGATGCCTCCCGAGCTAAGGTTTGACACAACGGAACATATCGGCGAAACTAAAAAAAGATGCTGATTAATGAGCGCTTACATTCATAACACTCCTCAAAAAAGTTCTTCGCCTAATCGCTGCCTTCACGCGCGCGGTTTACCGCGTCGCTGTGCATCGCTTTATCGAGCCTTCGTTCTTGGTTTACTTTCTTCTCAAAGCAGTAGAAGGGGCCTTCCCGGAACATCACCGATCGTTGGGCAACGGCAACTCGGCTATTTGCAACGCGGAGTCGCGCAAACGAGAAACTCAACGGCGCATCCTGCCCGCATCCACTGCATTGCCCCATTGGGCGCCGATTGATATTATCGCATCACGAAAGAGCAGCGCCTTTTCCGTGTTGAATCGGAACTCAATCACACCCTCCCATCCTTCTCGAAAGTGTGAGGACTCAAATGAAATACATAATCTTTGCCCTTTAGGGGCATCAACATACAAGTTCGCTACCTTCGGGTCTTCAACAGGCACATTAATCTGACGTTTCCCGTATGTGTAACAGACCACTTGCGAATGACAACCTTAAATTGACCACTTGTGATTACCTAAAACTGACCACCCTGAATTAAATAAAAAGAAGGGTGTTGGGTACCACCCCAGTGTGGTGGTTTGCCTGGGCGAGGCCAAGCCATGGCCTCGACGCTTATTGGTAGATGTATATCCTGGCAGTTCGGCAGTTGGTTCTCCTATTTACTATAGAACAGGATAACAATTTAAATAGTCAATTAAATTCTAAATAAGAGATGTTACTTCAATATGTTAAATATTTTATCTGAAATTTTCACGTATATCTCTGCGTGTCAGAAAATTGTCAGATTGAAGTTGTATGGTGGAGCACAATTGTATCCTGAAGAGATTTTTCGGGGTGCGGGGGAAGCCGCGGTCGTTGATATTCAACAAAGGAGGAGAACAATGAACTGGCTTGCGGATGTGATTGTGGTGGCATGGTTTTTTCCCGTGGTTGTCTATGGCCTTATCCCGCTTATGATTGGTGTCGGGTGGGCGCTCGGAAAGCTGATTGGAGGAGTCAGCGAGCGGCTTGTACAGACATCGGCAGCCAAAGACAGCGGAGCGGTCAACGATTCATTGAGCCAGGTTGCCGGATAAATCCAACACCTTCTGAGACGAACAGGGGTTACAATGAATCTTAACGGTATACCTCGAAGAGCAATCGGAACGTTTTGGCCGGGAATGTTGAGGGAAGTGTGGGCCGGATGCATGGCCGGCATGGTGACTTTGACGGTTAGCGTAGCTATGGCTGCGTTAATTTTTAAAGGCGATCTTGTTGCCTTAATGCCAATGGGAATAGGCCTTGCAATAGTCGGAGCTACCATAACAGGGATTGTGACCAATTGCCTTTCATCATTTAAGTGTACTGTCTCAGGCCCACAATCTACATCATCCATTGTTGTTTCAATTGGAGCTACCGCCATCTATGCATCTCTTTATGGTGAAGGCGATTTAGCTGCAGTACGACCAACGCTCCTGGCGTTTTTTTTGACCAGCACACTTTTTGTGGGAATTGCACTTCTTCTATTAGGACGTATGAAAGTCGCTAAATGGATTCGCTGGATACCTCAACCTGTGATGAGGGGAATATTAGCTGGGACTGGCTGGCTAATTCTCTGTAACTCCTTCGAAATATTCGAGGGCATAGTAAGTTGTCTAGATATCATCAATGGGCAAGTAACTATCGTCCAAGTGATAAATATTCTGATAGGTCTCATGGTCGGGTTTTTTGCTTTCTATCTGGATCAACGAAACGCACTTCGAATGAATTCAGCAGTTCCTCTTACCGCAGCATTTATTATATCAGCAATTTTCCTCTGGGGGATAAATGGTCTCTATTGGCCAAAAGACGCCCTCCCCTGGAGACTAATCACTATTGCATCGAATAGCTTGATGCTGTCAGATACTGTGTTGAGCATTAAAACAGCAAGGTGGGATTTAGTTGCAGCCCAGTTTGGGACCATATTGGCGCTCGTATTTATAACCTTCACCACGATCGTTTTCAATGTCAGTAATTTTGAGCTAGTCACAACCAAGGACGCAGATTTAGATCGCGAAATTGCCGCGGCTGGTTGGGGAAATACAGTTGCATCCTTTCTTGGAGGGCTGGTTGGCTATCAAATGCTATCGCCCTCCGCTTCCAACTATTTGCATGGCACTAAAAGTAGAATAGCTGGGATAATGCCGGCGATCATATGTTGTTGCGTTTTTTTCAGCGGGGGTCGGCTCGTATCGATGATTCCAACCACGCTTCTTGGCGGCTATCTGCTATTTGTCGGATTTAGTTTTCTGCATATAGGACTCTATCGGAGCTGGCATGAGCTAAAGCGGATAGATTACCCGATCGTTTGTTTCATCTTCATCACTTGCGTAGTTACTGGCCTGATGACTGCCATTGTACTTGGGTTGCTGGCATCGCTGGTGGCGTTTGTGCTTAACTATTCCGGCGTTGAGGTCATAAAGCAACATCTCACTAGCCGTACTCACCGCAGCACCGTAGAAAGATCAGGTGCTGCCTTACAATACATTGATACTCACGGAGATCGAATTCAGATTATCCGTTTACAAGGGTATCTATTTTTTGGCAGTGTCTTCAAACTATACCAATTGTTATCTCGCCTCATTGACAACATGGAATCTCGTCGTGCTCATTACATCCTGCTGGATTTTGGTAACGTTCACGGCGTAGATTCTACTGCCCTACACATCCTAAAGAAATTCATCCATATTACCGGTAAAAAACCGAACATCCACTTGGTCTTTTCTCCGTTGCATTCGTACCTGCAGGACCTGACCGTTAACGTTCAAAAATGTTGTGACGACACACAATTTATTGAGTGTTTTGTGGATCTTGATAGAGCGCTGGAGTGGTGTGAAGATCACCTTCTAAAAACAAGTGCAGAGCATGTAAATAGTTTATCTGTTTTTGATACTTTTCAGGAATCATTAATTATGGAAAACGATCGGCTCAAACCTATCACTCCGTATCTTAGATGTAATACCATAAAGGAGGGCGACTTCCTCTTCCGCCAAGGCGATAATTCAGAGGCGATTTATTTTGTTAAATCTGGAGAGTTTTCGATACTATTGGAAAGAGAGGATTCCTCTTGGATCCGCTATCGGAAAATTGGCAGCGGCAGCGTAGTTGGGGAGATGGGGTTTTTTCTATGCTCAAAACGTTCTGCATCAGTAATTGCTACAACAAGTTGCGAAGTTACCGCTCTGGATCGTGATCGAATGAGACAGCTACAATCCGACGCTCCAGATGTTGCTATTGGTTTCCAAGGCTATCTGATTAAAACCCTATCAAAAAGGCTTCAACAAAAAACAGATGAGTTAACCAATTTACTGTATACCAAGGAGCAAGGAGGCAAGGAGGCAAGGAGGCAAGGTTTAGTGGGTGCAATTAACGGAGGCAATTGTGGATTTTTAAAATAAAGAGAGTGCGAAACTGGAGCAAACACGCAACTCAGTCAGTGATACTCAACCCTGCTGGAATCAATCCTTCAATGATCTTATCGATCAAGCCAGGCACTTTTACATACGTGCCGATCATCTCTCTTGCCTTACTGGAAAAATCCGGCACCAGTGCCAGCAGTTGCTTGACGGCCTTTTGCGCTGCCTTCACTCTCCCCATCCTGCTAAGAGCAGCCGCACGCATGAGGGGATCGTAGAACAGGTCGGGGTAATTGAATTTCAGCGCCTCAGCGAGGGCATTTTCATAGTCATCCCGGCGGTAATAATCGGTGAACGTGGCAAGATGAAACCAGGTTGGATGGTAGGGGTTGAGCGCCATCCCCCTGGCCAGAAGATCACGACCACGCTCCCATTCGCCAAAGAGGCAGAGGTGCCAACCGGCAACGCCGACAATGTAGGGCGCATTGGGGTTAAGGGCGACGGTCTCGTGTACACTCTTCAAAAACAATTCCCTATCGCCCCGATGAAAATGCACCAGGGTTATCGCGTCCTGCACGAACTGATTATCTTTATCAAGAGCCGCACCTTTTTGGGCGCAGGTGAGAGCCGTATCAAGAGCATCGGTACTTTCAACAAAGCCAAGGGCGAAGTTGTCAGCATGTAAATGGCCGAGCATGGCCCAGGCCAAACCATAATCCGGGTCCAACCGCACCGCCTCTTCAAGCGCATTACGCGCCTGTAGGAAGGATTCCCGGGTCAACACCGTCTCATAATGGTAGAACCTCAATACGGCGTCATATGCTTTCAATTCCGATGGCCGTTTTTTGCGCGACTCTTTTGACAGACGCCGATTCATCAACCCATAGTGATCGGCGATACTGCCAACCACCCGCTGGGCAATAAACTCCTGCATCGCAATCAGATCAGCGGCGGCAAGGTTCTCCTTGAAGGTGCTGCCCCATATCTGTTCAGCGGTAAGAGTGTCGAAAAGCTGGATCGTAATTTTGATTTCAGTCATTCCTACGCGGATGCTGCCGGCAAGCAGGAAGCGCACGCCAAGTTCCCGACCAATCTTCTGGGGGTCTACCTGTTGATTCTTGAGTTGCATGGCTGAGTGTGCGGCGATAACGGAAATATCCTGAAATCTAGCCAGCTCGGAAATCAACTCCTCGGTCAGACCATCAGCGAAATAGTCACGCTCCTCATCGCCGGATAGATTTTTCAGGGGCAAGAGGATAATCGAGGGTCCCGAAAAAAGAGGTTCCCGTCCTGATGCGCCCTGTTGCCCCGCATCACCGCTGACGGATCGCGCGGTATCGATAAACAGCGGGACGTACCCACCTTTGGGGATCTCTATTCTTACCGGGCCTACGGTATCTGAAGTGAGATAGTAGTTCTCAAGGGCACGGCGCAGTCTTCCGGCTTCCACCCGAACAATCGGATCATCCTGGGGATCAAAAGAAGCGGGCCGATCATAAACGGCGATGGCCACGGTATAGGCCTTGATTTGGGTCGCTCTGCCCTGTAACGTCTCTTCCACGATGTACTTCAGAAAACGTTTCTGTTTTTCCGAAGCCTTGAATCGAGGACTACTGAGGATGCGTTCCAAGTGGGCCCGCACCATCTCCTCCGCCACCTCGCCGGGCCAACCGTCAACCTTCATTATCGTTCACAGAATTTTATTTTTTCAATATGTTGAATGGGATTTGTAACATGTACGTTACCCCAGCGAACTTGCCTGCCTGAGCCAACGTGGTACACTACTACTTAATCATGAGCCGACAATTCTGGTCGAACAGGCACTTCCCGGCCGGAGACAGCGCCTGGCATTTTCATTGATTAATGACCTGCTGACGATACTGCACAGGCACTTCCCTGAAGCAAGCAAGACCACCAGACAACCACTGGACGAAGATCCAATACTCAAGGAGACAGAAGAAAATTATCGCGACTGTGTCACTGCTCCGCGGCACTGGCGCCGGTCAAAAGCACCAGAGGCCCAAGCCGAATCGCCGAATATTTTACAATTTCAAAGCAAATAGAGCAAGAGGCAGTATCTACGTATAAAGCATGATTTACCTTGCTTCGTCTCTATAGCCCAAGCAAACCAGTTCTCGACCAGACTTGGAAACCGAGTGATTGTGAAAAAATAAACTATCAGGAAACTCGGGTGAAAATGAGAAATTATTCGATGGTGATTGTCACCGCGCTTAACCCATTGCTGGCGTGATGCGTGGTCAAGGGCTGGATCACCTGTGGGCTGATGATAAAAACAACAACTGAGGAAATAGAGCCATGGAGTCGAATACGCACGATGAGATGTCCGCGAAAATAGAAGTGAAGCCTGGATGGCGTATCAAAGCCGGTTTCGCCATATTCTTAGTCAGTATAGCGTGGCCTCTATTTATGCCTGTTTTGCTGTTTTTCGGGATATCCACCGGAGCTGTCGCCAAACTCTCGGGAGTGCTGCTGATTGCCGCCGAAGTGATGCTCTTGGCCGCCGCGGCCTTAACGGGAAAAGAAGGTTTTGCCTACATCAAACAGCGCGTCTTTGGCTTCTTGAAGTCTTACTCCCCGCCGGAGAGTGTGAGCGCTTTACGGTATAAGATCGGCCTGGTTATGTTTACCGTGCCATTGCTGTTTGCCTTTCTGGCGCCTTACCTTGGCATGTTTATCCCAAAACAAATCGCCGGCAACCTTTTCCTGGCCATGGGAGCTGATCTCTCATTATTGATCAGCTTGTTCCTGCTCGGTGGTGATTTCTGGGATAAACTGCGGGCGCTCTATATCCATGGTGCGGTGGCAAGCATGCCTGATAAATCTATGGAGACACCACAAGAAGTGTAAGTGATAACACGACTGCTGATGGAGAAGGTGATTCGGGTGGTGACGGAGGTGATGAAGGAGGGTCGGATTGACCGGCACTCGAGCAATCAGGAATACCTGGTGGAATCTTGATGAGCTATATGTGGAGGTGCTTTTTGCATCAATAGAAAGGCGGGTAACATTGCCTCTCAGACACCAGCTTCCCGGGAGTTCAACTTACCAACCTATATGATCGGTGAAAAATCGCAGATACACCCATATAATATAGAGTGAGTAAACCAGAGGGTAGATTACCAGTACCCAAGTGTCGATTTGTGCGGCGACGGCCTGCTTTCCAACTGCCCCAAGCCGTTTCTGACAGACGCTGATCAGAACCACGATAGCGGTAAGACAGAAACTGACAATCATGAACCGGTCTAAAACTGTCAGGTAACCCAGTCGTGGCAGGTCGCCGGATATGGTGAAATTGAATGCGACGAAAACCAGGAGATTACCACTGGCAACCTCCAACTGGCGGCCATAATCCTTGAGAAAAAAGATCACCCAGGAAACGGAGATTATCAGGAACAAGGGGACAAAGATGCGGAGGATGTAGTATTCCAGGTTGCGCTTCACCAGGAGGGTGGTGGTGAATCTTGAGTTAGTTGATCCCCTTTCAAAGGGGACCTCAGTAATCTCCTGGGAGTAGCTTGTGACCACCCATTCTTCTTCGCCCAGTTGGTCTCCGACCACCTGCTGAAATCTTTCTATTTCGTTGAATATGAACATATTAGTTGGTACGGCGAGGTCAACCTTGATGCTAAATTTCTGGCGGTCGAAGGGATAGGCCAGGAAGTCGAAATCCGGTGCCTGCAAGGTGACGGTAAACCGTTCGAAATAGCTGGCACGCCCATCTGGAGTGACGAAAATCACCTGATTTTGGGACCAGCGATTGCCCTGCTGATTGTAAAAACTAAAACTTGGCAGGGGGAGGTTAATCTCTCCAGCGACTGCTCTGATGCTCGCGTCCTCAAAACTTTTAACCGTACACCCGCACTGATCAGGGCTAAACCCTAATTTCGGATCGTGCCAGCTGAGCTTGAGCGTGCCGACGACCGAGAAATTTTCGGATCGTTGATCGACACCCACAATCTGGTCCACCGCCAGACCGACGGTGACGAGATCGCTCTCAAGAAAAACAGAAGATCCAACGGGCGTTTGTCCGCTTTCACGCAAGTTTGGTGCATTGATACCAACGAGAAGCCGGTACACTGCTTCGCCACTATCTTTTTGTCCGTCTGTCCCATCCACATGAACCACCAGCTCGCAAATATCTTGGTCACATGTGTAATTTAGTTCCACTGACTCCCCTGGCTGATCGATCAACCCAAAGGCCAGCGGTTTCCCGCCAGAGTCGGTGAGCCTCAGTCGAGGCAGAGGGGCTTCGCCAATCGGCTCGACCAGTGCATGGAAGGTGTCGCCTGGTTGTAGATTACGCGTATGCTGAGTCAGGTAACGTGTATCTTTGTCCAACCGTATTTCAAGCTCCTGAACATGGGCCTCTGGCTTTATCTCTAAAGAGGCCAGACTGGCAAACACTTCACCTTCCGGTTCTCCTTCACCACTGATTACCTGTGGTGCATTCAGGCCAAGTATGAGCTGAAATGAACCCGTAGTGTAGGTTGGTTGAAACTTGTCAAGCCTCTGGTTGGTGATAGTGCTGCCCGCAAATATATGATAGGTGCCATCTCGTGGAATGGTGAATTCAAGAGAGGCGGAGTAGCCTTTTCCGCCGTCATCGTCCCAGCCGAGGAAGATACGGTCGGCAACGGCGGTAAGCTCGGAGATGAGGTCGTTCTCAGAGGCAAGCGCCTTCTCGAGAACCTGTCCCAGGCTCACAGCTGGATCAATTTCCTCAGCCATTATTCCCACCAACGGGTCCAGGTTCCCACCGGTATTTTGCATGGATGCGTAAATGATGTCGCCCTGCTTCATGTCCGGGAGGCTGTAAAAAATCCCTCTACCGTCTTCTATATACCCGGTAAAATGCTGCACTCGTCCTTCTGTTTCGGCATGGGCGACCGTGCACCAGATTGATATCGAGGTGAGAAAACTGAAAATCCAGATAAGGCTTCTTGTCGGCAAAAGTTGCTGCAAATTATGCATGTTAAGCACCTACGATATTATCGTTGTCCATATTGGTGTGGGCAAGATACCGGGTCGAAATGGGGTCAGCCACGTCGTGTTTTGAGCTTTGCTCGCATCTCAGGCAGGATCTGGCTATGGCTCCGCCACGTGGAAGAGAACACCTCGATGCATGGTAGCACGCCATGCATCGGCAAGATAGGAACATATCTTTGAGTCCATTCATGATTACCACCTCTTTTTCTGGTCGCCAGAGAGGCAACCGATCTTTTTGTTTGTCTGTTTGTGCCTATTGCCGCATGCCCAATCTTTATCATTTCCTGCTCCAAACACCGAATGCCAACCTGACAAGATGCATGGTCAGGTAAACGGGTTTTATACCAGCATTTCAAACGACGGCATGGTTTGGCCGGCCCTCTTTTCCGAAGCCTTGAATCAAGTACCGTGGAGGATGCGTTCCAAGTAAGTCCGAACCATCTCCTTCGCCGCCTCACCGGGGCCACTATCAACGTTAATTATTGTTCACGGAAGTTTTACTTTTTCAATATGCTGAATGGGATTTGTAACATGTACGTTACCCTAGCGTACTTACCTGCCTGAGCCAATGTTGTAAGCTTGTGATTATCCCTGAACAGACATTTTGCGGCACTGGCGCCGGTCAAAAGTACCGGAAGCCCAGGCCAAAATCTCGAAATACGACACAATTTCAAACGAAATCGAGCAAGAGGCAGCAACTGCGTATCAAGCACACGTTTCACCGCCGACAGCCTGGGGCAAGCCGCACTTGTTCGAACCCTGTGATAAAATGAGGCGCCCATATAATATGATCATCATGAGAAACAGGATTCAGGCCCGTTTCCATTTCAATATAGGAGCTCCAATGTGCCCGAAGAAAACAGGTCTCATGCTCGCGTTTCTGCTGCTTTTCAGTGGCGGCACCCTGGCTCACAGTCAAGGGCAAGGCTCAGGTGGCGATGATCTGGCGGCAAAGACTCAGAATCCGGTTGGCGCCATGTACAGTCTGCCGTTCAAGTTCACCTTTGACTATGGCGCCGACAACGGTGAGGCGAGTTTTCTCAATATTCAGCCGGTCTTACCCCAAACCGTTGGCGAATGGAACCTCATTCATCGCATCATCGCGCCTCTCATCGATACCCCCGGCGCGGTAACCGGAACACCGGCAATTCCCAATCCAATTCAAGGGGACGGGGCCACCGGCCTTGGCGATATCAACTACTCTGTTTTTTTATCTCCCGCCGAGCCTGGAAAAATCATCTGGGGGGTCGGGCCCTCACTCATGATGGACACCGCCACAGACGATCAGTTGGGCAGTGGCAAATGGAGCGCCGGCCCCACCGCGGTTGTGCTCGTGCAGCCCAAGCCCTGGTCAATGGGACTTCTGGGTCGGCAGCTCTGGTCTTTTGCCGGAGAGTCAGAGCGAAGCAAGGTGAGTCAACTGCTTGTTGAGCCGTTTATCAATTACAATCTTGAGGGCGGCTGGTACCTGATCACCGACATGATTATCACCGCCAACTGGGAGGCGAACAGTGGAAATAAATGGACCGTCCCGCTGGGTGGCGGTTTCGGTAAATTATTTACCATCGGCGAGCAGAAGATGAACACCAAGCTGGAAGCGTACTACAATGTCGAGAAACCCGATGGTGCCCCGGACTGGTCTTTTTCCTGGACACTGCAATTCTTGTTTCCAAGATAACTCGTGATGCATAGAGTGGCTCGTGAAGCATAAAAACACATCCCAACCAAGGAGGGAACCATGACAAAACGGTGGACGTTCTTTACCGGCGCTGTTTTTCTCGGCGCGGCCATGTTGATCGGCGCAACGGGGCAGGCGGCGGACAAACCAAACATTCTGGTGCTCTGGGGCGACGACGTTGGAATCACCAACATCTCGGCCTATTCAAAGGGACTGGTGGGCTACCAGACACCAAACATCGACAAGATCGCCGATGACGGCATCATTTTCACCGACTATTATGCCGAACAGTCCTGCACCGCCGGTCGCTCCACCTTCATCACCGGCCAGACCGCTCTGCGTACCGGGCTTTCCAAGGTCGGTATGCCCGGTGCCCCGCAGGGCATGAAGGAACAAGACGTTACCATTGCCGCCCTGCTCAAGGAACAGGGCTACGCGACCGGGCAGTTCGGCAAGAACCACCTGGGTGACCTCGACGAGCATCTGCCGACGAACCACGGCTTTGACGAGTTCTTCGGCAATCTTTATCACCTCAATGCCGAGGAAGAGCCGGAGAACGAGGACTACCCCGGCGACCTGATCATGGCCGATGGGCGCACCTTCCACGAGGTCCATGGCCCGCGCGGAGTGTTGAAGTCCAAAGCGGTCTATGACGAAAATGGCGCTGTTGTCGATCAGGAGATCGAAGACACCGGACCACTCACCAGAAAGCGCATGGAAAGCGTCGATGACGAGACGGTGGCCGCCGCGATCGAGTACATCCGGGCCAGGGAAAAAGAGGGTACCCCATGGTTCGTCTGGTGGAACGGCACCCGTATGCATTTCCGCACCCACGTCAGCGAAGAGCGCCGGGCGATGGCCGATGAGGCCGCCGGCAAACACGTCGACGAATACGCCGCCGGAATGATCGAGCATGACATGCATATCGGCCAGTTTCTCGCTCTGCTCGACGAACTCGGTATCGCCGACGAGACCCTGGTGTTCTATTCCACCGATAACGGGCCACACATGAACACCTGGCCGGATGCGGCATGGTCACCGTTCCGGGGTGAAAAGAACTCCAACTGGGAAGGCGCCTTCCGGGTGCCGTCCATGGCTCGCTGGCCCGGCAAGATCGAGGCCGGCCGGGTCTCAAACGAGATCATGTCCCATATGGACTGGCTGCCGACCTTTCTGGCCATGGCCGGTGAGGATGATATCAAGGAACAGCTGAAAGGCGACGGCGTCAAGGCGATCGGGCGTGATTATCGGGTCCATCTCGATGGCTACAACACGCTGCCCTACCTGCTTGGTCAAGAGGAACAGACGCCGCGCAACGAGATTTTCTATTTCTCGGACACCGGTGATATGACCGCCCTGCGCTACGATGACTGGAAGGTGATCTTCCTGGAGCATCGTTATCCGCAGACCCTGCAGGCCTGGGCGGAACCCTGGACCGTCCTGCGTATCCCGCTGCTGTTCAACCTGCGGCGCGATCCGTACGAGCGCTCACAGATCACCTCGAACACCTATTACGACTGGCTTCTGGACCGCATCTTCATTATGAACGCGGCGGGGGGGTATGTGAACAACTTCCTGGCCACCTTCGAAGAGTTCCCGCCCAGCCAGAAGCCGGGATCATTTACCATCGGTGATGCCAAGGAGAAGATCTTCAGCACCATCGGATCCCCGTAAGATATCACCTATGGCATCTGGGCATGGCCGCGTTTCCCAGAGGGAACGTGGCCTGCACCTTTGTTTCAGCTGAACGGGAACAATCCACGTTTTTTTAAACAAACGGGGCTGTTCCCGTTTTTTCGCTGAGGGAGATCACTGAGCATGAAACAAACACTACTCACCATATTCACCCTGGGGATAGTTCTGATCTTTGCCGGCCTGGCGGCAGCTCAGAGCGTTGATCCGTTACCATCCTGGCACGATGGCGCGGCCAAGCAGTCCATTATCGAATTCGTGGAAAATGTGACGAAGGCAGGCTCCCCGGACTTCGTGCCGGCCGCTGAGCGTATCGCCGTGTTTGACAACGACGGCACCCTGTGGGCCGAGCGGCCGATGTACTTCCAACTGCTCTTCGCCCTTGACCGGGTGCAGGCGCTTGCCCCGCGGCACCCTGAATGGCAGGAGAAAGAGCCGTTTGCCTCACTGCTCAAGGGCGACGTGCACGGCGCTCTGGCCGACGGCATGAAATCGGTGGCCGAAATCATCATGGCCACTCACGCCGGGATGACCACCGAGGAGTTCGAGACCATCGCCAGTGACTGGATCGCCACCGCACACCATCCCACGACCAAGCGTCCCTATACCGAGATGGTCTACCAGCCGATGCTTGAGCTGCTCGATTACCTGCGCGCCAACGATTTCAAAACCTTTATTGTGTCCGGCGGCGGCATCGAGTTCATGCGCCCGTGGACCGAGAAAGTCTACGGGATCCCCCCTGAGCAGGTGATTGGCAGCAGTATCAAGGTAACATATGAAATGCGCGAAGGCACCCCGGTGCTTGTTCGGTTGCCCGAAATCGACTTCTATGACGACAAGGAAGGTAAGCCGGTTGCCATCCATCAGCAGATCGGCCGGCGGCCCATTGCCGCGTTCGGCAACTCCGACGGCGACCTGCAGATGCTGCAATGGACCACTGCCGGGCAAGGATCGCGGTTCGCGCTTTACGTCCACCACACCGATGATGAGCGTGAGTGGGCCTATGACCGCGAGGCCGGCATGGGACGTTTGGACAAGGGCCTCGATGAAGCACAGGCCAAAGGCTGGACGATCGTCGATATGAAGCAGGACTGGAAGGTTATTTACCCGCATGAGGGAAAATTCCAGTAGTCAGGAAGCCCCTGTGTCAGCGATTTTTATTTGCCGATCATCATTTCTGGGATTTCTCAGCAATGTAAACGGGGAAAACGTGGTCTGTCCCTTATTTTCCTCTATCGCATTGTTAGGGCATGCCTTTTCTTAATCATGACGTCCATCATCACGAGCTAAATAGCGAACGAGACATGAGTGTAACAAAAGCCAAGTTTTAAAATTCAAACGTGCTGCAATATTTGAATGATCAATTAAACACTGTTTTTCGATTGAATTAATAATTGTTAAATCTATGTAAAAATCATTACCTATACTTCCCCATCTTGGTATAAAAACCCTTTTATAAAGCTTGTATTTTTTAAAATTACCAAGGATGTCGTCAGGTATGTCCTGAGGTATTGGGATAAGAGGTGAGATATGCGTTAACTGCGGTATTATTAATGAAGTATCTTTTGATAAATCCCTAGCTAAATCACATGTATTCCCTAATATCACCCAATATTGAAATTCTTCATCAATTATTGCTACATCTCCATCACTGTCAATATAGACTGGGTCACTTTTTAATGTAATGATATCGCCTTGGAAAAATTCTTCCCCAATAACACCATGAATAAAAAAATGATGGAATATTGATCCATCATCTATTAATTCCTTAATCTGCTGCCCTAATTCATTAAAATCATAAACAGGTGGCCAGCGGCCAAAATTTTCGGAAACATTCATGTCCTTCCGTTGACCATGATCTTTTTAGTTTTGACTGGGATCTGGCTGAAAAATAGGTCGGCTTCTCTTTCCGCTTCATCATCACCTTCAAGGAAGGCTATTTGATTCAGGATGTTAAAAGATGCAGATATGTCATTTTCCGAACCACTAGGTAAAGCAACTGATGTTTCTATATCAGACCATGTTGGGCTGTCAGATAAGTATAGCTTATTGACGATATAACTATCGCTCCCCTCCATTGTTGTAGGGAGGCAAGCCCGTGTTGGTGGCTGAAAAACAGAACCACTATTGAGCAGAATGGCACCACAAAATACCAGCGTTTTAGTCATGTCAGCAATAGAGTATTGTGAACTTTGGCTTTGCAAAAAATTGTCATAAAGCTCTGTATTATACATTGTCGTACTCCGGATTAAGTGTTTCCAAAAATTCTGGCCTCAACAAATCAAAAAAGACCGTTAAAGAAACCTCATGCTGCTTATCTATTAATGCAACCAGTTCTTCAAAAGCTATGCTGTCTTTAGGCTCTATAAATGTATCCGTATCAATAATGGAGCCTATATATTGATTGTCCTCTCGTCGTATAACCGTATTGTTTTGTATATTAACTCTAGTTATCAACTCATCATGTTCAAATATCGTGCTAATCGTTGTTTGCTTAGCGACAAGCGGTTGTTCGTTGAGTTTAATTGACAATGTTATCTTTTCAAAAATATCAGTTTTAAAAAAATCAATATATCTCATCCCAATTCTCTTAAAAGATTTAACAATTCCTGATTTTTCCAATTGCCCAATAATGTGTTGTAGAAAAGGATAAAAATTATCTTTCCAACCGACATAGTCTCCTGAGGTGCCAAGAGAGATTACACTTGGACCAACACTTAATCGATAGCTTCCAGAAACTGATTGATAGCAGGGTGCAAATTTCAATTGAGGATCATTACGCCTTATTTCTTCTGGAATCTCAGCAATCGGCAATTTTTTGAAATTTGAGAACTCGTCACGAACCACACTGAACAACATACCTAGTACTGCATCAGGTGGGATTTCACTCTCAAATCGAAATTCCACGACAGCGTCAATTATTGGATCAGGTGTAATTTTAGTCGGCCTTGGCATGAATTGCACACTTGGTTATAGAAATTTAATCGGCATGTTGCAGCATAGATCAGAAGAAATTTTTCTTACAATACAAAACGATCTAATCATTGTGAATCGGATTGTGAATGAACATTCAGAATAAAAGCCACCTCAGCTACGACACGCCCCAACAATTACTTATCTGAACGGATTGCGACCAGATAATACGGAAATTGTGGGGTTAGCGATAGCTCAATCAGTGTGCCAATTACGATTCTCATTATTGGGCTGGTCCAAAATCCATGGGGCTTTTCGCCTCTTTCGCCGTTTTGCCTCTTCGTCGTTTCAAGTGGAATTGATGAGGTTGCCTATTGGTGAACCGATAAGGTAGATCATTGCGATAAAGGTCTTGGGGTTACGATACCCTCGTGCTCTGGCACGGGCAGCCTGGAAGATACTGTTAAAGCCTTCCAGTCGAGCAGTGCTGTGCTGAGCAGAATAAGGGGGACAGACCACGTTTTTCTTGTGTGCGCAGCGCACGGAGCAACCACCTGAGTCCCGGGAAGAGTAGTGCCAGCAATTTTCATTTGCCGATCATCATTTCGAGGATTTCTCAGTAATGTACACGGGGAAAACGTGGTCTGTCCATTATTTTCCATTAAAAGTCAATGCTTTTTCATTGATACTGAGTATCGGCGATCGCGGTATTATCAAGAGTGCTCAAGTCCAGGAGTTACAACAGGTTGGTTTTACTACGGATAAAGGCTTTTACCCACGGATAGACCTAGAAAAGAATAAATCGCTCGCTGCCCCTATCAAATAAGCCCCTTTCCCGTGATCGTGCCCCGGGAGGGTCGCTCTCCTGAGCGACCTACGGAAATAGCTCTTTCATAAAAACCGGCATATGAAAACGGGAAGTGCAGCAGGCAGGCGGTAGGTCGGGCCGAGGCACGAGCCCCAACAATAAGGGAGAACATCGCTAGAGCATGGGGATAGAGCTACAGTCTTTGAAATTTCAACCGAAGCAATCACAAACATGGCAAAACTATAGTTACGTATTGCGTCACCGGAATACACCATAACGCACCCCTCGCGCTGGCAATAGCACTGGCCTATTAGTGCCGGCGGTGTTAGACTTACAGGGTAGTTTTCAAACCAAAAACCAAAGAGGATTATCATGGCCGACGTTTCCCGTTTTGGCATCGAGCCCATTGATACCCATTACACGCGGCCCGGCCACGCCGCAGCTCATCTGCTGATGGAGGGTGACCAGGTGGCCGTAGTGGATTGCGGTACCACCCTGGCCGTGCCGCTCATTGTCGAAGCGCTCACCAGGCGCAACCTTGAACTCGCGCAGGTGAGCGCCATTATCGCCACCCATATTCACCTGGATCACGCTGGCGGCGCCGGGGCGCTTTTGGCACAATGCCCCCACGCGACGCTGTACGTTCATCACGTGGGCGCCGCTCATCTGATCGACCCGGCCAAGCTGAGCAATGCCGCCACCTCCATTTACGGTGAAGAACTCTTCGGCAACCGCTACGGCGTCATTGTTCCGGCTCCGGCCGAGCGGGTGGTGGCCGTGGAAGACAGCTTCGAGTTGCAATTGGCGGGACGGGTTTTGCGGTTTTACGACACTCCCGGTCATGCCCGGCACCACTGCTGCATCTGGGATGAAAAAAGCCGCGGCGTCTTTGCCGGCGACGCCTTCGGCATCGGGTACAAAGAACTGCGGAGCACTGAAAAAGACGAACCCTTTCTCTTCCCCACCTCCAGCCCCGCCGCCTTTGACCCGGCGGCCATGGAAACGTCGATTATGAAGATGATGGAGCTGGCTCCGGACTATCTTTACATCACCCATTACGGACCGGTGGTCGCCGCCCCCGCCGCGGTGGCCAGACTGCTTGACCAGGTGCGGGGTTTCGCCGCCCTGCTACCGCTTTTACCGGAGCTGAGTAACGACCAGCTTGCCGCCAGGGTGTTTGCCATCATCTCCGAGGCGTACATGGACTACCTGGGCAACGAAGCCCCGCCGGCAGAACTGGGTGAACTGCTCACGGAAGATGTGGATCTCAATGCCCAGGGCATCGAGATATGGGGCAAGCGGATGTGGAAAAACGGGTGAGAACTTCCGCTTGTTCTTGGCGGTCATGTCTCCTTCTCGCATGAAAGGCCTAACCCTGATCGAATCTTATCCACACTGAGTCGATTTTCCGCGACTCGCTATGATACCACCAAACAAGGATAGCCTTCCCCTTGCACCCGACAAACATGTGGTAAGCGGGTTTGCTATCGCAGACTGGAATTGGCAGTGAGCCGCCGGTAGCGCTGGAACGATTATTTCTGTCACCACGCATCCGGTTACTGAATCAGCCGTGGTATTTCACCATTTCTTTTCTTCTACAGTTACCGGCCATGTTCAGCTCTCGTAAGCCTGTAACCCATTGAAATTACACAACCTGGTTTTCTCCAGACTTGAGCCCGAAATTGTTACAGTCCCAGCGCCGCAAGTTCAGGGCCCAGGTAGGCACGTTCGTTCTCTCCAAGTATGCCCAGCGAAAGGCAGATAAGGGTCCAGAAATGGACCACGTGATAGCCTCCACCGTAATGGTCTCCAATGTCTTCCATCTGGGAATGGCAGTTATGGCATGGTGTTAATACATATCTGGCACCGGTGGCGGCAATCTGATCGAATTTGCGTCTCCCATAGATTCTTCTTTGGTCAGTCATACCGGCCTGCAGGAAGCCCCCGCCACCGCCGCAGCAATAGTTGGCGCTGCGGTTTGGCTGCATATCGATGAAGTTTTCTTCCCCTACCAGGGATTTGGTGACAAATCTCATGTCTTCGGCAATCTCATCACCATACGCCTTGCGAACAATCTGGCAGGGATCCTGAACGGTGAATTTCAGTCCCGCGGTATTCCAGTCTGCGTTTACCGGCAACTTACCTTCTCGTATCCAGCGGGCGTAATAGGTGACGAGATTGGCAAGTTCAAAATCCGCCTCCATGCCGAAACGGTTTATCGCGTTCCACATGGTATAATAGGAGTGTCCACATTCGGTATTGAGCCATACTCGACAGCCAAGCTCATTTACCGCATCGACCCGCTGTTGTATGACTTGATGCCAGGCCTCCTCATCCCCGGAGAACATGCAGAAATTCTCAGCGGCCCAGCCCTTGGAGGAGTAGGTCCAATCAGCTCCGACCAGGTTAAATATTTTCCAGAGCGGGACCATTTCATCCGGCTCACTCATCGGCTCCCGGGAATTCTGGTTGACAAAGAAAAAAGCACCCTTTTTGTCCATCGGTGCAACCATGTCCTTGAATTGAGGCTGCAGTTCCCGCACCTCTTCAAGCACATCCTGTACCACAAAGACAAAATCCTCAGGGGGCAGCCCCATGGCACTGGTACTGCTGGTTGACCGGGTCAACTCACAGGAGCGAACGATGCCGGAGGGTTTCAGCTCTTTGGGCCAGTTACTCCGGGCAGCGAAAACAAGTTGCGCAATGTCAATATCCATGGGACATACATGCTGGCAGCGTTTGCATTGCGTACACATCCAGACCCAGGGGGTTTTCGAGAGTTCCTCATCCATTCCGAGCATTGCCATCCGAATGAATTTTCGCGGGTCCATATTCTCCAGACCCGAGGCGGGGCATCCGGAGGAACAGAGACCGCAGGTAAGACAGGAATCAAAGCTGGCTCCTTCCGGCAGAAGCTGACTGGCAAGCTCTTTGAAGTTCAATTTTTTTATCGGGGTATCTGACATAGTTGCTTCCTTGAAGTAATGTACCGCCTGTGACACGTCATAAAATCGCTGCTGGTCTGGTCAAGCACTCAGGCAGCAGCCGGCTGCAGCACTGAAAGGGCCGCTTGAACTGCTTTATATGCAGTGGCGACAGCAATACCCGCCCCACAACGTCCCCGAATCCAGTCCTGGTGAGCAAGAAGTATGCCGGCACCAAAAAGACCATGGTGAACCACCTTCCCATCACGGTCAAGTGGCCGGAATTGTTCGTCCACCTCTATTCCGGCTCGGTGAACGTCGTGCCCGAGATTGTCCATGTATTGGTGGCGGTACCAGAGGTCTCGGGAAGCAGGCTGGGTGACGGGAAGCCCAAACAATGGTTCAGTGATACGCTCCATGTGAGCCTCGAGGCCGCCGCTGATAAAACGGCCGGTGGCAAGAATTACGGCCCGGGAACTGATGTGAATAGGACCGTAGTTGTCCTTGAGATCAAGTTGAATGGTGTTTGCCTGCAGATCCGTAGACACCACTTTTTGCTGTGGAATCAGGGTGAGACCCTTTTGCGGGAAAACTTGCTCGAACAGTTCGCGCAGACGGATGCCCGGGACTGATGGAGGCATGGTGGGGATCTCGAAAATCGGCCTGCCGATACGATCCTGCAGGTCAGCCATGACCCTGTCCGGTGCATGGATGCCAAAGACGGCCGGCATGCCGATAGCCTCCGCATCAGTTGCTAACCCTTTCACAACCTCAGCAAGTTTTGCACGGTTAGCGGGAACTTCAAGAGCGCGGGCGAGGACTTCAGGGTATATTTCAGCCTGGTCAATTTCCGGGAAAGAGATCCGTTCATGGCGAAGTTGTGGCCAGTCAGTCTTCAGATTGGCTACTATCTGGCGACTGCTGAACCCCTTTAGTCCCTTGAAGTCAATGATGATACATTGAGCTTTGCGCGCAAAGGCATCAACACCTGCCTGCATTGTCGCCGGTACACTGAGAGTTTTTTTCAGTGTTCCCCCGGGGGTCAGTGCGTCCAGATTCCGGTCGCCCGGTTTTCCGTAGGTGATTCCGCATTCGGCAAGAAAGGTGATAAATTCCTCAAAGGACGCCCTGATATCATCTTCCGCGATTCGGGCCAGAGGATGAAGCGGTTCACTCTCACGCAGCCTTCTGATGCCTTCCCAAGGATCGCTGATACTCGCCCCGCTGCCACCTGTGAGACTGCCGAGAAGATCAAAATAGCCCGTTGTATAGGCCAGGGCTCCGGTATTACCTGCCTGGGCAGTCCTGATGTTTCTGCGCAGAGCAAAAGAACTTGCCGCGACTCCGGCGAGTCCGGAGCCGATTATGGTCAAATCGGTATCGATGTGACGAGTGTTTTGTTTCACAATGTTTTGTTGTTGTCGTGATTATTCGGCTGATTCATCCATATTGTTTGCCTGATCGAGGCCGAGGAGGCCGCAATGAAGCGCCTCTGACAGTTCCATCTGGGCCATTTGCCGTCCCCATATGATTGGCCGTAACCCCTTGAACCGTTCGTTGAAGAACTTGCGCATGTGATCCAGGCCTGTTTTATCCCGGTAATATCCACGATCGTAGAGGTAGGAGGCAATTCGCATCCCACAGAAAGAACCCTGGCAGGGCCCTTTCCCAACCCGGGACCTGAGAGCGATGCCCTCGAGGGTCATTTCCTCTCCACCACTCGGAGCACATTTGATTATCTCGTCTATTGCTGACTGGGGCACCATCTCACATTCACACAAAATGGAGTCATCCGGGTTGTTTGCCTGGAACCAGTATTTTGGTGAGGCCCCCGGTTCAGTCCAGCGGCAGGCCTCGCCATCTTGCATAGGCAGTTCTCTGGTCTTGCATCCGACGGTATTAGAGAGGCGTTCAGCAACAAGATCCGAGGCTCGTTCGGCCATGAGTCGGTAAGTGGTGAGTTTACCACCGGTAATGGTGCAAAAATTAGTCAGTTGGGAGCGATGATCCAGCAGGGCATACCCCCGTGTCACTTCACGATCACTTGCCTCAGCGCCGGGTTGAAGTAACGGTCGCACCCGCGAAAACGCCCTGATATAACGGGCATGTACAAGAGCGGGAACCATGGCGGAACCTTCTCTGATGTTTGTGTTTACCTCTTCCACCGTCGGCACGATACTATCAAGTTCATCAACCCTGATCGACGTCGTGCCTAGAACAGAAACGGTGCCGCCGGGGACAAGAATATCCCCGTCGCCGGGTGGCCGGAGCCGATGGATGACACGGTCGGTGAGTCGGTCGTGACTGATCAGCAATGTGCCCTTGGAATAGAGCAGGTTTACATCACTGCAGCCGGCAATCCGGGCAATGTTCATGGCCCATGCACCGCCGGCATTGACCACCTGATGTGCCCGTATATCGAGTAGATCTCCGGTTCTGTTATCGCGACAGATTGCGGCGTCTATGGTTCCATGCGAGATTCGAAAGGAAAGGACTTCGGTGTGGGGGCGGTATGCACTGCTGCTGCTGAGCTGCGCCTGGGCAACGTTTTCAAGGGCCAGGCGGAAGGGGTCAACCGTTGCATCGGGCAGGAGAAGGGCGGTATGTATTTTTTCTGTCAGGTGCGGTTCCATGGTCCTGGCTTCAGCCGGAGACAGTTCCTCACAGGCAATACCAGCGGATGCGCAGCGCGCCGGAAATTGCGCGCCAAAGCCTGGGTCATCGTCTTCAACCCCGACAAAAAGCGCCCCCGTATTTTCGATGCATTGAGGGGCCAGCTGTTTCAGAATATCGCTTTCTTGACGACATTCTACCGCGGCCCGCAGGTCATTTGCCACATAGCGTGCCCCCGAATGGAGTAGACCATGATTGCCCCCTGATGCGCCGGCACAAAGATCGTGCTTGTCGATCAGCAGGCAGCGAATGCCGCGCAGGGACAAGTCTCGCATGATACCTGCACCAGTCAGCCCGCCTCCGATAATGAGAACCTCGGTTTCAAGCACTTTCAGCTCGGCATTGTCTTGTCTGGGGTTAGCTTGTGTGCTCATGACCTGGCTCCGTCACCGTGGTAATTGAGGATTGAAATTCTGTTCTGTGCCGCAGCAGCGGACGGCCAGTGATGAAGGGGATTGCCTGAATAATAGCTAATAAGTGGATCGTGTTCGTCTTACTGCATCCTGCCATCCCAGATATTTTCGTTCGCACACATCACGGGCCAGAACCGGGGTAAACCGACGGTCGAGCCGCCACGATTCTGCAAATTGCGCTGGTGCCGGGTAGATATCTTTTCTTAGTCCGGCGAGGTAGGCAGCTCCAATAGCGGTAGTCTCAAGTGTACGGGGACGATCGACCGGGGCGTTGAGGATATCGGCAAGAAATTGCATGGTAAAGTTCGAAGCCACCATGCCACCATCGACTCTGAGGACCGGGGCATTTTCCTGCTTCCAGTCATGTTGCATGGCCTCTAAAAGATCACGTGTCTGGTAGCAGACAGATTCCAGGGCAGCCCGAGACAGTTCTGCCGGCCCGGTACCCCTGGTGATGCCGAAAATCGCTCCCCGTGCATCGGCATCCCAATGCGGAGCACCGAGTCCGGTGAAGGCCGGGACCAGATAGACATCCTGGTTTGGATCCGCGGCTCGAGCAAGTCCCCCCGACTCGGAAGCTGCTTCAATCAACCCCATGGCATCTCGCATCCACTGCACGGCCGCACCGGCCACAAAGATAGAACCTTCCAGGGCGTAGGCGGTGACACCATCAATACGATAACCAATCGTGGTCAGGAGTTTGCTGGTGGAGGACACTGCCTCGGAACCGGTATTGAGCACGGCAAAGCAGCCGGTACCGTAGGTGGCTTTGAGCATTCCCGGCTGAAAACATGCCTGACCGACCAGGGCGGCCTGCTGGTCGCCGGCTATACCGCAGACAGGCACCGGCACACCGAACATCTCAGCATCGGTCATGCCGAACTCCGCGGAACTGTCATACACGTCGGGAAGCAGGGAAGACGGAATCTGGAGGACTTCGAGGAGTTCGTCATCCCAACAATTATCGTGGATATTGAAGAGCATGGTCCGGGCCGCGTTGGTCGCATCGGTTGCGTGAACCCGGCCACCAGTCATACGCCAGAGCAGAAAGCTGTCGACGGTGCCGAAGGCAAGCGCTCCCTTTTCGGCTTTTTCGCGCGCTCCCGCAACATTTTCAAGGATCCATTGGATCTTGGTTGCCGAGAAATAAGGGTCAATCAGCAGGCCTGTTTTGGCGGTGACGAGTTCGCCATGTCCCCCCTCTCGCAACTCGTTGCAATACTCCGAGGTTCTTCGATCCTGCCAGACAATGGCCCGGTAGACCGGTTCTCCTGTTGCGCGGTCCCAGAGGATTGTGGTCTCCCTCTGGTTGGTGATGCCGATTGCCGCAATATCACGGCCGCTCAGGCTCGATTTACTCAGAGCCTGTCGGCAGGTCTCCAGGGAACTCTTCCAGATATCTTCCGGCTCATGCTCTACCCAGCCGGACTGGGGGAAGAATTGCTCGAATTCCTGTTGGGCGAGCCCAAGGATATCAAAGGTTTCGTTAAAAACGATGGCTCTGCTCGAGGTGGTGCCTTGATCGATACTGAGAATATGTCTGCTCATAGCGAATTCTTCAGGCTGTAAATCTGATGTCTATCTGGCTGCCAATCAACCTTCATCTGTTGTATAATGTTTGTCCTTTGGGCTTGCCGGTATCAACGCTCAATCGCTCACAGAGCGCTGCTCTGCCCCTGCTTTCGCGGCTTGCGGGAAACCAAAAGCACGGCACATGATCAACATCTGGCTAGACATATCGAAAAACGAATATGAACCAGATTATGGACAGTATGAGCCCCCCCCACAGCGGCGCTCCGTAAAAAGCCAGCCACCCCATATTGATAAAGCCTGTCCCCAGCCAGGAGATAAACAATCGATCCCCTCGGGTGGTAACCAGGCCGAACACTCCCCGCCTTTGATTACCACCGGGACTGTAATGCTCCCATACGCCCATGGTGGCGATAGACAATACCACGACGATGAAGAAAGCAGCTGTCGGCCAGGTCCATGCCATCCAGGATAAACCCATAAGAAACCCTCCTCTGACTAGACCCGTCCAAGGGCAAAGCCTTTGGCGATATAATTTCGGACAAAATAAATCACGATCGCACCAGGTATGATGGTTAGCGAGCCGGCAGCAGCCAACAGGCCCAACTCGTACCCCGAACTGCTCGCCGTACGCGTCATTGTTGCCGCAATCGGTTTCGCGTCCACTGAGGTAAGAGTCTTAGCCAGCAACAACTCTACCCACGAGTACATGAAGCAAAAGAACATCGTCACTCCGATACCGGCGGCAATGGTCGGGATAAAAATCCGGATAAAAAATCTCGAAAACGAATAGCCGTCCAAAAAGGCTGTTTCATCAAGTTCCTTTGGTACGCCGGACATGAAGCCCTCAAGAATCCATACCGCAAGAGGAATATTGAAGAGGCAGTGGGCAAGAGCTACGGCCAGGTGCGTGTCAAACAGGTTGATGGCAGAGTATAATTGGAAGAACGGCAAAGCAAATACCGCCGGCGGGGCCATACGGTTGGTGAGCAGCCAGAAGAACAAATGCTTGTCGCCAAGGAACCGGTAGCGTGAGAATGCATACGCTGCCGGCAATGCGACGGTAACCGAGAGCAGGGTATTGATCACCACGTAGATGATCGAGTTGATGTAGCCGTTGTACCAGGTCGGATCGGTGAATATAACCTTGTAATTAGCCAGGGTGAATTCCTGTGGGAAAAATGAGAAGCCGCCCAGGATCTCCGTTGTCGTCTTGAAGGACATGGAGACCAGACCATAGATCGGCAGCATCAAAAACAGGATGTAGAGGGTTGGTACCAGCCACTTCGTTGATCGGGTCATGTTACTGCTCCTCATTTCGCATCATGATGGTGTAGAACGCCCAGCAGACCAGCAATACCATAAGAAAATAAACCAGCGACATGGCCGCCGCCGGGCCAAGATCGAATTGCCCAAGGGCGATCTTGACCAGATCGATCGACAGAAATGTCGTGGTGTTGCCGGGGCCGCCGCCGGTTAACACGAACGGCTCCGTATAAATCATAAAGCTGTCCATAAAACGCAGCAGGATGGCGATGGTCAGTACCCGTTTCATTTTTGGCAGCTGAATATAGCGAAAAATTGCCCAGCGGCTGGCGCCATCAATATGTGCCGCCTGGTAGTAGTCATCGGGTATCGAACTCAGGCCGGCGTAACACAGCAGCACGATCAACGATGTCCAGTGCCAGACATCCATTACCACCGTGGTCATCCAGGCAGATATCGGTTGTCTGGTAAAATTGAAATCAATTCCCATGGAATTCAGGGTGTACCCGAGCAGACCGATATCGGGCAGCGCGAAGATATTCCACATGGCACCGACTACATTCCAGGGAATCAAGAGCGGCAGGGCCATTAAAACCAGACAAACCGATACCCATGGACCTTTGCGGGGCATGGTCAGGGCAACAGCGATGCCGAGGGGTACCTCGATGGCGATGATCATGCCGGTGAAGACAAGCTGTCTGATCAGGGAAGCATGAAAACGGGGTGAACGCAGCACCTGTTCAAACCAGGTCGTTCCTTCCCAGAAAAATACGTTGTCCCCAAAGGTCTCCTGGAAGGCATAATTGACAACCGTCATCAACGGTATGAAGGCATTGAAGGCCACCAGAATCAAGACGGGTACAACAAGCCACCAGGCCTTATTGTTTTGAGTCTTATGCATGGATTGTCTCCTCAACGAGCCAATCGTCACAATAGATTCTGGTATGATCCGGATCAAACTGAATTCTGGGGTTCTCCGCGGGGATGTCCTGGTCTTCTTTGATCACCATTTTGATTATCTCTGATTCATGCGTGAGGGTGAGCACCTGGTAGCGCCCCAGATCTTCTATCTTTTCAATACGTACAGGAATTCCATCACGTGCAAATTCGATAAATTCCGGCCGGACACCGACTTCGAGCTTGCCATGCAACTCACCTTTGACCCGATGGGAGGTTTTCAGGAGATTGTTGTGAAAGACAGGTTGGCCGCCATCGACACGGCAGGAGAATACATTCATCCCCGGAGAGCCGATGAAATAACCCACGAAGGTGTGTCGAGGCTGGTTGAACAATTCAACCGGAGTGCCGACCTGCACCACAAGGCCGTCATACATAACCACTACTTTTTCCGCAAAGGTCAAAGCTTCAACCTGGTCGTGGGTGACATAAATCATGGTGACCCCAACCTGCTGGTGCAATTCCTTCAACTTGGAACGCAACTGCCATTTTAGATGCGGATCGATAACCGTCAGGGGTTCATCAAAAAGGATGGCGTTGACATCGGAACGAACCAGGCCGCGGCCGAGGGAGATTTTCTGTTTACCATCGGCGGTAAGGCCCGCGGCCCGCTTCTTGAGATTAGCAGTCAGATCAAGCATTTGTGCTATTTGCTCGACGCGCTCTTTGACCAAGGTTTCAGCCATACCACGGTTGCGCAGCGGGAAAGCCAGATTATCGAAAACCGTCATGGTGTCGTAAACCACGGGGAACTGAAAGACCTGGGCTATTTGCCTTCGTGAGGTAGGGAAATGGGTTACCTCTTCACCGTCAAAGAGGATTTCCCCCTCGGATGGCGTCAATAGTCCGGATATAATGTTTAACAGCGTTGTTTTGCCACATCCGGAAGGACCCAGAAGCGCATAAGCGCCTCCGTCTTCCCACACCTGGTTGATTTCATTAAGCGCGTAAACCGGATCCTGTCCCTTTGGTGGCGGATATGCATGCCTCACATTTCTGAATCTGATTCTTGCCATGGTGCAACCTGCCTGGGTTAAAGATCAATCAAATGGTCATCTGTACCGAAGTACATACAGTGGTCTGGATTAAAATAAATATGAGCCTTTTCCCCATATTCGAAAGAGTGAATCCCTGGAGCTTGACTGACCCAGACATTACCATTTACTTTTAAGCGGATTATCGATTCCGAGCCGCTGATCTCGGCAATCTGGACGGTACCACTCACTTTTACACCGTCGCCTTCCGGCAGAAAATGGTGGGGCCGTAAAGCAATTTTATATTCTCCGTCCGGCAAGGCGGTGAGCTTTTCAGGGACACTCCAGGAAACTACCTCTCCGAGCATTGCCTGGTCACCACGTTTTGTAATTACTGCCGTATTGATCGGCGGGTCTGAGAATACCTCGGCACTTTCCAATGTGTTCGGCTTGCGGTAAATGGATGCAGTACTGCCAAACTGAACCACCCGACCTTCTTTGAGGGTCGCGGTATTGCCACCCAGCATCAAAGCCTCCAGCGGCTCGGTTGTGGCGTAGACCACGGTGGCGCCGGTATCCTCGAACAATTTCGGTAATTCATCACGGAGTTCTTCACGCAGTTTGTAATCAAGATTGGCCAGAGGTTCATCCAGCAGGACAAGTTCCGCACCTTTTACCAGGGCCCGCGCCAGCGCAGTCCGCTGCTGCTGGCCGCCGGAGAGTTCCCGGGGCAGTCGATTGAGCATCGGGGTCAATTTGAGGAGATCGGCAAAGCGATGAACCTTTTCGTCAATTTCCTGCCTGCTGAACCCTGCAACCTTGAGAGGTGAGGCAATATTTTCATAGACAGTGAAACTGGGGTAATTAATGAAGGACTGGTATACCATTGCCACGCTGCGCTGCTGCACGGGGAGCCGGGTGACATTTTCACCATTGGTCCAGATTTCCCCGGTGGTTGGTCTCTCCAGCCCTGCCATCAAGCGCATCAGGGTGGTTTTCCCACTGAGCGTGGTGCCGAGCAGAATGTTAAACCCACCGGGCTTCAACGTCAGTGACGTTTCATAAATCTGCGTTTCCGCGCCAACCCGGAAGGTTACATTTCTCAGTTCAATAGCCATGACGTTTCTTCCTAGTCCTTCCCTATTCCGAAGGTTCTGCGATCCTTACCTCGACATTATTCTGTCGGCATAACTCGATAAACTCATCTGGAATACCGGTGTCGGTAACCAGGATATCAATATCATTAAGCGTTCCCACCTTGACCGGGGCAGAGCGCTCTAGTTTCATCGAATCGGTTACCAGGATCACCGTACGAGCCTGTCGGATGATGGCCTTCGTCACCCGTACCTCACGCAGATCATAATCCAGTATTTCGCCTGAATAATCCAGGGCCGAACAGCCGATAATCGCATAATCCGGTTTAAATCTGTCAATAAACTCTTCAGTGGCCGGTCCAACAATCCCGCCATCGGAACTGCGTATTTTGCCTCCTGCTATCATGACCTCTATGTTGCGAAGAGGCCATAATGTACTCGCCACGGTAATATTATTGGTGATCACCAGGATGGAATCATGATCTACCAGAAACTCGGCCACACGTTCCGTGGTGGTTCCGAGATTGATATACATTGAAGTATTGTTTGAGATGATTCCCGAGGTAATCCTGGCAATTTCAGTTTTTTCCTCAGCCATCAGGGTCTTTCTGGCACCGTGACCAAGATTCTCGACGGTATTCCTGATAACCGCGCCGCCGCGGACACGCTGAACAAATTCAAGATCATATAACCGATTCAGGTCACGTCGTATGGCCTCTGGAGTAACCTGAAAATGGGCTGCCAATTGATCCACCTGTACGGAACCATGCTCACGGATATGTTCCAAAATCAAACTTTGTCGCGTACTTATACTGGTTTGCATGGTAATGTACTGGCTGAAAGATGATACTTCTACTTAAACCAAGGGCCCGCCCCTAACACGTAAAGGCGGGCCCATAGTCCTCTGATCAGGTATTCACCGGCTAATTATTGGGCCCAGCGTTTAACCAGTTCATCATAGTTAACCGTTTCTCCCTGTGGCTTCTCATTGGCCAGTTTGGCCTTGGGAGAGCCCGGCCTGCTCAACCATTCGGCAGGATCTATTTTTTCGTTTAACCTCGGACCACAGCCACCGTAGGTGTTGGCCTTTTCATCAGCTCTCTGCATCCGCTCCATTACCAGGTCCATTTCCTCGGCAAGACGATCCATGGCCTGTTGCGCGGTAAAAACACCTGAATTGACATCGCCGATCTGCTGCCACCAGATCTGCGCCAGCTTTGGATAGTCAGGTACGTTGACGCCGGTAGGCGACCACATTACCCGGTCAGGCGAACGATAAAACTCAACCAGGCCGCCCAGTTTTGGGGCGCGCTCGGTAAAGGAATCATGGTTGACGGTGCTATCGCGGATGAACGTCAGGCCGACATGGCTTTTCTTCACATCCACCGTCTTGGAGACGACGAATTGTGCGTAGAGCCAGGCTGCCTTACGGCGATCAACCGGGGTTGACTCGAACAAGGTCCAGGAGCCGGCATCCTGATAGCCAAGCTTCTGGCCCTCTTCCCAATAGGGACCATGGGGGGATGGAGCCATGCGCCACAGGGGCATGCCGCTGTCATCAACGGTGTTGTTGCCGTCCGACTTAGGCGCCACCATGGAAGCGGTGAAGGCGGTGTACCAAAAGATCTGTTGAGCCACATTACCTTGGGAAAGCGCTGGTAATGACTGGTAGAAGTCATAACTGGCCGCACCCGGAGGAGCATATTCCCGCAGCCACTCGTCCCACTTGCGAATCGCATATACTGCCGCGGGGCCGTTGGCAGCGCCACCACGGCTTACCGATGCACCCACGGGATTACAGGTGCCTTCTTCCATGCGAATTCCCCATTCATCAACGGGGATGCCGTTTGGCAATCCTTTGCTGCCGGCTCCCGCCATGGAGAGCCAGGCGTCGGTCATTCGCCAGCCAAGATCAGGCGCACGCTTACCATAGTCCATGTGTCCGTAGATTCTGACGCCGTCAATTTCCTGAACATCATTTGTGAAAAATTCGGCAATATCTTCATAGGCAGACCAGTTTACCGGCACGCCCAATTCGTAGCCGTACTTCGCTTTGAATTTTTCCTTCAGATCCGGGCGATCAAACCAGTCTTTACGAAACCAGTAGAGATTGGCGAACTGCTGATCGGGGAGCTGATAGAGCTTTCCGTCAGGACCGGTGGTGAATGATTTGCCGATAAAATCATCAATGTCCAGATACGGGTTGGTAACATCGCTTCCTTCGCCTGCCATCCAGTCTGTTAGATTGACGGCAAGCTGTAAGCGTGAATGGGTACCAATCAAATCTGAATCATTGATATAGGCATCATAGAGATTCCGTTTGGTCTGCATCTGAGTTTGCACCGCCTGGACAACTTCACCCTCGCCCAGTAACTGGTGATTTACCTTGATACCGGTGATGTCCTCAAATGCCTTGGTCAGGGTTTTGGACTCGTACTCATGGGTAGGAATAGTTTCAGACAACACATTGATCTCCATCCCGGCAAAAGGCTTCGCCGCATTGATGAACCATTCCATTTCCGCCATCTGCTCACTTTTTGACAGTGCCGAAGGTTGGAATTCCTCATCAATCCACTTCTGTGCCTCGTCAACGCCAGCGTAAGCCTGAGTAACGCCAAACGCTGCTACAGCGGTAACTAACGCAATCTTTCGTAACATAAAGATGACCTCCTTGAGCTGTGTTTGTGTTTTAATGGATTTGTGCTGAGCTGTTTTACATGACCCTCCTCTACTTTGTTTTAATGGAAGTGCAGCGACGTGATTGAACAGAACACAATTTTTTTCACGAAGTCAACGTTTCGGTTCCCTTAAACGGCAATAACATTATTTCACCTCACCGCCGCCGGCTTTGACGAAACCGCCTCCAGGCGGCGGCACAACATACAGTGCCTAGATCGTGCCTGCCCAAAAACGCATACTTAAATATTTATCACATTATTTCAGTATGTTAAGGTGTTTTTTCTTGGGACATCCGTTGCTGTGAACGATAAGAGTATCTAACCACTCTGCCTTAAATTTTTTCCGCCTGTGAAGTTTTCCTGTGTTGTCAACAAATAGAGTTGTCCGGTTTTAAAACAAATAAACTGTCCGGTTTGTCCTGTGTCGCCATCTCCTGCTGTAGCGTAGCGAAAGCAGGAGATGGCGGTCATCTCACGTCGTCTGCTCCGCGCAGGTGATGGACTCATGCAATGAACCATCGGCCTCATAATCGGCAAGTTTTTGCGGGCCATGAAATACCGCCATCCTGCCGGTCGGATAACGGTGAATCCTGACTCTCACTTTGACGATGTGGTATCTCGTCTGATCTGGCCAAACTGAGCAGTGCCGCCACCTCAATTTATGGTGAAGAACTTTTCGCCAGGCGCTACGGCGTCATTGTCCCGGCTCCGGCCGAGCGGGTGGTGGCCGTAGAAGACGGCTTCGAGTTGCGGTTGGCTGAACGGGTTCCGCGGTTTTACGACACCCCCGGTCATGCCCGCCACCACTGCTGCATCTGGGATGAAAAAAGCGGCGGCATTTTTGCCGGCGGCAATGGAAACCTCAATCAGGAAGATGATGGATCTGGTCCCGGACTATCTCTACATCACCCATTACGGGCCGGTGGTCGCCGCCCCCGGTGCGGTGGCCAGACTGCTTCATCAGGTGCGGGGTTTCGGCGCCCTGCTGCCGGTTTTGCCGGAACTCAGTCACGACCAGCTTGCCGCCCGGGTGTTTTCCATCATCTCCGAGGCGTACGCGGACTACCTCGGAGGCGAACCACCACCCGCAAAGCTTGCTGAACTGCTGGCCGAAGATGTGGATCTCAACGCCCAGGGCATTGCGGTGTGGGGCAAGCGAATGCAAAAAAGCGGGTGAGCGTCACCAGCATGTCCCCGGCTATAATGCTCCGCCTCACCTGAATGGGGAAAGCTTGCTGGAGTTGTACCTGTACCCACCGAGTCGGCACCCTGCGACTCGGTGCTGTACCCTTTTGTGTAATGCCGAAGCGATGCTGTTTTGGTTTGAACCAGGTATATCCCTTGCCCTTTGCTTTACCATACGGTATCGTTAGATGTTGATATTCCGTACCATCAGTTATTAAATCGTCAACCATTCGATATAAAAGGGATATTTCAACCAAAATACACCAGATTTGTGAATTTTTTCCAGCGCTGGTGTTAACGGGAGGGCGACAGACGGGGAAGACCACGCTGTTAAAGGCTCTGTTTCCTCACTATTCATACGCCAGCCTGGACCTACCCGCTGATGCTCAGCTGGCCGAAGAAGACCCCGATACCTTTCTGGCAAAGTACCCACCCCCCGTGGTTATCGATGAAGTGCAGTATGCCCCGAAACTGTTTCGCCACCTGAAGGTTCGGATCGACCGGCAGCGCACCAAATGCGGCCAATATCTGCTTACCGGTTCACAGAAATTCAACCTTATGAAAGAGATCAGCGACAGCCTGGCCGGACGGTGCGGCCTGTTGGAGCTGGAGCCGTTTTCGGTCAACGAACTGGGCAGCGATTATCATGCGGCACGCACGGAAAAGGGGTTAGCCTATTGCCTGACGCGCGGCACCTTCCCACACCTGTGGGATGCGCCAACCCTGCCGAGAGAGGATTTTTTCCGAAGCTATATCGCAACCTATATTGAGCGCGACGTGCGGCAAATCCTCAACATCACATCGTTGCGTGACTTTGACCGTTTTATGAGAGTTTGCGCGCTCAGAACCGGCCAGCTGGTCAATAAATCAGAGATTGCCAGGGAGGTGGGAGTATCCGCGAAAACAATACATGACTGGTTACGTATCCTGCATGCGAGCAATCAGGTTATTCTCCTTGAACCCTATTTCAAAAATATCGGCAAGCGGGTAATAAAATCCCCCAAACTCTACTTTTCCGATACCGGTCTGGTCTCTTATTTGATGGGTTTAAACGTATCTAACGTTCTCGATTCTCCCCATCTTGACCACCTTTGGGAAACATTTGTCTTCTCGGAGCTGCGCAAATCTCTGTTTTTACAACATCCGGAAGCAACATTGTGGTTCTATCGAGACCAGCAGAGAGAAGCCGATTTCATGATTTCCTACGGCTCGCAATTGTATCTGCTCGACGCCAAGTGGAAGGAAATTCCGCCTCAATCAGCATTTACCACCCTGTGCGATATCCAAGGTTATTTCCGCGAGGCGTCATCGCAGGTTTTCATGATAACGCCAAATCAGGATAGTTTCCCCGTTACACCTGACAAACACGTCATCAGCGGTTTTTCTCTCGCAGACTGGAAATGGCAGTAGGCCGGTTTCCGGCCCCCGGTCGGGACCTTCTTCTTTTCAGTGGGAAAAACGAACTCTATTTTTTATCTGTGTGCTGGTGCCGGATGCATTAGTGTCTCAGTAGCGAAGTTTCTCAAGGAAGAGGTTAATTGCTACAGGAGAAAATCCAGGAGAAAACCTACATGAAAGCTAACAGTTTCAATACCATAGTAATAATTCTTTCGATGAGCCTATCCCTGGTATTGCAGGTTAACGCTCAGACCCAGTATACAAAAACACCCAGTGATCATGAAGGTCCTTTTTATCCCGTAGAGCAACAGGCTGACGAGGATAATGATCTGGTGAATGTCAACGGGAAGTCTGAATCCGCCCGTGGTGACATCCTGCATGTGCACGGGGTAGTGGTAGACCAGCAAGGAAATCCCCAGGCTGACGTCACCATCGAAATATGGCAGACCGATGCCAACGGCCTCTACCGCCATCCACGGGAGAGGGCACAAGGTCCAAGAGATCCGTTTTTTCAGTACTGGGGTAAAGCGGATACTGATACGGATGGCAGATACAGCTTTACCACGCTGATCCCCGGGGAATATGCGCCCCGTCCACCCCATATCCATTTTAAGGTCTGGGTGGATGGGGAAGTGGTGCTCACCAGTCAGATGTATATTGTCGCGGACGGGAATCAGCCCAGGGTCAACGAGCAACTCAAACTAGAGATCGAAAGAAATAGCAATGGTGAGCACTCCGGCTTTTTCAGGATAGTGATTTGAATGGTGCCAGGCCTAGGGCTGCTATACGGAGACGGACGCCCAATTCAGGATGAACAGCTATAGTGCGACACCCCACCGGCATTAAAAAACTCTCTGGGTCTAAGACGATAGTATTTTTCTTCTCTCTCTTGTGATTGCTCGTCATAGGGATCGTTCAATACTTCCTGCAACTCCCTGACCAGGTTGTAGTCACCCTCCATGGCCCGCTCGTAGGCGGGGACGATCAGCCACTCCCGCCATGCGTATTTGGGGTTTATCCGTTTCATCTTTGCTGATATCTCAGTCACATCGCCCTCTTTGCCGACCGCGGCGCGCCAGCTGTCGAGCCACGCCTGCCACTCATCACCCAGTTGTGGGGTGGGAGCCTGGTAGAAGCTTTTTTGCAGAGCCGAGGTGTGCTCTGGAACATGAGATAGCTCACGGAAAAAAATCGTGTAATCCACCTCTGAGCGTTCCAACAACTGCAATAATTGTGTGGTGAGTCCCTGGTCATAGTGGCGCAGGCCAAGCTTGGTCATCCACATGTTTTGCAGCTCGTTTTGCATTGCGTCCGCAAAGCCTTGGCGGACCCGGTCAAAAGCCTTCAACGCTTCAGGGTCTTCGGCCAGAAGCGGTCGTACCGCGGTCCAGAACATATGGTAATTGGCCTCCGCGGCAACTGGTTGATTGAAGAATGAAAAATGTGTACCGCCGCCCGTCCACGGTTGAAAACGGGGGTCAAACATTTCGCAGAAGCCAAAGGGGCCATAGTCCAGGGTAAAGCCGCCGGCCGCGCAGTTGTCGCTATTAAAATTGCCCTGGCAGTATCCAACCCGCAGCCAGTTGGCCACCAGCGAGGTAAGACGCCGGCGAAAAAGCCGTGCCAGCTCAACCAGTTGCTCGGCAAAAGCAAGGCGCTGATCGATGTCGCCGTGGTACTCCCGCGCAATCAAATGCGCAACAATCATGTGCAGCTCTTGTAATGCTTTGGGATGCGCGGTGGTACGGGCACGACGGGCAAATAATTCCAGTTGGCCGACGCGTAGAAAAGATGGGGCGACCCGGGTTGCAATCGCCACCGGATTGTCCACCATGATATCAGGATCGGCTGTCTGGCAATTCTCTGCATACCAGGGCCGGGCAACACTCTCAGAGCGGGACACGTAGAGCGTCAAGGAGCGCGAGGTCGGCACCCCCAGGGCATGCATATACTCCTGGGCGAGAAATTCCCGCACGCTTGAGCGCAGCACCGCGCGGCCGTCAGCACCTCGGCAATAGGGCGTTGCGCCGCCGCCCTTTAACTGCATTTCCCAGCGCTGCTGGTTAACGATTCCCTCAAAGACCGAGATCGCCCGACCATCGCCATAGCCGTTACCGGTGCCAAAGGGACACTGGTGGGTATATTCGGTGCCGTAAATAGATAGAGCGTAGCCGGTCGCCCAGCCGACCTGGCGCATAGGCGCGGTTGCGGCCGAGAGATCACCGGAAAACAGTCGGATAAACCGTGCATCATGGGCGAGTTCGTCGCTCAGCCCAAGTTCGTGAAAAAAGACCCTGCTGTGGCTGACATATTCCGGTTCCGGCAGCGGTGTGGGTGCCACCGGTACGAAATGACCGGAAAAAACCTGCCGGGCGCGGTGGTCATCACCATCTTCGGTACCATCCGGGTCGACATTCAGACTATCCATCAGGGAGTAATCAGCTAGCCCCACAAACTCATCAAAGCTTGTTACCAGGGGCCAACCATCTAGTTTGGGTGCGGTAGACATTGTTATACATACCTCGAGAAGGGTGCTAGCATCCGCATTACTGATCAGCGGTTGTCAGCTTTCCACTTGGTTGCAAAATTTTCCAGGAATCAACCTCTTACGCAATGAAGCTCGATAGGCTTCTCCCTTCTAATTTTAGTGGTTTTTTACCAGAAATAAACCCATGATGGTTTCGTAAAAACCCCAATTACGGGCATTGTGGAGATGAACCGAAATCCATAGTCATTCCAAATTACTGGATTCCCGCTGCAGCCTGCCCTTGAGTGTTGTTATCGAGGGCGGGAATGACGTTAGCAAGCAAATTCAAGGTTTTTACGTGTTCATCAACCCATGGGCAACATTTGCGGAGGATCGCCATCGAACCACTGCAACAATCTTGATTCTTAGATGAACGGGTACTGCGTTTTTCCTGATCATCGCCGAGCTTTTCCAGTGAAAAGCTCAGCTGGATACAGTAATGAACATTGTTTTCCCCTGTTGCGTCCGAGAACCAAGCATCACGTAGAAAAACAGTGAGCCTGGGGGCGATCACCTCTCCTCACATATAATTGGTGTACGATGCGCTACCGTATTCTTTTTGCAGCGGTGCTCATGCAGGCCTGCCTGGGCGCCACCTATTCCTGGTCGGTGTATGTACAGCCATTGCGAAAACTCGCGGACATCGCCCAAGGGCCGGCCCAGATTCCCTTTACGCTGTTCTACTTTGCCTTCCCCCTTACCATGATGATCGCCGGGCAATTTCTGCCAAGGATCGGTCCACGAAGATCCGCCGTGTTGGGGGGATTTCTTTTTGGCGGCGGCTGGCTGCTGGCCGGGATGGGCAACCACTCCTTCCTCCTGACGATTATTGGCATCGGAGCAATTGCTGGGATTGGTGCTGGAATGGCCTATATCGTGCCAATTGCCGTCTGTGTTCGTTGGTTCCCCGACTCCAAGGGGTTGGTCACCGGTATTGCGGTGGCCGGCTTTGGCGGTGGCGCTGCCATAGTCAGCCAGGTCGGTGGCTATCTCATCAACACCATGGGGCTCAGCCCCTTTACTACCTTTACCGTCTTTGGGATTATTTTCTTGATATTGGTTACTTCCGCGGGTTCAGTGATGCGATTCCCGGAGGATCAGTTGACCACAACCCCGAAAGAGCGTTTGAGGGCCTCCCAGATCTTCTCCCATGTCAATTTCAGGATTCTCTACTTCGCCATGTTCCTGGGCCTTGCGGCCGGTTTTGCGATTAATGCCAACCTCAAGGAACTCTATCAGGGGACCGGCAATGAGGTGAGTCTTGGCATAACCGCGGTATCACTTTTTGCCCTGGCCAATGCTGCCGGCAGGGTCATCTGGGGGACTGTTTTCGACCGCCTTCAATCAGCCACCGCGATTCAGGCCAATCTCATGCTTCAGGCCGCCATCCTGGCCCTTGCCCCCTTTCTCTTACATCTGCAATGGGGTTTTTTGGCTGTTGCCATGATCACCGGCTTCAACTACGGAGGAGTACTGGTGCTCTATGTCTCCTCGGCCACCAGGAGCTGGGGAGCAGCCAATATTTCCCAGGTATACGGCTGGCTCTTCACCAGCAATATCCCGGCTTCGGTCTCTCCCATCCTGGCCGGCTTTATCTACGATAGATTTACCCATTTTACCCCGGCTCTCCTGGTACTCTCCGGTTTCCTGGTATGCGGCACCCTGCTGGTACGCACCAGATCAACGGTGCTTAACCAGGTGATACGTAGTAAGAAGCGTGCCGCACAAATATAGCCGCGGTAACATGTTTCTCTCGCCTCGACCTTGAAAGATAATTCTCCTTTTTAAGACTCCCTTCATTGATCGAAAACAGCACGTTATCCGAACACGAAAAGGTTCTTTCCCCAACTTGAATGGTCAAGGAGATGGCAACACCTTGATCTCAAAGAGCCATGGCCAGTTCTTGCCGGTGATGTAGATGGCGCCGATGGCGGGGTCATGGGCAATACCGTTGGCAACGCCGGCGATTCTGCGTTCATCGGCGGTAAGCAGCCCGGTAAGGTCGATATAACCGAGTACCGTCCCATCGGTTGGATCAATGCGGGCGATGAGCTCCTTTTTCCAGATATTGGCCCAGATTTCGCCCTCTATGTATTCCAGCTCGTTGAGATTGGTGAGTTTTCGGTAACCGTCTCGCGCGGTTATGGTGTGGATCAGCTTGAAGGTGTGGGGGTCGACAAACCGGAGGGTGGCACTGCCGTCGCTGACAATCAGCAAGCGACCCTCATGGGTTAGACCCCACCCCTCATGGGGGATGGTGAGTCTGCCTGTTTCCGTGAGATCTGCAAGGGTGTAGCGCAGGACGACCTGCTCCCGCCAGGTGAGCTGCAGCACCTCATTGTCCCAGATGGTGAGTCCCTCGCCGAACATATCGTCCGGCAGCGAGGTTCGCATCAGCACCCGGCCGGTTTCAAGCTCCACCTTGCGCACCGATGAGCGGCCATACAGGCCGGTGGATTCATAGAGGAATCCGTCGTGAAAGACCAACCCCTGGGTGAAGGCGCTCTGATCGTGGGGATGGCGTGCCACCACGAAATGACCGACTATGGGAGCGTTTGCCTGGATGGCTGCGCAGGAAAGCGGCAGCATGGCAAGTACAACCAATAACAGCTGCCGAATCGGCTTCGCACACCTCACAAGCTTAGTTGTGATGGCGTCGTAAATTGTGATAGCATCGTGAAAATTCAGATATCCGTCATTCCAGACGTGATTCGATACTCCGGACTCATTGAAACTACGGGATTCCCGCTTTTACGGGAATAACGGTAAAAAAAGAAGTTATTTCTACCTTCTGCCTTCTGCCTTCTGATTTCTGATTTCTGATTTCTGATTTCTGATTTCTGACTTCTGACTTCTGACTTCTGACTTCCGCCTAAGCCGGATACTTCCCCTCCAGATAGTCCTTTAGATAGTGGATTTCCACATGTTTGTCCTTGAGCTGCGCTTTAACCACGTCGCCCAGGGAGACAAGGCCGGCCAATTTGCCGCTCTCGATGATGGGAATATGGCGGATCCGGTGCTCGGTCATGATGCTCATCAAATTATCCACCGTTTCTTCGGGGTCGGCGGCAATCACTTCGCGGGTCATGACATCGCCCACCGATAGCGCGGCGATGGTGGTGGGGTTTTCGTGCAGCGCCTTGAGCACATCGTTGGGGGCGACAATGCCCTCGATAACGTTATAGTTGTCGACCACCACCAGTGAACCGATGCGGTTAGCAAAAAAAAGCGACAACACATCGATGAGCCTGCTCTCTTCGGGGACGGTGACGACGCGGGTACCCTTTGCCGCCAGAATGTCTTTAGCTCTCATACTCACTCCTCAAGGTTTTCTCACCAGCCCAGCGGGTAGAGGCTGAAACCAAACACCGCCACCGCAAGCACCGCCGTTCCCGCCGGCGCCAGGGCCAGACCGGTGATGGCAAAATCATCTTCGGGCGTGGTGAAATACATGGCCGCAATCAACCGCACATAATAGTAGATGGACAGGATGGTACTGATAAGGCCCAGTACGCCCAGTACCAGTTGCCCGGCGCTGAAGGCGGCGGTGATGATATAAAATTTTGCCATGAATCCGGCGGTGGGCGGAATGCCCGCCATGGACAGCAGAAACACCGTGATCATTGCCGCCGAATAGGGATGTACCTTGGCAAGTCCGTTGAAATCGGCAAATGAAATACGCTTCTCGTCGTTTCCCGACAGGGTTGAAAGCGCCGAAAAGATACCAAGGGTGGCCAGCGCATAGGCGGCCAGGTAAAAACCGATCACAGTGCGGCTGGCGCCGGTCACATCAGCCGAGATGATGGCAATGAGCAGGTAGCCGGAATGAACGATCCCGGAAGCGGCCAGCATCCGCTTGATGTTGGTCTGGCCGAGGGCGATCAGGTTGCCGGTAAACAGGGTCACCACACAGAGATACCAGAGGATGTCACGCCAGACTGACAGCAAGGAGCCGTCGGTGAGCAGCAGATTGACCAGGGCGCAGAACACCGCCGTTTTCACCGCCGTAGCCATAAAACCGGTAACCGGCAGAGGGGCGCCGTCATAGACGTCAACCACCCAGGCGTGAAAGGGAACGGCGGCGATCTTGAAGAGAAAACAGATCAGGATCAATAAAAATCCGGCCGTTGCCAGAGGCGAAGTGAACAATCCGGACTCGGCAAGGACACGGCTGATCCCGGCAAAGGAGGTGGTACCGAGACCACCGTAGACAAACATCGCCCCCATAACAAAAAAACCGCCGGAAAAGGCGCCGAGCATCAGGTATTTGAGCACCGCCTCAGCCCGCAACAGCCGCTCCCGATCGGCGCCCACCAGCACATAGACGGCCAGCGACATGATCTCCAGGGCGATGAACAGGGTAATCAACTCAGCCGCCATGGTAAGCAGCAGCATGCCGCAGGCGGCAAAGAGCAGCATGGCATAAAATTCCGGCACATACCCCTTGTTGTGACCAAAATAGGTCTGCGAGGCAAGGGCCGAGAAGCCGCCACAGGCCAGGATGATCAGCCCCGCCACCCCGGAAAAGGGGGATACGGCAAGCATCGAGCCAAAGGTCTGCTGATAGGGGAAAAACGGCATGCTCACCAGGGTTGCGGCCTGCACGAAAAAGCAGAACATGAAGAGCCCCGTGGTGAGCAGGGCCATGACCTCGCGACCAAACAGGGAGAAGCCGGCCACCAGCATCACCACGATGGCAGCGGCGGTAGTGACAATCAAGGGTAACAGGGCAAGCAGATCAGCCATCACCATCCCCCCGTTGCGCCAGTATCGCCCCCGCCGCCGCCGATGATCGGCTCACCTGGGCGCTCAGGGTGTCGGCGGCTGGTTCGATTTTGTCGATAAAGGGCCCCGGAAAAAGCCCCATAACCACAATCAGTACGATAAGCGGCAGCACCGTCAGACTTTCGATGGGCGTCAGATCACGCATCGTCGTCGCCGTCTTCGTCCGAGGACCGAAGAACACCCGGCCAAACAGCCATAACATGTAGGTAACCGCAATGATCATCGAGGTTCCCGCCAGGATACCGATCACCAGGTTAAACTTTACGGCGCCGACAATAATGAGAAACTCACCGATAAATGAGGCCGTGCCCGGCAGTCCCACCGAACCCAGCAGGGCAACCATGAAAAAGACGGAAAACAGCGGCGCCTGTCCGCCCAGCCCGCCGAAGCTCTCGATATCGCGGCTGGAGGTGCGCTCCTCGATAAGCCCCGCCAACAAGAACAGGAGCCCGACGCTGGTGGCGTGGGCGACCATCTGATAGAGAACGCCGGTAATGGCCTGCACGTTGAGACAGAACAATCCCACCCCGATAATGCCCATGTGCGAGGCCGAGCAAAAGGCGAGCAGCCGTTTCATATCGCGCTGGCCCAGGGCGGCGATGCCGCAATAGGCCATCCCAACCACCGCCAGAAAGGCCAGCAGCAGGCTTATCTTGCCAAGCGGTTCGGGAAAAATTGGCAACACAAAGCGCAACACCCCATACGCCCCGATTTTTGCCATGATGGCGGAAAGCACAAAGGTTGCCGCCGGCGGCGCTTCGGTGTAGGCGTCGGGCAGCCAGGTGTGCAGCGGAAACAGGGGGATTTTCACGGCAAATGCAAGTACAAAACCAAGCAAGGCGATGGTGGCGACGGTACCGCTGAGGCGAAGGGTGGCAAGATCGGCCACGGCAAAGCTCCAGACGCCGCTCTGGGCCTGGTAGACAACGCCAAGGTAGACGCAGGAGGCGAGCATCAGCAGGGAACCGGCAATGGTGTAAATGGTGATTTTCAGGGTCGCGCCTACCCGGTTGGGGCCGCCGTAGAGGCCGATCATGAAAAAAATCGGCAGCAGCATCAGCTCGTAGAAAAAGTAGAACAAGACCAGATCGGCGGCGCAGATTGCGCCGATCATGGTGCCCTGGACAATCAGCAGGCAGCCGTAATAGCCACGCGATTTTGTGGAAAAAAGCAGGTACACCACGGGAAACAGAGCACCTGCCGCCACCAGCAACAAAAGCGACAGACCGTCCACCCCGAGCCGGTAACCGATTCCCAGGGCGGGCACCAGCGGGTATGACTCATAGAAGGCAAAGCCGCCCGAAATCGGATCGAATAAAGCGAAAAGATTAATGCTGAACGCCGCCATCAGCACCGCCACCGCCAGCCCGACGGCTCGTGCCGACTCGCGCCCCAGCGGCAGCACCAGCACCACCAGCCCGGCCAGCAGCGGCAAAAAGATCATGGTTGAGAGCGGCGGTGTAATCATAGTCGTCTTCAGCCCACAAGTAAGCGATATACGGCAAAACTGAGCAGTCCCACGCCAACCACCATGTAGATGGCATAGACCCGCACATAGCCGCTCTGTACTGCCGAGACCGCATCGGCACCGGCCCGGTAGAGCCAGACCACCGCCTGGACCGGGCCATCGACGATACGCGGCTCGACAACCCGGCGGATCGCCGCTCCCGCCCCCAACAGCGGCTGGACAAAGAGGGAGTCGTAGAGCTCATCGACGTGGAATTTTGCTTCGGCAAAGCGGGCAAAACCGTGATACACCGGCTCCACGGCGGTGGGGATAAAGCGGCGGTAGGCAATACCGATGCCAACCGCACAAACGGTAAGGGAGGCGAGAATCGTGAGCAGTTCAAGCTTGATGTGGGGGCTGTGATGCGCCTCCAGGCCAAGCCAATGGGAGAGCAGCTGGTGGCCGCCCAGAATCGGCGGCAGATTGATAAAGCCGGCCAGCACTGCTCCTGCCGCCAGTATCATAAGTGGGATGGTCATGACCCGTAGTGATTCCGTCACCTCCTCATAATGAGCATCACGCGGGGTTCCATGGAACACCACGAAAATCAGACGGAAGGTGTAATAGGCGGTCATCCCCGCCACCAGGATGCCCAATAGCCAGATAACCGGGTGGCCGGTGGCCAGTGCCGCCACTAAAATCTCATCTTTAGAGAAAAACCCGGCCAGAGGTGGTACCCCGGCCAGGGCCAGGGCGCCGATCAGCATCGTCACGTAGGTAATGGGCAGACGTTTTTTGAGCCCACCCATGCGCCAGATATCCTGCTGATGATGCAGGGCGGTAATCACCGAACCGGCGCCCAGAAAGAGCAGCGCTTTGAAAAAGGCGTGGGTAAACACATGAAAAATCCCCGCCGAGTAAGCGGCAAGCCCGACTCCGACAAACATATAGCCAAGCTGAGAAATGGTGGAATAGGCCAGGATCTTTTTGATATCGCGTTGAAACATCCCGAAGATGGCGCCCAACAGAGCGGTGAGAATCCCCACCCAGGCGATAATCACTCCAGCGGGGACACTCTGCATGTACAGAAAAGAAAACCTCGCCACCATGTAAACGCCGGCGGTAACCATGGTGGCGGCATGGATCAGCGCCGAGACCGGGGTGGGACCGGCCATGGCATCGGGCAGCCAGACGTAGAGCGGCAGTTGCGCCGATTTGCCGGTGGCGCCGATGAAGAGCAGCAGGCCAACCGTAAGGGCGAGTAACGGCGTCAGTTCCGGAGCGCGTTCCCGCAGGTCGGCATAATCAAAACCGGTGTCGCCGATGGCCCAGAACAGCAGGGCAAGGCCCAGGATGAAGCCAAGATCGCCGATCCGGTTGACGATAAAGGCCTTGTTGCCGGCCGCCACGTTGGCGCGATCATCGTTGTAGTAGCTGATCAGCAGATACGAACAGAGCCCCACCCCCTCCCAGCCGACAAACATCACCAACGGGCCGCTGCCCAGCACCAGGATGAGCATGGCACCCAGAAAGAGGTTGAGATAGGCGAAAAAGGCGCCGGCATTGGGGTCGCCTTTCATGTAGCCGATGGAATAGATGTGGATGAGCGAGCCCACAAAGGTGACGAACAATACCATCAAAACGGCCAGCGGATCGGCCATCAGACCGAAATTCACCCGCATCTCACCCACCGCGAACCATTGATAGAGGCTCTGACTCAGCACCCGGTCATGGCCCGGCAGCCCGTTGATCTGAACCAGCAGGCCCAGGGCCAGCAGAAAAGAGAGTATCGGACCAAATGCCGCGATAATGCCGAAATGATGGGCGGCCATACCGCGCTCCCGCACGGTTGCCAGCCGCAGTACACCGAGCACGAATGCTCCTGCCAGAGGCAGTATGACCATGGGCAACAGTAGCGCGCTGTGGTGCATCATGTACCTATCCCCGCAACAGGTTAAACACGTTGGTATCCAGTTTACCTTTGTGTTTGTGCAACAAGATTATCACCGCCAGGGCCAGGGCCGCCTCGGCGGCGGCCACCGCCATCACCAGCAGGGCCAGAACATGGCCGTCCATGGATTCGTGCAGCCGGGCAAAGGCGATAAAGCCGAGGTTGGCGCCGTTGAGCATAAGCTCGATGGCCATGAACACCACGAACACGTTGCGCCGGGTAATTACCCCCAATACCCCCAGGCAGAACAGGGCCACGCTCAGGTAGAGGGCATGCTCAATCATTGCCACCCTCCCGTTTACCGGCCAGCACCACCGCCCCCACCAGGGCGACGAGCAGCAAAATGGAAACAATCTCAAAGGGCAGCAACCAGTCGGTGAACAGCACCACGCCCACTTCTTTTATGGTGCCGAAACCCGGCGGTGCCTCCGGTGTCGAAGTCACACTCAAGGAATTTATCCCATAAAGCAGCAGCAGGGCCAGCGGGGTCAGGGCCGCCGCTCCCCCGGCCAGGTAGTACCAGTAGCCGGACTCATCGGGCAAATCATCGGGCTGGATATTAAGAAACATGATGATAAAGAGGATCAGCGACATAATTGCGCCGGCATAGACGATCAGCTGAATGGCAAAGACCAGCGTAGCGGACAGCAATCCATAGAGCCCGGCCAGGGCAATGAGGGTGACGGCAAAGCTCATGGCGGCGTTCATCGGGTGCTTGAACATCAGCAGACCCACCGCCCCGACGATGGCGAGAAGGCTGAGCGCGTAAAAAAGAAGGGGCTGGCTCATGATCTCACCGATCCTCCTGCTCGTGCTCGGCAAACCCGCCGGGCGTGGCCAGCAGATCCTCAAGCTCCAGCACCATATCTTCGCGACTGGTACCGGTGACCGAGAAAATCCCGGTATCCATGCGAATCGCATCCATGGGACAGGCCTCGACGCAATATCCGCAGTAGATGCACTCCAGCAGGTCAATGGTAAAGCGGGCCGGCATTTTTTCGGCCACCCCGTCCAACCGCTCGGTTGCCTCGATCATGATGCACTCAGAGGGACAATTGGTCTGGCACATAAAACAGGCGACGCATTTGACGGTGCCGTCGGGATGAAGGGTAAGCCGGTGGCGGCCGCGCCAGCGGGAGGTGATTTCCGGCTTCACCTCGGGGTAATCACGCACATAGAGGTTACGATTATCACGCAGGTTTCGCAGGAAATGGGTGATGGTAACCCCCATCCCCTTGATCACCTCGATCAGGTAGAGCTGCTCGAGAAAGGTTCGTCCCCGCCGCTTTATCTGTTTTACCCGCGCCGCCATAACCTTATCCTAATGCCACCACCACCGCGCCGGTGATGAAAATATTGAACAGGGCAAGGGGCAGCAGCTTCTCCCAGCCAAGTTTTTGCAACTGGTCGTAACGAAATCGCGGCAACGTCCAGCGTACCCACACATAGACAAAGCAGACAAAAAAGGTTTTGAGCAGAAACACGGCGGTCTGCAGCCAGACCACCAGAATCCGATCCGCCGCCCCGCCCGCGCCGGCGACGATATAGCCCAGAAGAATCACCTCGATCAGCGCCACCAGACTCCACACCACCGCGATATAAACCTTTGTTTCACGTACCCGCTGGGCCGGATTGGGCGCCGGGCCGGGGTTGTTAAAACCAATCCAGCGGGCAAAGACATAGGCTGCCGCCGGCAGGATCAGCATTAGCGCCACCGCCACCGGGCGGGCATGGGCAACAAGGGTCTGGGTGTTGAGCCAGGGAATCTGATAACCGCCGAAAAAGAGGGTGACGATCAGGGCGCTGGAGACAAACATGGCGATATATTCACCCATGAAAAAGAGGGCGAACTTCATGGAACTGTATTCCACATGGAAGCCGGCGACGATCTCGCTTTCACCTTCGGCCAGATCAAAGGGGGTGCGGTTGGTTTCGGCAAAGGCGGCGATGACAAAGATGATAAAACCAAGGGGCTGGAGAACGACCCCCCACATGGGTATAACACCAAACAGCAGTCTGCCCTGAAACTGGGTGACCTCGGTGAGGTTCACCGTGCCGTAGACGGCAAGCAGGCTCACCAGGGCCAGCCCCATGGGGATCTCATAGCTGATTACCTGGGCCGCCGCCCGCAACCCTCCCAACAGACCATATTTGTTATGCGACGCCCAACCGGCGAGAATGATGCCGTAGACACCGAACCCGATGATGGCCAGAAACCAGAGAATACCCAGTTCCAGCGGCATGGCCTGCATCAGGTAGGTGGACGCGCCCAGCACCAGCGCATCGGCAAAGGGAATCACCGCAAAACAGAGCAGGGCGGTGATAAACACCAGGGCCGGGGCCAGAATGAAGTAGAACTTATGGGCGATGTGCCCGGGGATCACATCTTCCTTGAACAGCAGCTTGATGGCATCGGCGATGTTCTGAAGCAGCCCGCCAAAGCGAAAACCGAGCACGTTACAACGGTTGGGGCCGGCCCGATCCTGGATAAAGCCGGCCCCGCGCCGCTCCATCCAGACCATGACCGCCACCGCCGAAAGCGGTACAAACACACCGAATCCCACGCGGATGATGGTGATGAAGATTTCGGTACCAGACACGATTACAAACCCTCCAGTCTCATGCCGTGCTCGCCAATCTTATCGGGATCCACAGCGCCCAGCGGCGCCACCGCCGTGCGCATCCCGGCCCAGGCCGCGCCCATATCGGCCACCGGACCGCCCAGCGCGTGCAACAGCTCGAGCAGCTCGGGGACGGGCCGGTTCTTCACCACCGCCCGGCCAAAGCGCTGCAGGACGCCATCGCTATTGATAACCGAACCGGCATACTCGCTGTAAGAGGCGATGGGCAGAACAATATCGGCGTTATCGAAGAATTCGCAGTGATGAGTGGCACAGGCAATGGTAGTGATTCCCTTCATCATTTCACTGAGATCGGCATCGGCGCCGTCGGTAAACGGATCGTTGTTCAGGGTGATCACCAGATCCGCATGGCCAAGGGCTTCTCGCAGGTACTCACGGCTGGTGTCGATACCAAGCAGATTAAGTGATGGCCGGTTGGCCGCCTTATCATCTTTGATCAGATAGTCGTCACCGTCGCCGGCGACGATGGCGGCAGCACTATAGCCTGATACTTTTGCACCGTGTTCGAGACAGAACATCTGCGCGGCGTAGAGCTGCTCGAGACTACAATCTGGAGAAACGACGACCAGCGGATATTTTGCCTGACCAAGATGCGTCCGCACTGCATCCAGCGCCTCAGTAGGGGTGACCGGGACGCCCTTCACCAGTGGTGTCTCCAGCCGATTTTCGTTCTCCAGGTGATAGCTCAAGCGCCCGTCATCACAGATAAAATATCCGTTGATCAGGGGGTTATGGCGGGCCCGGTAGCGATAGATGCGGGCGTCCTTGTATTTCTCGCGGTGATGGTCGATGGTTATGGAACAGCCGGTGGCGCACCCGTGACACACTCCCGGCGTCTTTTTGAGAAACCAGACCCGCTGCTTGAAGCGAAAATCCCGGCTGGTCATGGCCCCCACCGGACAGAGCTCCACCACGTTGAGGGCGTAGCGGTTATTGAGCGGCTTACCCGGAAAAATTGCCACCCGGGCCTGATCGGCCCGGTTGACGATGCCCAGCTCACCGGTCTTGGTGATCTGCCGGGTAAAGCGCACACAGCGGCCGCAGAGCACGCAGCGCTCCTGGTCGTGGACGACGCCGCCGCCGAAATCCAGGCGCTTATCTTTTTTCACCTGGGCGACATCCATCCGGCTGTCGCCCAGATCGAATTTCATGTAGTAATCCTGCAGGGTGCACTCACCCGCCTGGTCGCACACCGGGCAATCCACCGGATGATTTATCAATTCCATCTCCAGGATATCGCGCTGGATCTTCTTGATCTTCTCGCTCTCCAGCACCACCTTCATACCCTCCGCGGCCGGGGTTTTACAGGCGGGCACGATGGGTGGCCGGCCGTCTTCGATCTCCACCAGGCACATCCGGCAGTTGCCGTCGGCGCCCAGGGCCGGATGGTAGCAGAAATGCGGGATGTCGATACCCACCGCCTCCAGGGCGTCGATGAGATTGGCGCCCGCCGCCACCCGCACCTCATGGCCGTTGACGCTCAGTGTCACTTTCTCACTCATGGCGCCGCCTCAAGGTTTTGTGCGGGCTGAGCGGCGGCACTATGCTCGGTGACACAGGCCTCGAACTCGTGGCGGAATTTCACCAGATAGCTGCGCACCGGCATGGTACAGGCGGCGGAGAGCACACACACGGTTTTCATTTCGATATTGTCGCACAACTCCAACAGCAGATCGATATCGGCATGGCTGCCTTCCCCCGCCAGCAATTTACGCACCAGTTTCTCCATCCAGCCGAGCCCCTCCCGGCAGGGGGTGCACTGGCCGCAGGACTCGTGGTGATAGAACTGAATAAGATTTTCCACGACCCTGACCATATCCACCGTCTCATCAAGCACCACGATGCCGCCGGAGCCGAACATGGTCTTATGGGCGGCCATGGACTCATAGTCCAGGGTGACTGTTGCCGCTTCCTCAGCGGTCAACACCGGGGTGGAACTGCCGCCGGGAATAACCGCCTTCAATCCCCGCCCCCGCCAGACGCCGCCGGCTACCTCATCAATCACGCCAAGCAGCGGCAGTCCCAGCGGCAACTCATACATTCCGGGTCGCTCCACATGGCCGGAAATACCAAACAGGTGGGTGCCGGGACTTTTTTCGGTGCCGTAGGCCCGATACGCGGCCGCACCGTTGGCAAGGATATACGGCAGCGAGGCAATGGTCTGGACGTTGTTTATAATGGTGGGACACCCGTAGAGGCCGACCACCGCCGGAAACGGCGGCTTTGAGCGGGGCTGGCCTTTTTTGCCCTCGATGGATTCCAGCAGGGCGGTTTCCTCGCCGCAGATGTACGCTCCCGCGCCCCGATGAATGGTGAGCTGCAGGCTGAAATCATGACCGGCCACCGACTCACCGAGATAGCCGGCCGCATAGGCCTCTTCCACCGCGCTGCGCAATATCTCATACTGGCTGGTGTACTCGCCGCGGATGTAGATATAGGCATCGTGACAGCCGATGGCGTAACAGCAGATGATGATGCCCTCGATCAGCAGATGCGGGTCGCGAACAATGATGTAGCGATCCTTGAAGGTGGCCGGCTCCGACTCGTCGGCATTTACCGTCAGGTAGACCGGTTTGCCGGTGTCCTTGGGCAGAAAACTCCACTTGATGCCGGCCGGAAAACCAGCCCCGCCGCGCCCCCGCAGGCCGCTGTTCTTGACCTCTTCGGTGACATCATCGGGCGTCATATCAAAGAGCGTATCAAGGGTTGCATAGGCCCCCTGTTCGCGGGCCACCGCCAGCAGATGGGCGTCTTCAACGTCGAACCTGGCGCTGAGTATGGAGACGGGGGATATTGTCATATAGCCTCACTGCGTAAATCTTCAATCAGGGCGCCCAGTTTTTCCTCGTCCATGTCCTCGTAAAACACCCCGTCAACCTGCACCACCGGGGCGGACCCGCAGTGGCCCAGACACTCCACCTCCTCCAGGCTGAACCTGCCGTCTTCGGTCACCGCGCCGGGAACCAGATCGAGGTTCGCGGCCAGCCAGTCCACCAGGAGCTGTTTTTCCCGCAGATAGCACGACAGGGTGCGGCAGATGCAGATATGGTGTTTGCCCGGCGGCCGCAGGTGGTACATGGTGTAAAAGGTGGCCAGCTCGAAGACCTGGGCATGATAGGCGCCGGTTCGCTCGGCCACGTACTCCATGGCCTCGCGGCTGATCCACCCCTGCTGCTCCTGAACCAGCCACAAGGCCGGCATGATGAGCGAATCGCGCTCCGGATAGCGCGGCTCCAGGCGGGTAAACTCGGCCTCACGGGTCTCATCAAAGGCAAAGGGTCGCCCGGCGTCGAGAAGCTGCGAACGATCGCTCATCGGTCGAGCTCTCCGCCGATAATATTGATGCTGCCCAGGTTAATGATCGCATCGGCGATCATCTCGCCTTCCACCATTTCATGAAATCCGCCCATGGCATAAAAGCAGGGAGGACGCACCTTGAGCTTATAAGGGGTGCCGGAACCGTCTGAGACAAAGTAGAAACCCAGTTCGCCGTTGGCCGCCTCGAAACTATCGTACCAGGCGCCCTCGGGTACCCTGACCCCCTCGAAGATGAGCTTGAAGTGGTTGGCGGCGCCCTCGATGGAGTTGTAGACTTTGCTTTTTTCAGGCAGCACGTAGCGATGATCGGCGGCAAACAACTCTCCCTCTGGAATCATCTTCACTGCCTGGCGGATAATGCGCATGGACTCGAAAATCTCTTCAAAGCGCACCATCATGCGGTCATACACATCACCGGTGGTGCCCACCGGTACGTTGAAATCAAAACTCTCGTAGAAGTAGTGGGGGCTGTCCTTGCGCAGATCAAAACCGACCCCCGAGGCCCTCAGGTTGGGGCCGGTGAATCCATAGGAGAGGGCGGTTTCGGGACTGAGTACACAGACATTCTGGGTGCGGTCGTGAACAATGCGGTTACGCGCCACCAGCTTAAGCGAATCGTTGACGCCTTTTTCGATATCGACGAGCTGACGGGCCAGATCATCCTGCCAGCCCTCGTAAAAATCGTGGGCCATACCGCCGATCCGGGTAAAGGAGCTGGTGAGCCGGGCCCCGGTCAGCCTGCTGATCAGATCATAGGATGCCTCTTTTTCATTATAGAGGTACCAGTAGTTGGTAAGCCCACCCATATCCACCAGATTTGCGGCGAGACAGACGAGATGATCCTGAATACGGAAAAATTCCGACAGAATCACCCGCATGAACACGGCCCGCTCGGTGATGGCGAGCCCCAGCCAGGACTCGATCGCCTTGACGTAGGCGATATTGTTCATCAGCGCCGAGCAGTAGTTGAGGCGGTCGGTGAGCGGCACGATCTGGTTGTAGGTGCGGTGCTCGGCGGTTTTTTCAAAGCCGCGATGGAGATAACCGATCTCGTTGACGTTGGCCATGATGGTCTCACCGTCAAGCGCTGCGAAAATGCGGATGGCGCCGTGGGTGGCCGGGTGCGACGGGCCGATATTGAGAAACATGATCTCGGTGTTGATATCGCTCATGGTGGAGTCATCCACCCCGTTGACTTTGAGCCGCGCCCTGATTTCCGGCTCCAGACTGTCGGGCTCGGTGCAGACCTGGCCGGCATGGATATCGTAATCCTTGCGCAGCGGGTGTCCCTTGAACTGGTGGTGGTTGAGAATCCGGCGCAGATCGGGATGGCCGGTAAAGGTGATGCCGTACTGGTCAAACACCTCACGCTCGGCCCACAGGGCCGAGCCCCAGAGATCGGCAACCGACGGCAGCCCGGTGTCGGGATCGGCCACCGGTACCCGTACCTGTACCAGGTAGTTTTTTTTCCAATTGCGCAGGGTGTAGACCACCACAAACCGAGCGGCGGCCCGCTTCGGGTAGGTAAGATAATCAACGGCGGTGATATCGAGCAGCAACGAAAAATCCAGATCAGGATAGGTCTTGAGCCTTTTCAACACCTCGTACAAAGCGGCACCGTCCACTGTCAGCAGACGGGTATCCAATACCGTTTCACGGGTGATATCGGCAAAAACCGATGCCAGAATAGTATCCAGCGGCGTCGTCATGGTGTATCCAGAATCCCCTTGAAATCCTGGTGCCGCTCCCGCAGCACGGAGTCGGAACGCACCTGCTCCTGTATGTTCATCAGGGCATCCAGCACCGCTTCGGGACGCGGCGGACAGCCGGAAATGTAGCAGTCTACCGGAATGATCGAATCGATCCCCTGCACGGTGCAGTAGTTGTCATACATACCGCCGGAGCCGGCGCAGGCGCCCATTGACACCACCCATTTGGGCTGCGGCATCTGTTCGTAGATGCGCTTGAGGATCGGCGCCTGTTTGTAACTGATGGTGCCGCACACCAGCAGCAGATCAGCCTGGCGGGGAGAAAAACGAACCACCTCGGCACCGAACCGGGAAATATCGTGCTGACTGGCGGCGGCGCTCATGAACTCGATGGCACAGCAGGCCGTACCGAAGACCATGGGCCACAGCGAATACTGCCGCCCCCAGTTGATCAGCGTGTCGAGCTTGGTGGTGAGAACCGAATCACCCAGCCCCGCTTCCAATCCTAGCGCCAATTGAGCACCCCCTTGCTCAGAACGTAGATGAGCCCGGTAAACAGCAGCAGGATAAAGACGCTCATCTCGATGAAACCGGACAATCCCAGCTCCCGAAGGCTTACCGCCCAGGGAAGCATGAAAACCGTCTCGATATCGAAAATCAGAAATAAAATGGCAAGCAGATAGAACTTGACGCTGAACTTCTGGTCGGCGCGGCCGACCATGGGCTTGATACCGCTCTCATACGGTTCGTTTTTGGCGGCGCTCTGGGCGCGCGGCCCGAGAAAGGCGGTGGCAAGCATGATCAGCGGCAACAGTACCACCAGTCCAAAGAAAAGGACTCCTGAAAGCACCAACTCCGCTGACATGATCACCCCCCGGCAAGAGACGTTATCGTCCGCATGAAATACAAACTAAACGCCCCCACCGTTTACCAAGCTCTCATGGCCGCTGTCAAGGGAAAGGAAAAAGATTTTCCGTTGGCCGGTTATGCCATGCTTCTTCAGAGACAAGCTGATTATCGGTCTCAGAAACTATTCTACCGCGGTGGCCTGGATGCGGGAGACCGGTCTCCGTTCTCAAACCCTACTGCACCGCCCCCGAAAAATTATTAGGCGCCCATGATGAATTCGTAATAACCTCAAAACTGCTTGCTGCCGCCATTCCCGCGAAAGCGGGAATCCAGTGATTTCATATAATTATGAATGTCACGTCAATTCCGGTATGACGGGAATATGGGTTTTTATGACACCATCTTTACTGTTGCTGCAATCTTGACCCAGCAGAGGTTTTTGGGCAAGGGCGCTGAAGGTTTCGTCTATCATCGAAAGATATGTACGCCTTTGTGCGGGTCCCCACTGTTTTTAAGTATAGCGGCCGATTGACAGCAAGTCGGCAACCGCCTTGTGGGTCAGGGAGAATGACGGCATTACACCATGCTTTCCTTGTCCAGTGTATCAAGGATGGCCTTCAGGCAATAGTCTGCTTTACCGCTTTCTTCTCCCTCAACAAGTGCTTGGCGCAAGAGAGCCTTTTTGATTTCCCGCTCTTCTAAAAGTTGCAGGCCTGCCCGGATAGCTTCGCTAGTCGTACCAAAATGGCCGCGGGAAACCTGATCGGCAATAAATTTTTCATAGTGAGCGCCAAGCGTTACGCTTGTGTTTTTATGCATGGTTTCACCTCTTGATGTACCAACAAGTAATATTCAATAATATATCATCTGCTAGAGGGGGTGGCAAGGAGCAAGGGGGGGATTTCTAGACAACCTAACGCGGGCTAAGTGGTCGAAACTCACCGTCTTTCGCAAATAGCCATGGTGTTGCCATACAGGCCGCCAAGACTCGCCGCCCGGTGGCCGGTTTACCCTTCGAAGCGGGTTTTGTAACCCCATAATGTAGGGCCGTGGACGGCCGCACCCAAAATCTGACTAAACGGTGGCAGGCCCGCGTACGTGCCCGCGTTCAAATTTATTGATACATTTTGAGTGTCGAGTGGTGGGCGATAGTATCAAAATCCCGATCGTTGTGAAGCAGTCGGCACTCGTGCTCAATGGCGACCGCACTGATCAGGCAATCAACCGGCGTACGAATCGTGACACCGTGCTTACGAAGCGTTCGGTAGAGCTGAGCCGCACGGGTAAAGGTTGTGCGCGGCATCGGCAGGTAGATCAGCCCGGCAAGATAGTACGCTGTTTTACCATACTCCGCGTCTTAGCGGATGCCCTGAAGCACCTCCGTGAGGATGATCCACACAGGCAGATATCCTCCTCACGTTCGATCAACTCCTGAAACCTTTTTACGTGCCACCCGCTTCGCCCGGCAAAAAAAGTCAATCCAGACGCTGAAGACAGCCGAAAGGAGATTGCAATGCTATTTTGTTTGATTGAATCGTAAAAACCTCTATCACCGCCATGGTGGAGCTGACCCGAAATCCATAATCACTTGAAATTACTGGATTCCCGCTGCAGCCTGCCCTTGAGTGTTGTTATCGAGGGCGGGAATGACGATATCAAGCAATTTTGGGGTTTTTACCAGTGCATCAATTCAAGACCCGGATAGATGGATAAAAAAGTGGTGCATGGCCTCGACGGTGCGCTCCACTGCCGACCGGTCGATATCAAGGTGGGTGACGAGCCTGATGCGGGTGCCGGAGGGGATGAGTATGGATTGCTCGGCAAGAAAGGATGATAGGCCGGCTTCCGCCTTATCAGGCACCGTAATGAATACCATATTTGTCTGGGCTTCGTCATAGTCGACCTGGACGGATTCAATTAAGCGCAGCCCGTCGGCCAGCCGGGCGGCGTTGTCATGATCTTCCTGGAGTCGTTCGACGTGATGAGTCAGGGCATGGATACCGGCGGCGGCGATGATGCCCGCCTGACGCATGCCGCCCCCCACCATCTTGCGCCAGCGCCGGGCCGTCTCGATGGTTGGTTTGTCACCACACAGCAGTGATCCCACCGGCGCCCCCAGCCCCTTGGAAAGGCAGCACGATACCGTGTCAAAGGCGGTGCACAACCGGCTTACATCGACGCCGTGTTTGATTGCCGCATTGAAGATACGGGCCCCGTCCAGGTGCAGCCGAAGGTTGTGGCGGGCGCCAAAGGCGGCCAGTTGATCAATATAGTCAAGAGGTAGAGCGAGCCCGTAGTGGGTATTTTCCAGGCAGAGCAGCCGGGTTCTGGCAAAATGAAAATCATCCTGCTTGATGGTTGCCGCCACCTTGTCCAGATCAAGGGTGCCGTCGGGTTCAAAGTCCAGGGGCTGGGGCTGAATGGAGCCCAGTACGGCGCCGCCGCCGGCCTCGTACTTATAGGTGTGGGCATGCTGGCCGGCGATGTATTCATCGCCCCGCTCACAATGGCTGAGCAGGGCCAGCAGGTTAGCCTGGGTGCCGCTGGGGGTGAACAGCGCCGCCTCTTTGCCCAGCAGCCGGGCGCCCAGTTCCTGAAGTTCATTGACGGTGGGGTCATCGCCATAGACGTCGTCGCCCACCACGGCGGAAGCCATAGCCTCACGCATGGCCGGGGTCGGTTTGGTCACCGTGTCGCTGCGCAGATCAATAGTGTGCATCTCTACTCCTTCACATCCATATGAATGGTTGCCTCAATCCCCAGCTCATCACGCAGGGCCGATTCGATCCTTGCCGTCGATTCATGGGCCTGCCGTAGCGGCATATCACCATCGAAATTAATGTGAAAGGTCAATTCACGATGATCGCCGTAGTGATGACAGTGAAAATGGTGCGGGGTCAAATCAGCCTGCTGGGCCAGAACGATTCGTCTGACCTCGGCCAGCAGCTCAGGGTCGGGTGATTCGCCAAGCAGCCGGTTAATCCCGTCGCGCAGGATCTCATAGGCGGCGTAAAAGATAAGCACCGCCACCGCCACCCCCATTGCCCCGTCAACCCACCAGAACAGCGGGCTGATAAAAATGCCCCCCAGAATCACCAGTGAAGAGAGGGCGTCGGTGCGGTGATGCCAGCCGTCCGCCTTAAGCAGGGAACTGGAGGTGCGCCGCGCCGCCCAGAAGGCGAATTGGGCCATGAGTTCCTTGACGATTATGGAAACAACCGTGACAGCAACGGCAAGCATTCCGTAATCAACGCCGATCCGGCTGCGCAAGTGGCCGATTGCCTCGATGAAAAACTCCAGACCGATCATCGCCAGGATAACCCCGACAATCACCGCGCAGATCAACTCTATCCGGCCGTGGCCGAATGGGTGGTCCTCATCGGCTGGTTTTTTGCTGAGCCAGGCACTGAACAGAACGATGGCGGAGCTGAACGAATCGGTCAAGGTGTGCCAGGCATCAGCGGTCAGGGCCACCGAACCGGTAAGCAAACCCACCCAGAGTTTGGCACCAAACAAGAGGGTGTTGCCGAAAATAGAGACCCAGCCCACCAGATGCGGCAGACGATGGGGCGACAGACGAGACGGCATCTTCATTGGCGGCCTTAACTGATCATCTGGAGCAGTCCGCACAGGGCAAAACCGCAAGCCATGAACAACAGGCCCGGAACCACCAGCCCGGCGCCGGCCCGGATCCCCACCAGGATGAGAACAAAGGATACAATTACTTTGACAAAGGGAGCGGTTGAAGCAAGAGAAGACATCGATGCGGCACTGGTTTGAAGAGGTTTAATCGGGACAACCGTCAATAGCTGCTCCACACCGTATATCCCTGCGCCTTGAAGTCCTCGATGCAGTCACGATACCGTTCATACGATACGGCAGTACGCAATTTACCTACCTCGCAGGTTCTGGTCTCACCGGTGTTGTAATCGATGAGCATGGTGTGAGAATGCTCCTCCTGGAATGAGGCGCAGCCGGTCACTGCCGAAGCAACCAGCAGGGCAGCCAGATAACGCATACCGTTGTTCCATCTCATGGTCATTGTGTCCCTGAAACGCTCTGTTACACATCGGAAGAGACCAAGCCGCCACCGCCGTCAAGCGTGTATCACAGGAGCCCGATCCGCGCCCGATCAATACCCATCAGACTCCGGCAAACAGGCTCTATTGCACCAAGGTCGGCCATGGTTAGTGTGGATATACATAAAAACGAGATGAACCACAACAACGAGATCATGTCCCCCACTTCATCGTTACACGGTTTACGCTTCGACAATCGGTTTTATCAGGCAATGCCGGCTGACCAAGAGGATACCAACCATATCCGGCAGGTCTACCAGGCCGTCTACTCCCCGGTTAATCCGACTCCGGTCAAAAAACCCCACCTGGTGGCCTGGTCGCCGGAGGCCGCCGCCCTTATCGACCTGGTTGAAGCCGATTGTCGCAGTGCCCTGTTTACCGATATCTTTGTCGGCAACCAACTGCTGCCGGGCATGCAGCCGTTTGCCATGAACTACGGCGGCCACCAGTTCGGCAACTGGGCCGGCCAGCTTGGCGACGGGCGCGCTATCAATCTGGGCGAAGTACTCAACCATCGAAAAGAGCACTGGACCCTGCAACTCAAGGGCGCCGGGCTCACCCCCTATTCGCGCAGTGCCGACGGCCGGGCGGTATTGCGCTCATCCTTGCGTGAATATCTGTGCAGTGAGGCCATGCACCATCTGGGCATTGCCACCACCCGCGCCCTGAGCCTTATTTTGACCGGCGAAGCGGTGGTTCGCGATATGTTTTACGATGGGCACCCCGCCTCCGAGCCGGGTGCGGTGGTGTGCCGCATGTCGCCCTCGTTTGTACGATTCGGCAATTTCGAGATCCACGCCGTGCGCAAAGAAGTCGAGCTGTTACGCACCCTGGCCGATTTCACCATCGGCGCCGATTTCCCTCACCTGCTTGCCGAAAAAGGCGACACCGAGCGTTATGTCCAGTGGCTGGCCGAAATCGCCCGGACAACCGGTGAACTCATCGCCCAGTGGATGCGGGTGGGCTTTGTGCACGGGGTGATGAACACCGACAACATGTCAATTTTAGGGCTGAGTATCGACTACGGACCCTACGGCTGGCTGGAGGGCTACGACCCCACCTGGACGCCCAACACCACCGATAGTGAGGGGCGGCGCTACTGTTTCGGTAATCAGCCCTATATCGGCCAATGGAACCTGATGCAGCTGGCCAACGCCCTTTACCCCCTTGTCCAGGCGGCAGAGCCGCTCCAGGAAGCGGTTGACGAGTACCGCACCACCTTCCAGAGCCGCTGGCAGCAGATTGTCCATGAAAAGTTGGGCCTTGAGAACAGCGAAGAAGGTGATGCTGCGCTGATCAACGATCTGTTTGAGCTACTCACCAAAACCGAAACCGACTACACTATCTTTTTCCGGCGCCTCACTCTCATCAACCCGGCTGACAATGAACCCTGTAACGACCCGCTGGCGCAGCTCTTACCCGCCTATTACCAGCCCGACACACTCGACGATGAGTATCGGGCTGCTGCCTGCCGGTGGATCTCCCGCTACCGCGCCCGGCTTGCCCGTAACCAGATTCCCAACGAGCAGCGGGTGTTGTTGATGAACCGCACCAATCCCAAATACGTGTTTCGCAACTACCTGGCTCAAATGGCAATCGACAAGGTCGAACAAGGCGACTTTGGTCTGCTGACTGAGCTGCACGAGGTGCTGCGCCACCCCTACGACGAGCAGCCCGACTTTGACCACTACGCCGTAAAGCGCCCTGAATGGGCCCGCAACCGCGCCGGCTGCTCGATGCTGTCGTGCAGTTCGTAGTTTAGCACGCGACCTTCGCATAGAGAGCAAGCCCGATGTCGATAAATTGTGTACTTGAACCGTACCATGGGATAGTATGGGAAAGTACAGATTAGTTTTCCAGGGCTCCCTTCATCAATCGTCAACCGTCTATAAAAACGCACCATGGTGATAGCATGTCCTCTGACAAGACCGAAGTCATCATCCTCACCCGCCAATTTAGAATAGAAGGCGAGATCGCCCTGATCCAGGGGGCGCGCATCACCGATTTCGTCAACGAGGCAAAGAATTTTATCGCGATAACCTCGGCCCGGGTCTTTACCCATGAGGGAAGAGAGGTTCTGGCGGCCGATTTTATCAATCTGCAGATGCACGAGATAACCCTGATCCTCCCCGCCGACGCCCTTCATCGGGATTGATAGAAAAGAGCCATGGCCCTGCTGGACAAAATTTTCGAGGCGGCGGTGGAGATGCGGGCCTCCGATGTCCATGTGGTTCCCGGTGAACCCTTTATGGTGCGACGTGTTGGACAACTGGTGCGCCTTAAAAGTAAAGAGCTCACCGCCGAACAGACCAGCCACGCCATCGCCGAAATTCTCACCCCACCCCAACGCGATACCCTGAACCGCCACCAGCAGCTGGATTTTGCCTACGAGGTAAAGGGCCTTGGTCGTTTCAGGGGCAGCGCCATGGTGCACAATAACGGTATGAGCGGCATCTTCAGGATCATTCCGGCCCAGATCCCCACCTTCAAACAGCTGGGCATCCCCGCTGTGGTATACAAAGCGCTGGACAACCACCAGGGCATCATCCTGGTTACCGGCGCCACCGGACACGGTAAGACCACCACCCTGGCGGCCATGGTGGACTATATCAACGAGCGCAGGGCGCACCATATCCTCAGCCTCGAAGATCCCATTGAGTTCATTCATCCCCTCAAAAAAGCGGTGGTCAACCAGCGCCAGCTGGGCAGTTCGACCCTGTCGTATCACAATGCCCTGAAGGGCGCTTTGAGGCAGGATCCGGATGTGATCGTCATTGGTGAACTGCGTGATCTCGACACCATCTCCATGGCCATCTCCGCCGCCGAAACCGGCCATCTGGTGATCGGCACCCTGTCCACCTCCAATGCCGCGAAAACCGTGGAACGCATTATCAATTCCTATCCGCCGGGTGAACAGAACCAGATCCGCACCATGCTCAGCGAGTCCCTTAAAATGGTGCTTACCCAGCGGCTCATTGCCGGAAAGGATCGTAAACAGATGGTTCTTGCCGTGGAAATTCTAGTGGGCAACCTCTCCGTTGCCAACCAGATACGGGACAACAAGACCTATCAGATCCCCTCAACCATGCAGATGGGCAAAAAACAGGGCATGCAGTTAATGGACGACTCGGTTTTCACCTTGTATGAGGCGGGCAGGATTTCACCGGAGGCGGCGGTGATAAATCTTGAAAGCCAGGTCCTTCGCAAGCGCATCATCGCCGCCGCGAAAGGTTCCTGAACAGATGAGGACGGCAAACGCCCTGAGCGGTTGTCCGTACCACTAAACAGCTGAAAATGGCACAAATTGACCGGTATTTTGCCGAAGTTAAAAACAAAGGGGCCAGCGACCTCCATATGGTGGTCGGTTTTCCACCGTTGCTGCGCCTGCGTGGTGAACTTGTCCCCATCGATGCGCCGGTGCTTACGGCAGAGACAAATAAGCAGATTCTGTTTGAAATTCTCTCCGCTGAGCAGCAGGAAAAACTCACCACTGACAGAGATCTCGACAAGGCCTATGAATTGGCCGGGGTTGGCCGTTTTCGCTGCAACTTTCTCTACCAGCACCGGGGTATCGGGGCGGTATTTCGGATAATTCCCACCGATATCCTCACCCTGGAAAAACTGGGGATGCCCGAAGCCGTGCAAAAAATCGCCCACTATCAACGCGGCCTGGTGCTGGTTACCGGCCCCACCGGAAGCGGCAAATCCACCACCATGGCGGCGATCATCGACAAAATCAACGACACCTACCCCAAACACATCATCACCATCGAAGACCCGCTGGAATTCGTCCATCCCAATAAAAAATGCATCTTCTCGCAGCGTGAAATCGGCACCCACGCAGTGAGTTTCGGTGAAGCCCTGAAGGTGGCCAGCAGAGAAGACCCAGACGTAATTCTGGTGGGCGAGATGCGCGACCTGGAGACCATCTCTTTGGCGCTGACCTGCGCGGAGCTGGGAATTCTGGTATTCGGGACCTTGCACACCAACAGTGCCGGCAAGACCATCGATAGAATCATCAACGCCTTTCCCACCGACCAGCAGACCCAGACCAGAACCATGTTGTCGGAATCGCTGAAGGCGGTTGTCGCCCAGCAGCTTCTCAAAACAACGGACGGCAAGCGGTGCGCCGCGGTAGAGATATTGATCGGCTCATCGGCGCTGGCATCCATTATCAGAGAAGGCAAGATCACCCAGATCGACTCACTGATCCAGACGGGCAAAGCGGTGGGTATGCAGACCATGGATCAGCATCTGCTCGATCTGATCGCGGCGGGCAGAATCACCAGGGAAGCCGCCTATGAGAAGGCTATCGACAAATCGCTGTTCTCGACAGCGACCGACGAACAGCTATGACGCGTACCACTGAACCATTTTCCACCCGCCCATGACAGGGATCGCTGATGCCCCCTGTATTCATCAATCGTCCCCGCTTTCACTGGGTGTCGGACAGGACTTGCAGCCGGGCCGATCACCGGCGCTGGGAATGTTATAATGCGGTGCTCTACCTGGTTGGCGGTCTTATCTTCATCGCCGGCTCCATCCTGTTTTTCCCGGCGCTGGCCCCCTATGAGAATGTCGGCACCTGGCTGTTCAGCCCTGCTGAACCGCGGCGCTACCAGCGGCGTACTCGACCGGTATCGAGATGGACAAAGTTTGACTTGCGGTAATAGCCGACACCGCCACCCTGCTGTGACCATGCCAGATCTCTGAGCGCGGTGGTGGGCAGGTCGGTGAGCCGGACATCAACGGCGCGGCCTCTCATGTGCAGACTCTTCTTGGCCACTCCGCCGCTTTTTTTACGCAGCGAGGCATTGGTTTTTTCCGACCGATAGCCTGAAATAATCTCATAGGTACCGGTACTGCCGGCACTGCGTTGAATAGCGCACAAAAGGGAAAGCAGCTCGGTGTCGATGGGATGCACCTCGCCGGTGCGGAAATCGCGCAGAAAGTGATTGATCGCGGCACGTGTCCCAGGTTCGCAGGAGTGCGGGGAAAAATCGATACTGAGCGATTCTCCGGTATGGGTGTGATAGAGTCGAAGCGGATGCGGCCGCTTGGTTTGAGCCAGGATACTGGTGGGTCCGAGCAGTGCCATCGATACACCACACACCGCTGTTCTGCTGATAAAACGACGCCTTGTCAGATAGCCTTGCATACCGGTTCCACAATGATAGAAAATAATTATTGAGGATTCAGCACCGCCAGCAGGGCGGCGTCCCGCTCATACACGTCGCGATTAAAACGGATATCGCCATTGTTGTCAAGCCAGGCGGTCTGGTAGGTGAGGTGGACGGGCAGCGGTGTGGAGAGACGAACCACCCTGCGCTCACCTGAATCGACGATGGCTTCGATTTTCTCCATCGTCCATGATGCATCCTCCAGTTTGAGGGCAAACAGGGCGAGGCTCAGCGGACTGCCAACCCTGATGCACCCAGAGCTGAAAGAGCGCGATGACTGGTCAAACAATTCCCGCGCCGGAGTATCGTGCAGATAAACTGAATGATGGTTGGGAAAGATGAATTTCACCTGCCCCAGGGCGTTCCACGGCCCCGGGTCCTGCCGCAGTTTGTAGCCTGCCATCTGCCCCCGGGTAACGGCATGCCAGTCGATTGTGGTTGAATCAAGCTCCACCGCGTCTTCCTGCCAGCTGGAAAAGAGCCTGATATGCTCCTCCACCAGAACATTGGGGTTCTCGCGCAGGGCCGGCAACTTCTTATCGCGGGCAATGCTTGGCGGAATATTCCAGTACGGGTTGAAATCCAGATATTTGATGGTATCGGAGAAGACCGGGGTCTGGTGCCGCAACCTGCCGACGATCACCGGCAGCGCCAGCACCGGTTCATCCTTTTCCACCCCCACCAGGGAGAAATCGGCAATATTGACCATGACGAAGGTTTCCCCCAGGTCGTGATCCTGCCAGCGCCAGCGCGCCATATTGGCGGTGACGATATTGATCTTATCCGCTTTTGAAAGATTCAAGGCGGCCAGGGTATTGGGACCGACAATCCCGTCTGTTTTCAGGCCGTGCCGGCCTTGAAAGGCGGTAATTGCCGCAACCAATCCCTCATCGTAGATACGCGATGGTTCATCCTGCCCACTCATCTGCTCTTGGCTGCCGAGATTCTGCCGGATCGCCGGCACCCGGGGATCGGTGTCCCCCGGCCTGATCAACGGGCCATTGTCAATCACCGTCCAGCCGGTCTGCTCCGGTTCCGCTCTGAGTCGCGCCAGGGCCACCTTGAGATCTCTATACCAGCGATGGTGCGGGGCCAGCGCATGCAGGTAGGCAGCCAGATCGTCCGTCGCCAGGCATGCCTCAACCGCGGCCACCGGGTTGAACTGTACGTTGCCCGCCTCCGTGAAGAGCTCCGGTGCGGCGGAATAAAATATGAGCTGACCGAAACTCATATCATGGATGTATTTTACCACGTTATAGCTGATCAGCGTGTCCAGCTGGGCAAGATCATCGGGGTGCCTGGATTCCCACAATGCCATGATTTCCGGCAACTGATAGGCCACCGGATCAAGCCCTTCATCGCCGGCTCTGGTGATGAACTCGACAATAGTCCGAGCCTTGTCGCCGGGACCATCCGGGCTTACCCACAGCGGCCGGGCGCCGAGTTCAAGATAAATGGTTGCCAGGCAGAACTCCCTGGTGGCCAGCATCGGTTTTTGTTCCTGATAGCCGATGAGCGAAATCGGGAAGCAGGCAAGGTGTTTGGCCAGCGCCTGGTGCAGTGCATCAGCTTCTTCGGGCGCAGCGGCCCCAGCCGCATATGCATTGATTGAAACGGTGGCCGTTAACAGGACTAAAAGGGCGCGCAGCAGGCGGCCCGCCGAAGGACATGAGACAGATAAAGCGGTGTTCATAAGCCAAGATACTAAGAGATACTCTGGTAAAAAATCAAAAAGGATCAGACAAAGGCGAAACGCGAAGTTTTGTAAAACACTCATCGTAACAGATTAGATCGGACTTAACCACAAGTAACTTCATTTTTGTGGTATATGCCACCAACACATCGTCATCCGGCGGCCAGCAGGACCACCGACAGACTGACAAATGAGAAAATCGTGGAGATGACAATTGCCGCCGAGGCCAGTTCGGTATCGCTGCGCAGTTGCGAGGAGAGCACGTAAATTGCGGTGGAGGCGGGCAGACAGAAAAATATCAACCCGGTCTGCCGGGCGACTCCCTCCAGCCCGAACAGGGCATAGAGCACCGCGGCCGTTGCCGGCAGCAGTACCAGCTTGAACGCGGCGGCCACGGTTGCCAGCCGAAGGTGAGCGCGCAGACCGGAAAAACTGAGCGAGCCGCCGATGGAGAGCAAGGCAAGGGGCAGCGTCACCATGGCGGCCAGTTGCAGGGTATTGTCGAGAAAAAGCGGAAATGAACCCACCATCCGGCTATAGCCGATTCCCAGAAAACAGCCGATAATCAGCGGATTGGCCACTAAGGCGCGGCCCACCAGCGGCAGGCGGGAAGTGCCGCCGGCGGCAGTCTGCCCGAACCAGATGAGCAACGACACGGCAAAGACGTTGATGACCGGAATGGCGATGCCGATCAACACCCCGAAGTAGGCGATACCGGCCTCCCCCAGGCTGTTGATGACCACCGCCACCCCGATATAGGTGTTGAACCGGTAGCAGCTCTGGGAAAACGAACCCGCCTCATAGGGGGTCACCGGCCCATGGATGATGAACAGCGTGCTGAGCACAAACATGATACAAAATGTTAGCAGACTTGCCCCTACAAAGAGCCATTGGTCATCACCGGCCGGTTCGGCGCCACCGATTTTCCAGAACAGCAGCAGGGGAAAGAATATGGTGTAGATCAGCTTATCCGCCTTTTTCAAAAAGGCGGCATCGGTCAGCCCGACCCGCTTCAGTACCGCCCCCAAAACAAGCAGCGCAAAGATGGGAAACAGGGCGTTAAGGACAATCATGACGAGGTGCGTTTATACAATAGAAACATATCCATGATGGACTCGTGAAAACTTTGAATTTGCTTGCTAACGTCATTCCCGCCCTCGATAACAACACTCAAGGGCAGGCTGCAGCGGGAATCCAGTAATCTCGAATCATTATGGATTTCGGGTCAACTCCACAATCAGCGTAATTGGGGTTTTTACGACTTCATCATCCATGACGAACTCGTAAAAACTCAGTCTAGCAGTTTAAGATGGCTAAGTAATAAGTCTACGGAGTGGTGGTCGTTTTGACCTCGCAGTCGTACATATAGTACGTCGAGAAGTCAAAACGATCCCACGACGACGTAGAGCGAAGTTTTTACGACGCCATCATCAATGAAAAGCAGTAATTCGCCGGCAAACCGGCTTCTTAACGAAATCCTCACCACATTATAACCAATTTCACACACACCAGGGCCCCGCAATCTGGTACTAAGGGTCACCGATAGCGGATCAAAACCGATTCACCTGATTCCCTCAACCCCTTATTGCCCCGTCATGACCACGCCGCCGTTTGACCAGATGCCCGATAATCCCTACCTCCTGCTCACTCCCGGCCCGCTTTCCACCAGCAAGGGCGTCAAACGCGTGATGCTGCGCGACTGGTGCACCTGGGACGACGATTACAACGCAATTGTCGAAACTATCCGGGCCCGCCTGCTTACCATCGCCAACGCCCCCGAGGGGTATACCAGCGTGCTCATGCAGGGCAGCGGCACCTTCAGCGTCGAATCGGTAATCACCACGGCGGTGGCACCGGGCGACAGGCTTTTAGTGCTGGCAAACGGCGCCTATGGATTGCGGATTGCCGAGATCGCCCGACGCATCGGCATCGACTTCACCGTCCTGGACAGCGGAGAACTGGCCCAGCCCGGTCTCAATGAACTGGCCGCAACCCTCGCCGATGATCCCGCCATCACCCATGTGGCGGTGGTGCACTGTGAGACCACCACCGGCATGCTCAATCCCATCGAGGAAATCGGGGCGGTGGTGAAAGAACACGGCAGGATCTACATCGTCGACGCCATGAGCAGCTTCGGCGGCGTCCCCATCGATATGGCAACACTTGGCGCGGATTTTCTTATCAGCAGCGCCAATAAGTGCATTCAGGGGGTACCCGGCTTCGGTTTTGTTATTGCCCGGCGCGCAATTCTTGCCTCACTTGCCGGCATCGCCCGCTCCTTGAGTCTGGATCTGCATGCCCAGTGGCAGACCATGGAAGAGCACCATGGCAAGTGGCGTTTCACCTCACCCACCCATACGGTGCGCGCCTTTGCCCAGGCCCTGGCCGAATTTGA
>Ga0272443_10000580_pt1 | contig 64918 bp, 44 predicted proteins | sample SSMAcet12_FD_193581 | JGI IMG/M metagenome (GOLD analysis project Ga0272443, IMG submission 193581) | Marine sediment archaeal communities from Little Sippewissett salt marsh, Falmouth, MA, United States - SSM-Acet-12 | ecosystem: Environmental > Aquatic > Marine > Wetlands > Sediment ...
CGTGGACTAGCCGACCTACAAGCCCCGAACCACCACATAACATACAACCCCATCATGGAGACCGGGGTATCCGACGGACTCGTGGACCGACCGACCTACAAGCCCCGAACCACCACATAACATACAGCCCAACATGGAGACCGGGTTATTCGACGGATTTGTGAACTGACCGACCTGCAAACCCCGGACCACCACATAACATACAGCCCAACATGGAGACCGGGTTATTCGACGGATTTGTGGATTTGTGAACTGACCGACCTGCAAACCCCGGACCACCACATAACATACAGCCCAACGTGGAGACCGGATTATTCGACGGATTTGTGAACTGACCGAACTACAAGCTCCGGACCACCATATAACATGGGTGCCGGTATGACGGAAAACCACATGGAGTGAACACTTAACACCTATGGACCGGCTCAGATCGGCTGGTTCTTCTGTCTGTACGCGATTATGGCAATGGATACCAATACGACCAGAACGAAGAAGATAACTATCCTCCAGTTGATATCGATGTCCTCCTCGGCATTCCCTATGAGAACGTTGGTCCAGATGCCACCGTTATCGTCCTCATCCACCTCCTCGATCCTGTTCTCCGGGTCAACGAAGACCTCGAAAGTGTGGAACCTGTCCCTCGAGATGTTATGCTCGGATATGTTGAACCTGATACGGGTGTTGCCTATACCGCCCTGGGGGATATATGGTATGACAGAGGAACCGATCACCCGTCCGTCGATCGTAAGGGTAACGTTCACGTTGGCACTGTCCCTGTAGAGGGACTTGACCGTGATATTGGCATCTATATCGTTTTTCATCGTCTCATCGGTGAGCTTCCTGTTCACAAGTTTCAGGTATCCGGTGGGGAGTACCAGGTTTGGCCTGGTGATCCTGATCACACGGCTTACGGTCTCTACGTCCCCGCGCCTGTTCTTGCCCGTGACGGTCACCTTGACGGAATCCCCGATGGAGCCCGTCTCGGGATCGGGGGCCTTGACCGTTATGGAATATTTCCTCTCACCCTGAGGGGTCATCGATGCGTTCTCACCCTCGGGCGGGAAATCCTTTTCGCCGTTGAACAGAATCTCCCATTCCTCCACTTCATCATCGGTGGGTGAAAGCATGAGGTTGACAACGTCCTCCCCCGTACCAAGGTTGTTGACGGTCAGATTGATCACGGTCGTCTGTCCGAAACCGGAACCCACCACATCGGGCACGTCCATCTTCAGTTCAAACTTGTAGCTTGGAGGGGTCTTTATGTTTATCTCGAAGGTGTTCTTGGAACCCTCCTCGGAGGCACCCTCAATCCTGATGGAGTTTACCCATGCCGGGGACTTGGGTGCCGTTATGTTGATCTGTCTGGTCACATACCTCTCTTTGACCTCTCTGAATCCCAGAGGTATTCCCTGGCCGTCCGGGAACTCCACTGTCCATCCGTCCGGCACCTCCTTGGTGGACAGGTCGACGCTGTAGGGCTCGTTGCCCAGATTCTCCAGATAGTACATGAGCCTCCTCGTCTCACCTGGCCTCATCTCTATCTGGTGCTCCTCGAAGTTGACAAGGTCCAGATCGAAGGAATAGTCACTCTCCTTTTCGAACCGGAGCGACATGTCCTCGGGGGTGGTATCCTCACCGATATCCAGGGTCCTGCTGATCCTGTAATCCACGGTCACGCCGTATTCCTCGTTGGAGAGGTAGGATGTCACGGTGTAGGTGTAGTATGGCAGGTCAATAACGAACGTACCACGGTCCAGTTCGGCCTCAAGCTCACTTCCACCCGATGTTCTGAAGGTAATGGGTTCCTGACCCGCCAAGTCGGTGTAAAGGGTACCGTCCGTGTCCTTGAAATAGGCCGTTCCCCTGAACCTTTCCGCGGGGCGGGCCTCCCATTCCATCTCGATTATGTCCTCCCCTATGGTTACCGTGATGGCCCCGAGGTAACCCATGACCGGTAGGCCGTCAATATACTTCATCCCCTGAATTTGATAAGAGCCCGGCTCGAGGGAAAGTGAGAAGGACCCGTCTTCCTGTGTGTAGGCGGTCGTCCTTTCACCTAACTTGTCGAAGATCAACCTCATACCCGCAACTCCCTGATCGCCGTAACCGAAAAGGCCGTCATCGACGTTATCGTTGAACACGGTTCCCGATACCCTGCTCTCCCTTGGTAAAAGCTCCACGTCCCATTCCACCTGGTTGAACGAGGGTATGTCGATCACAGTTGAACCCTCATCGGGCCTCTCCCTGTAGTCGTCCATGTTGACCGTGACATTGTACGGGGCGTACCGTACAAGCTGATCGAAACGCCCGTCGGGGCCTGTTGTGATGTTAACCGCCTGGCCGTCCTCACTGTTCCTTGGTACCAGGGTGAGATTGGCACCGGCCAATCTCTCGTTCTCATCTATGGAGCCGTCCTGGTCCCTGTCCACGTACACCGACCCCCGTATCCCTATCCACTTGTCGATCGGTATCTCCAGTTCATCAATGTCGGAATCCACATCGATAACCCTTGAGCCGTTGTATATGATAAGGGTCTCCTCCCCCATCATCTTCTCCAGCATCTCGTAATGGTATTCCACGTTGTACTCCCCATCGAACACCTCGAACTGGAACGTGCCTCCCGAACTGACCTCCACCATTTTCCACAGGTCACCCCGGGTAAGGAAGAGGAAGCTCTCATCGATATCCTCGAATGGCTCCACGAGGTTCCCCTTGACGGTTCTGACCACATCGAGCCTGAACCTTGGCGGCTCCATCCCCTCCTTCACCTCAACGGCATCCCAGTAGTGATAATGCAGGCCGAACCGATAATGGGATATCTGAACGATGTAGCTCCCCAGCGGAAGGGTTATCTCGAACTCACCGTCGTAGTCCGTAATGGTATTTGCGACAGGGGCCCTGGCCCCATGAAGCGGGAAGAACTCGACCTCGGCCTCACCGGGGGGGTACATTGTGCTCGTATCTATTACCTCGAACGCACTTCCGGTGAAGGTGACGGTCGAATTGGCCTCCACCTCCTCCGTCCAGACACCCCCGCCTGGTTGAAGGAAGAAGGAATGGTCGATAAGCAGGTCGTACTCGCATCCTTTCAAAGTGTATGTGTCCTCGTAATGGATGAGATACTGCCCCGGGGGTACGAGCGCATAGGCCTTTCCCTGCCCGTCCGTAAGGAGGTCATATGTCTTTTTTTCCATGTATCTCTCCTCTGCCACCAGTTCCAGCCTGAGGTCCGCCAGTCCCTCCCTCTCGCCGAGTGTTCCCAGGAGCGGATAGCTTACGTTCACTTCCAACTCCGACCTCTCGGAATGCAGTATCACGTCGGTGCCGTTCAATCCAAAGTTGTAGTTCTTGACGCTGTCCTCAACCGTCAGCTTCCTGGAATAGGGTACAAAGCCCGGAATATCCACTTCCATCGTGTACTCCTTCGGTGGGAGCAGAACGCTGTAAAGCCCTTCATCCCCTGTTACGGTGGTTATGGTCCCGTTGGAGAAGGTGAAGGATATCGTAACATCCTTTATCGCTATCTCCGATGCGACCTTCCCCCCCTCGTCGTTTGTCTCGATCGCTTCCTGTTGGGGGGTGAAGATACCGTTCATATCCTTGTCCCAGTAGAGCATCCCGCTCACCTGTACCGTCTTTTCGGTCCAGATGTCAAGCTCCACCTGGGAATGACCCTCGGGCTCGGGCACATCCTGAAGATGGTAATAGGAGACGTTACCCGTCTCTGTCGCGTTGTTGACCAGAACCTCGAAGGCCTTTCCCTCGGGCAGATAGGCATTGTAAATTCCCATATTATTCGTCCATGCGGTGACGTATATGGACCCGTCCTTCGACCTGAAAAAGAGGGGGGTGTTCTCCATAGGAGTGTCCGAAAGCTTGGTCAACAGGCCGGTTACGAGGTATCCCCTCTCGAGGGTGGTGTCCAGTTTGTTGTCCAGCGAGGAGCCAAGCCAGACCCTCTCGGAATGGGTCCTTATGTTGGACCTCTCCTTGGATGTGATCTCGATGTCGTAGAAGCCCTCCGGGACATCCACCTCCTGCCGGCCCGTGTCATCCAGCGTGAGGATCCACAGTCTGCTAAGGTTGTTGGGGGGTATCAGCCTTAACCTTGCCCCGGCTGCTGGATGGCCCGTTCCGGATCCTGGATCGGACGAAATGGGCAGCCTTGCATTGACGGAAAGGGTCGCCCTTTTCTCGAGGAAGATGTCGATGGTCTGGTTGTCTCCCTGTCCGATCGAGAGGGGCAGTTGCCCGTGAATGTATTCCTCGTTCCCTGCGTAGAGTTCGTAGATCCCCGGAAGTACCTTCTCGAAGGAGTAGTTGCCGTTGATATCGGATACCGACTCGTAAACATCACCACTCTGGCTTTCAAGTATGACCTTCTCCCCGACAGCCGGGGTCGAATAGCCGTAGGAGATGTTGCCACCCACCATGGTGTTCTCTATCCGGACATCCTTTGTGCTTTCCGTCTTTGGATCTATGTTGAGATCGGTGATGATCGCCTCCGACCAGTCCCCGTATTGGTACTCGACATCATACCTTCCGGTCACCACATCGGATATGGAATACGTACCGCTCTCCGTGAGTTCGGCCGGGCCGTATCTGACACCGTCGGACCCCTTCAGAAGATAGGAGATGGAACCGGACCGGATCAGCTCGTCATCGGCCTCCTTGTATGAGCCGTCACCATTGATATCCCAGTATACCTTCCCCGACATCCTCTTTCCACTCACGAGGAGGTCCTTTTCGATCCTTCCCCCATCGACCTCCCTCATGGCCAGGGCATCGGATATATCCATCTTCGTGGAGTTCAGCAATGTCGTGGGCTGGCCGGTGGACTGGTCAACCTGAAACTGATAAAGTTTATCGTACTGATTGTTGAGCTCGCCGGAGGTCACTATAACATTGACCTCTCCGGGAGGCAGTATCAGGGAATAGCTCCCATCCGGTCCCGTCATGACGTTCCCGTGAGGTATACCGTAGTCATCGAGCACGGTCACCCTTACATCGGGCACTCCGACCCCCCTTTCGGTGCGGACCCTTCCGCTGAGGATGGCCCCGTCGTGGTATTTCAGATAGAATACGCCCTGACCAAGGCCCGACTTGAGGTCCCCTCCCTTCTCCCTGTATAGTTCCAAGGCCTTCTTGGAGGAGATGGGGCGGTAGTCATCCGGATAGGACGCGTTGGCCTCGTCCCTGTCCGAGTAGTACATCGTCCTGTAGACAAGCTTCCAGTGGGTCATGTTCCATCCCTGCATGGCAGGCAGATTTGAAACATCTCCACCCATAATACCGGGGATCGACTTCCCATCGTTCACGGCCCCGACATCCTCGGGGGCGTATCCAATGTAGGTCCTGTAGAACATGGAATTGTAGAAATCATCCGTGTAGAACATATCGTAGTCGACCACCCTGAACTTGTATCCCAGCCTCTCGGATTCCTCCTTGACCTTGTCCATGGATATCGGATTATCGGGATAATCCTCCCAGACCGGGTCCTCGTTTGAACCCTCGAGGTTCTGCTGGGCATAGGCCTTATACTCCAGATAGTCGTCTATGTCCCTGTCTGCCAGCTTTATCGGGGCGTAGAAGATGCCCGTGTTGCTGGCACTGAAGGGGAACAGCCTGTAGTCCACAGCGAAGTACCTCAGGGAAAAGCCAGTTACCTCACGGAGGTCATGATAGAGATCCACCAGTCCTTCCTCTCCCAGTCTGACCAGCACCCCCCTGGCAGCTGCATACTTGGCATTCTGCGGGGTTATGCTTATGTAATTGCCGTATCTGCCCGGATCACCCTCCACGATCTCGGTGTAGTCGGAGGGGTTCTTGTATATCCTCTTTATCTCATAGGCGCTGTACGAGGAGTTCTCGTCCTTTCCCAGATGGTCAACGAGCACATCAAAGACCTCGTCGGACATTTTCCATCCGCTCTTCTTCCAGTCCCCCTCAATAAGCCTGGCGCACATCAGAGCTATGGATTCGCTCTCGTTCTGACATGCTATCATCGAACCGGTGAAATGATATCCGTTCTGGAAGTTGTCCGCTGCGGTCGGATGCTTCCCCATGACCAGTTGATCGAAACCGTAGTCCCACCAGCTCATGAAACCGGGTCTGTCCTCCGGTTCGATGTAGTTACCATCCTCGTCTATCAGGTCCTGCTGGGCAAGCCAGTTGTACGAATCGGTCCAGTATTCGCTGTGAAGCGAGGAGCCGAAAGCTCCGAAAAACTCCATGTCGGGATCGAACTCCGTCTTTCTCTCGTACGGAATGGCAGCATCCACCGCGAAGAACAGGTTCGGGAATATTATCAGAAAAGAGACCGTAAGTGCGGTCAGGATCGTCCTGAACTTGAAGTTATCACGGTGCTTTTTGTATTTCATGTAGGCCGTAACAGCAAGGGAGACCCCCACTATGGGCAGTATGGTCAGCACTATGAAATTGTCGAAGAAGAACCCGTCCCATCCCTCCTTTACCGATCCCAACAGGAAGAGGAAAAGAAGGACTGCGCCAATGGAATAGACTATGGATAGGCCCTCTGCCTTGAAGAACCTCACAAGCTCCACCAGTGTCCAGCCCGCGAGCAGCGCAAAGGCGGGTGTCGCATTGAACGTGAAACGGGTGGCCGAGAATGCCATGTAGATGGCAACTCCGGTCCATATCACGATCACCATGTAGTCCTTCTTCATATGCTTGGGTATCTTTATGAACGCCATCACTATGCCTACAAGGCCCAGAAAGAAGGTGCCGGGCCCGTAGGTGAACACGACCCTGCTGATGTCCGGAGCCTGCGCTTCCGCGATCGTATCGTACAGTTTGTTGGAGATGAAATATCCCCCGCCGGTGAAAAGCAGGTCCGCGGTCTCGGGGAAACCCCATCTCAGCGCGAAATAGGAGGCTCCGATCAGGGCCGCAAGCGTAGGTATCACTATCAGCCAGGGCATGTCCCTGGTCGGGACTATGAAGGTACCCAGAATGACCATGGCCAGGAATATGTAGAAACCCTGGCTCCAGGTGGCTATCGAGAACCTGAAGTAATAGGGCAAAGACAGGGTCACAACGGCCCCCATGACGATCATGAGTATCATGAATATCCCTAGTGAGTCCTCGTTCCGGAAGCGGTTGATAAGGAGCTGGACCATGTAGTAGACGAGCAGTATGGCAAGAACGTAAGCATAACCTGCCCATGTGAGGGATATTGCGGCTATCGATAGTCCGGTGAGGCCGGCATAGGCCACCGCTTCCTTGTTCTCCCTGAAGAAGGACCTGAAACCAAGGACCACGGAATCCGACCTCCTCCAGTCCTCCACGAAGTTACGGTCCTTCAGCACGTTGAAGGATTTGGATAGAAAGAACAGCGATAATACAAGCAGGAAGACCACGAACGAATCGTGATCGGTGAACCCCAGAGTGGACCTCTCCAGATGGGCTGCCGTGATCGCAAGGAAGAAGGCCGCCATTATCCCGGCCTTCCTTCCGAAAGCCTCCTTTCCAAGGAGGTAGAGGGGAAAGACGGTCAGGGCGCCCCAGACCGATGGTGCCATCTGGAAGACGAACCAGGTGGAGTTCTCCACGTTGAATCCGAAGAAGGGTGAGATGAGTATGCCCACTATCGCTATTGACCAGTCGAATATGGGGGGCCTTGGATTGCCGCCAGCGAGCGGATAGTTGAGCAGTTCGTCAATTCTTATATGGGTGAGATCGCTCTGTACGAAATCTATCACCCTTTTATGATAGGATGGGTCGTTACCGACCACCCTTGGCGGCCAGGTGTCGAACGATATCTCGTAGTAGAAATAGAACCTCATGAAGAAAGCCAGAGCAAATATCCCAAGGAGTATCAATATGGTGTACCTGTTATCGTTATACCAGTCCCTGAGCCGGTTCTTCCTCTCCTCCCTGGTTGGGAGTTCGGTCCTTTCCACCGTTTCCTCGGTCGGTTCCAAGCCCTCCTTGATCTTGGTGTCCGGTTCCTTGGCCTTCGCCTTCTGTGGCTTGACCTTCTTCTTATCTTTAGAGGACCTCGTTCTGCGGGCCATTGTCTTCCACCTACGGTAATCGATGACTTCTGATACCGCCTGTCCTTACTTATATGTTCTAGATGTTGTGGCGATACTTCGTCCTATCGAGAGGGCTCAATATCCTTATCTTACTTATTCGTTTTTATCAAAGAGGGGCTTTGTCGGGCTCTTCTTTGCATCCCTGGACCCTCCTTGAAGGCTGGAAAGCAGGAAGGGTGAGGAAAAAAAGAGGGAGAGGGAGATCAAAATGAATATCTGGGTGGATACGTCGGATTCGAGAAAGAGACCGATCCTCAGCAGCCTGGTAAGAACATACAGGGCCAAAAACAGCAGTGCAATGATCGACGCGGTAAGGATGAGGGGCCTTGGGGAGAGCCTCTCAAGGCGGTAAGGTGCCGGTGTCAGCACCAGCTCCACTGCAACGAGGGTCGGAAGGACCACCGCCGATGTATAGGACAACAGCTCCACCATGTCGGTGAACGAGACCTCGCTGGCGCTTGACAGGCCAATTGTGGAATAACCGAGAATTCCCAAAAGACCGATCCATCTTCTTTTGAGGATGAAGGAGAGGCTCACAGGAAGAAGAGGCAGGACATAAAGGGGATTGGGGTCGATAAGGACCAGAGTGACAACTGCAAGGTAGAGGACGATCAGGTGGCGGATCATGTTCCCAACCTCCTGATGGCCCTTACCACATTATCCCCCCTCTCTCCGGACCCTATCTCCACCACCCTGACCCCGGAATTCCTGAGGTCCCTAAGGAAACCCTGCCTATTCTGATGGTCTCCATAAGCCCTTTCCAGTTTCTCCTCTGTGAGATCCTCTGCCTCCAGGTGGTAGGTCCAGGAAATGGGGGATATGAGTAGCACCCTGTTTTTCCTTTTCAGGGAGAGGGAGATAGCTCTCTTCACCGCGAAGCGGTTGGTCTCCAGGTCGGTGATAAGCACGATCAGCCGGTGGCCCTCGTCGGTCTCCTGTATGGACCTGAAGGCCTCGTAAATGCCCGAGATCCTTTCCGGGCTGTAAGATGCTCGTTCGCCCTTCATCAGAAAGGGCCCGAGGGAATCAACGAAAACGGCTGTTTTGTCCCCCTGCGGGGGTGTTTCATCAGCCCGAGGGCCGGGGTACCTCCGCGTCTCCACGGGGTTGGGCAACCTGAACAGCCCGATGAGGACATCATCCACCCTTCCCCTGGCGGGCTTGACGGAATCGAGCACCTTGTTCTCGTCGAAAGCGACGAATCCGACGGGGTGGGATTTGGAATCGAGGATCAGGGCTATCTGTATCGCAAGGGAGATCGCGTGGTCCAGTTTCGTCCTTTTGCTGACAAGCTCCCTCATCGATAAGGATGAATCGACCATGATCATCGTTGGAAGGTTGGTCTCCGTCTCGAACTCCTTTGTCATTAACTTCGTCAACCTTGAGCCCGCCTTCCAGTCTATATCCCTGAACCTATCCCCGGGCATGTAATCCCTTATGGATTTGAAATCGGACCGGTGGGTCCTGCTCAGGTCCGACCCGGCCCTGCCGGTGATCTCGAAATGTTTTCTCCTAGCCATTAGATGGGCCATCTTAAGTTCCCTCTTTGATGCCTGGACGAGGACCACCGTTCCTGGGTCCTTGATGACGGGCCCAGTGAAAAGGTCCCTGGCCTCCCTAAGGATTATCTCCACAGGGGGGAATCTGAAATACCCCCTCTCCTGAGGCATCACCCCGTATGTGGTGGAGAGCGGGCTCTCGGGATGAAGGGTCCCCTCTATCAGAGTATCCCCGGAATCGAGCTTGAACTCCTTTGGTATCCCATCGCTCATTTTTACCCCTACCGTCTCATCCGCCCTCACCTCCACCCTGACGTTAGTTCTGGACCCCCTGTGGGCGACCTTTTCGAGAAGTTCCCTTTTGAGGCCTATCCTGATCTTCCTTCTCAGGTCATCGAACTCGAGCCTCCTGTAGGCAAGATAGAACAGAAGACCGGACCCGCATAGTGCACTGAGAAGATTGGAATAGAGATAGGAATAGATGAAAAGTACTGCAGCCATCCCTGCGAGGAACCTGCTTATGCTCGTGAACGAGGTCCTCATCCCTCACCACCTACGGTAATGTCATGGGTCATCTCCACCCCGCCGCCGGTCCACCTGACCTCGAAATGCAATGTCCATGACCCGCCGGGCAGCGTGATGATGAAGGGTATCAAAGAGCTCCTTCCGCCCTCGAGATAGAAGGAAAGGTAAAGCGAGCTCTCTGGATGCAGCGTACCCGCTCCCGGAGGGATCGGCATCGGCTCTCCCTCTCCGGGCTCACCCAGGTGGACCGTCATGTTGATCTCCAGCCTCTCATCCCATCCGTTCACGGCTCCCAGGGATAGGCTTACCTCGGAACCATTGTCGACCAGCGTGGGCAGAAGAAAAGGATCACCGTTCTTTCCGGCTATGAAGAATTCACAAGGATCGGCGCGGACAAGGTGTCCGATGTTGAACACCCTCACCCAGAGATGCAGATCTCGATAGACACCACCTGACCTGAAAAGGAGTATCCTCAACTTATAGAGGCCAATATCTCCGATCGAGAAGTTTACAACCCTCTCCCAAGTGGAACCGTCCTCCACCTCCACCTCCATGCTCGGATGCTCCGTTCGGGATATCACCACATGGTCAAGGGAATCGACCGTTATGTTCACACCAGAATCCTCTATCATCATTACCAGTGTGTAGTTCATGTCCCTGTGCTCGTGGTTCCCGATCCCCACGAATATGGACTGGTTCTCGGCGACAGGGAAGTTCCTCGGATAATCGTCCGCCATGCCTTTTTTTCCAAGAACGTAGAATTCCGTGAACGCCTCCCCTTCCCTCGGGACCACTACGATATATACCAACATGCCAACGGATAGAACCATCATTAGCATTATTCCCACCGTAAGGACCTTGTCCATGGTCGAGTGATCCCTGGGGGCCTCCAGGTCAAACTCAATCCCATACCGGTCCTCCGTAGGCACTCTACCCCTCCTGTGGACCGCGACAGCGGAGGTTACCATAATAAATGCATATTGGCTGATCAGGATCGGGACCAGTCTTATCCCAAGGTGCTCCGGGTCCCAATCATACGTATAGTTCAGAATGAGTCCTATCAGGGGTGTGATCGCAATGGACAGACCGAGGGAGAGGGCTATCCTCTCAAGGTGATCAAGACCCTTCTTTCTGGCCCCTTCCTCCCCATCGGGGCCTTCTTCTTCTCTATCCCCTTCTGTCTCTTTCCCCCCCATTTTCTCCTCACCCTCCTCCTCAACCATCTTCCTGGGCCTTTCCGGATAGAGGGCACTTATTAGGGCATACCCGGGGAAGAATAGAATGAACGGCAGACCGAGCACTACCCTCAACGCAGTTATATCAGGGACCAGTAGAATGACCAGTACCAATGCGGTCGAGCAACCCATTATCAGGAACAGGTCATACGGCCTTTCCCTAATCACGATATGCATCTTGACCTGTGACGTTCATCTCCGGTTATATTGTTTGTGCAGTCTGGCCGAAGGGAGAGGAGAAAAAGCCTGGTCGAGGAAGGTTTATGCCGGGAGGGACACCACCCCCCTCCCGGCAAAGGAGTGCCCTGTTCGGGCACCCCATTTTCGGCAACGCACTCATTCACGCAACGCACTCCATTTCCCATCCTGCTGCCGGGCAACGAACCGTTCGTGTCCCGGTCAGGATGGACCTTTAGACGCGCATCGGACCCAGGTGCGTTAACAACACACCCATAGGTAAAAAAACAACCGAATATTTAATTGATTCCCATCAATTTCGCAAAATGAACAGGGGCAGATATGGCAATATTGTCCCATTTTTTGTGCCTAATGCATTTCAATGGGCCCGTTGAAGTACACCCCGAACCCAATTATTCAGGTTCAATCGGACGATACATCCCCCGCTTAAATGATCAGCTGCTCCTCTCCCTTATGAGCTCCAGAATGCTCTCCAGATCAAGGGATCTCCTGATCTCCTCCGTGCTTATGACAGGGGTGCCGCCAATATTCTTCCTGGTCACTCGCCCCCTGACAATAAGAAGGGAATCCCTGCCGGCAATTCTGCTCACCTCGGAAAGGGCTCCGGCCTTGACGTTCAGCTCCGACCCCCTTCCACCAACGGATGTGAGTAGAAGGGAGGTGTCCTTTCTTGCAAGTGCATCGAACGGACATGCAACGGTGGGTATGATCTCAAGGCCCAGTGAACTGAGCTGGTTTAGTATGCCTCTCTTGTTGCTGTCGACGAGTTCCAGCTGCTCCCTCAACCGCTGCACGTTCTTCGAGTAACCGAACGGGTCAAGTGGCCGGATCAGGCCTATCCCCAACCTCTCCTCTATGATCAGGGCCACGTTTATATCACAGCCCATACCCGTCTCGTACATCTGTATCGCCTTTCTCGAGACACCTGCCACCTCCGCCATCTGACCTAGTGAGATCCCCGATTCCTCCCTCCTCTGCCTCATGGTCGGCCCGTCAAGGGTAACGCAGTGGCCCCCCTGTCCGTAGAACACCATCGGTGGGACCCCCTCTACCAGATGATCGTACAGGGTACCAATGGTCATCATCGACAGACCGTACCTCAGGTAGAGGACCCCGTCCTGAAAGGTCCCGGACCTGGATGAGGATATGATGATTATAGGTGAAGCATCCAGAGTGGAGGAGAGGACCTTTATCTCATTGGCCATCGATCTGTCCACATCCTCCCTCCTGAGGATCACCTTCACGATCAGCAGTTCACGTTCCCTCCTCGCAATGGCATCGAACGTCGAATTTGCAGGTGCACTGGTGCTGGATACGTCAAAATCCGACCTGCAGAGGAGCCGGATGACCGCATCGACAAGTGATTCCCTATCCATCCAAGGGGGTGGATGGCCTTAATAGGATTAAAGGGTTATTTGAAAATCATCCACCTTTGGTAATTATCCGGTCCCGAACCCTTTACAAACTGCCCCGAGGCCCGGTGCCCGACACCCATTTGGCTGTCCGGCTCAATGAAGGACCGTGGGCGATTGATCACCTTAATAATGAAGAAAAAAGAGTGTTGCAGAGGATCTCGGAAGAGAGGATTGTTCAGCATATTGGAGTGATACACCTAAAAACAAGTCGTTCCTCTGCAACGAAGTTCGTATAGCGAGTTGTATGGGGCGATGTTCCATACAACACCTGCTGATTGCTTTGATAGTAGATATAATTTGTCTATCTTTTTATAAAAAAATGGAGGAAATCTATATAATATACTGCCAATTACATCCGGCAATTCCACAAGGGGGTGTTAGAACATGAAACGCGATCTCTTATCCGTGACCGATCTGGGGGGTGAGCTCATGGAGGTCATCGAACTGGCAAGGATCATGAAGGGGGAGACCAGGGAGGGCCTCGAGATGGAGCTCTTCAAGGGGAAGATACTTGCGATGATATTCGAGAAACCCTCGCTGAGGACAAGGGTCTCCTTCGAGATAGGTTTCGGCCAGCTTGGAGGTACTGCCCTGTATCTGTCCCCCAATGAGATCCGGATAGGGGAAAGGGAGTCCGTACACGACGTGGCCATGGTCCTGTCAAGGTACGTTGACATGATAATGTACCGATCGTTCAAGAACGAGAACATGGTGGAACTCGCAAGACATGCGACGGTCCCGGTCATTAACGGCCTCGATGACCGGGAGCATCCCTGCCAGTGTGTTGCGGACCTGTTGACGATCTACGAGAGAAAAGGGGGCCTCAGTGGAAAGAGACTATGTTATCTGGGTGACGGAAACAACGTCCTTAATTCCCTGCTCCTCGGAGGTGCCATGCTCGGAATGGACGTTGTAGCAGCCTGCCCTCCGGATTATCTTCCTAAAGGTGATATCGTGGAGGCAGCTGCAGAGCTGGCCGGAACGACCGGGGGGAAGGTCGCTGTGATCAGCGATCCGGAACTGGCAGTGTCGGGTGCCGATGTCGTATACACGGACACCTGGGTGTCCATGGGGGACGAGAAGGAGAAAGATGAACGTTTGAAGGCCTTTGCAGGCTATCAGGTGAACTCGGAGCTGTTCGATAGGGCAAGACCCGATGCGATCTTCATGCACTGCCTTCCTGCCCACAGGGGGCAGGAGGTCACGGATGACGTGATGGACTCATCAAGGTCGGCCGTCTTCGATCAGGCCGAGAACAGGCTTCATGCACAGAAGGCGATCATGGCGCGGCTTGCGGGTCTGCGCTGAGATCAGTTCAGCTCCCAGGTACGGATATCGTCGGGGGAATCCAGACCTACAAGTGCCATCTTGGCTGGCTGGGGTTTCAGGTTCATCATCCTCTGGAAGGAAGTCTGCGACTGCCAGGTGGAGCCCTGTATCAGGTGGATGCCCCTGTAGTTCTCGTAACCGAACCTGTGTACGTGGCCGGATACGAGAATATCGGGCACCTCCCTCATAACGAGAAGATCCACCTCCTCAGGCGCGAGCTGGTTCCTCATCCCGTAGGTCGGTGAGAAGTGCCGGGACCTGACCATCTCGACCATTCCCTTTACAGGGTTCTCGTAGGTGACGGAACTGTACTGGGTCACAAGGTCGTCAATGGATTTCCCGTGATACGCTGCGACGTTGACTCCAGACAGGGAGAAGAAGGAGGGGTTCGTCAGGAAATGGATGTGATCGTTATGGAAGAGATCCCTGTACTCCGCGGGCAGGGCCGGTTGTGGTTCCGCCAACCTCACAGCATCGTGGTTTCCGGGTATCAATATTATCTCTACATAAGAGGGTACTTTGCTGAAGGCCTCTGCCAGCATGTCGTACTGCCTGTCGATATCCCTGCAGACGAGGTCCTTTTCCTGATCCGGATAGGCCCCTATACCGTCGACCAGATCCCCCGCAACAACAAGGTACTTCACCCTTCCCGCCTCATCCCGGCCCGTGGAAGCGCCTCCCTCCCCGTTCAACCACTTGATCATCCTATCCCATTCCCTGGACAGGAAGTTCCTTGAACCTATGTGGATATCCGAGGTGAAGGCCGCTGTGATCCCCTTCACGTGAGATATCCTTCTGCGGTAGTCGAAAGGTACGTCCGCCCGTACGATCTCATCTATGAACACTATCCCGGTACCCCCCCTATCATCGGGTTTGAATTTTCCTATCACCCCTATCACCTCGTCCTCGACCACCCTTATCCCGTTCAGGCCCTTGCCTCGGGAGATCAACGCCTTCACCCGGCCTGTGGGGTCCTCAACCTCCATAAGAGTATGTCCCCTCTTGGTCGTGCGTACCTCTATCACCATACCCACTATTCTAACGGGACCCTCCGTCAGGTTGAGACTGCCAATATCCTCGGTTGGGTGCAGATCACCGTACTGGGACCTCAAAATGTCCCTCAGGACCCTGTACCGGTCCTGAAACAGCCTCTGAAAGTCGTTTATCCTACCTTTCGAACCCATATGGGCGGCCGGATCGAAGGTGATCCGTACCTCACCGTCATATTCGGACGCGAGCGGCCGGGGTCTACCTCCGAAGGAGTGCTTCCGGTTGACACTCGGAAGGCGGTCCATGAGGTAGCCCCTGTCCTTCAGGGGTTCAGGTCCGGGCGAAATGGGTTTTGGATCCTTAAGGGGCAGGGAGATGATCTCCTCTCCGGCGGGAATACCGCATCCTGGCCCGGAACCTTGCTGGAGTGTCAAATGAGCAGTCCTCCCTCCATCCTCTTCCGGACTCCCGGCTCGTCTTGGCTCGACACCGGCCGTAACTCCCGGCCCCGAGCGCATTCCATCGAATCCCAATTGGTAGAGTGAGTCCATGTCGATCAGCATGGGGATGTCCGCACCCTCGTCCAGGGCCTCGATCAACCTACCAGCCCAGGAGGAATCGCCCTCCAGCGCCTTTTTCGCCTCCGGTTTGATCAGTTTGTTGTACCTGAGGAGCTCCTGCGCTATCTCCATTGCTCACGGGTTAGGTAGGGGTTATTGAATTAGTTTTCCCGGGAGGGGTGCAAATGTAATACGGATTTCTCGGTGCGGAATGGGCCTTGATTGCAGGAGATTGTCCGACATATTATCCAGAACGTATGTCGGATTTGAGATTCTGTCCGACATTTTTATATAGGTCATACATTATTTGTTCTCCGTCCTACAGCAGGTTGTAAATATGTCCAAGGAGGAAAAGGTGACCATAAGGCTCTCCCCGGACCAGACCACCGCCCTCGATTCCCTGGTGGCAGACGGGCAGTTCAGGAACCGTTCGGACGCTCTGCGTTCGGCCCTTGACAGGCTCGTCCTGGGTGAGGAGGACCGCGAGAACATCCTGCCTCTGGAACTTCCCCGCAACATTCTGACGGCACTCGACTTCCTGGTATCCATCGGTTACTACGAGAGCAGGGAGAGGGCTGCGAGGGAGCTCGTACGGGATGCCTTCTTCAACCTTGACATGACAAGCATTAAGCAACAGTATGAAGCGATGGAGGAGATAGACATTGAGGCCTCCGCCTCCAGACTATTGGACGACCAGTTCGGTGGGATATTAAGGAAATGACGCTAAAGGGGGAGAGATTCCGGGGATGGGATGCACTACAGGTCCTTCTGGGGGGTCGGACCTGAAACACCGGAGAAACAGCTCCCTGGGGGCCAGGGCCCTTTTCCTTTGCCCTGGCCCTTACCCCCTCACCGCAAATGTGATTAGACGATAGTTGCTACCCTCGCCGATGTCCGATCCGACGGAGGCTGCCCTGGTCTGGATACCCAAGGACGAGGAGATACTCGACGAGGTCAAGGAGCTTGCCCTATCTGCCGGTTACAGTATAACGGTCGAGGTAATGCAGAACCTCAGGGTAGAGGACGGCCGTTTCTACGTGGGGCCCGGTAAGGCGGAGGAGCTGCACGAGCTGGAAGTGCCCATTCTAATATTTGCCAGCGACCTGACCCCCGCCCAGACCTTTAACATACAATCCAGAACGGAAAAGACCGTAATAGACAGGATCAGACTCATCCTCGAGATCTTCAGAAAAAGGGCGAACAGCCCTGAATCCCGCCTGCAGGTCGAGCTGGTGGACCTTCACCACCAGCTTCCGATCGTCAGGGAGTTCGTTCACAGGGGGAAATTATCGGAAAGACCCGGTTTCATGGGGGGTGGTGAATACGGGGTAGACTACTATTTCAACATGATCAGAAAGAGGATGACCAGGGTCAGGGAGGATCTGGAGGCTCATAGGGAGAGGAGGGAGGCGACAAGGAGACTCAGAAGGAGGAGGGGGGCCCATCTGGTCGCCATTGCCGGCTACACGAACGCCGGAAAATCGACCCTGTTAAATCTCGTTTCCGAGGAGGAGGGAACCTTAAAAAGAGCGGAGGTGAAGGACCTGCTGTTCACAACGCTTTCCACATCAACCAGGAGGATGAGGGGGAAGAGGAACTGCCTGGTCACGGATACGGTCGGATTCATCAGGAACCTTCCCCCCTGGATGATAGAGGGATTCATGTCAACCCTGGAGGAGGCCTTCCTCGCCGATGTCGTCATACTGGTCCTCGACCTATCTGACAGCAAGGACGAGATGGTGCGAAAACTCCACAGTTCCCTCGACATACTGGAACGGGGGGAGACGGCGGGTTCGATACTCCTTGTGGGTAACAAGGTGGATACCATCCCCCCGAAAGAGATACCGGACCTGAGGGCCCTGGTCAGAGCTGAACAGAGGGGGATGGTCGGGGGTTTCCACCATATTTCGGCCCTGACGGGTGAAGGGGGCGCCGAACTGATCGAGATGGTGCAGTCGCTGCTGCCTCCCCTTGGTGGGATAAGGTTCAGGGTACCATCGGGAAACCTCCTGGAGGGGGTTCTCGAAGAGGTGAGACGAAGATACGGCATCCCGGTGCCCGGCGACGATGGTTGGTGGTCGGTGGAAACGGAGGAGAGATGGTTGGGTTCGATCGAAAAGCTAGTCAACAGGGCGGGGGGGAGCTCGGAGGTTGTCATGGGGCCCTATTCCGGCTCCGGCGGACTGTAGCAGACCCTTGATGAACATTACAAGCGACCCTTCAGTATTTGCCTTTCCGGGAGAAAGCATGCGAACCACAGGAGGGGTGAAGTCTTCTTTTTCCCATTATCGTATTCGCTCTTTTCACCTTCCACTTCCCCGCTTGCTCACTCTGGCGTACCGAGCCATTTTTGGGAAGAAAGAGGGGGTAAATGGACCACTATTTATTTGATTGACTAGTTAGATTAGGGGGGTGAAAAAGGAGAGTCTCCAAATGGACACCCGGAAAGGATCGGTAGGTAGGAAGGACATCAAACCCGCAGCTGTCCTGATCGCACTGACGATATCCATTGTACTGATCTCAGGCTGCCTTGGCTCCTCAGGGGATGAAGGGGGGGATGGTGGCGGTGAGGTGCCAACTTCCAGTGCCCAGACGCAGCAGGCAGGGAGCATCAACGGCCTGGCCCAATCGGTTCCCGAGGAGGTTCAGGGGACGGTCACGGTGACCATCGATAACGATTCACCGGTGAGGATAACATTCAACATATCGGTCGAGGACGGAGATGCCAACACAAACCCCGACAATGTGGAATCGATAACCGTGACCGCTGGAGAGGGGGGAGGTAACAATACCGCCACCATAACCGGCGGGAACACACCACTGACTAAACAGCACACGGTGGAGTGGGATGGCAAGGAGCCACTCCCGACGACCTACTCGTTCGATTTCACTGTGACCCTGGAAGCAAGCGACGACCAGTGGCCCGGGCCCTTGATATGGAGGGGGATCCCGGACAGGGGGGTCTCCATCCTCATCGAGGTCAATTACGACTACTTAGATGAGAGCTTGGAATGAACCTCAAACCCCGGGCGTGATCTTTTAACCCCCCGATCATTTCTTTTTCTTCCCCCTGCCGGTCCTCAATATAACGACAACGATGAGGACGATGATCATCAGGAGAACGGCAAGGAAGACAAGCGGGACCAGCATCATGGCTGCCATGATGACGATAACGACCCATAGGTCCTCGGGGAGTTGGCTTTTCTCATCCACCTTCAGCGTGTAGTTCCCCTCTCCCTCGATGAGTATGTATATGTCCTCCCCCCAGTAATCATCAACTTCCCATGTTACATTTTCGACATCGCCCTTGTTCTCCAGTGTGAACTTCTCCGCTCCGTATTCATCCTCACTGTATTCGTAGATCGCGACCTCGATCGGGAGGTCCCCATCATCCGTCCTCTCGATCGTGATATCCAGGGTGCCCTCGTCGCTCATGTAGTAGAGGAACAGATCGCTGTCGACGAACGTCAGGGATTCGAACTGGATGGAGTATACCGAGCCGTTACGTTCCCCCTCGTCCAGGTCCACGGCGTCATAGTGGTTGTAGTGGTGGTTGTAGGGATCATCCTCCAGTAAGGGGGGGTCTGAGGGCTCCAATATCGGTGCAAGATGGACATTCAATGTGTAATTCCCCTCCCCCCTTACGGTCAGAAAGATGGTGTCGGGGGTTCTGAGGTTCTGTATGTAGTGTCTGCTCGCCTCGCCCTGAACCTTTACCTCCAGGTCCCTCTCACTGTTGGGTTCCAGGTCCATCCTCTGTTTATAGGCATCGTAGGCCACCAGATAGATGGAACCCTGCCCCTCGTCGGTCTTTGTAAGGGAGAAGAAGAGGATATGGTCCGCCGGCGTGTCCACCTTGTATGCGTCGATGTCCCCTTCCTCCGCGCTCTCGTTCGTCCAGCTCACCGACCCCGACATGCTGCCTTTGGATAGTACCTCGGGATCCAGCAGGGAATCGTTAGGTTCCTCCTCCAACCGACCCACGGAGTGGAAGGAGATCGACAGGATCAGGACAACGAGCAGGACCGGAGTGGCTGACCTCATGGGATGTGGCATCTCTTTCATCGGGCATGTAGATTGTATTGGCTGATAGAATAATGTATTGGTCTACCCTCCACTGCCAAAGATTATTATTATGAAATCGTCTACAATGTCCATGGGTTGGACCTCACCGGCGAGAAAGGCGTGGGCCGCAACCCTCTTCGGCCTGGGTTCACTTCTCCTTTTCGCGGAGGTATTCACCAGGGCGGCCTTTGGGAACGAAGGGGGCATATCGGACCTCATCAGGCCGGGTGGTCTCTCCCTGTTCGGCATATTCGGTATCATGCTCTGGCTGGTCGGTTCCGGCATGCTTCTGAGTCTACTCCTAAGCAAAGGTCGATCCAAAAGAGAAGGGCCCAGGCAGGTATTTCTAAGGGGAAAGACCTCCTACAGCTGCAACAGGTGCGGTAGAAGTATCGACGCCTCCCGGGTTGGATATCACGAGAGGATAAGGTGCCGATGTGGAAGGGAATACGACCTGTACCAGGACATGCCCTGGGACGCGGAGGAACCATGACCTATGGTTTTATCGAAAGCTCCTCGAGCAGGTCGGTGGCCACCAGGGAATAACCCTTTTTTCTATCTGCCCTCTCGCCCGCCGTTCCGCAGAGATACGCGCCCAGACATGCGGCATCGAAGGTCCCCATTCCCCTTGCCATGAGAGCAGCGCAGATGCCTGCAAGTATGTCACCTGTCCCCCCCACTGTCATCGAGGGAGCCCCAGTCACATTGTACCTCCTTGAAACGGGAGATCCTGCCGTTTTTAAAAGTATGGAATCCCCCAGAGTATGCTTACCCGGCCCTATTATTAGGTCCACGGGCCCCTTCACGAGGCAGACCGCCCCGGTCTTTGAAACCATTCGTGCCACTGCCATCTCCGGTGACCCTTTCCATCTGGAGTCCCTTGCCTTTCCGTGTTCGAAGGGGGTCTTGAGGATGTCCGGATTGTCGGTGATGCCTGCGGATATCAGGAGCCTTGTCATCTCCCCCCTGTGGGGTGTCAGCAGAAAAGGGCCCTCGATATCACCCAGCGGCTCGCTCCAGTCCCAGGCAGCCTCCAGCGCACCGATCCCGTCGGCATCCACGACGGCCCTTTTCACGCTGTCCCTGCATGAAATGAGAACCCCTTTTAGGAGTTCGGTGGTGAGAGGGTCCTTTCCGGCACCTGAGCCCACGATTATTGCATCGGCCCGATCCAAAAGTCCTTCGAGCTCCTTTAAGACCTCCGGGCCGAGGACGTAGGGCCTGTTGGTATCGAGCCTGGTAACGATCAGGTCCGGGGAGAACGACGAGACCGCATCCCCCAGCCCCCTAGGGACCGCAAGGTGAACAAGGTCCGCTCCACCTCTGAGGGCACCCATCGCCGCAAGGGCCGGAGCCCCCACGAACGGGCCACCGCCTATAACGAGCACCTTTCCCGAATCCCCCTTCTTGGCATCCTTTCCCACGACCGGGAACCTCAGAAGGTCCCCCGGCCCCACGTGGGTGGATGCCTCGGCCGGTATGCCTATTCCGGCGACCTCCACTTTCCCGCAGGCCTTTGAGGTCCCACCGTCCACCATCATCTCGTATTTCATATCATGGAAGGTAACCGTGAGGGATGCATTGACGCAGGGTTGGTATCCCAGTCCCGAGGGGGAATCTATGGAGACCACCTTGGAGGGAGGTGGGAACCTGCGAATGACATCCGCGTATTTTCCCCTGGGTGCCCCCCGGGAACCGGCCCCCAGCATCCCGTCGACGACCACGTCGAAGTCCCGGAAGAAGCTGTCAAGGTCCTTGACCTCCACATCAACATCCAGGACCTTCACCTGAACATCCGCGGGGAGCAGGGAGTACGCTTTCCCGGCAAGCTCGGTCCCGATCCTTTCCGGTGGCATGATGAGCAGCACACTGACGGAGTGGCCTTTCGACGACAGTTTCCTCGCTGCCACGAAACCATCACCCCCGTTGTTGCCGGTGCCGCACACGAAAAGTACTTTCAAGGCCCTGCCCCACCTCTTGATTATGGATTCCGCAAGGGCGCCCCCTGCCCTTTTCATCAGGTTCGGTGGCTTTACACCATGCCATTCGCTGTTCAGATCGAGTACTGCCACCTCTTTCTGCCCTATCATCGGGATCACTCCAGCACCGTCGCCTGCACGGCCTCCGACCTGCCGGGTTCCTTCAGCTTCATCTGAACGACCTCCTCGTCCTCCGAAAGCAGGTCCTCCGCTATGTGGTCTGCCTCCTCCATGATATCCCTGTCAGCCGCTGGACGGCCGGAAGGTGGCGTTGGAACGGCACCTCTTTCTTTGATAGGGGTAAGGCTGACGGAGGGCCTCTCCTCTTCTCCCTTTTCCTTTCTTCCTTTTCCGACGGAGGGAAGTTTGATCCTCTTACTGTATACCAGGAAACCGACCGCCAGCAGGACCAGGGCTGCGACACCTGCCGCAACATAGATAGCCCAATCGGAGCCTGCAACCTCCTCACCCGGTATGGCGTTCAGCTGCACCGTCGCCTCGACCGGGTCCAACCCGCTAGCGCTGGCCCGTACCTTTATCTCCAAGATCGCCTCCCCGGTAACGCTATTTATATCCAGGGTACCGTAGACCTTCTCGGCCCCTCCCGGGGCCAGAGGCACAAGGTCCTTCGATAGGTTCATGGAGATGCCTTCCGGTACGGCTATGTCAATAAGTACATCCTCATCGACGTTCCCCCTGTTCTCGACCGTGAAATTGACCTTGAGGGTATCCCCCTCCCTGCCCGATAGAAGGGTACGGTCGGCCTCGATCCCGATCTGTCTTACCTCTTCCAGATAGACCGTCAGCACTAGGAACTCCTCCCCCGTGCCTGAGAGATCGGCGGTAAGGTCGATCCTGAAGCCGTTAGGATCGTACAGTTCCCCATCTTCCGGTGTCACCCTGAGGGCCCTCTGTTCCGCGACTCCCGATCGGATCAGGAACTCCTCACCGTCCAGCTCGATATCCCATCCGGATGGTCCATCCGCCGAAAGAGTGACACCCTGGTCCTCCAGGGTGGGATTGTAAAGCGAAACGAAGAACTGGACCTGCTTGTACATGATAGGATGTGAGAACCCCACCCTTGCCGAGGTCATCTCATCCTTTCCATCCACAACCTCGAGCGGTTCCTTGCCCGGGTCCACCACAAGAAGTGCAAGGTTCACGGAGCGCGGTTCCGATATGTCCGCCTCGTCGCAGTTCACGGTGAACTGCCTTTTCCCTCCATCATCGGACCCGGGAACCTCGATCACAAGGGAAAGGGGCTCCGAGGACCCGGCGGCCAGCTCCACTTCGTATCCTTCCCCCGCCATCGAACCGACACCGGCGCTGATCGACCACTCCCAACTTCCGGGCAGGTCCTCCAGCCATACCCGGAAAGAACCTGTCCTGTTCATCAAATTGGACAACACCAACGAGTAGTTTGCCGACATACCCGAGTAGATGGCAACCTCCTGCGAACCCTCGATACCGATGCCGAAGGTGGCCTCCGCCGTGACCTCGACCTCACCGACCGTGGTGTATGTCCTGTCCGCGTTCCTCGACCTTCCCTCGAGGGCGATCTCCTCGATGTGGTCCTTCTTCCCCGACAGTGGCACCTCGACCATGAAATCCACGGTCTCCGTACTTCCGGGATCGAGATCGATCTGATCAGGAGCTATCACGCTCCATCCGGATGGGCTGCTTCCCGAGAATGTCACCCGGTCGACGGAATTACCTCCGTTCAGCACATCGACCTGGAAAGTGACGGTTTCACCGGCCTCTGCCCCCCTCGTGGAGGTGTCGGGAAGGGACAGATAGAGGCCAGGGCTCACCTTGAGCGTGGTGTTGGAATAATCCCTCTGACCAGTGTTGCTGGTTGCGAGCAGGGAGATGGTGTAGGTGCCGGAAGGTATGGGTTCGATCACTCTTGTGAAGTTGAAATAGGTGTGTTCCTCGCCCCCTCCAGGAACCGGCTGCTCGCTCGTCTCGTTGAAGATATATGCTCCACCGGCACCTATCATGCTCAGCACCATGGAATCGATATCGTACGCACCGAACACCGAACCCGCCCTGCAGATGAAGTTCACCCTGCGTGACTCCTCGGGGCCGTTCGGGAGTATCTCATCGATCTCGGCCCCATCACCGGATTCCATCCTGATATCCAGGGCACCATCGGGGATCGCATCCGTCGAGAACGAAACGTGAGAGAAGTCACCTGTCCGTGTATAATACTGATAATTGATCGACCCCGTGCCTTCAAGTGCAAGGTCCAGCATCAGGCGGGAACCCCTCTCCACCGTGGAGGTACCCTGAGAAAGCGGCAGTAGGAAATCCCCACCGGATATGTCATTCTGCTGAACGTCCAGTGCCGCAAGCTGACGGGAGGTCCCTCCCGCCCGGTTCTCATGTACCGAGATCTTCAATACCAGGCCCGAGGAGAGGGGGCTCACGATAGTCACAGCAAGGTGAACATGGAGGTAACCAGGAGAGCCAGAGGGCCCTCTGACGGCCATATCGCTCACAACCGGATAGCTCAGATTGTATCGTATCGATCCTCCGCTGTTGAGCAGAGGGCCCACCTCTCCGGGTTGAGGGGCGATTGTATCAAGACGCGGCGGGCTGCCCCCGTGCAGGAAAAGAAGGGTATCTGCGGCTTTTTCCCCCATTACATGTTCCGGAACGGATGTAAGAACGAGAACCGTCAGAAGGGCCAACGTCGTGCACAATATGGTGTATCTCCCGGACCCCAACTTATCTCCTCCGCTGACCGTTATTTTGGGGTAATAGAGGCATCATTTGTTATTAGAGTTTACCCTCGGGGCAGGTTAACCCACTGTGATGTCCAAAACCGACAAATAAACGAACCCCGATACCGCGCTTTGGATTACCTATCAACTGAAGTCGCGGAGTGTTGCACATGTCATCGAAGCGGATCGAAAAACACCCGATCCTGGATGTCCCCCGGAGGAAGGAGGTCGATTTCAGCTGGAACGGGAAGAATATGAGGGGTTTCGAGGGCGAGATGGTATCATCGGCGCTGATCGCGGGCGGGGTGGACATATTCGGCCACCACGAGAAGGACGGCAGCCCACAGGGCATATTCTGTGCCAACGGACAGTGCGCCCAGTGCCTCGTGATCTGCGACGGCAGGCCCGTGAAATCCTGCATGACCCCCCTCAGGGAAGGGATGGATGTACGCTCCGTAGAGGGCATACCGTCGCTTCCGGAGAGCGACCGTGTCCCTGCTATTGGGGATAACGACACAATGGATGTCGATGTGCTGATCATTGGCGGTGGTCCTGCTGGCCTTTCCGCCGCAGATGAGCTGGGGAAGCTGGATATCGACACGCTTCTGATAGATGACAAGGATGAGATGGGAGGAAAGCTCGTCCTGCAGACCCACAAGTTCTTCGGGTCCGTGAAGGATTCGTATGCGGGGACAAGGGGATATCAGATAGGCCAAATACTCAAGGACAGGGTGAAAAGCAGAAAGAGCGTTAAGATGTGGGCCTCCACAACGGCGGTGGGCGTTTTCTCGGACGGAATAGTCGGGGTGGTAAGGGGAAACCGATACGTGATGATAAGACCCGGACGCCTTCTGGTATCGGCGGGCGCAAGGGAGAAGATGCTCTCATTTCCGGGCAACACACTCCCGGGGGTTTTCGGTGCCGGAGCATTTCAGACACTGGTGAACCGGGACCTCGTGAGGTGTTCTGACAGGGTGCTCATAGTGGGAGGGGGTAACGTGGGTTTGATAGCAGGTTACCACGCCATACAGGCGGGGATCGAGGTAGTGGCACTTGTCGAGGCGCTCCCTGCTGTCGGCGGCTACAAGGTGCACGCTGACAAGCTGCTGCGGTTGGGTGTACCGATCCTGACCGGGCATACTGTCGTTGCTGCCCATGGGGAGGAGAGGGTGGAAGCGGTCACCGTGGCCCGCCTGGACGACGAATGGAACGTGATCAAGGGTACGGAGAGGACCTACCAGGTCGACACGGTACTGATAGCGGTCGGCCTATCCGAGGTCAACGAGTTCCATTCGAAGGCGAGGGAGTTCGGGATAGAATCCTTCACCGCCGGGGACGCTCAGGAGATCGCCGAGGCCTCAGCAGCCATGTTCTCCGGCAGGATAGAGGGATTGAGGATAGCAAGGTCGATTGGGAAATATGAAGGCGAGATACCCAGGGAATGGGACGAGAAAGCAGCCATACTCAGGTCAAAACCGGGACCAACCAAAAAGAGGGATCATCCTCCTCAGGAGGAGGGGGTGATGCCGGTACTTCACTGCTATCAGGAGGTCCCCTGCAACCCTTGCATATCCGTCTGCCCCAAGGGGGCATTGAGCACGGAGAGGGATGAGATCACCGGAGTGCCCAGGTTCGATGCCACCAAAGGGTGCATCGGATGCCTTAACTGCGTTGGTATCTGCCCCGGTCTTGCGATAACCGTCGTGGATTACCGCAAGGACCGTGATAATCCCACAGTGACCCTTCCTTACGAGATCTGGAGGGAGAAGGTGGATGTGGGGTCCCAGGTCCCTGTGCTCGATGAGGAGGGAAGGACCCTCGGAAGGTTCACCGTTGACAGGGTCGTACAGTACCCAAAATATCCGGGAACCCTTATGGTCCAGCTGAGGCTTCCAAAGGAGATCGCCAAGGAGGCGGCGGGTGTCTGGGCCCAGGAAGCGGATATCGAACCGAGCGATATCTACGAGAAGGAACCGCTTCCCGACGAGGCGGTCATCTGCAGATGCGAGAGGGTGACGGCAGGGGAGATAAGAAAAGCGATCAGGGGGGGTGTAAGGGACATGAACCACCTCAAGGCCATAACGCGAGCCGGCATGGGTGCCTGCGGCTCCAAGACCTGCAGGTCGATGATACTCAGGATATTCAGGGAAGAGGGGGTGGACCTCTCGGAGGTCACAGACAGGACCGACCGGCCTCTCTTCGTGGAGGTCCCCCTCGGTCTCTTCGCCGGTGTGGAGGGGGGTGAGGATGATGGGTGAATACGATGTTATCGTCGTTGGTTCCGGATCGGTGGGAACTCCCATAGCCATGTCCCTTTCGGAGATGGGGGCAAGGACGCTCGTCATAGACAGATCGGCCTCGGCCGGTCAGGGAGAGAACAAGCATGCCATCGGGGGAATTAGGGCAACCCATTCATATCCGGCCAAGATACTGACATGCCTCAGGTCGATAGAGGTGTTCTCAAACTGGGAGGAGAGGATGGGGGATGACATAGAATGGAGGATGGGTGGTTACACATTTCCCGTGTACAGGAAGCTCGAGGAGGAGGCCCTCAGGGAGATACTGCCGATACAGAAGGAATGGGGGCTCGGGATCGATATGTACGGGCCCGATAGGATAAGGGAGATAGTCCCCGGCATCAATCCGGAGGGCCTTATGGGCGGCACCTATTCCCCTGGAGATGGCAGCGCTTCCCCCCTGCTTTCAATAAATGCATTCAGGAGGAGGGCTGAGGAGAACGGTGCCGAGTTCCATTTCAAGGAGAAGGCGACCGGGATCGATATCGAGGATGGTGCGGTCCGCGGGATTAGGACCGACAGAGGAGGATACATGGCTGAAATCGTGGTGGATGCCGCCGGCCCCTATTCCAGGGAGCTCTGCTCTAGCGTGGGGGTGGACGTACCCGTCACCCCCGATTCCCATGAGGGTGCCATCACTGAGCCGGTAAAGAGGTTCTTCGATCCGATGGTGGTGGACCTCCGGCCCGCACCCGGTTCCAAGAATTATTATTTCTACCAGAATTCGAGAGGGCAGATCGTGTTCTGCATAACACCCGACCCCCCGATCCTCGGCACGGACCACAGGGAGACATCCGCATTTCTCCCCCAGGTTTCGAAAAGGATGGTGGGCCTCCTTCCCAGATTGAGGAACATCAGGGTCAGGAGGGTTTGGAGGGGACTCTATCCGATGAGCCCGGACGGAAACCCCCTGGTGGGCCGGAACAGGGATGTAAAAGGTTTGATACATGCCACCGGAATGAGCGGCCAGGGTTTCATGCTCGGACCGGGTGTGGGGGAGGTGGTGGCGAGACTCGCCCTGGATCGAATTGTGAAGGACGACGGAATTGTCCTCGAGGGTTTCTCCCCCTACCGTGATTTCGGCGGGGAGGAGACCCTGAAGTGATTCCGTCATATCGGGGGGCCCAAAATTTCAACCGGGGAGCAGGTATGACACATCTTCATTCCGGCATGGACTTTCCGGGCATGATTTGGGCATATCCGGATTGAATGGATATGATCGGTTCCCCTATCTGATGGTGGTCCCCGCCCTTCCCTCGAGGGCTTCGAAACCCCCTGCAATGGAAGAGATGACAACCTTTTTTCCACCGCCTTCAAGGAAGGATATGGCGGACTCTATCTTGGGGCCCATGGACCCCCTTGGAAACTGGCCTGCTTCGAGGTTCTCCCGTGCCTCCTCCACGGACATGGATCGAAGAAACCTCTGGGCCGGGGTTCCATATTCGAGGTAGACCCCCTCCTCGTCGGTGAGGATCATCAGCGTGTGGGCCCCGATATCGTTACCGAGTACGGCCGAAGCCCGGTCCTTGTCTATGACGGAATCGATACCCTCGTAATTCCCCTCGGGGGTTTCGTATACCGGTATGCCGCCTCCCCCCGCAGCTATGACTACCACTCCCGAGTCGACCAGCATCCCGATGACATCCCTGTTCACTATCCTCAAGGGTTTGGGTGAGGGGACCACCCTTCTCCAACCCCGCCCCCTGTCCTCCTTCATCACCCACCCCCTTTCCCTGATCAGAATCCTCCCTTCCACCTCCGAATAGAACTGGCCGACGAACTTGTTGGGATCGCTGAAGGAGGGGTCGTCCTTGTCCACAACTACCTGAGTTATCAGGTTGGCCACATCCCTGTCGACACCTCTCATATTGAGCCCGTTCTGTAGGGATTGTTTGATCATGTATCCGATACCGCCCTGCGTGTCGGCTACCAGCACACCCAGGGGCAGTTCCGGAGCCTGGCCGCGCGCCATCTCGACCCTCAGCAGGGCGTTGCCTACCTGGGGGCCGTTCCCGTGTGTTATGACGACCTTGTAGCCTTCCTCTATCATCTTGATGATCGGAGGAAGGCTTTCCCTGGTGTGTTTGAACTGATTTGCGATCGTGTCCGGGACGCCTTTTCTCGTTATGGCGTTCCCGCCGAGGGCGACGACTACGGACCTCCTTTTCAATTGCATGGGGGCAACATCCAGCTTCCGAGGAAATACACGAAGGGATGGATATGTATATATATTTAGAGGGCGAAAATCAGGTATGGGAAGCCCCTCGGGTCCCGCAGGTAAGGAGCATCCTCTATCTGCACGGGCTATTGATGGGGCCACAGGTGATACGATATGAACGATGATGATCCGGAGCTTGCAGCTCTTAGAAGAAAAAGGGCCGAGATGTTGAAGAGGATGGTTGAAGATGACGAGACGAGGAGGAAGATGCCTGCCGCCCCAATAACCTTGACGGATTCGAACTTCGACGAGAGGCTGAAGGAGCATCCCCTCCTGATAGTCGATCTGTGGGCACCGTGGTGCGGTCCGTGTAAGATGATAGGGCCCATGATAGAGGCCATGGCAAAGGAATACCAGGGAAAGGCTGTGTTCGGAAAGCTCAACGTGGATCAGAACCAGATGACCGCGTCGAGATACAAGGTACAGGGCATCCCCACGCTGCTGGTGTTCAGGAACGGCCGTCTCGTGGACAGGCAGGTGGGGGCCCTCCCCAAGAACAGACTGGTTTCCGTTGTAGAAAGACACCTACAGATCGATGAATGATCGGGCCAATAAAGTTGAATTTACAATGGAATAGTCAATCTAATCCTGGTTTTTATGTGGTCTTATCTCTGGGGACTTCCCATTTTATGTAATTCCCTGTTTTTTCTTTGAAGGATCATATCGAAGTACTGGATGTATTATCTGAAGGTTCTATTTTTGGGGGCGGGTTGGAAGGATTATTTGATAATTGTTGTTGAGGGGGTGAAGCAGGCTGGCTATCTCCTCCGGGAATGGACCCTGTTGGCGGATGGGATTTCCTTCCATAGCATTCTGGTGGGTTAACCTGCTGTACTTGCTTCTTTGATGGTTGACCCGAGTTTTGTTTGGGTGGTTGAAGGTGTGGTTGTTGGACTGGTTGGGCCGGAGATTGTTGAGTCTGTCCAGCCGAACTCTGAGGCAGAGTGGTGAAAGGTTGGCTCGGGGCTTTTTGGGTCGATTGAAAGCATAGCTGTTGGGAGGATTGGGCTGAAGGTTGTTGAGTCGGCTGTACAGATCTTTCCCGGGGGGACTTCATAGAGGGCTGCCGTTGGGTAATTGGTGATATTGGCTGTTGGGAAGGTTGGCTTGAGGATTGTTGGACCGGTCGAGAGGATGATGTCTGGGAAGTCTCATCTGTAGAAGCTCCCTCTTTCTTCTTACCAATATCGATCCCCTTCTCCTCCATTTTACCTTTAAAGATCATATAGATAACTATATGTGCAATTGTGGAAAAAAAGGCAAGAAAATACATAAAGATACTTACAACACCGGCGATCAAATGGGCAAACAGAAAGGGTTTCGCAGTTTCTAACTCTCCATGTTCCTTTGCTCTACTGTACATTTTATATGCAAGTATACCTCCAACTATGGGATTGGACGCGTAAACGAGCATCATCAAGAAAATCACAAAAAAATAGACCAGCATATAGATCCCAAAGAAGCCAAGACCCAATATTCCAACAAATACCCCTGCAGGGTTCGGTTCTTCTTCTACTTCTACAGTTTTGATCTCAGAATCCGTCGAACCTGTGGAATTGGTTACTGTTAGAACAACAGTATAGGAGTCTGCGAGCGCATAGGAATAGTTAATTATTTTTCCGTATTTTAAATGACCATCCCCCATGTTCCAGGAGTAGTGAATACCCTCACCAACCGAGCCCGATGCATCAAATCTAATTGTCTCATCCACAACCGGATCCACAGGGGTGTAAGTAAATGACGCCTCAAGAGCCTCTTGTCCTATAACCTCTGTGGGACTAAAGGCACAAAATAACATGAACATAAATATCAAGGTTATAAAGTAGACAACACCTCTCCCTTTCATGTATATTTAAAACACCTTGCCCGTATATAAGTTATTGGGGGAACCTATGAATATAAACCATACGAGAGTCATGTTCCTATCAAAGCAATAGGGTAAAGGATTTAATAAAAATACGCTGTATTTCGGGCGATAGTTGATGGATACATCCTCGGTCCTGTTCGCATTCGCGTTAACCGCCTTTGCCGGCCTTGCCACCGGGATAGGTAGCGCCATCGCATTCTTCTCCAGAAGGACCAACACCAGGTTCCTCTCCATCTCCCTGGGTTTCTCCGCAGGTGTGATGATATACGTCTCCATGGTGGAGATCTTCTTCAAGGCCAAGGATTCTCTGGTGGAGGACCTGGGTTCAGTGAGATTGGGGACCTGGGCCACCGTGCTCTCGTTCTTCCTGGGCATCCTCGTCATAGCATTGATAGATAAGCTGGTACCCTCTTATGAGAACCCGCACGAACCCTCCCATCGGATAGAGGACATGAACAGGGATGTGGACCCAAAAAGGTTCAGGCAGCTCTACCGGATGGGTCTTTTCACCGCTTTGGCCATCGCCATACATAACTTTCCCGAGGGGCTTGCCACATTCGCGAGTGCATTGAAGGACCCGACACTCGGAATACCCATTGCCGTGGCCATTTCAATACACAATATTCCCGAGGGCATAGCTGTCTCGATCCCCATATACTACGCAACAGGGAGTAAGAAAAAGGCGTTCTTCTACTCTTTTGCCTCGGGTCTGTCCGAACCCCTTGGTGCAATTCTCGGTTTCTTCATACTCTACTGGTTCTTCTCGGATATGGTCTTCGGTATACTGTTCGCCGCAGTGGCCGGCATAATGGTTTTCATCTCACTTGACGAGCTGCTTCCCACCGCCAGGGAGTTCGGTGAGCATCATCTGTCCATATACGGTCTCATAGCAGGTATGGCCGTCATGGCGCTTTCCCTGCTCCTTTTCATCTGATCCTCATTTCTTCCTCAATCTGACTGCTGTTCCGTAGGCCATGATCTCGGCCGCCTGACCTGCGATGGCGGAGGTCATGAAACGGACATTGAGGATCCCGTCCGCTCCGAGCTCCCTGGCTTTTTTCTCCATCCTCTTTATCGCGATCTCCCTCGATTCCGACATCATCTCGGTGTACTCGCGGATCTCACCTCCGACGATGTTCTTCAATCCCGCCACGATGTCCTTTCCCATGTGCTTTGCCCTGACGACGTTCGCCCTGACAAGACCCAGGCATTCCACCGTCTCGTATCCGGGAACGTGGTCCATATTAGTGATAATCATGGTCTCAGGTCCTCCTTTCCGATATTTTCCATCATCTCATCGTTATCCGCACCTCTCTCCTTGATCAGCATTACGATCAGCACCACAACGCCTATCATCATCAGGACGACCCCGACACCCATGATCGCATATCCAACAACCGGGATGATAATTGCAACACTCCCCACTATCAGAAGGCCGATACCGACCGCCACCACCCAACCCCAGAAGCTCTTCGAGGGCATGATGTTGTACCGGTCCAAGGGGTAAATTAAACTTTTGTACTCCCATATCTTCTCGGGAGCCACGACGTAGGATACTTAAACATAAAGCACTTGTTCATTCCTCGTAGCTGCTGAAGTAATGGCCTCTCTCCCTCATGATCCAGATAACGGAGAAGAAAATTAGGGCGGCCAGAGCAAGGACAAGTAGAGCTGTCAGGAATATGGAAAGAAGAGGAACGCCGCCACCTTCTTTTTCATTCTCCATCACGAGGTGTTCCGGCTTCTCCACGGCACCAGCCTTTACATATAAGGTCGTCTCAAGGTCCGAAAAGCCCTCCTTTTCGATCAGCACCTCCCTTGGACCGTGTTCGGATTCTATGCTGAAATAGCCCTCGGTGTCGGTGAAAACGGGGCCCTCCCCGTCCACATACACCCTTGCAGATGCCACGGGGCGTTCGTTTTGGTCCACCACCCTCGCGATGACGGTCCCCCTGTCCACGCATCTGAAGGACCATGAAAAAGGTACGAGCTCGTTGCCTGCCAGGTCCATTCCCTTTACCTTCACCACGTAATAGAGCCCGGGGTTGAGCTCCCCGTAGGGTTCGAAGGTCCACAGCCCCTGCCAGGGTTCCAATCTCCCCTCCACACCCAGGTTCTCCAGCAGAACACTATCTTCGTCCATCATCTCGGAGAAGGCGAATGTGATATTGGGTCTGAGCGGAACATGATCTCCCGTGGGGGAATAATTGACTATCGAGGGCCGTGTCCTGTCAACGGTGAACCTGACGGAAGAAGAAATGGAATACCCGTCCGTGTAGAAGGCCTTGACGAGGACCTCATGGGTGCCCTGGGGTGCGTCCTTGAAGAGATGGTGTGTCGTATTGCCGACATCCACCTCGATATCATCTATTAACACGCTGTAACCTTCCGTCGGGGGGTCCCCGCCGGGGTGTGTCCATTCAATGTAGACGGATTCTGAGTTCAGGATATCCCCGTATAAGGGTCGCAATATCTCCGGGGGATAACTCTCGATCGTCTGCCCGCCCCCCTGATACGAGAGGATGGTCAAAAGGAGCAGGATACCCGAAACCATCGCACCCGAGGATCTCATATACATTCCTCGAATGGGAATAATGGAAAGCCCGATTTAAACAATACCCGCACATGAATGAGGCCAACAGATTTATCGCGGGTGCCCTATTAAGTTCCGATCGGTGGGAAGTTACATGAGGAAGGTAGCGGTATTCGCCTTCAACGGCGAGCAGATGTGTTTCATTCATGTCCTATTGAACACCCTGGACATGAAGAGCAAAGGTTACGATGTGAAATTGATAATCGAGGGTACGGCCTGCAGGCAGATAAGGGTATTATCAGATGAGAAGAACCCGTTCTCGACGCTGTACGATAATGTGAAAGAGAAGGGGCTGATAGACTGCGTTTGCAGGGCCTGCTCGAACAAGATGGAGGCTCTGGAGAGTGCGGAGGAGCAGGGACTGAAGCTCTGTGGCGAGCTCAAGGGGCACCCCTCGATAGCACGGTATTTGGATGAGGGATACGAGGTGATCGTTTTCTGATGGATGGTTTATCAAAATACACATCTGAACAATTTGCCTCATGAACCGATAAAGGTTAATAATCCATATGGGAATGAAAAAAAAGAGGGGAGACAATTTCCCTTCATTGTCAAATGGAGTTGATATTGCTGAGGTTAAATTTGGGTGGGTTTAAAAAAAACAGTATCGAGAGGATGATCGAGAACGGGAACATACCTGGTCTGATCTCGATAGTACCAAGATCGACCACGCAAAAGAGAAGACGCCTGTCCGAACACCTTGCTGTCCACTGCCACAAGAACGGGCCGGACCGTCTGATGGAAAGCGGAATAGTAGGGGCACTACCATATCTTCTGGATGAACAGGACCCCTACATCCGGGAGAACACGGCATTCATCATATACAAGATAGCAAAGGGGGGCGATCCGTCATGTATCTGGGAAGCGGGTCTTGTCCCCCGTCTGGTCTCCCTGCTAAGCGGGGGCAAGGAACGTTTCCTGATACTGGTCCTTTGTGCACTAAAACACATCTCCTCCAAGGGGGGTGCCTCGTACATTATCTACGCTGATGGACACACAGTCCTGGCGAGGCATCTGCTCGATCCGGACATCAATATCTTCAGGTTGACCCTGAGCATAATTGACAACCTTGCGAACGAGGGTTACGGGGCGGAACTCACTGGAAAGGGCGTGACCAGGATACTGTATATGATAAGTGATGACGGGATGGAGGGATTCGCCGGACCCGCAGCGGGAACGATCGGAAAGATCGCCTCCACATTGGGCTTTACGGACCTTGAGGTCTTCAGGCATCAGATCGAAGAGTACGAGGACGCCCGGCTCTCCTCCGACGAGATGAACGACCCGGACATGATCAAGAATGGTAATTCCGTGGAATTCATCTTGGAGGAGAGAGAACTGCCGCTTTACGACCCCGAAAAGAGGGATGAGGATTTTCTGATGTATCAGGCCTCCGTGAGGTTCTTTCCCTTCAATATACTGCAAAAGAGGCTGAAGGACATAAGAAGGCTGCACGATGAGAGGATACTTTCGGATGGCGAATACCTCAACCTGAAGATAGTAATACTAAACGAGATGGCAAATTCGATCGATCTGGAGTGTACCAACTGTTACGAGGTGCTCGGTATCGACAGCAATGCCACGATAGATGATATCAAACATGCCTACAGGACGCTTGCCATGAAGTACCATCCGGACAGGGTGGAAACCCTGGGTGACAGGCTGAAGGCAGTCGCAATAGAGGAGATGAAGAGGCTGAACTACGCAAAGATGGTCCTCTTGGACCGGAACCTCAGAGGGAGGCACAACCGGGCCATAACGGGCGAAGGCATCTGAGGTTCCCGGTAAATCCGGTTCAACAAACGATAAATAACAGGCGGTTAATTTTCGGAAGGTCGAACCCCGCTATCGACCGGACGATGGGATACAATGATGGAAGAGGTCACGATACCAGTCATCGGTGAGATAGCTCTCCCTTTCCTGATCTTCTTCGCACCTTCCATGGTGCTCATGGCATTCACATATTTCGATAATTACTGGTTCACACCGGCGGTACGGGCCTTTGCCATGACCTTATTTTCAATCTTCTGGATAACCCAGGTCCCGGTCTATTTCGATCAGAGCCATCCCGACGTTGTCAACGGCATCATGTCACTGCTCGGGGCCGTATTCTTCCTCTTCATTGCGGTCCAATTCATTCTGGACCAGAGGTGGAATGAGAGGACAAGGTCCATTGAGTGGCTTCTGAGGACCACGTTCATTACAGGGTCCGCCTACTTCATATTCGAGAACATACCGATAACCCAGGGTCTGCTCATCTACGTCGTAGCATGGCTAACCTATTATGTGCTGGTCTTTTTCGGACATGATGTGACCATACAATCCGGGATCCCCACCGATTACGGTTCTGGTCTGCAGATACTCTCCACGGACGAAGGAGATGTGCCGATCAGGATAGTGTTCGCATGCACTGCTGCTCTGGCACTTTTCCTGTTCAGCGCGGCGATAATTGCGGTTAGGACCGACAGGGTCGAGTGGCTCCCGTGGGCGAAAAAGGAACTGAATAGGTTGAGTGGGGGCACCCCCCTTCAGAGGTTCAGAAGGAACGGGATACTCAATACCATCAGGATGTCAGACCGCGAGAGGAAGTTGAAAGCGTTTTTCACTGTATTACCGATCATTTTCATTACAAACGTGTTTCGTAACGTGGGTGTTATTGCTGTGACCTATGGAGGAATCATCGACTTCTACGACGCTCACAACATATACGCAAAGTTCCTCTCCCTCGGCATGATGATGTTCCTAACATGGGTGCTCTTCGAATTCCTCCCCGAGCTGCAGGAGGACCTTCTGGGTCTTTTCGACCTGACAAAGAGGGTAAAAAAAGGCATGATAGTCGACGGCAGGCTGCACATGAAATACCTTAAAAGGGATCACCACTCCTCGTCGAGGGAGTAATCATTCATATCGGATAAGGAGAGGGACGCTCTGAGTTCGAAGGGGGTCAGCAGCACGATGCCCTCCTCGGAGTATGACCTCCAATCGTCAACGGCTATCCGTGGACATGCGGTCGAGCAGGCGAGCCTTATGCCCAGTGACCTGATCTTCATTGGTGTCAAAAGGTCCATGGAGATCAATTTTGCACGAAAGCCCTCATTGGCAACAATGAGGAAAAGGGATCGGGCCAGCTCCATCCTGGATTGACCCGGCTTGGTACTGACAATTATTCCCACCACCTCCTTTTTCTCCATATGTTGCGCGGCAAGGTTCACCAGGCTGAACCTGGACCTTATGAACCTTTCTTTCTCCTCCGGTACAATCTTTCTTAAATCACCACCGGTTGGATCGATGATGTAGACGGGTTTGCCCGTGGATAGGACCACACCCATGGGATGGAAGGAACCGGTCCCTATGTACACGTAGGCATCCACTCTGTGGGATATCTCCCTCGCAGAGCTGAACGAGCACCCCAACACCTGACCCCTCTGAGCCTCCCTCTTTCCCGGCCCTCCTACGGAGACCTCCTTACCCGCCCTTTCCAGTTCCTTCACCACACCCTCCAGAAGATGAATGTGCTGTATGGTGGTAACGACACCTACCCTTTTCTCCCCTGAGGATGAGATCAATCTCTCAAGAGCCCGTTCGACGGCACCGCTGCTGGAAACCATCCTGACCGGAAAAAAATGTACGCTTACACCCCTATGGGAGCCCAATGGAGCATGGCCCAGATGTATGACCGCATCCAATCCAAATGTTTCCCCCCTGATCCCGGTGTGGTCACAGGCTCCGAACACCTGGTCCCCATCGATCAACACCGAGACGCCGGTCCTCTCTTCCAGTTCCGTGGATATTGGGACCACCGCCCTCTTCAAACCCTCGGGCACCTGAAGCAGTACCTTTCCGTAGCCATTCTCCGAGATGACATCACACACCTCGTCGATGGGGAACTCGTAAGAGGGGAACATCTCCTGAAGGTCCATGGAGATAAATGGTGTACAAAATATTAAAGCAAATCCTTCTAGGATCAAAATGTGACAGGTGAGGGACAGCGACCCTGCCTTCCCAGTGGGCTCGCGCACCACAGTACAAACAGGAACGCAGGTGGGCTTAACTTCCGGGTTCGGAATGAGACCGGGTGATCCCCACCGCTGTGACCGTCCACCCACCTGTCTGGAACCTTATTCTTCTCGATCATATGTGCACGTTTAACGGCTGAGCCAGCAGTTATATTGCGACCTGGACTGTTAGTGGTGGCGGGCTGAACACCTCGGCGAACCTTGGTGCTTACACCCCCACTCTATCAAACCGATCTTCTATCGGGGTCCTTGAGGTCTCTCTTTTTGGGGAAGGCTTCAAGCTTAGATGCCTTCAGCTTTTATCCTCTACGGCGTGGCTGCCCAGCGGTGCCCTGTCGGACAACTGGTAAACTAGCGGCCGCGACCCCTTGTTCCTCTCGTACTAAAGGGACCTGCCCCTCAGAGACCAAAGCACCTCCAAAAGATAGCAACACACCTGTCTCGCGACGGTGTAAACCCATCTCACGATCCCTTTTAATGGGCGAACAACCCCACCCTTGGCAGCTTCTGCACCACCAGGATAGGAAGAGACGACATCGAAGTAGCAAGCCTCCAGGTCGATGTGAACTCTTGCTGGAGACAACTCAGTTATCCCCGGGGTAACTTTTCTGCTATCAACCTCCCTCAGAAATAAGGATGGTTGGTTCGTTAGGCCCTGCTTTCGCATCGTGAACACTTGTGGTGCATGTTCACGTCAAGCCGGCTTTTGCCCTTACACTCAGCGGTAGATTTCTGACCTACCTGAGCCGACCTTTGGGCGCCCTTGATATCTTTTTAAGGGCGTGGCGCCCCACCCAAACTGCCCACCTATAGGTGTCCCGCCGAAGCGGTAAGCCGTACAAAACAGAAAGGGTAGTGTCTCAACTTTGACTCCACCCGAGCTAGCGCCCGGGTTTCGACATCTCCTACCTACTCTGCACATCCCATTCCGTACGGCAGCCACAGGCTGCAGTAAAGCTCCACGGGGTCTTCGCTTCCTTTTGGAGGGTACTGGACTGTGCGCCAGTAAGTCACTTTCATTGGGTCCGACGCGGGGACAGCGGGACTCTCGTTGGGCCATTCGTGCAAGTCGCCAATTAAGCGACAAGGTATTACGCTACCTTAAGAGGGTCATAGTTACCCCCGCTGTTTACAGGTCCTTCGGCCGGTTGAAACCGGAATTCAGATACCTGCACTGAGCAGGATTCAGCGGCAATACACATCCTTTCGGACTAGCTGCCACCTATGTTTTTATTAAACAGTCGGAGTCCCCTTGTCACTGCGACCAGCTCCTCACGGAGCTGGCACCCCTTATACCAAAGATACAGGGCTAATTTGCCGAGTTCCCTCGCGTCGGTTTATCCAACACGCCTTAGGCTACTCACCCAGGGGCACCTGTGTCAGTTCTCGGTACGGACCGACCGTGCGGCCTCCAAGGGGCTTTCACTGGGACCAGGATTGGACCGAAGGGACACATTCGTTCCCCTCATCACGCCTTCACCCGCTTCTCGTCATTACAACTCTCCACGGGTTTACCGCGCTTGAACAGGTTGACACCCCTGCTCGGCTTATCCCGATCCGAACCCCAAGGAGCAAAACACGGTCAGGTACAGGAATATTAACCTGTTTCCCTTTCGGCATTCCCGATTAAGGTATGCCTTAGGACCGACTAACCCTCGACTGATGAACATTGTCGAGGAACCCTAGCCCCTACGGCGGTACGGATTCTCACCGTACTACGCTACTACTTGTACCAGGATTCTTGTTCGAACGCGGTCCACAGGACCTCACGACCCTGCTTCTACCCACGCACGACACCTCCCTACCATATATTCTTGCGAATATCCGATGTGTCGGTGATCCGTTTTAGCCCCGTCCATTTTCAATGCCCAAGATCTCGACTAGTGATCTGTTACGAACTCTTTAAAGGGTGGCTGCTTCTAAGCCCACCTTCCAGTTGTCTTAGACCTTGGACCCTTTTTGTCTTTCACACTTAACGGATACTTAGGGACCTTAACATCAGGCTGGGTTGTTCCCCTTTCGAACACCAACCTTACGCCGGCGCTCTCACTCCCCGCTTCTACGACGTTCGCACCTTCGGAGTTCATTAGGATACCGAGGGATTTCTCCCCCTAAATACCCATATGGTGCTCTACAGCACGAACCATCTCCACGGAGGCTATCCTGCGAGATATTTCGGGAGGAACCAGCTATTGCCCGCCTAGATTGGCCTTTCACCCCTATACCCAGGTCATCCGAACGATTTGCACATCAGTACCGGTGCGGACCTCCACCCGAGTTTCCTCAGGCTTCATCCTGCCCAGGCATAGATCGACGGGCTTCGGGTATTCCTCCAACGACTCCGGGCGAGCACACCCTGCCCCTCGTAAACTGCGGGCAATCGGTTTCCCTTCGGCTTCGCGGTTGAACCGCTTAACCTCGCCGTTGAACAAAACTCCCTGGCTCGTTTTTCTGGACGAACGATATGACAGCGCTTCTCGCTTTCCCGCCATATCAGTCTATAACCGTCTGGTTTCAGGCTCTTTGCACCTCCCGTCAAGGGTACTTTTCAGCTTTCACTCACGCTACTAGTACACTATCGGTCTCGGGACGTATTTAGGGTTGGATGTTTCTGGCACCCATGTTCCCGCACGAGTTCCAACGTACGGTACTCCTGGATCCCGGAAATCATCTTTACCGCTTCTCCGTACGGGGCTTTCACCCTCTATGGCACAGCGTTCCAAACTGACTTCTGGTTCACGGTCGAAGATGTAACCGGGCCGCTCCACATCTCCCCCACGTTTCCATGAGGGATTCGGTTTGCCCTGAGCCGCTTTCGATCGCCTTTACTCACGGCATCTCGATTGATTTCTTTTCCTCCGGGTACTAAGATGTTTCAATTCCCCGGGTTCCCCACCCCGAAGGGTTGACACCTTGGTGTCAGGAAGTCCAATTAGGCAATCAAGGGATTAAAGGCTCCATGTGCCTACCCCTCGCTTATCGCAACTTGGTACGACCTTCATCGGCGCCCGAGCCAAGCCATTCCCCAAACGGCGTAGTAGTCGCATAACCACTGGCTCAGCTTCCGTCCAGTACACATATGATCGAGATCATCGGCCTCATCGGCTTTTTGCCTCAGCCTACCCACTTCCCCCGTGAATTCCACCTCACGGGGTGCACCAAATCTGCATCCATAGGGCTACAGCCGTATGATGCGGATTGGGTGTATTCTGCAACCCATATAAATACATTGCCCAGTTGAAAAAAGTTGTCATCGGGAGGGTCCTTCGATCATATGAGGAACAACCGCCCTGTTGCGGGAAAATGATGCAATATTATATATGAAAATGACCTTGGCGTATCCGTTGGGGGAATCACGGAGATGGCCGATCTCAACAGACCGAGAGGCACAAGGGATTTCAATCCGGAACAGATGGAGCTCAGAAGGAACGTGGAAAGGAAGATCAGGGGGGCGATCGAGAGGTTCGGATACAGGGAGATACAGACACCTGCCTTCGAGAACCTAGAACTCTTTGTGGCAAAAAGCGGCGAGCAGGTAGTGGACCAGATCTACTCCTTCAGGGACAAGGGAGGGCGCGACATCGCACTGCGCCCGGAGCTGACCGCCCCTGCGATGAGGTTCTATGCAAGTGACCTGAGAAATGAGCCCAAACCGCTGAGGCTCTACTATTTCGGGAACTGCTTCAGGTACGAGAGGCCGCAGAAGGGGAGATACCGGGAGTTCTGGCAGATCGGGTTAGAATATATCGGCAGGAGGACCCCCTTAGCCAATGCCGAGGTCATCCAGGCGGCAATGAGCTCTTTGGAGGAGACGGGTCTGGAGGGGTTGACTTTACGGGTAGGGCATGTGGGGCTGCTGATAGATCTGTTGAAAAGTATATCCCTGGACCCCCGAAAGGATAAGGACCTATCAGTGGCGGTGGACAAGAAGGACATGAGCGCCCTTCGTGAGATCTTCGAAAAGAGAGCGGACAGGAGTGGCATTGACCTTATGGAGACCATAACAAAGACCTACGATGAAGGCGATTGGAGGGAGGCACTATCCGGGTTTGCCAAAACCTCTCCGAGCAGTGTTGAAGAGCTGCTCGAGGTGCTTGACCTTCTCCAGGGGGACCGAAAGGCGGAGATTCTCTGCGATCTATCCATCCTCAGGGGGCTGGACTACTACGATGGGGTCGTCTTCGAGGTCGATGCACCCTCCCTGGGTGCCGAAAAGCAGGTCTGCGGCGGGGGTTCATATTCACTGGGTTCCATCCTCGGTCCCAAGGTCGAGGCCATCGGTTTCGCCCTGGGTTTCGATAGGATTATGGTCGCACTGGGTGACCTGAAGGTAAAAACCCATGAAAGGCCCCGGTTCCTTCTGATACCTATGGGGGATAGGGCAAAACGGTTCGCCCTGGGGGTTCAGGACAGAGTGCACAGGGCTGGCCATGTCTGCTTTCTCGAGACCTTCGAGAGGCCCCTTAAAAAGGCAATTGGAGGGGCTCTCACCTCCGGGTGCACACATATAATAATAATAGGTGATGAGGAGGTGGATGAGGGGGTCGTATCGATCAAGGAACTCGAAACCAAAACGCAGACCAAGGTCAATATCGGCGATATGGAGACCTACCTGGAGGTCTATGCGGACGGATAATACACAGAACCCGGTGTAAAATATATGAACGTTTAATATAATGGGGACCGAGGGCCCAAACGTTGGGGCTTACAGACCAACAACCAGTTTGCATGATGGATGTGGTGAACCGAGTTGAGATGCTCATTGTGCGGTAAACAGGCGGAGGATATCGAGGAAGGTTACTTTTGCAGCGGGTGCTGGACACTCCTGGAGAAGAACGAGCTGCCTGACCTCGATTATTCGGAGTATTTCCAGGAAGGGCTGGAGTCAAAATTGAAGGAGGTCGACACGTACCTATTCAACCTGCCGGAGAATTTCTTCCTATGGTACCTGAAAGGCCATCTGGAACACGAACTGGGGAACATCAAGAAGGCCCTGAGGTCGATCAATACCTCAATATCCTACAGGAACGATCACGGGGACTCCTGGATGAGGCTGGGGCTCATCTTTTCGGACCTTCACAAGGAGAAGGAGGCTATAGAGAAATTCCAGAAGGGAATGGAGTTCGAGCTGCATGATCCGACCAATCTTGTGGACGCTGGTATATCCCTTCAGGCATCGGGGCACCCTGCGCTGGCAGCAGGTCTTCTGAAGAGGGCGCTGTCTCTGTCTCCGGAGGACCATAGGGCCATCGTTGCGCTCGGTAAGGCGCACATCCAGATAGGGGATAACGAAAAAGCACAGAAGGTGTTGAAAAGGGGCTTTGAACTTTTTCCCCATAACGAGGAGGTCCTGAGGGGGATCGCGCAGCTGATGATCAAGGATGGGGACCTCGAGGGCGCAAAGGAGATGTACGGCAGGATCCTCGACCAGAACCCCAAGGATTTCGAGGGACTGCTTGCAATGGGAGAGATCCACCTCAAAACCGGTGAATTCACGAGGTCTCTGAAATATTACAACGCGGTCCGGGACCTGGACATCCACATCTCCTGGCCCGGGGTCCTCAGGTTCATAGTATCATCACTCCAGGGTTTCCTCTCCAGGAACGAGAACTTCAGCACTTATAACGACGAGCTCAAGAAGGAGTTCGAGAACGTGAGGAGCTACCTTGACGATCTGGAGGGGATGGTCGAAGGATCGAGAGGTGCCGGGCCCCTTGAGGAACTGGAGAACCTAGTGCGTGTCATGGATAATCAGAAGATCAGAATAAAGGAACAGCTGAAGGGTTTCACGGAGCTGCTTACCACCTACAAGGTGGAGGATTCTTTCTACAGGCATCTACACCAGAAGGCAGAGGATCTGAGAAAGGACCTGGAGCACAACAGGATATACGATGCAAAACAGCTGGCATACGAACTTTCCCCCTTTCTGACCGACCTGAAGGAGGCCGACTCGAAGACCATGAACAGGTTGAGAAAGGACATCGAGGGCAAATTAAAGGAGCTGGACCAACTGGGAATGGGGGCCGAGAACCTCAAGGGACGATTGGAAGAGGTTGAAGAACTCGAGAGAGAGGGGAACATCCAGGGGGCCACCTTCCTGTTGAAGGAGATCGATGTCTCCCTCACCGAATACTGGGAGGATATGGGGAAGGGTTACTATGATGAGAAGAGAGCGGAGATGGCCCGGATCCTTGAAAGCGCCCAGGGGAAGTTCGATACATCATCACTGAGGAATACACTCACCCTTTTCGAGGGGCTTTATCTGAAAGGACCTCTTGCGGTACGCGAGGCCTACCTCTCGTTTTTGAAAAAGTACGAGCAGGATTCGGCGGACTACTATTCCAGGGAGTGCGACAGGGTAATTCAGGAGATGAAATATAAACTGCTTTTACTCGAAAAGGACGGAGCCGATTCGACCGGTTTCGTAGAGGAGCTGGAGGGACAGAAGGAGATGAGGAAGGACCTCCCGCCCAAGAAGGCCTTCTCGATGTTGTCCGACCTGTTCGACAGGATCACGGAGTTCGAGGACAGGGAAAAGGAGTCTACCATCAGAAAACGGATAGATGTCGTCGAGACACTCGTGTCCTCAATGGAGAAGCTAGGTTTCTCCGTCGACCTTGATAATAACGTGGGCTCCGTTCTTTCCACGATCGAGAGGTCTCTTGAAAAGGAGAATACGAGACTGGCGGAGATCCTCATCAATGAACTGATGGAGAATGTGAATGAGGTATTGAACTCACAATACAGAGAGGACCTCCAGTTAAAATTGGAGGAGGTGGATGATACGATCGATGACCTGGTCCGCCTGGGTTTTGACGGTGAGGAATGGAGGAGGACCTTGCTGAGGTCCAGAGAGAGGTCGGAGGAGAGCGGGGACCTGATGGATTCTGCGATATCCCTCGCTTTTCTTATCACCACCATTGAGGAGGACACGGACAAGAGACTGGAGAACGTTATCGAAAGGAACTTCCAGAAGCTCGACACCCTGCTGGACGAGGGTAAAAGGATCGGACTGGACCTCAGGATACACGAAAAGGAAGCTAGCAAACTGAGAAAGGGTGAGGTGGACCTGGAGTTGCTGGAAACGACACACAGCCTCTCTCTGGGTGTGGATAAAAAGGTGAGCGATAAGTTAAAGGACCTATCACTCGACAATATGGAGAGTTCGAACCGTAAAGCCGACGAGTTACTGGAGAAGGGACACTTCAAGGATGAGCTGAAAAACATCATGGGCAGGATAAGCAGGATAGGGTTCCTGATAGAGGAGAAAGAGCCCAGAAAGGCATATGTGCTTTCCGAGGAGGTACTGGATGAGATACAAGGTCTTGAGACCAGGGAGAGCGAGCTGGATTTCAGGAACAAATTGGGATCACTGGAAAAGATGTTGGAGGTACAGGACCAGTTGGGGCTGGACACCTCCTCTGCAAGGGGAAAGATGGTCATCATCAGGGACCATTTCAGGGACGAACCACAGAGGTCCATGGAGGACCTGCTGGAGGTCAATCTGGAAGCCAGGAAGAAGCTGGGGGACCATCTATCAAGGGTCATAGCGGAATCGGATAAGGAGCTCAGGCGGGTAATGAAAGAGAGCGACGATTCGATCCCCCAATCCGATCTTGATGGTATGAACAGTACAATGCACATCATAAAAACATTGAGGTCAGAAAACCGTTTCGACGAGCTGCCGTCGCTTATCTCCAAACTACGTTCCGATATGGAAAGGGTTGGCAGGGTACTGACTGAAAGGGATCTCTTTGACCGGGTGTCGGATATACTCGACAGGGGACTTTCCCTGCAGGATATCAGGGCCAACGCTCTGGTTGCAAAGGCCCAGAAGCTGGCGGAGAAGGTCCAGGCGGGAAAGCTCGAGGGGCTCGAGGAGAAGGTGAGGGCAATACAGAAAGAGGTCTCCGAACTGGAATCAATAGTACTCCTCAGCAGGATAGAGGGGCTGCTCACGGAGATAGGGGACCTGGACCAGCTGGCAAAGGAGGTATTCTCCAATGTCAAGGACCCATCCTTCGACAGTACGAAAGTGGAGATAAGAAAGATGATCGACGAGCTGATGGAAAATACAAACCGCCTCTACAGCTCACCCGATACCGAGGAGTTCGAACGGTCCGTCAGCAGAATTGACGGAATAAAGATGGCCATGCTGGAGATGGAGAACGAATCAAGAGCCCTTAACAGAATTAAGCTGATCAACCGGATAACAGACGATCCCAGGGTCAAGGTCCCAAAGGACCTGACGATCGGTATCAAGGAACTGAGGTCCCTGTACCAGAAGAGGGATTTCACCGCTTTCTTCAGAAAATGGGACTCCATGGAGGACGGGCTTCGGTCCCACTCCGAAAGGGGTGGCAAGGAGATCGATCTTGATCTCATGACCACCTCTTCAGACGTGCGGGATTCCGAATTGAGGAGGAAGATCGAGGAGAGCATAAAGGACCGCAGGACGAATAAACCCCTAGGGGCCATATCGAAAATCGCCTCCGAAGCCTTCAGAAAGACCCAGAAGATGGACGAAAGAGCACCGGAACCGAAAGCGGAGGACGAGGACGATATCCCCGAGGCCATCGAGCTGGTGGGGGGGGGAGAGCGGAAAGACGGGGGCGAGTCCCTTGCAGGGGTGGCCCGGTTGATCGCGGGCACGAGGATCGAGGGGCTGCAGCAGGAGGAGTCCGAAGCTTTGGAGAGCGGGGATGGAAAAAAGGATGAAGAAAGACCAGGGGGGGCGGAGGTTCCGGTAAGCAAGACCCAAGTGAGGGGGGAGGTCATCACTTCCATTGTGGATGACTTCTTCGACCTTGACACCTCAACACAATCCACCCCGACATCCAGCGAGATGGACAGAATCAGGAAGAAATTGGAAAACCTGTTGAAAAGAGCGCCCGATATCGATCCGCTCAAGGAAGCAAGAGACCACTACACCCAGGGCGTCTCCTACATGGACCTGGGAAAGGAGAGCGCCGCAAAGCGGTCCTTCAGACTTGCGATCTCCTCGGCGACCAAGATACTGAAGGCCTACCAGGACATCGGCAAGGCCCTTTCCACACTTAAAGGTACATTGGATAGGGCGGAGAGCAGCGGGGTGGAACTAAGGGAGGCAAAGAAGCTCTATACAAGGGCAAACTCCCACTATAGGAAAGGTAAGCTTATGGAGGCAGCCCTTGCAATCAGAAGGATCAAGGAGGAACTGAAAAAGGCCGGGTAGGGGCATCACTCGTACCTGAGTGCCTCCGCCGGTGAAACCCTGGATGCGGTGAAGGAGGGTGGAAGCGATGAGAGCAGGGAGAAAAAAAGCGCTATTGAGAATATGATAAGGAGCCTCGACCACGGGACGCCGAAAAGGGGAAGAGAATCGCTGACCTGGTCCTCCCACAGCTTCCATCCAAGTACTATGCCCATCGTTATGCCAACGAAAAGGCCCGATACGGCCACGAAGGAGGATTCCCCGAGGAAGGTCCCCACAACCGCCCTTCTCTTGAAGCCTATGGCCCTCATCATCCCTATCTCATGGCGCCTCTCGTAAACGGACCTGAGTGTGAGGGTGCCAAGCCCGACAAGACCGATGACAAGGCCCAGTGACATGTAGGCGTTGAAAAGGTCGAAGAACGCGTTCTGTATCTCAAGTATCTCCATCACCACGTCCCTTATGACTATGGTAAAAAGGCCGTAATCCAACAGATTGCGCTCGAGTCCGCTGGAAACGTCTCTTGAGGAAGCCCCCTTTGCCAGGGAGATCATGTGAAGGGACCTCTGTGTTATGTTGAACTCACTCTCCGCCGTCTCCTGGTTCATGAATACAGCACTTATGGCGAACTGGTCGGTAATGGCGAGTACTGTCTTTCTTACCTGGGTTCCGTTCTCCTTTACAAGGGTTATGACGCTGCCGGCCTTCATTCCAAGGCCGGGGGGCCCCCATTCGTTGTTCCCGAAGAACCCGTCCACAATAACAAGCTCCGGATCGGAAAGCGCGTTCCACACATCCTCATCCGATTTCCCCGCCACCCCTCTTTCCCTCAGAATGGACCAATCCACATCCTGAAATCCATAGGTCGTGGACCTCTTGAAAGTGTCCGTCAGACCGCAGAGGAGGTAAGGTGTCTCGAGTGAATCCCGGTACCTGCCGAACGACATGCTGAAGTTCAGTTTGGTATAACCAAGGAGAAGGGATGTGGTCCTTTCCCAGTCTATCTTGGAAAGGTTCTCGGTTCCCCAGCGCTGACCCACCGTCGTCCTGAGGCTCTCTATCTCCCTGACCTCAGAAATCCCGATTATATCGTAACCCCCGCCCACCGTGCGTTCTATCTCCTCGATATTGATGTTGAATATGTTCACGAACATGGACATTCCCGTTATCGTGAAGATGATCAACGCGAACATGAAGATGGTCACCCCGGTCCTGAACCTCTTCTTGAGGGGGTAGGAGATCGCCATGTTGATGGGTGCCGCCGAGAGACCCGCTGCGGTCAAAACCTTTCTTGCGGACCAGAGGATAAGGTCGGAATTCCAGACCAGTAGGAGGACCGATGAGGTGACCATGAAGACCCCGGCCATGACGAAAAGCTCTATGCTGCTGTCGTAGTTCTCGAGGAACGGAAAGGGGACGATCCAGATCCCAAGCATCAGGAGGGAGGCTGATGTGTAGACGATCCTGCCCCCGAAGAAGTACCTGAGTAGATATGAGACACCGATGGTCAGTAGCGAGGCGCCGAGAAGCAGGGACCAGAGGGTTCTATAATTCACCGCATGGAGGATCAGAACAACTCCCGTCAATGCAAAAAGCGTACCGAATATTCCCTTCCCCGACGTGATAAAAGAGACCATGTAATAGGGGTTTCCCACACTCTCGCAGTACCCCTCCGGCGGACAGATACGAAGTGATCGAAGGACCTTCTCCTGGAACATCGAGAGTCTCTTTGGCGGTCTTGTGTCCCGGATGGCGGATACGATGTTCAACCTGGCTATCCTCTGGGTTATCACTAGTGTCGTGCCGAGGGTTATCGTGAAACCCAGTGCGAAAGCGAGAAGTACGGATGACGGGACCACGCTGTAATGCCCCAGGATGGAGATATCGGCTATGTCGAAAGTGCGGATTAGGTTCTCAATGATCCAGATGACCAGCCAACCGGCGGCCAGTCCGATGATCACACCAACACCGCTGGATATCACCGAGTAGAAGGTGCCCTCGAAGAGATAGGAGATCCTGAGCTGGTCCCTCTTCATCCCTATCGCCCTTGAGATCCCCATCTCGATGGACCTCTCCTCCGAGAGCATGATGAATATGTTGATTATGAGGGTTATGCCGGCAATTATGGAAAAGGCTCCGAGGGTCACGAACAACTTGGTGAAGGTGTCGATTCCCTCCATCGCCCTGTCCACCCCAGACCTCTTGTCCTCTTGAACCTGAGGGTTGTTGGTCGATCCGGGTGGAATGGTAAAAACCTCGAGCTTCTCATCTATCCTCTTCACGGCGTCCTTTCCGTATTCCGCTCCCCCGATCACACCTCCCTTGTTGGAAATGAGAAGCCTGTTGTAATGGCCTCCGCTCCAGTCCCCGTCTTTCCCGAATTTGCCGTTTTCGTCCACGGACCTGTTTATGAGGGAAAGAAGGCTCTGGAAGGAGAAATATATATGTTCCCCTCCGAAGGATTCGGCCCTTCCTTCCTGGTCCAGTACGGCACTGATCGTGAAATTTGCGCTCTTTATCCCGGACGAGATGCTGAGGATGTTCCCCGGTTCACTATCAAGCTCATCGGCCAGATCCCTTGTAATGTAGACCTCGTCGGATAATAGCTCATATGATACCTCGGAGCCCCCCGAATAGAGCCCCCCGAACTGGTCCACCGTGTGTTCGGAGAACGCCCACAGGTCAACGATCGGCTCGTAAAGATCGGTGTCGGTGTCGATTACGGAGCCGGAAACCTCTATCTCCCATGATACGCCGTCGATCATGTCCCTCTCATCGTTGATACTCCAGACGGCCTCGGATATGTTGTTCGCCTGTTCCCCTGTGAAAAAGGTAAGGTTGCCGGAGCTCTCCCTCAGGTAGACGACCTCGTCCGCCAGATGGTACCTCGAATAGACCAGGGATTCCACAAGGGATGACATGGTATCCCCGATCGCAAGGGAAGACATGACGATCGAGGTGCCTATCATGAACCCGACAACGGCTATCACCGAATCCCCCTTGTGCCTGAACAGGTTCAGGAAACCCATCTTTGCAAGCAGCGTGTTCCCAATCCCGATAAATATCAACGATATACCGAGGAACACCAGAGAGAGCATCGTCACCTTAAGGAACATGGGCCTGAGGCCCGCGGGACCGTAGATCCCCAGGAGGGTGGATGCGGCCATAAGGATGAGGAGCAATACAAGTATGACCTCCGGGATCGAAACCTGTCTGCCAAAGGTGGGGCCGTTATTTGCACCCATAGTGAAAAAGTGGAGCGGGAATTAGATAAATGACCTTTTCCCCGTAGAATTCCGCTCTCTGCTAACCCCAAGGGGACATAGGTCCGAATGGGCCATTCCACTCATTCGACCCTTGTTCTCCTTCCCAGGACCAGGATGATGATAACGATAAGCACCAGGGCGAGTGCCGAGAAGGGCAGTATAATGTACAGGTCCGAAGTCGCAGGAGAGCTGTCCGATGAGGTGCTGACATCTGTCTGATAGACCTCCACTTGGAACTCCATATTCCGGAAGCCGCCCCTGTCGTCAACGGCCGTGATATTGAGCACCTTCTCACCGGGGTCGATATTTGGCGGGACAGTGAAGATGCAGGAATAGATATCATCGTCTGGCGTCCGGTCCCCGTAGATACCATTATCGTTCATAAGCTGGTCCCTGCGGCCGCCAAGGCGTGAAAGGTCCAGCAATACCATGTCGATGGAACCACCCACATATCCGGGATTGGCCTCCACCTCCACCCTGACTTCGGTCTCACCGTCGTTGGGTATCCTGCTGGCGGATATCTCTATGTTCCTCATGGAGGGGGGTGCCTCGTACGGGAGGACGTAGATCTCAGTATTCCCGATGGATTCCCGCCCAGAGGTATCTCTGACAACTGCTGTCACCTGGACGTTCAAACCGTCAGGTACGTTGTATCCGGGCGGGGCGGTCCACTCCGCGGTATTATCCGACATCCCTCCGTGCACCAGGGTCCCGGCGGTCGCGGAGAAGATAAACTCGAGCTCATCGCCATCCTGGTCCTCCGCAATTACAGTAACCATCGATACCATGGATGCCTCCACCACGTCGGGGTCCGCATACATTGCGATGACCATCGGGGCTGAGTTTTTACCCTCGACGTTCAGTTGGACCTCGGCCTTGTCGTTATCAACCTTCATGTCAATTGGCGAGCACGAGACCAACTCCGCCAGGAGATGGTGTTTACCGCTCATCTTTTCCGTGGGTGCCTCTATCCTCTGGGTGTGGTAACTCCCCATCAGGAGCTCCTTGATCGTCTCGGTCACCACCACTTCACCGCTGTCCCAGGATACCGAGAGAAGGATGTCCTTCATGTCCGATTCGCCCTGGTTTGATACAGTGAGATCGAGCAGTGCGGTCTCACCCTCCATCAGGTCGGGATCGACAATATCCAGCGATACAGACGCGTCCACTGTCACGGGCTCCCTTATCTTCAAGAGGCTATCGGGGCTGGCCTCCAGAACATACTGGCCGCTCCCCCAGGGCCACCTGATCCTCAGGTCCACCTCCCCATAGTAGTCTCCAAGGCCGAACTCCTGGGTGAGGGAAGGCCCGTAGGAATGTCCTGCGGTGCCCCCTTCCACCTCCCTCATCCCGATAAGGGTATCGGATCCCCTTTCGTAGGCGTATATCCTTGCCCCGACCGCTGACGGATTTCCCGTCGTGCCTTCGAGGTCCACTTTCAGGTAATGGTTCTCACCCGATGCGCCGTTCCTGAAGAGATGCACCTCGTAGGTCCCGTTCTCATAGGGGTATTTTCCCTCGGTGATCAGGTCCAGGTCACCGTCGTTGTCGTAATCGCACCAGGCCCCTCCATCCGAATCCCATATCCTCAGCCCCGCCTCCTCGGAGATGTCCGTGAAGGTCCCGTCCCCGTTCGATCTGAACAGATAGGAATAGGCATAATCTATGTACGATTTTACCTGGGGTATCCACATATCCAGGTCGCCGTCGTTATCGAAGTCCCCCCATGCTATACCGAAGAACAGTTCCTCGGTCTCGAACCTGACAGTCGGTATACCCGTCTGGTCCCTGACGTTGGTGAAGGTGAAATCGACCTCCGGCCCGTTATTCCTCCAGAGTTCGGAATCGTCGCATATCCATGTGCGGTAGGGGTCCTTGTGGGCCAGGTTGGAGGTCCACATGTCAAGATCCCCGTCGTTGTCGTAGTCGGCCCACTGGGAGCCCGCGGAATGCCCGTAATAGGTGTCCTGGGGTGTCTGGGTTGGCTCTCCCGCGCACCCCTTCTCGTGTGCGACATCGATGAAGGTCCCATCGCCCTGGTTCTCCCAGAGGTAGTTGGGGGTTATCAGGTAGTTTGAAACGTATATGTCCGGATATCCGTCGTCGTTGAAATCCCCCCAGTTCACCCCCATTCCGGCGTTCGGTTCCCCCCTGTTCTCGTTGAAATCCACGATACCGGCCAGGGCGGTGACATCTGTGAAGGAGCCGTCCCCCTCGTTCCTCCAGAGGACATCCTCGAACTTCACGTTATCATCGTCCCTCCAATTGACCACGTATATGTCAAGGTCCCCGTCCAGGTCCATATCCCCCGCACCGCACGCCAGACCGGGTCTTCTATCATCAACCCCGCCTGGCCCGGAGAGGTGGGATGCGTTCTCGTACCTGTAGGAAGGGGGGCCAGTATTTAACCAGACACTATCCTGATAGCTGTACGGATGGCCAACTGAGAAGATATCCAGGTATCCGTCGTTGTTCAGGTCCACCCATACGCAGTAGCCCGAATTCTCCAGCCCCACTTCCTCGGTTACCTCCCGGAACCGATAGGCCGGGGGCCCGGTGTTCTCGAAGAGCCTTCTTCCCTTGACCAGAATGTCCTGGTACCCGTCATCGTTCCAGTCCCCCCATGCAAAGGAATCCCCTCTGACACCTGAAAGGCCAACTTCCTCGCTCACGTTGACGAACGATATCGGAGGGTTCTCCATAGCGGCGACAAGCAAACGTGGACCGCCGATCTCGCAGTCGGTCCCGAGCGGCAGGGTCTGGTAGATAACGAGCAGCACGAATGCGGCGAAAATAACCCTTTTCGATGCGATTTTAGACCCCCCTGGGGTTATGATCCATGCATTGATCGCATTATCGGGATATTTTACTTTTCACTCCTGGTCGGATATCCGCTCCTCAAGTATCTTGAGGAGGTCCGATGCCTCGTAGTCACCGGTGAACCTGAGACCGTTTGATTCCACGGTTACGGGGAGGCCTATCACATTATGCTCCTCCGCCACCTCAGGAAACTGTATAAGCTCCACAACATCCAGGTTTATGTTCGGGTTCTCCAGGATGATTGAACCGTACAGCCACAGCATCTCATCAACTTTGGGAGTGGAGGGCGTGGAAAGCAGCATGAGCTCCATCTTGGGGAGCTTGCGGGCCCTTTCGCGTTCCTCATCCGTGAGGGGAGTACTACCCTTGTTGGCAACCAATTTGACCACGTAGAGGAGGCCCTTGAGAAGGTTAACGGAGGGGGTCCCGTGGAAGATCAGGTTGAAGGGTTTCTCATCCTTGTCGATCACGATTAGGGAGGGATAACGTTCGAGGGGCTCCTCCGCATCCTCCTCTGATACTATCTCCTTCTCGACGTTCTCGGACATCTCCGACAGGTCCTTGACAAGCCCCTTCATGTCCTCGCTGGGTATGTTCTTTCCCGAGGGCACATAGGACCTGAGGGTGACCTTGTTCTCGAGGTCCTTCAACATCTCCCGGGCGAGGGATTGGTCATCGGACTGCATTTGGCTCATACGATCACCGATGATGCCTTTGATATTATCAAGGTACAAATACCTTGCCATGTTTGCGATCGGGTTCCATCCGGTAATCGGGGCTGGATCAGAGCTTGTGCACCAGGCAGCCATCCTCCAGGACCGGCTTTCCATCGATCTCGACGGTGGGTTTCTTGACCATGGCATCGTAATGAAGGTCGCATACGATGGTCCCTCCAAATGTGCTGTTATCCCCGAAACCCAGGTTGGCCGTCCCCAGGGTCTTCTGGTCCTCGAGTATATTGCCGATTATCCTCGATCTGGGGTTCATGCCGAGACCCAATTTACCCAATGTCCTGCCGCATTCCGCCCTCATCAGCATCTCCCTTGCGTCCTCGGAGCCCTCCACGGAAACGACCTTCCCGTTCCTGATCAGCATCTCAACCGGACCCTCCTCCTTCCCGGTAAAGACACCGTCCACGACCAACCTTCCGTTTGTTCTACCTTCGTTAGGTGCTATGAAGACCTCCCCCGCAGGTAGATTGGTGATCGAGCCTTTCCTGACGCATATCCCGTTGTCATCGGTTATCCAGTCCCTACCCCTTATATCCAGTGAAAGGTCACAGCCCATCTCGCTCTTGAGGGTCACCATCTTCGCCCTGTGGAAATCCTTCCTGAACTTCCTTATCTTCCTTCCTATGGATATGTAATTCGCGTCCAGACCGCCGGATTCGAGCATCTCCATGGTGATGCCGGGCATGGTTGCGACCCTTGCACCGTTAGCCAGGGCGCTCCTGGTGGCATTCGTGTAGGTGAGTGAATAGGTTGTTGGTGCAACAATAACATCGCTGTCGATCATGACACCTGCAGCGACCCGGGGCGGTTCGTCCCCGTGAAACTTGCCCATCGGTATCTCCATCAAAATGGGGGACATTGTTATCCTGCTCGCCCCATTGAAAAAGGCCTGGGCTATATCGATCGTACCCGTATCGCAGAGTATGAGCAGCCTCTCGGACCTCTTCAGGTTGAGGCAGTTCTTCAACGTCTTGATGGCTTTATCCTCGTAACCCATGATCCCTCTCTCCGACCGGCCGGTTCAGGGGTGGAGTGCACAGGCAAAGGCCTGACGGGAGGCCCACACGGATTTTTATTTTGGGGTACCTACGAAAAGGTACGTCTGTTGTAAGGGACTTACACCCTATACACTCCAGGTAAAAAGAAAACCTGTATTATAAACAATTTGCGTTCATACCCGTGTATTATCTCACCAGCCCCGATGCTGGAGCTGTTTCTCCCTGGGTATCTCGTCTATGTTCAGACCGGGCATCGCGTCTCCCAGGCCCTTGGAGAGGTTGGCAAGGGCTTCGGGGTCATCGTAGTGGGTCACGGCCTCGACGATCGCTTTTGCCATCCTTTCGGGGTTCTTCGATTTGAATATCCCAGAGCCCACGAATACCCCGTCTGTACCCATCTGCATCATCAGGGCGGCATCCGCGGGTGTGGCTATACCGCCTGCGGCAAAGTTAACGACCGGCAGCCTCTGCAGCTCTGCCACCTCCCTTACCAGCTCTACGGGGGCCTCGATATCCCTTGCCACGACGAAGAACTCCTCGTCGGTCTTTCCCATTAGCCCCCTTATGGTCCCCATAATGGCATGCTGATGTCTGACAGCCTCGATTATGTTTCCGGTACCCGCCTCCCCTTTTGTCCGTATCATGGCGGCACCCTCGTGAATCCTCCTAAGTGCCTCCCCGAGATCCCGCGCCCCGCATACGAAGGGTACGGTGAACTTCTTCTTATCTATGTGATAGTGTGGGTCCGCGGGTGTCAATACCTCGGATTCATCTATCATGTCGACCCCGAGCGATTCCAGTATCTGCCCCTCGACCAGATGGCCTATTCTAGCTTTTGCCATCACCGGTATGGACACCGAATCGATAATCTCAAGTATCTTTACCGGGTCCGCCATCCTTGCCACGCCACCCTGGGCCCTTATGTCAGCGGGAACCCTTTCCAGTGCCATGACGGCAACTGCCCCCGCTTCTTCCGCGATGACGGCCTGCTCAGCGTTGGTCACATCCATAACAACACCCCCCTTCTGCATCTTGGCAAAACCGCGCTTCAGTAGTTCCGTACCGTGTCTGAGCTTAGAAAGATCAAATTCCCTTGCCATGGAGACACCTCCTTTTGGGCACCCATAAGAAAGGTTATATAATAGCTTTGTCGGGGATGGTGGAACGGATGCACCGTTTTAATTAACCCAAATGAGAATCACCATGGATGGTCTATCCTTACTGTTCCATATGCAAGGGAACAAGGGACCTGTGCGGTCTGGGCAGATGTCCCCTGCTGGAAAGCATAAGGAACAGGATCACCGGTATCGAACTGAAGGGGAGGTCGGTCGAGGGGGGCTCCCCACCTTCCGTGTTCGTCGGAAGGTACGGTTATCCGAGGATCTCCGTTGGCCCTCTGGCAACACCCGTGCAGGGCCCGCACCTGGAGAGGCTAGAATCCCCCGAATACCTCTACACCAGGCCCCTCGAAGAGGTTTACTCACTGCGGTCCTCATTGATCAGAGGAAGACACCGGCTCGATGTCAAGGTAGCCAAGGACCAGCGAGTTATTGGAAGCGAGCCCCTCTACACGGTAGAAAAGGTACTACCCCTCCGCTCCAGAAAGGTCCTATCGACCGTACAGGAACTCTCCCTATCCGGTAGATCCATCGATACCGAGATGTCCTCGCCTCGAAACCTCTCCTCGTCAGCCGGAACAGGCCTTTTTGATTCGATCTCCATGCCCATGGGGCCTTCGATAGAGATCTCCGGTGTCTCTCTTCGCGAGAATCCTAGGGTCCCGAACCAGATAGAAAGGGTTGCGGGGGATACGGACCTCAGGGCCTCGGAGGCGTCCATCTACCTGCACGGAAGCGGGATCGGCACCCGGCATATTGTCAGGCTACTGTCAGTAGGTCTGTTGGGTGACGGCCGAAGAAGGAAACTGGTACCCACCAGATGGTCCATCACGGCCGTTGACGACATAATATCGAAGGAGCTCATAAAAAAGTGCTCGTGTCTGCAGCCTCTTGACCATTATCGCCTGTTCGGCCACTCCAGGTTCGGGAACCACTTCCTGATCGCCCTGTTCCCGCCCCCTTTCAGGTTCGAGATGATGGAGCAGTGGCAGAGCGGTTCACTCTGGGGCGGGGGGGATATCCTCCATGACCACGAGGGACCCAGGCGGAGGACCACCTACGCCTCCTCGATCACAGGGGCCTACTATGCTGCAAGGCTTTCCATCCTGGAGCATCTGCAAAAGATTGGCAGATCGGGGGGCGGGGCGGTGATAAGATGGATCGACAGCGATTACTGGGCGCCGCTTGGTGTCTGGGTCATAAGGGAGACCGTGAAGAATGCCCTGCAGGGACCGCATGAGGGGTTCAATTCCCAGCAGGAATTGACCGCCCGTATCGACGTTCTATCGGGCATACCCTCCTGGAAGAGCAGGTCCATCTACCTGTCGGGCCACAGGGAGAGCAGATTGGAGGAGTTCACCTAACAGGTATGCTCATCCAGGAAACGGTCGAGCCTTTCCAGGGCCGTTTTCAACCTTTCGTAATCCAAGGCAACCCCTAACCTGATCCCCCCTTCCATGTGGAAGAAGGCACCCGGGACAACCTTCACACCCTTATCCCTCAGAAGCCCCTTTGCAAAATCCACGGAGGGGATGTTGTGATCGTAGCGGAGGAAGCCGACCGCACATCCATCCGGCTCGGACCAGTGGACATCATCCCGCCCCCTTGCCCATTCCGATACGAGCCTCAGCTTGTCCCTGACCTCGGAAAGGGCTCCTGGCATATACCTCTCCCTGCCCTCAAGGATCTCCCTTGCCGTCCGGTTCCCGTACAAGGACACCATCGGCATTGTGTAGACCTTTATCCGCCTTGCCCTGCTGATCAACCTCCTTGGACCTATCAACCAACCCGTCATGAGCCCCCCGGCACCGTAAACCTTGGTGACCGAGGAGGTTACCATTGCCCTGTCGTACAGCTGCACCATGGAGGGAGCCTGCGGCCCATACCTGCCGTCCGGGTCATGGTTGAGGGTGTAATCCAGGTATACCTCATCTACAAGCACCTTGGTGCCGTATTTGGACAGAATGGACGCCAGGGCTTTCAGTTCCGTCTCCGTTAGCAACCTCCCGGACGGGTTGTTGTGGTTCTGCATGATGAACAGGTCCACGCCCGAGGCAAGTTTCCTCTCGAGCTCCCTGAGATCGAATTTGTAATCGTCAGGCCTTCGCTTTATGAACAGGATCCTGGAGCCAAGCCATCTTGGCAACTCCACTAGTGGCGTATATATCGGCTTTTCCACGAGTATAGTGGACCCCCGGCATATGGTGGAGAGAAAGGCAAGAGTGTTGCCCCCGGAGCATCCGTTAGTAAGCAGAACCCGTTCCTCTTCAACTCCGTACATCCGGGAGAGCAGGTCCACCAGCTCACGGTCTCCCCCTGTCTCTGTTGAGGAGACCGACCTATGGTCCCCCTTCCTTCCGGCGAGGCTCGACCAGTCAGGTGAAATACTGCTGTACGAGAGGTCCAGTTCTGCTTTACCTCCTCCCGTCAGCCAATCCAGGTGTGAGAACGGTCTGAGGTCCTTTTCCATGCCCGATTACCCTCCTGCTGAACAGGAGACATCCTCTTCCTGATATATTTATATCGATTGGAAAGGTATTATGGTCGACCCCAGGTGGTGACTGATGAGGGTAGCAAAGGAGGATGTCGGAAACGATATCACGCTCAATGCCACCGGACTCCAGACAACGGCCTGGTACATGTTCATCTCCCTGATGGCCCTGATACTGGTCCAGTCCTTCCAGGAGATGGTCTCGACCGTCTACTACCACAGCCTGACGGACATGGGTTTGAGCTCCTGGACACTGGTGCTTATCTCCTTTGCCGCCCCTTTGCTTATCGTCCCCTTGTCGAGAAAGCTCGGATGGAGGGGGGCTCTCACCATACCGGCCTACATCGCCCTTGCCTCCAGGCTTCCCATGTCCATGGGACTCGTGGACCCATATCATCTTATTGCCAGCGCGGTCGCCTTCTCCTCCTCAAGCCTTGTAATCACCGCGGTTTTTTCCATCCATAGAAAGGAGAGGAGGATAGACCCTGACGGTTTCTCCTCACAGGGTCTTGTTGGGTCGTTCGCTCTCGGGCTTCTACTCAGGACCACCCTGAACGCACTGGGATACGGGCTTGATGCATCCATTGTTCCAAAAGCCGCGGGATATCTTCTGTCACCAATGCTGGGTGCGGCTCTCGTGGGAGCGGCAGGAATAGCCCTGTACATGATAAAGAACTCTCCCCATCTGGAGTGGAAGAGGGCCGAGGGTGTCGGGGAGAGGGTGACAGGAGGTGCGGCGGACTCGTTCGCCCCTGCCCTTGGCCTTGGTGGCTTTCTTTTCCTCTCCCTGGTGATTCTGCCCCATCCTCATGTTTCCGCCGCATGGTCTGACAACTCTTACCAATGGACCATGGCGATGACGGTAGCCTCCATCTCCCTGTTCGTCATGTCCCTGTTCAGCGGTTCCGGCCTTCTGATGAGCCTGAGAAGGATACTATCGACCCCGAAAGGATCGATGATCGGCAACGGTCTGATGGTGGCCGGGGTATTCAATGTCCTTTACATACACATCCCCCTACATTCCTTCCCGTTCGGTTTTACCTGGATCGCGCTGATCGACCTATGGCTGGTCCTGGACGCCTTTACCGACCACAGGCCCTTTGCGGGAGAACCGATAGTTCTCGATCGGTCCGGGAACAGAAAGGTACTGGGTTTCCCCGGAAAGGGGCGCAGAAGCAGAACCCCTGACCTGTTCGGAACGTCCATGACGGTCTCCAATTTCTCAGCTGTGCTGGTCACGGTATCATTGGTCTTCTCGTTGACCTGGGCCCACGCACCTCTGGGGGGACTTTTCAAGGGTAAGCTCGCATTGATGATGTTCATAGGGGTGGTCCTTCTGGGTCTTGGTGGGTTCGCCTGTTCAAGGGAGAAGGTCGACGAACCATCCGAAAGGTCGGAACGTCCGATAAGGGTAATGGGGGGTTCGCCCGCAACCGCTGCTGTGAAACCCGGAGGGGGGCACATGAGAGGAGGGCCCCATATCTCCAGGAGATTGAAGCTACAATGGATAGTCATGGGTGCCCTTACGATAGTACTGATCCTTGTATCGATGACAACGAGCTTCTTCCTCTACGAGAGGAAGACATACGATGAAGAGCCGGGTTTCAGCATCCGGGTGGCCACTTACAATATACACCAGGGCTTCTCCAATTCGGGCAGGGTGGATCCCACACGGTGTCTGGAGGAACTGGAGGAGATCGAAGCGGATATCGTGTTCCTACAGGAGACAGAGGGAAGATGGCCCTCCAGCTGCTGCCACGACCCCGTGTTCCTATTTGCCCAGAGGTTGAACATGAACTACCACAACGGGCCGTTCATCGGGGAAGGGGTGTACGGGGTGTCGATAATGTCCCGTTTCAGGATCAGGGAGGCGAAATACCATTTCCTGTCCTCGGAGGAGGACCAGAGGGTCATGCTTTCATGCAAGGTAGATATATTCGATTCCACGGTTAACCTGGTAAGCGTACATATCGGCCTTACCGATGAGGACAGAAGGGCCCAGATAGGGGAGATGATGAGCATAGTGAACAACATGACCGGGGAGGTGATCATGGGAGGGGACCTCAACACCGAACCCGACGATCCGATGCTCGGACTGATGGGGCCCCTCCTCTTCGGGGACCGTCCCGCTGGGAACTGCTCGAACTATACGGAGGGCAGGTGCCTTCTCAGCTCCTGGCACCACACCGAGAAAAGGAACGGACCTCTGGACACACCTACCTTCCCGGCGGTCGGGCTCTCTATGGAGAAGGAACACATCGACTACATTTTCCACACTACCGGATACAGTACGATCGAGGCCGGCATAGAGGACGGCAGGGGTGCCTCGGACCACAGACCCCTGTGGGCGGACCTCCGGCCCGTTATCCGGCAGCAGGCAACTTAGATTACTTATTAGGGTATTCGACCACCCGATAAAGGAAGGTGAAACGGATGAAGGATGTTCTGGACAGGATCGATGGGAACAGGGAGGAGATGATATCATTCGCGATGGAAGTGCTCTCGATACCGGCCATTGCACCACGATCGGGGGGTAAGGGAGAGATGGAAAAGGTGAAAAGGATCGCAGAAGAGGTCGAGGGCTGGGGTTTCGATTCCATCGAATGGTACAACTCACCCGACGATACAGCTGAGGGGGGACAGAGGCCAAATCTCCTTCTCCGTTATCACGGGAAGGACCGCTCGAAGGAACCCCTTTGGATATTCACACATACCGATGTGGTGCCCCCGGGAGACCTCAGCGGGTGGACTGTTGAACCTTTCAAACCCCGCGTCGAGGGAGACAGGCTCTATGCGAGGGGTGCGGAGGACAACGGTCAGGACCTCTTCGCATCCCTTTTTGCAATAAAGGCACTGATGGATTTATCCCTCAGGCCGGAGAGGGACGTGAACCTTTTTCTGGTTGCCGATGAGGAGGTGGGATCCGAGAAGGGGATCGTGTTCCTGATGAATGAGCACCCGGAGCTGTTCTCCCGGGACGACCTCTTCATAGTTCCCGATGCCGGTGAGCCGGATGGGTCCATGATAGAGGTCGCCGAGAAATCAATAATGTGGGTCAGGATAAGGACGCTTGGAAAACAGGTACACGCCTCGACCCCCGACAGGGGCAGGAATGCGAACCTCGCAGCCATGAAGCTGCTGGTCGGACTGTACGATGATCTCCACGGGAGTTATGGAGCCCGTTCGGGACTTTTCGACCCTCCCCACTCAACCTTTCAACCCACCAAGAGGGAGAAGAACGTTCCCAATGTTAACTCAATTCCGGGTGAGGACATTTCATATCTGGACTGCAGGATAATGCCCCAGTACGATCCCCTTGAGGTTCTGGACTTCATAAGGTCGGCGGCAGACAGAATAGAGGAAGAGCAGGGTGTAAGGATCGAGATATCCACGACCCAGATGGAGAAGGCTGCCCCCCCTACACCGGCGAACCATCCGGTGGTCTCGCTAATTGCCCGGGCTGTGGAGAGTATCTACGGGGTAAAAGCCAAACCAATGGGTATCGGGGGTGGGACGTGCGCGGCCATCATCAGAAAAGCCGGCTACGGTGCAGCCGTGTGGGCGAAACTGGAGGACATGGCGCACATGCCGGATGAATATGCACTGATCCCGAACTACCTGGGCGACTGCAAGGTTTTCGCCCTCATATTCCTTGAAGATTGACACGGCTGCCCGGTCAGAAGGAGTTCACGTGGGGGAGAGGGTTTCCTGTTCATGGGCGGTCCGTTCGGTGGTTGCAGCCCCCAGAAAGTCGGACAACCTCCTCTGTTTCGCGGAAAATGCCGTATCCCCCGGGGAGAAGCTCTCTACCATCTCAGTATAATCGTCCAGCCATGTAGCGTTCTCGTTCCTCCTGAAGACAAGGACCCTCCCCGTGTCCTCCTCCCTGGCCGCGTTGTGGTACTTGAAAATGATGTTCTCGCCGGTGAGGGCGCATACCTCGAGCTTTCCCGTACGATGGGATATTATGAACCTCGATCTCTTTGCAAGGCCGGAGGTGTTCTCCTTTGTTGCCTCGAGGATCGAATAACCTTTTTCTATCGGAACCGAGAAGGTCGAATTTCCAACGGTGGGTCTGCACTGGAAGACATAGTAAGGAGGGATCCCCATGGAAGCGAGACCGTTGAAAAGTTCGGATAGGACCCTCTCATCATCGTTCACCCCTTTGAGAAGGGGTGTCTGGTTGGTGATGACGGCTCCGGCATCCTGAAGCTGGGATAGGGCCCTTTTTGCCTGGGAGGTCAGCTCCCTGGGATGGTTGAAATCAGTCACGAAATAGAGCTTCTTTTCCGATGAGGAGAACTCCCTTACCACATCGAGCAGGTCCTGATTGCCTATTATCCTGTGGGGGTTGTAGGCCGGGATCTTGGTCCCTATCCTCATGAACCTCACATGGGGTATGGAATCGAGTGTGGAAATGAGCCTCCTGATCCTCTTCGGTGGGAGCATCAAAGGGTCCCCACCCGATATCAGAACGTTGTTTATCTCCCGGTGCCCCCTTATGTATTTAAGGGCCTCTTTCAGATCGGGGACCGCATCATCGTTATCCATCATGAAGATCCTCTTCCTGAAGCAGAACCTGCAGACCCCCCCGCAGGCTCTGCTGACCAGCAGGAGCGCGGTCGGACCGTATTTGTGTTCCAGCCCCCGGCAGACGGTGTACCTCCTCTCGTTGGAGGGGTCCAAGGCCCCTCCGTTCCTTAGCTCGTCATTCGACGGTATTATGATCCTCCTTATCGGATCGTTCGGGTCCTCCCAATCGATAAGTCCAAGGTAGTATGTATTTGCATAGAATGGGTATTTCTCCACCACAGGTTCGAGCTTTTCTTTCTCCTCCTTGGAGAGGTGCTCGAGCATGTTGATGTCGGTTATATATCTGGGATTCATCGATCCGACCTCCTTAAGGGTTTGGCATTATTTCCATTAGGGAAAAGGCCCGGCCCTCTGACGCGAACCATGGTATGCCTGCCTGCGCCAGAGGGCACATTGATCCAATAATTCCGAGGATCTCCCTTATGGATGTTGGGGGCCCCCGTATCTGGACTTTCCCATATATATTTCTACTATCCAGATTATATATAACTTTCTACAGGGTCTACAGGGTATGCCCCCCTATTCCAGAATCATACCTGCTCTGACCGGGAATATCTCTATATGATGCTTCAGCCTAATGGACATCGGAGGGATATTATGGACTTTCACCGGCCTGGACCCTCCTACCTCGAGACCCATCGAAATGGCCATCTGAAGGCCCTTGCAGAGGGAACGAGGGAAAGATCGAGGTCCTGCGATATCTGCCCAAGGTCATGCGGCGTTGATAGGCTATCCGGTGAGATTGGTTACTGTGGGATCGGTGACAAAGCCGTTGTGTCGAGCTACGGGCCCCACCCGGGGGAGGAGGGGCCTATAAGCGGGAGGAAAGGTTCGGGTACGATATTCTTTTCCGGATGCAACCTGGGTTGCAGATACTGTCAGAACCACGACATATCACAGACAGCGACCGGACAGGTGATGGGCGACAGGGAGCTTGCCTCGGCAATGGTCCGTCTCCAGGATATTGGGTGCCATAACATCAACCTCGTATCGCCGACCCATGTGGTCCCACAGATCCTTTCAGCCCTCCCCCTTGCAGTGGAATCGGGCCTTCAGGTACCGATCGTGTACAATACGGGTGGTTACGACAGTATCGATACCCTGAGATGCCTGGAGGGGGTGGTCGACATCTACATGCCCGATATGAAGTATTCCGATCCGGGATACGGGGAGTTTTATTCCCTTGTTCCCGACTATCCCAGGGTCAACAGATCGGCGGTCAGGGAGATGCACCGGCAGGTGGGGGACCTGATGCTCGATGAGAGGAAAATCGCGGTGAGGGGGCTACTTGTAAGGCACCTGATCCTGCCGAACGACGTATCCGGAACGGGCAGGGTCCTCGAGTTCATATCGCAGGAACTGTCGCGTGACACCTATGTGAACCTCATGAGACAGTACGGACCCTGCTACGATATCCTGGATGATCCACTGCTGAACCGGAGGATAGAGACCTTCGAGTTCGAGAGGGCCGAGGAGCTGGCCTTTAAGCTGGGTCTTTGGAGGTTGGACCACCTGATGTGATCTTTTTCTACTCCCTCTTTCTCAACCAGACGAAGAAAGCATGGGCTCCGATCTCCAACAGGTCCTCGGGTTTACCATCCCTCTCCTTCTCCTTGTCGCCCATGTAGACAACCGTTCTGTCCTGCAGTGCATCCTCTACCTGCATGACCGGAGTATCTCCAAGGAACCTGCCGTAATGGTCTTTGTCCTTCATAATGGCCGTACCCAGCTCACCGCAGAACTTGTACAGTTCCATCTTGAGCTCGTTCTCTTCAAGTTCGAGCATCTTATCCCCTAAGGTCCTTATATGTGATCGTAGACCATTTAAATTGTTTCCGGGGAGAGGTAAAACTACTTTGAACCCTACCGGGCGCCTCCCGCTGTCCATTTCAGTTGAACTCTATACCGGCCAGCGTCTTGGTGTCGATAACCCCGTTGATGGACCTGATCCTGTCCACGACGATCTGCCCCAGTACGTTGAAATCCCTGGCGGTTACCTTTGCGATCAGGTCATACTCCCCGAAGAGCGGGTAGCACTCCTCGATCACATCGATCCCGGAGATCTCATTGTAAACCTCCTTTTCCTTACCGGGAGCGGTACTTATAAGCACATAGCCCAACACCATCCGATGTCACCCC
>Ga0272443_10000582_pt1 | contig 64624 bp, 53 predicted proteins | sample SSMAcet12_FD_193581 | JGI IMG/M metagenome (GOLD analysis project Ga0272443, IMG submission 193581) | Marine sediment archaeal communities from Little Sippewissett salt marsh, Falmouth, MA, United States - SSM-Acet-12 | ecosystem: Environmental > Aquatic > Marine > Wetlands > Sediment ...
TGTGGCCTTGGTATGCCAGTGGCCGGGTCCCGGCACCCCAACGGGGTGCCACATTTCAGCCCCGGGTGTGGCCTTGGTATGCCAGTGGCCGGGTCCCGGCACCCCAACGGGGTGTCACATTTCAGCTCCGGGTGTGGCCTTGGTATGCCAGTGGCCGGGTCCCGGCACCCCAACGGGGTGCCACATTTCAGCCCGGGGTGTAACCCCGGGTCAAATTCCGGGTCCATTTCCCTATCAAAAGCACCCCAACGGGGTGCCACATCTATAATCAGGTTGAACCGCTTAGGGATTCAGCTCCCGGGCTTCCCCGGCCGGTTCCTCCTCATCTTCTTCCGGTTCCTCGGCCGGGGAGAGTTCGGCCGGGATCTCCTTCTTCACCTTGGCCCCCAGGCGTCTCAGCTTCTCCACCCGGCCGAGCAGGTTGCCCCGCCCCTCCGTGAGCCGTTTCAGGGCCAGATCGAAGGAGTCGGAGACCGCGCCCAGGCGTTTTTTGGCCTCGGCCATCGCCTCGGCGACCAGCGCGACCTGGTCGTAGAGCCGCCCGGCGTGGTCGGCGATCAGCTCGGCGTTGCGGTTCTCCTTCTCCCGCCGCCAGATCTGGCCGATCACCTTCAGGGTGATCATCAGGGTGGCCGGCCCGGTGATGACCACGTTGGTCCGGGCCAGGTCGTAGAGGAGGTTGGGGTCGTTGGCGGCGGCCGCCTGGAAAGCCGGCTCCAGGGGCACGCACATCACCACGAAGTCGAGGGTCCGGTTGCCGAGCAGGGCGGTGTAGTCCTTGGAACGGAGTTCGTCGATGTGGGCCTTGACCGAGGCCAGGTGGGCCTTGAGCTGGATCTTTTGCTCCTCGGGGTCCTCGGCCGCGCGCCAGCGCTCGTAGGCGGTCAGCGAAACCTTGGAATCGACGATCACCGCCTTCTCCCCGGGGAGGTAAACCACGAAGTCGGGCCGCTTCAGGTTGCCGTCCTCGTCCCTCAGTCCCGGCTGGACGTCGTACTCCCGGCCCCTGACCAGGCCCGATGATTCGAAGATCCGCTCGACGATCAGCTCCCCCCAGTCGCCCTGGGCCTTGGCGTCGCCCTTGATCGCCCGGGCCAGGCTGTTGGCCTCCTCGCTGACCCGGTTGCTCATCTCCGCCAGCAGCCGGACCTCCTGGAGCAGCCGGCCGGTCCGTTCGTTCTCGACCTGGTGGATCCGGTCGACCCGGTTCCGGAAGGAGTCGAGCTGTTCCTTGAAGGGGGTGAGCAGCGAGGAGAGGCGTTCCCGGCTCCGCTCGTCCAGCGCCCGCCCCCGTTCCTCGAAGATCCGGTGGGCCAGGTTCTCGAACTCGCCCTTCAGCCGGGACTCGGCCTCCCGCAGAAGTTCGATCTTCTCCCCGGCCGACCGTTTCTGGTTCTCCAGGTCGGTCTCCAGCCGGGCCTGTTCGATCCGGAGTTTCTCCAGTTCGCCGGATTTCTTCCCCAGGCCGAGGGTGAGAACGACCAGGACCGCGAGCGCGGCCAGCAGCGCCGCCGCCAGGATGATCAGGATTATCTCCATTCTTCTTTCCGGTTGCTTCTCCCCTTAACCGGCGCCGGCCGGCGAATCCGGGGAATCGCGGTGCTCCACCCGACGGTCAGGCCCGGCTTGACGGCGGCCGACAGAGTAGCACAGGCATTCTTGCCTGTGGCCCGGATGGCAGAGACACGAATGTCCGTGCTGCTTTATTGCCCCGGGTTTACCGGGCGAAATTCGGGTCATCAATCTTCTCCCCCGGAAGCAGTTTCAGGGACTGTAGCCGATCCCCGCCGGTTTTTCAAGTCCAACCATTGCCGCCGCGCCCGGTGGGAGCTGCGGACGAAGGGGCCGGACCGGACGCTGAAGAAACCCCGGGCCCGGGCCTTCCGGCGGTATTCCTCGAACTTCTCCTCCGGGCGGGGTTTGACCAGGGGGAGGTGAGCGGCGGTGGGGGGGAGGTAGTGGCCGATGGTAAGCATCCTCGCCCCGGCGGAATAGATGTCGCCGATCAGCTCCCCGATCTCCTCCTCGGTCTCGCCGAGGCCGACCATAAACCCGGATTTCACCGGGAGGCCTTCCCGGGCGGCCCGTTGGAGAAGCTCCAGGCTGCGGCGGTAGTCGCTGTCCGGCCGGGCCGAGGGGTAGAGACGTCTCACGGTCTCCAGGTTGTGGCCGAGGACGTCGGGGCCCGCCGCGAGGACGGTCCGGAGGGCGGATTCGTCTCCTCCGAAGTCGGGGACCAGGACCTCCACCCCGGTCCCCGGGAGCTCTTCCTTAACCCGGCGGATCACGGCGGCGAGGTGCCCGGCCCCGCCGTCATCGAGGTCGTCCCGGGTGACCGAGGTGATGACCACGAAATTAAGGTCCAGTTGCCTGGCGGCCCGGGCGATCTTCTCCGGTTCCTCCGGTTCGAGGGGGAGGGGCTTTCCCCGCCCGACCCCGCAGAAGCGGCAGGACCGGGTGCAGATCTCGCCCATCGCCATAAAGGTCAGCTCGCCGTCGGCGAAGCATTCCGAGATATTGGGGCAGAGGGCCTGTTCGCAGACCGTGGCCACGCCCAGGGAACGGAGGCGTTTCTTCAGCCGGAAGGTCTCCCCGCCGAAGCTGACTTTCTTCAAAAGATAGGGTGGGAGACGGGTCATCGGGTTTGAATTCGCTGTCAATTTCAACGATCATAACATAGACTGAAGCGGCTGATAAAGACCCAAAATTTCGGACAGATCGCTATCGCTATCGGGATCGCTATCCGCCTTCGTCTTCGACTTCGGCGGACATAGTCGGGATCGAAGGGGGCGGCGCCCGGCAGCCGGGAAAAGCCGATAGCGATAGCGATCCCGATAGCGATCCCGATTAGGTCCCCTAATGATTGATGGCTGATTGGAACGCGTGAGGTTGGGAATGGTGGAAGATACAACAACCGGGTTCTTCTCCGAGGGAGGGGCGCTCTCGGCGGCCCATCCCCGCTACGACCACCGCCCGCAGCAGGAGGCGATGGCGGCGGAGGTGGCGGAGGCGATCTCCGAGAAGGCGACCCTGCTGGTGGAGGCCGGGACCGGGGTGGGGAAGAGCCTGGCCTACCTTTATCCCTTCGTCGCCGCCGGCAAGCCCGAGGGCAAGGTGGCGGTATCCACCGGGACCAAGACCCTCCAGACCCAGCTGATCGAGAACGACATCCCCTTCCTGGCCGGGGTCCTGAATACCCCGATCCGGGCCGAGCTCTGCCTGGGGGCGGGCAATTACCTCTGCCTCTACCGGCTGAACAAGGCCTCCGAACGGGGGACCTTCACCAGCCGGGCGGCGGCCAAACAGTTTCCCAGGATCGAGGAGTGGTCGCTGGAGACCCCCACCGGCGTCCGGCTCGACCTCGATTTTCTCCCCCGTCCCGAGGTCTGGTCGGCGGTCTGCGTGGAGCACGACTTCTGCCTCAGGCAGATCTGTCCCTGTTTCGAGGAGTGTTTCTACTTCCGGGCCCGGGCCCGGCGGGAGAAGGCCGATATCCTGGTGATGAACCACCACCTCTTCTTCGCCAACCTCGGGGCCGGGGGATCGATCCTCCCCCGGTTCGAGGCGGTGGTCTTCGACGAGGCCCACCAGATCGAGGAGATCGCCACCGATTTTATGGGTTACGAGGTCTCCAACTACCGCCTTCCCAACCTGCTCGGCTACCTCTACAGCCTGCGCTCGGGGAAGGGGTTCCTCCCTTCCCGCATCGAGGACGAGGACTGCCGGGAGAAGTGGCGCGAGCTGATCGAGAAGCTGGGCGACCTCAACCGGGAGTTCTTCGCCTCGCTGGAAGAGAAGTGGCCGGACGCCTTCCGGACCGTCCGGCTGAAGGAGCCGGGTTTCGCCGAGGATATCCTCTCCGGGCCCCTGGCCGAGCTCGAGGAGCGGCTGGAGGAGATGGAGGACACGATCACCGACGAGGAGGGGCAGACCGAACTGAAGACCTACCTCTCCCGGACCCGGGATATCCGGGAGGAACTGTCGGCTATCCTGAATATGGAGGACCGGGAGTACGTCTACTGGTACAGCCGGCAGAACCCCGGCCCCCGGGTCAGGCAGACCCTCCAGATGGCCCCGATCGAAGTCGGGGAGTTCCTGCGAAAATTCCTCTGGGAGAAGTACGGGCCGATCGTCCTCACCTCGGCCACCTTGAGCGTCGGGGGTGAGTTCGGCTACCTGAAGAAGCGGTTGGGGATCGAGGAGTGCCGGGAACTGATCCTCACCTCCCCATTCGACTACGCCGAAAGGGTGATGATCTACGCCGACGGGAGTATCCCCGATCCCAACCGGCAGCGGGAGGAGTACGAGGAGCGGGTGATCCAGGATACCGGCCGGCTGATCATCCTCTCCGGGGGCGGGGTCTTCGCCCTCTTCACCAGCTACCGGATGCTGGACAAGGCCTATCGACGTCTGTCCGGTCCCCTGGCCGAGTACGGGTGCCTGAAACAGGGGGAGATGGAGCGGTTCCAGCTCCTCGAGGAGTTCCGTTCCAGTCCCTCCTCGGTCCTTTTCGGGACGACCAGCTTCTGGCAGGGGGTGGACGTCCCCGGGGATTCCCTGCGCTGTGTGATTATCACCAAGCTCCCCTTCGCCGTCCCCGACGACCCGGTGACCGAGGCGAGGATCGACTTCATCCGGGAGTCCGGCGGCGACCCCTTCCGGCAGTACCAGGTCCCCCGGGCGGCGATTATGCTCCGGCAGGGTTTCGGCCGCCTGATGCGCCACCGGGAAGACTACGGGATCGTGGCCATCCTCGACCCCCGGCTGAAGACCCGCTCCTACGGCCGGACCTTCTTCGCCTCCCTCCCGCCCTGCCCGGTGACCGCGGAACTCGCCGACCTCGACCGGTTTCTCAAGCGGATCCGGGGGGGGAAGAGCTGAGCGGGTTGAGGGCCGGGAGACCCTGGTTGCGGCAATGATTATCCGCTTGCCAGACCGGCCGGTGAAAAATATTCTCTACCGTGGACTTTTAACGAAAATGACAACAGCGAGGGCGGCGATGAAGAAAGCGGCGGTCTGTCTGGTTATATTCCAGATGGTATTTTTGGGTATATGGAGTTCCCTTCAGGCAGGAGTGGGGGAGTGGACGATCCAGACGGTGGAGCCGCCCGTTGGGTCCACCGGGACCGGTCTCTTCTCTTCCCTGGCCCTGGACGGGGCGGGGAATCCGCACATCAGCTATTATTACTATGACCGGGGCTACCTGCGTTACGCTTATCACGACGGCGGCGGTTGGAACTTTCATACCTTCGCCAAGAACAATGACACCGGGAGATACAGCTCCCTGGCCCTGGACGACTCCGGCCTTCCCCACATCGCCTATTACGACGGTGAGCCCGATCTGGACCTGAAATACGTCTCGTTGGAGGTGGGCGGGTGGGTTTACCAGACCGTTGACGACTCCACGGGGGACGTCGGGAGTTTTCCCTCGCTGGCCCTGGACGGCGACGGGTATCCCCGGATCTCCTACAACGAGAATTCCGAGCCCGCCGCCGGCAAGCTCAAGTACGCCGCCTGGGACGGGGCGGGTTGGGCCATCCAGACCGTGGACGGGACATCCAACGTCAGCACGGCCAGCTCTCTGGCCCTGGATGCCGCCGGCCGGCCCCATCTAGCCTACTGCCGGCGGGGGTTCCCCGATGTCCTGGTCTACGCCGTCAGCGGAGACGGGGTGAACTGGACCTTCCAGACTGTGGACCAGGGGACGAATGTCGGCCGGGACTGCTCGCTGGCCCTGGACGGATCCGGCCGCCCTCGGATCGCCTATTACCACGGCTGGGATACCAGTCTCAAGTATGCAGTCCGGAACGGCTCGGCCTGGGATTTTCAGACCGTGGACTCCGGTCCGGATTGCGGCCGGGGGGTTTCCCTGGCCGTGGACGCCCTCGGTCGCCCCCGGATTAGTTACTGGGATGATCTGGGCCAGAACTCCCTCAAGTTCGCCTTCGCCTCCGCCGCCGGCTGGACCATACAGACGGTTTCGGGGACGGCTTACGAGGCCGGCTACTGGCAAACCTCGCTCGCCCTTGACGCCGCCGGCAACCCTCGGATCAGCTTTGCCGACCAGACCGGACTTTCTGAACCCTGGTCGCTCAAGTACGCCGAATACGACTTCCCCGCCTCGGCTCCCCGCTGGACTTATGACTACGACGGCGACGGGACCTCGGATATCGCGATCTTCCGGGCCTCCAGCGGCCTCTGGGCGGTCCGGGGGGTGACCCGGGCCTACTTCGGAGGAACCTACGACCAGCCGGCGCCCGGAGACTATGACGGCGACGGGACGACCGAGATCGGGATTTTTCGCGGCGCCAGCGGCCTCTGGGCGGTCCGGGGGGTGACCAGAACCTACTTCGGGAATATCTATGACCTTCCCCAGGCCGGGGATTATACCGGTGACGGAAACTGGGCGCCGGCGGTCTTCCGGACCACCACCGGCCTCTGGGCGGTGCGCGGCGTGACCCGCTGTTACTTCGGTTCCGGGTCCGACCTCCCGGCGGCCGGGTTCTTCAGTGGGGATAATCGAAAAAATATCGCGATCTTCCGGGGTTCCTCCGGTCTCTGGGCGGTCCGGACGGTCACCCGGATCTATTTCGGGGGGGATGCCGATACCCCGCGCCCGGGCGACTACGACGGCGACGGGACCTTCGAGGCTGCCGTCTTCCGTCCCGCCTCCGGCCTCTGGGCGGTCCGGGGGGTGACGCGGAGGTACTTCGGAACGTCAACCGACTCCCCGGTCCCGGCCGACTACAGCGGTGACGGCACGGACGAAATCGGCATCTTCCGATTCAACAGCGGGCTTTGGGCCGTGGCCGGAGAGAGCCGGGTTTACTTCGGCGGTTCGAGCGATCTGCCGGTGAGCAGATAACCCCGCCGGTACGGGGTTGGTTATCCGGCCCGCTGGAGGCCGGGAAGGGGAGAATCGTGAAAAAGAGGAGGAACCCGCGGCCGGACAAACCCAGCCCCGATCCCTACCGGCAGGGCGCCTTCGGGGCCTGGGTGGGGATCGGGGGGAACATTTTTCTCGCCCTGGTCAAGTTCGCCGCCGGGATCCTCGGGCGGTCGGCGGCGATGGTCGCCGACGGGGTCCACAGCCTCTCCGATATCCTGAGCTCGGCGATCGTCCTGGCCGGGATGAAGGTGGCCCAAAAGTCTCCCGACCGCGAGCATCCCTACGGCCACGGGAAGGCCGAGAGCGTGGCCGCCCAGCTGGTCGCCCTCTTCCTGGTCTTTCTCGGGGGGATGATCTTTTACAGCTCTTTCCGGGGTATCGCCCGGGCCGATTATACCGTCCCGGCCGGTTATGTCCTGGCGGTCGCGGTCCTCTCCATCGCGATCAAGGAAGGCCTCTTCCGGTACAAGAGCCGCCTGGCCCGGAAACTGAACTCGTCTTCCCTCCTCGCCGACGCCTGGCACCACCGCTCCGACGCTTTATCCTCGGCCGCGGTGCTGGCCGGAGTGGCCCTGGCGATTTTCGGCGGACCCCGGTTCCACATTGCCGACCACCTGGCGGCGATGGCGGTGGCCGGGATCATCTGTTATACCGGGGTGAAGCTGCTCTTCCAGACCAGCTCGGAGCTGATGGACCGGGCGGTGGACGGCGAGGCCGCCGAAGAGATCGGGCGGCTGGCCTCGGAGGTGCCCGGGGTCCGGCGGGTGGAGAAGCTGCTGGTCCGGAAGTCGGGGCTGGAGATGATGCTCGACATCCATATCGAGGTCGATCCCGACCTCACCGTGTCCGAGGGGCACCGGATCGCCGGTCGGGTGAAGGGAGAGCTGATGGAACGGGTTCCGGCCCTGAAGAGCGTCCTCGTCCACGTCGAGCCCCATTGCCCGGCGCCGGAAAAAGGAATCTGAATATCCAATATCCAACAAGGAATAGCCAATGAAGAAGGGGCGATGGCGACTCGGCTCCGGAAACGGTTCCCCTTGGATATTGGATATTCCTTGTTGATTGTTGGATATTGAATAAAAAATTGTTCCAATCCTGCCCGGGGAATAGGGCTTGAGCAATTGAAAAAAAGCGGCCCGGCCGCGTCCGGAAACGGGAACGGCCGGGCCGTTGCGGTTCCCGCTTCCGTCAACCCAGGGTCGCCAGCAGTCCCTCGATAGACTCCGGGGTCTCCACCGGGACGCAGGCCACGTCACGGTTGGTCTTCTTCATCAGGCCGGTCAGGACCTTGCCCGGCCCGACCTCGACGAAGGTATCGATCCCCTGGCCGATCATATACTCGACGGTCTCTGTCCAGCGGACCGGGCCGTTGACCTGGGCGATCAGGTTGCGGCGGATCTCGTCGGCCGAGGTCTCCGGCGCGGCGGTGATGTTGGCGATCACCTCAACACCGGCGTCGCTGACCGCCGCCGCCTCCAGTTCCGGCCGGAACTGCCCGGCCACCGGGTCCATCAGGCTGGAGTGGAAGGGGGCGCTGACCGGGAGCATCATCGCCCGCTTGGCCCCTTTCGCGGTGGCCAGCTCGATGGCCTTCTCCAGGCCGGCCTGGTCGCCCGAGATCGCGGTCTGGGCGGGGGAGTTGTAGTTGGCCGCCTGGACGATCCCGGCGGCCGAGGCTTCCCGGCAGATCTCCTCCACCTCGGCGGGATCCAGTCCGATGATCGCCGCCATCCCCCCGGAGACGGACTTGGTGGCGTCGTGCATCAGCTGCCCCCGGGTCCGGACCAGGCGGACGGCGTCGATAAAGGAGAGCGAGCCGGCGGCGGCCAGGGCGCTGTACTCGCCCAGGCTGTGTCCGGCCACCATCTCCGGCTTGATCCCCTTCTCGGCCAGGAGGCTGTTGACGATCAGGCTGACGGTGACGATCGCCGGCTGGGTGTTGTAGGTCAGGGTCAGTTCCTCGGCCGGACCCTCGAAGCAGAGGGAGCTTAAGGGGAAGCCGAGGATTTCGTCGGCCTGGAAGAAGAGTTTCTCCCCGATCGGGGTCCGGGAGATTTCCCGGCCCATCCCCACGTACTGCGAGGCCTGGCCCGGGAAGATGAAGGCGATTCTGGCCATTACTATCCTCCTTTTTTGCTGAGCGCCGTCAGCGCTGGTTTAAGCCGTTTGCTGCTTATCGAGGATGACGAAAGCCCGCAGGGCGGTGCGGATGGCGTTCTCCGGGTCGACCGACTTGATGATCGGTTTCCCGGCCCAGGTCTGGCCGATGATGGTGGCCAGCGCACCCACCCGGACCTTACGCAGGGAGCCGATCACGAAGAGGGCGGCCTCCTCCATCGAGGTCGAGATGACGTTGGATCTCAGCCAGGTCCTCCAGAGATCCTGGTTGTAATCCTCCTGGGCGGCGTAGCCCTCGTGCTCGGAGTAGAAGGCGTCCTTGCAGTGGGTGATCCCCAGGTGGGCGGGGTAGCCGAGTTCTCCCGCCGCCTGCTTGAGGGCGAAGAGGACCTCGGGGTCGGAGACGGCGGGGTAGGAGAGGGGGATGTACTGCCGGGTGGTCCCCTCCTCCCGGATCGCCCCGGTGGCGATCGCCAGGTGGCCGACGTCCACCTTCTCCTGGAGCGATCCGGCGGTCCCGACCCGGATGAAGGTATCCGCCCCGACCTTGATCAGTTCCTCGAGGGCGATCGCCGCCGAGGGGCAGCCGATCCCGGTCGAGGTGACCGAGACCTTGATTCCCTCCACCGTGCCGGTGAAGGTCCGGAACTCCCGCTTGAAGGCCACCTCCCGGGGGTCGTCGAAGTAGGCCGAGATCTTCTCCGCCCGGGCGGGGTCGCCGGGGAGCAGGACGTAGCGCCCCACGTCGCCGGGGGCGAGGTCGATGTGATATTGTTTCTCCGTCATTTTTTTCTTCTCCTTGAATTGTTGTGGCCGGAAAGCCAATAGTACCGAATTCGCGGATATAATCAAGCTTCAGTCGGCTCCGAGCAGTTCCAGGTTACGGCGGAGGCCGGGGTTGTTTGGATCAAGCCGCCAGGCCCTCTCCCAGTAGCGGCGGGCCAGGTCCTCTTCCCCCAGTTGGAAATAACAGTAGCCCAGTCCGCCCAGGGCGGGGAGGGAAGCGGGATTGAGTTTCAGGGCCCGCTCGTAGGCGGCGCGCGCCCCGGCATAATCGTTTCGGGCGAGCAGAATCTCCCCCCGGTTGAGGTAGCCGTCGGGGTCGAAAGGCCGGGCGGCGATGAAACCGTCGACCTCCTCGAGGGCCCGGACGGTATCCCCGACCCGGAGAAAGAGAGTGGAGAGGTTGAGCCGGGTCAGGGGATCGCCCGGGTTGAGGCCGGCCGAGCGTCGGAACTGCTCGAGGGCCTCGGCGTACCTGCCCTCCTCGCCGTAGGCGACCCCGAGGGAGTTGTAGTAGAGCGGCTCGCGGTCAAAGATGGCGATCGCGGCTTTGAACTCTTCGATCGCCGCCCCGGTCCGGCCGAGCCGGAAGTACTCGTTGCCCAGCCCGTGGCGGGCCTTGGAACTTCGGGGGCTGACCTCGACCGCCCGCTTAAATAGGATGAAATTGTCCGCCCAGTCCCGGTTGCGCCTGACCGTTCCCGCTCCCAGGGCGAGGAGAATCAGGAAGGCGGCCGCGAAGACGACTTTTCTTCCGGCCCGCCCCTCGGCCAGCCGCCCCAGGGTTTCCGCCCCCCAGATCGCCAATCCGCCCAGCGGCAGGTAGATGAACCGCTCGGCGCCGAGGCGGGCGGTCGGCACCAGGTTGAGGACCGGGAGGAGGGCGAGGAAGAAGAAAGCCAGTCCGAACGATCCCGGCCGGCTCTTTCCCCGGATCCCCGCCGCCAGGAGAAAGGCGGCGGTGAGAAAAACCGGGAGCATCAGGTAACCGGACCAGATAACCGGGGGGAAGGGGTCGGGATACTCCACGGTGAGACGGACGGGAAGAAAGGCCAGGCGGCCGTAGAGACCGAGGCTCTTCAGGGCCAGGACCAGCCGCCCGGCCGGGTCGCCGAACTCGGGGGCGGCGGGGAGGGTCTCCGGCTGGAAAAGGATCAGCATCCGGGCCGCCCCGTAGAGTGCGGCGACCAGGAAGAAGGCCAGAACCTCCGGCCGGAGAAGTCCGGTCCACCTCCGCCGCCGGATGATCAGGAGGTAGGCGGCGATGACCAGCGGCAGGCTGACCGCCATCTCCTTGGAGAGCAGGGCGAGGACGAAGAAGAAAAGTGAGAGAAGATAAAATCCGGGAGCATAATTCGGCGTTGTAATACCGGGGATATTGTCTTCAGTATCTCCCACTCTTTTCGGCCTCTCACTCCTGATGAACATCAGGAGTGAGAGGCCGAAGAAAAGACAGCAGAGCAGATCCTCCCGGAACGAGATCCCGTTGACCGCCTCGGCCTGGGCCGGGTGGACGAGAAAGATCAGGGCGGCGAGAAAACCGATTCCGGGAGATGAGCAGATTTTCTTTCCCAGGCCGTAGACCGCCAGGCCGGCCAGGCAGTGGAGGATGAGGTTGGTCAGGTGGTAGCCCCGGGGATCTTTACGGAAAAGGGCCCAGTCGGCGAAGTAGGTCAGGGTGACCAGGGGCCGGAAGGAGTACTCCTCGGAGCGGACGTAGTAATCGGCGCTGAAGAACTTACCGAGGTTCCGCCAGTCCCGGATGAAGAAATTTTTCTCCACCGTGACCAGGTCGTCATAGACGAAGCCGTTGTCCAGGGAGTTCCAGTAAACCCCGGTTCCGACCAGGATCAGGAGAAAAATCTGGAAGATATATCTTCGTGGAGAACGCATAACTTAAGAGCATAGCGCATAGAGCATAGCGCATAGGGCCAGGGCCCTGGCTCTATGCTCTATGCGCTGTGCCCTATGCGCTTTACGGCACCATCGCGATGATCCGGCAGCCGGAGGATTCCATCTCCACCGCCCGCCAGGGGAAGGCGCCGATCCAGCAGCGCCGGTTGCTCAGCCGGTCGATGTCGCCGCCCAGGCACTCGGCGTGGACGATCCGCTTCGGGAAGAGCTTGAGGTGCATCACCTGGTAATAGTAGTCGGGAGGGAAGAGTTCATCCCATTTCTTCCCGTATTCCTTGACCAGCTTGGCCTCGGCCCGGGCGAAGTGATCCGGCTGCCACTTCCGGATGATGGTGTTCATCGGGTGGTCGGCACTCCCGCAGTCGACCCCGATCCACTTGAACTTCATCTTCCGGCACCACTTGTCGAAGCCGGGACCGGGACCCGGGTGCATCACCATATAGCGGACCTCGTCGGCGGTCTTGTGGGTCCAGTCGAAGCGGTGGTAGCCGGTATTGATGATCAGGATGTCGCCCTGACGGATATCGGCCTTGCTCATCAGGAGTTCCGGAGAGTAGAGGCTGTAGTCGGAGACCTCTTTCGAGATATCGACCACCACCCCGCTCCCGATCCATTCCTGGATCGGGACGACGCCGATCGGGCGTCCGGATCCGTAGAAGTGGATCTCCCCGTCCATATGGGTCCCGATGTGGTTGCTGAGTTTGATCACCTGGCCGTTGGCCCCCGGCCCGCCGCCGAAGCAGCCGGCGATCCTCTTGAAGTACTGGATCTGGAGCGGCATATAGCTCGGCCAGGGCGGGGTATGGACGGAGAGCGGCATCGTCAGGTCGTAGACCTTGACCTCGTCCATAAACTTGAGAAAATCGTCCATCTTCATCTTCTTCATTCTACCCTCCTGTTTTAGTCCACTGATTACTTTTTTCTCTCCCCCGCCTCGCCCCCTTATTATTGAAACCGCGAATCCTCGCGCTTGCGCGCCGTAGCGCTTCAGCACGCAGGCGCGAATCTTCACGAAAATTTATGGTGATTAATCGCTATCCGCCTTCGTCTTCGACTTCGGCGGAAATAGTCGGGATCGCTATCGCTATCGGGATCGAGAGTTTTCCATTCCCCGCCTCGCCCCAACTTTGAACTTTGAACTTTGAACTTTGAACTTTGAACTTTGAACTTCCTTCCCCATTCCCAATCTTCGCCGATATTTCCGGGGAAGACAAGTCGAATGATCCTCACCCGTCCGACTCGTCCGACCAGTCCGACCCGTCCGACCCGTCCGACCCGTCCGACTCGTCCGACCCGTCCGACTCGTCCGACTCGTCGGAAGCCGCCGCCGGCGTGGTCCCGGTCCGGGGGAGTACGGTCTCCCATAAGTGTTGGACCTTGCCGGTCTCCGCTGTCGGAGTTGGTTTTCCGGTTCCGTCAAGCCGGTCGAGTTCCCCTCGGGCCTCCCGGCCGGCTTCGCCTTCCGGGTCGAGGGCGATCGTATCTTCCAGGGCCTTTCGGGCCTTGCCGGGCTGGCGGATCCGCAGGTAGAGCCGGCCCAGCCCGAGGGCGGTCTCCGGATCGCCCGGCGCGATCTCCTTCGCCCGGATCAGGGCGTTTTCGGCCTCCCGCCACTGGTCCCGGGCCAGGAAGAGTTCGGCGGCCCGGCGGTAGTAATCCGGGTTGTCGGGGGCGAGGTTGAGGGCCCAGAGGATGGCGGTCCCGGCCCGCTCGTACTCTCCCAGTTCCAGGCGGGCCTGGCTGAGCAGCGCGTAGGCGGCCGGTTCCCGGGGGGCGAGGGCGGTCGCTTCCTCGAACTTTCTGGCCGCTTCTTCGGCATCCCCGAGCTGGAGGGCGATCTCGCCCAGCCGGATATAGGCGGGGGCGAAATTCGGGGAAAGGCTGAGGATCTCGCGGTAATCGGCGGCGGCCCGGTCGAACCGGCCTTCCTCGAAATGGATGGTCCCGGCGAGGGCGTAAGCCGGGATCAGGCCGGGGTCGTGCCGGAGGGCCTCGGTGAAATTCTTCAGGGCCGCTTCGTTCTCACCCCGAGACCGGAGGACGATCCCCCGGTTGAGATAGGCCTTGGAATAGGCCGGGTTGACTTCCAGGGCCCGGTCGAGAAACTCTTCCGCTCGGTCCGGATCGCCGGCCTGGAAGTGGGCCATGCCCAGGTTGTTGAGCGCTTCCGGGTAATCCGGGTCGAGGGCGACGGCTTCGGCCAGGGCGTCGACGGCTTCCCCGTAAAGTTCCAGCTGCCCCAGGGCCACCCCGAGTTCGTTGCGGTAGCGGGGGTTGCCGGGTTCGAGTTGGACGGCTTTTCTCAGCGACCAGGCCGCGTCCTCCAGGCGCCCCTCCCGGGCCTGGGCCTTGCCCAGGTCTTCCCAGGACGCCGCCCGTCGGGGGTCGAGGCGGACCGCCTCCCGGCCCAGGCGGATCGCCTCGGCGTTCCGGCCGGTGAGCAGGTAGACCCGGGCCAGGCCGGCGGCGGATTCGGCGGATTCCGGGTCGGCTTTCCGGATCTCCCGGAAGAGGGTTTCGGCGCTCTTGACCCGGCCGCTCTCCAGGTATTCCCCGGCCAGCCGGAGCTTGCCCTCCAGAACCGCCCGGCCCCCGGGACTTTCCTTTCCCGGTTCCGGACCTACCTCGGTCCCGCACCCGGCCGCCAGGAAGAGGAAAACCGGGATCAGGATCCGATAATTCATAATCCCCGCTTTATTTTACAATTCAAGTCATACCTGATTTGTAAAAATATGGGCTCAGTCGCGGAGGGCGTCGAGGTCGACCAGGTTGCCGTGGCTGACCAGGCACTTGACCTCCCGGTGATTACGGAAGGCTTCGACCACGGACTCGTCCTGGAGGACGACCAGGTTGGCGGTCTTGCCGACTTCCAGCCCGAAGTCGTCCACCCCCATCGCCCGGGCGGCGTCGACCGAGATCATATCGTAGAGGATCTCCATATCCGCCGTGGTGGTCATCCAGAGCAGGTGGGAGTTGAGGAAGGCGACCTCGAGCATACTGTTCCGGCCGTAGGGGTAGTAGGCGTCGGAGACGTCGTCCTGGCCCAGGCAGACCAGGGCGCCCTCGGCCAGCAGGTCCTTCACCCGGGCGTGAAGCGGCCCGGTGTGGGGGTCGCTGACCACGCCCATCCGGGCCCTTTTCAGCAGGGCGACGAGCTTCATAAAGTAGGGGTCGGGGTAGAGGCACATCGCCCGGGCGTGGTGGGCCAGAACCCTCCCTTCCCAGCCTTTCTCGATCGTCTTCAGGGCCAGCATCTCCAGGGTCCGCAGCCCCGGATCGCCGGCGTCGTCGACCAGCATCGATATTCCGCGGTCGAACTCCACCGCCAGGTCGACCATCTGGTCGATGTGGGATTGCTCGTCGGCGTCGGTGAACTCGATCCAGGGGATCCCCCCGACCACGTCGGCCCCCATCTCCAGGGCCTCGCGGACCAGCCCGGCCGCCTCCGGCTCCCGGACCACCCCGTCCTGGGGAAAGGCGACGACCTGGAGGTCGACGATCCCCTTGAACTCCTCCCGGGCCTTGAGCAGGGCCTTGATCCCCTCCAGCTTCGCCTTGCTGTCGACGTCGGCCAGGGCCCGGATATGGGTGGTTCCGTTGAGCGCGGCCAGTTTCACCGCCTTTCTCACGTTGGGGAGGATCCACTTCTCGTCATAGTTCTCCTTGACCTTGGCCGCCGCCTCGATCGCGGTCATCGCCTTCCCCATCCCCCCTTCGTGGTAATCCTTCAGGGCGTCCTCGCTCATCATCTGCAGGGTGTAAACCTTGCAGAGATGGAGGTGGGCGTTGAGGAACGACTCCGTGACCAGGTTCCCCCCGGCGTCGATCTCGGTCCCGGCCTTCCCCTCGATCCGCTCGGCGATCTTCTCGATCTTCCCCCCGTTGACGGCGATATCCCGGGTTCCTTCCGTTTGCCGCAGCCGCCCGTTCTTGATCAGAATATCCATTACTGTCTCCTCCCTGGTTTCCGGTTTCCGGTTGGTCCGCTGAAACTGTCCAGTATAAGTTATTCCCGGGAAAAGTAAAGTCCCGGCTTGAATTTTCCCTGTCACCGGACCCGCCCTGTGCTATACTTATTGACGGGAACTGATATTTACCATTGAGGAGACAACCGCTATGATCCGGACAGCAAGGTTCTGGCTTCCCGCAATTGCCCTCTTTCTCGTGCTCTTCTCCCCGGCGCTCCCGGGCGCCGAAACGGAGATCACCCCGCTGGTGGTGACTTACGCCGACGTCGGCCACGGAGACTGCATCTGGATCAAGACCCCCGACGACGGGATCAAGGGCAACGGGACCTGCGAGGGCTACAACATCATCATCGACGGCGGCCCCAGTTCCCAGCGGATCCAGGATATTATGCTCGATCTCGGTCTCAGGTGGGGTTCCGAGATCGAGTGGATGATCAACACCCACGCCCATAACGACCATTACCGCGGCCTGATGGGGATGCTGGAGATGTACCGGGTCAAACGGGTCCTCGATCCCGGTTACCAATCATCCAGCTCCTACTTCGGGGCTTTCTGCTGGATCGCCCTGGTCGAGCCTCACTCCACCTTTTACTTTCCTGCCGTCGGGATCCCCGCCGTCCCGGGGACCAAGTCTCTCGGCCAGGCGGTGCCCCTGGAACTGGACTGGGGGGAGGAGCTGGACGTCGAGATCCTCTACAGCAACCCGGCGGTCTCCGACAGCACCGTCAACGACAGCTCCCTGGTGATCCGGATGGAATACGGAGACGTCAGCTTCCTCTTCACCGGCGACCTCGAAGGGAAGACCCGGCCCGACTCCTACGGGTATCACGATCCCGATCACGCGATCGGGGCCGAGCGGTATCTCCTCGATACCTACGTCGGAGAGGACGAAAACCGGCTCCGTTCCACCATCCTCAAGATACCCCACCACGGGAGCGAGACCTCCAGCACCAACCCCTACATCGCTGCGGTGGCTCCGAAAGAGGGGATCATAATGGCCGGGAACCGCCACGGCCTCCCCGACGCTTCCCTGATCAAGAGGTACGAATCCCACGGGGTCCGGATCTGGCGGACCGACCGGCTGGACAAGGGGAAATCGGGATCGGAGTGCCACGGCGACGATCATATCCAGGTCACCACCGACGGGAACGGATACGATATCCGGTATTTGAAGCCCGATCCGGTGGAAGTCAGGGAACAGGCCCGGGCGAAACGAGAGGCCGCCCGCCGGGAAGCCGCCCTGGCGGCCGCTCCCCCCGTCCCGCCGGGGGACGGAGAAGGGGAAGAAGACTGACCCATTCCCCGCCCTTCGACAAGCTCAGGGCAAGTTTCCCCATTCCCTATTCCCTGCTCCCGTTCCCGGCCGGGTTCACCAGCGGGGTCGGGGTGAGATCTTCGGGGAGCCCCAGTTCCTTGTAGATTTTCTTGAAAAGGGTTGTCTCGAGGTCGTCTCTCTCTTCGGCCGACATTCCGGAAATGTCGACCTGACCCCCGGCGATCATTTCGTGCCCACCGGCGTTTCCCCGTTTCCCGATCACCTTGCGCAGGAGTTTTCCCGCCCGGGCGCGGGGGTGCGTCGTCCGAAGCGAGATGTGGAGGGAATCACGGTAACGCCCGGTGACGAAGCACCAGGTGGCCCGGCGGAGTGAAACGAGGAAATCGGCCAACTGGGCGACGAAGCTCGGGTAATAAACGTCTTCGAGCCGGGCCCCGATAAAGGTCTTGTAGGTGAAGGTCTCGCCCAGGGCCCGGTGGAGCTGCTGGAAATACTCCCGGTTCTGGGCCGGGTGCTCGATCCGGGAGATCAACCGGTGCCGGGCGAGGGGGAAGAGAAAGGTCGAGGCCTGGATGTCCCGGTCGGTGACGTCCCTCCCCAGGTGCTGGGTTTCGGAGATCAGCGCGTAGTAGAGGGCGGTGGCCAGAAGCGGGGGCAGGGAGAGCCCGGCTTCCCGGAGATACTCGACCAGGATGGTGGCGGTCGCCCCGCAGTCGGGCTGGATGTCGGTGAAGGGGGCTTTGGTACTCTTCAGCCGGGGATGGTGATCGATCACGATCAGGGGTTCAGCCTTCGGGGGGAGGCTGACGTTCCCTCCCCGGGGCTGGCAGTCAACCAGGGCGACCGAGGAGAACTTCCTGAAGTGGGAGGACCGCAACCCCACCGCCTTGATCTTCAGCCGGCTCTTGAAAGTCCGGTTCTCCTCCCGGCCGAGGATGCCCCCGTAGGCGACCTTGGAGGGGAGTCCGGTTTTCTGTTCCAGGAGATACTGGAGCGCCCAGGCGCTGGCCAGGGAATCGGGGTCGGGATGGTTGTGAGGCAGGATCAGTAACGAGGGCTTCCCATCGCAGACCTCGAGGAGTTCGTTCAGTTTATTATTCTTGGCCATAATCGACGACCCGGATCCGGTTGATGTATTTCCCGTCCGTCCGGATGACTTTCCAGTTGACGACTCAGTATCGCATAAGGTCGGTCAATCAAACAAGGGGGCATTTCGGTCAAATTGCCCGGACGGAAATCCCCCGGCCGCCGGTATGGTAGAACAGGCATTTCTGCCTGTTCAGGCTCGGGCCGGTATGGTAGAACAGGCATTCCTGCCTGTTCAGGCCCGGGCCGGTATGGTAGAACAGGCATTCCTGCCTGTTCGGGTCCGGGCCGGTATGGTGGAACAGGCATTCCTGCCTGTTCAGGCCCGGCCCCGGCCGGCGGGGGAACGGCCGGGAACGTTCCTGCTACCCGGCCGGGCGGTTGAGAGCGACGAGGAGTTTATCCAGGGGATAGGTGTTGATCACGTCGTCTTTCTCCAGCCAGGCCCGCCGGGCGGTGAAGATCCCGTAGACCATCAGGTCGAGCTGGCGGGAGGAGTGGGCGTCGGTGTCGATGACCAGGCGGGCCCCCAGCTCCTTCGCCCGCCGGGCCAGGACGTCGTTCAAATCGAGCCGGGCCGGGTGGGCGTTGATCTCCAGGGTGACGCCCTCGCCGACGGCGGCCTTCACCACTTCCTCGAAATCGAAGGCGTAGGGTTCCCGCTGGAGGAGAAGCCGGCCGGTGGGATGGCCGAAGATATTGACGTAAGGGTTCTTCAATCCCCGGACAATCCTCCGGGTCATCTCCTTTTCCGGCAGGTTGAAGTTGTAATGGATCGAGGCGACCACCACCTCGCACTCCCGGAGGATGGAGTCGGCCAGGTCGAGGGTGCCGTCGGCCAGGATGTCGACCTCGACCCCCTTGAGGATCCGGATCTTCGGGCATTTATCCCCGGCCTTCTCGATCTCCTTGAGATGTTCGGCCAGTTCCTTCTCGTCGAGTCCCCCCGCCACCCGGACGGCCCGGGAATGGTCGGTGATCGCGATATAGCGGTAGCCGAGCTTCCCGGCCGCCCGGGCCATCTCGACGACCGACTCCTTCCCGTCGGAGGCGGTCGAGTGCATCTGGAGGTCGCCCCGGATCGCCTCGCCTTCGATCAGCTTCGGAAGGCGTCCCGCCTCCGCCGCCTCGATCTCGCCCCGGTTCTCCCGCAGTTCGGGGGGGATCCAGGGAAGGCCGAGGGCCCGGTAGCATTCCTGTTCGGTCCGGCCGGCGACTTTATCTTGCCCCCGGAAGATCCCGTATTCGCTCACCTTCAGGCCCATCTCCTTCGCCCGCCTTCTCAGGGCGATGTTATGAGCTTTCGACCCGGTGAAGTAGAGGAGGGCGGCACCGAAATCTTCCTTGGCCATTATCCTTAAATCAACCTGGAGACCGTTCTCCAGGCGGACGGCGGATCGGGTGGAGCCCTCGGCCAGGATAGCGGCGGTCTCGGGGTGGTTGATGAAGCTCTTGATCAGGGCGGACCTGTCCCGGGCGACGGCCAGGATGTCGAGGTCGCCGATCGTCTCCCGCCTCCGGCGGAGCGACCCGGCCGGGAAGAGTTCCTCCGCCGCCGGCCTCAGGGCCCGGAGGATTTTCTCCGCTTCGCTGAAGCCGACATCGAGCCGGAAGCGGCCGGCGGTCCGCCGGTAACTCTCGATCGCCCGGACGATCTTCTCCTCCGACTTCTCTCCCATCCGGGGAAGGTTTCGCAGCCGGCCGGCCCGGGCCGCCGCCTCGAGGCTGTCAAGCGAATCGACGCCGGCCTCCTCGTAGAAGAGCTTGACCTTTTTCGGGCCGATACCTTCCAGCCGGAGGAGCTCCGGAAGGCCGGGGGGGAGTTTCTTCTTCAACTCGTCGAGGAATTTCAGGCGGCCGGTCCCGGCGATCTCGGCGATCTTCCCCGCCAGGTCCCGGCCGATCCCCGGCAGTTCGGTCAGGTCCCCCCCTTCGGCCAGTGCCCCGGCCAGGTTTTCCGGGAGGTCTTCGATGGTCCGGGCCGCCGCCCGGTAGGAGCGGATCCGGAAAGGATTCTCCCCCCGGATATCGAGGAGGTCGGCGACCTGGTTGAAGATGTCGGCGATTTTCCGGTTTTCCATATTCGCTTTCCGGGTTTCGGAGAATAAGGTATCATCAATTGATATATCGCGAAAGTTGAGATATCATATCGGCAGAAACTGTTCCGATACCGACCCCGATCCGGGCCCGGCGCCCGGGGCGGTCGCTGTCGGAATCTTTGTCGGTAGCGAAGCCGGAGTGCCGGGTATATGGGGGATAGGAAATGAGAGAGACCACCGCCCGCCCCAACCCCCGGTCTCCGCGGGTTCTCTTCGCCGCCCTGACCATCCGGGAACGGGCGATCCTGGGGGTGCTGGCGGCGGCCGTTCTCTGGGGACTGGCCGGGGGTGCCGCGGAGTTGGTCCGGGGAACGTGGCGGTCCGCCCGCCCGTCGACCGATCTTTACCGTGAGCTTCTGGCGGCCCTGCCCGACCCGGATTTCATCCCCGCCGGGAGGGAAGCGCGGGCCGGGGAACCGGGCCCGCCCCGCCGGCTGGTATACCTGACGCGGCCGCCTTTTCCCGGCGAGGCGGAAGTGGAGACGGCCGAGGACGGCTGGATCTTCTTCCCCCGGGATTATTACACCACCGTCAACATCAACCGGGCCGGCTTCGACGAACTGGTCGGGCTGCCCGGGATCGGCCCGGTCACCGCCTGGCGGATAATCAATTACCGGAAACGCTACTCCGGTTTCAGCCGGGTCAAGGCCCTGAAAAAAGTCAGGGGGATCGGGGATAAGACCCTGAAGCGGCTGGAAGGGAAGATCCGGCTATATTAGCCGTTTTGTCGAAGTCGGAACTATGGCCAGATCGGAAAATATGACCGGTTCCGCGCCGCCCGCCGCGAGCGGGAATGAGCCGGTTCCGCCCCCGCCGTCCGATTGGTTCCTACCGTCGACGCTCGCCGAGGTGATGGAAGTCGCCGACTGGGGTCGCGAGGGCCGCTTCGTAGTCTTCCGTGGCGAACTCAAGCTTCCCCCGGCCGACGCCGCCCGCGAACTCCGCCGCCGGCTGGAGAGGTTCGGGATGCTCCCGTTCTTCTCCCGGGAGGATGGCGGAATTGTGATCAGGTGCACGCCCGCCCGGCGCCGGAAAGAAATCCGCCGGCGGGCACTTCCCTTCTTCCTCTTCCTGGCCACCGTCGTCAGCACCTTGATCGTCGGCGCGCTGATGTCCGGAATTCCGGGCGGCGCCCTGCTCGCCCGGCCCGGGCGGCTTATCAAGGGCGCCCCCTTCTCCTTCACCCTCCTGGTCATCCTCGCCTGCCACGAGTTCAGTCATTACTTCGTCTCCCGCCGGCACGGCATCCGGACCAGCCTCCCCTACTTCATCCCTTTCCCCAACCTCCTGGGAACTATGGGCGCGGTGATTATCAGCCGTTCCCCCTTTACCGACCGGAAGAGCCTCTTCGATGTCGGGATCGCCGGACCCCTGGCCAGCTTCTTCCTCTCCCTGGGCGCGATCATTCTGGGCTTTTCCGGAACGACGATAGCCCCGGTCCCAGTACCCCTGGATCCGGGACCGTCTATCCAGCTGGGGAATTCTCTGCTCATCTCCGCCCTCTTTTCCCTCCGGTTCGGTCCTCTCCCGGCCGGCTCTGATTTCTTCCTTGGGCCGGTCGGCTTCGCCGGCTGGGTGGGACTCTTCGTCACCGCCCTCAACCTCCTCCCGATGGGCCAGCTCGACGGCGGGCATATCTCCTACGCCCTCTTCGGGCGGCGGCACGATCTGATCTCCCGGGGGGTGATGCTGGCCCTGGCCGTGTTCGGACTGCTGGCTTCTTCTCCCCTCTGGATCTTTATCGCGCTCCTGGTGGCCGTCTTCGGCCCCCGGCACGGGCCCCCGCTCGATGACATCACCCCTCTCAACCCTGCCCGCCGCTGGCTGGCGGTCCTCGCCTTTCTCATCCTGGCGGTTTGTTTCATCCCGGTGCCGCTGAGGATCATATAATTCGGTCTTCCGGAATTTTCGTCCGGGTGAAGGGTGTTCTTCCCGCAGCGTTGCCGGCAGATCGCTAATGGAGTGATGGGGTCTATTACAGTACTCCATCACTCCATTACTCCAACACCCCGGCCCGCAGACTACTACAATCTCGGTTGAGCGTAGACGTTATTTCCTACGTTTAAATGGAAGAAAACCGATTACTCCGCAGCTTCCGCTTCGACCGGCCAGCCGCGCTTGCCCCCCTCGCCCCGGGGGCCGCCCCGCATCCTTCTCCGCAACCGTTCCTCCATCAGGCGCCGACCGGACTCCAGTTCCGACCACTGCTCGGCGGCCAGGACCTGGCGGACGGCGATAACCCGGGCGGTCCTCAATCGGGACCGCTCCGCGGAGAGGCCGGCCAGGGCGTCACCCAGCCGCTCAACTTCCTCGGGGGAGAAATCTTCCGCCCCCATCGCCTCCCGCATCGCCTCCCGGCTCGCTCTCCAGCGTTCGGCCAGTTCCCGCTCCCTGTCCTGGAAATCCGCGGCGTCCGCTTCCAGCCGCTCGACCTGTTCCGGGGTCAGAGCCAGCTTCTCCACCACCCGGTCATTCCTCCAGAAGTTCCTCCCCCCCCGGCCCGGGTGGAGGCTCTCTTCCGCCCCGGCGGGCTGGGCCAGGCCCAGCACCAGCGGCGCGGCCAGTAATCCGATCAGTATTCTCATCCGGTCCCTCCTTGATGAGGTTGCAGGTTTCGGGTTGTCAGCCAACCCCTGCCTTGTTATCTATGAAACGGGAAACCGGGAAAATGGTTTAACGATCCCCGCCCGGGCATCCCGCTTTCGGGGGCTTGACAACACCCTTTTGTTCGGATATATCTAACGGGCGCAAATTAGTCGGTCCCGAAATATAATCGGATACCGATGCCGATTCCGACCCCGAACCGGGCTGCTGCCCCGGGATCGGATACCGACCGCCGATTGCCGGCTCAAGGAAGGAATAAATTATGAGTGAACAGAAAAAGCACCAGCATCCGAAAAAAGCCGGGAAGAAACCGGAAGCCGCCGACGCCCGGATGGTCGAGGTCCCCAAGGAGGAACTGGAGGAACTCCGCCGTCTCGCCTCCGCCGACTCCGAGTACCAAGAGAAGATGCTGCGGACCCTGGCCGAGATGGAGAATCTCCGCAAGCGGCTCGACCGGGAACGGAAGGAATACGTCAATTACGCCAACCAGGAGCTGCTGGCGGAATTCATCCCGGTCCTGGATAACTTCCACCGGGCCCTCCGGTCGATCCCCCGCACCGAAGCCTCCAAGCCGCTTCTCGACGGGGTGGAGATGATCTATCGCCAGCTGGAGGATGTCCTGAAGAAACAGGGCCTGGAAGAGGTCGAGGCCGAGGGAGAACCCTTCAACCCCCACCTCCACGAAGCGGTCCAGGTGGAGGAGACCGACCGCTGTCCCGAGGACACGGTCCTCGAGGTGATCCGGAAGGGGTATCTCTTCCGGGGACGGCTGCTGAGACCGGCCGAGGTCAAGGTCTCCCGTGCGCTCTCGGGAAATTCCCCGGCCGAACCCGATGAGTAAGCGCGACTATTACCAGGTTCTCGGGATCGGGAGAAGCGCCGCCGCCGCCGAGGTCAAGAAGGCCTATCGCCGCCTGGCGGTCCAGTACCATCCGGATAAGAATCCGGACGACCCGCAGGCCGAGGGGCGGTTCAAGGAGGTGGCCGAGGCGTTCGAGGTCCTGAGCGATCCGAGGAAACGCGAGATCTACGACGCCTACGGCCACGAGGGACTCAAGGGGAGGGGGTTCGGCTTCCACGACCCCGCCGATATCTTCCAGCAGTTTATGGGCGCGGCCTTCGGCGGGGGAGGGATCTTCGGCGATATCTTCGGTTTCGGCGGCGGCCGCGCGCGGCCGGCCGCCGGCCCCAGCATCGAGTACGAGCTGGAGATCGGCCTCGAGGAAGCCGCTTTCGGGGTCGAGAAGAAGATCAAGATCTTCCGCCGGGAGTCCTGTCCCCGCTGCCGGGGCGAGGGGGCGGAACCGGGGAGCGAACGCCTGACCTGTCCCCGCTGCCGGGGCGCCGGCCGGGTCCGCCAGGCCCGGCGGACCCTGCTCGGGACCTTCGCCACCGAGAGCGTCTGCCCCGACTGCGGCGGCGAGGGCCGGATCATCCAGGTTCCCTGCCGGGAGTGCCGGGGAGGGGGCACGGTGGAGCGGGAAAGGGAAGTAACCATCAAAGTCCCGCCCGGGGTGGGTGACGGTTCGATCCTGAGACAGCGCGGGGGCGGGGAGACCGCCCCCGGGGCCCGTTCGCCCGGCGACCTGGTGATCTACCTCCGGGTCAGCCCCCACCCGATCTTCACCCGTTCCGGGGACGATGTCCTCTGCGAGGTGACGATCGGTTTCCCCCTGGCCGCCCTGGGCGGCGAAATCCGGGTCCCGACCCTGAAGGGGGAGACCTCCCTGAAGATCCCTCCCGGAACCCAGAGCAACGAGGTTTTCAAGCTTCGCGGCCTCGGCACCGCCCGTCTTCACGGTTCCGGACGGGGGGACGAGCAGGTCACCGTCAAGGTGGAGGTTCCGACCCGCCTGAACAAAAAGCAGAAAGAACTTCTCCGCCAGTTCGAGGTCACCTATTCCGACAAGAACCGGCCGTTGCACCGGACTTTTCTGGACAAGTTTCAGGAGTTTTTAGGGAAGAAATGAAACGCTTCTTCCTCCCCCCCGGTTCCCTGCAGGGCCGACGGATGGTCTTTACCGGTTCCGACGCCCGCTATATCTGCCGTGTTCTCCGGCTTGGGCGGGGCGCGGAGATAGTCGGTTTCGACGGCTCCGGGACGGAATATACCGGGACGATCGCCATCCTCTCTCCCCGCCGGGTGGAAGCCGTGATCAGCCGGACCGAGGTCTCGAAAGAGGCCCCGCCGCTGAGGATCGGCCTGGCCCAGTCCCTGGTCAAGGGCCGGGGACTTGACCGGGTGATCCGCCAGGCCACCGAGCTGGGTATCTCGGAATTTTTTCCCCTGGCCACCCGTTATACGATCCCCCGGCTCTTCTCGGAGGGGGAGAAACACCGCCACCGCTGGTTGAGGATCGCGGCCGACGCCACCCGGCAGTCGGGGCGGAAGTTTACCCCGGCCGTCCACCCGGTCCAGAACTGGCGGGAATTTCTCGATCGGGCCGGGGAGTACGACCTCGCCCTCCTCCCCTGGGAGAAGGAAGCGGAGCGATCCCTGAAGGAGGCGGCCGCCCCGCTCTCCGGGGCCGCCGGCCCGGCGCGGATCCTGATCGCGATCGGCCCCGAGGGAGGTTTCTCCGACCCCGAGGCGGCCGAGGCGGCGGCGGCCGGATTTCTCCTCGTCAGCCTGGGTCCGGGGATCCTCCGGGCGACCACCGCCGGCGTTGCCGCCGTCGCTTTCCTGCAGATCGCCCTGGGTGAAGGTGCCGGTTCCGCGGCTCGGGCTCCCCTGTCCGTCTGACCCGTTCGTCCGGCCCGAAGCGTCCGACACCCCCATCGCCAGGAACCAGGAAATGACCGCCTCCGGCCCCACCTTCTCCATCCTCACCCTGGGCTGCAAGGTCAACCGTTACGAGAGCCAGGCGATCCGGGAGCGGCTGGCGGACATCGGCTGGCGTGAAGACGCTTCCGCCCCCCGCCTGCTGGTCATCAACAGCTGCGCGGTGACCGCCCGGGCGGAAGCCAAGGCGAGAAAGCTGATCCGGCGGTCTCTGAAGGAGCATCCCCGCTCCCGGCTGATCCTGACCGGCTGCGGCCTGCGCTATTCCCGCCTCCGGGGTCGGGACCTCGAAGAACTTGTCCCTCCCCGGCGCCGGGGTGTCCCCCCTTTCCCCCTGACCGGGGAAAATCTTCGCGGGGTGACTTATCTGGCCGCCCACACCCGGCCCCTGGTCAAAATCCAGGACGGCTGTGACGCCTTTTGCTCCTACTGCGTGATCCCCCTGGTCCGGGGACGCCCCGCCAGCCGGCCGGCCGTCGAGGTTCTCGAGGAAGTCTCCGGGCTGGCCGCTGCCGGGTACGGGGAGATCGTTCTCACCGGGATCAACCTGGGCCGCTGGCAAGACGGCGGCCTTGACCTGGCCGATTTGGTCCGGGAGATCTGTCGCCTTCCGGGGGAGTTCCGGCTCCGGCTGAGCTCGCTGGAACCGGGGGCTGCCGCCGCCCGGCTGGAAGAACTTCTGGCCCGGGAGAACCGGCTCTGCCCCCATCTCCACCTTCCGCTCCAGAGCGGCTCCGATCGTGTCCTGAAAAAGATGAACCGTCCCTACACTTTGGACGGTTACCGGGATCTGGTCAGCCGCCTCCGGGACCGCGTCCCCGATCTCGCCCTGACCACCGACTGCCTGGTCGGATTCCCCGGAGAAACGGATACCGACTTCAAGTTGACCTGCCGGGCGGTGGAGGATCTGGGTTTCAGCCGGGTCCATATCTTTCCCTACAGCCCCCGCCCCCTGACCCGGGCGTCGCTCTCTGTGCCGCTTCCGATTCGGGTAATCCGGGAACGGGCGGCGACACTGGGTGAAATTGCCGCCCGGTCCGCCCGCCGCTACCGGGAGCGCTTCCGGGGCGAAACGGTCGAGGTCCTGGCCGAGACGGTCGAACCCGGGGGCCGCGCGCGGGGACTGGAGCGTCATTACCTTAAGACCACCCTCGAGGGATCCGAAATTCAGCCGGGGGGTCTCTACCGGGGCCGGGTTACCGGGATCGCCGGGGGGGAACTCCGGGCCGAACCGATCGGAGGATAAGCCCGGGCCCCGACGGGGCGGTTGACATCAATCGCCGGATATGATAAGAAATACCTGAATTTTGCATTGGCGGATAAAGAGCCAGGTTATAAGACGTTGTTTATAAAAGCGATTTTGGGCAAAATAACTGTTGCCCGGGTTAACCCATCTGGCGGCTGACCAACGGGCACAGTAGCACAGGCATTCTTGCCTGTGGCCGAGCTTTCACAGGCAGGGATGTCTGTGCTGCAATTCCGGCCCCGGTTTGACGTGCAAAATTCAGGGAATTATCTATTGTTAACGTCCCGGGCTCCGCACTGAAGTATCCGATCAATATGTCTCCCCGCTATTCTCCAGAGCAGGTCGAACTGGTCAATTCGGCCAATGACATCGTTGAGGTGGTCTCCCAGTACCTCCCCCTGAAGCGCGCCGGGCGGAACTTCAAGGCCCTCTGTCCCTTTCACTCCGAGAAGACCCCCTCCTTCAACGTCAGCCCGGAGAAGCAGATCTACCACTGTTTCGGCTGCGGGGCCGGGGGCGATGTTATCTCCTTCGTGATGCGCCGGGAGAATATGTCCTTTCCCGAGGCCGTCCGTTTCCTGGCCCGGCGGGCCAATGTCCAGCTCCCCGAGGCCGATCCCGCGGCCGCCTCCCGCCGGGAGAAACTCCTCGCCCTTCACCGGATGGCCGCCGAGTTCTATCACTGGGGGCTGATCCGTTCCCGAGCCGGCGAGCGGGCCCGGAATTATCTCCGCGAACGGAAGATCACCCCGGCCACGGCCGAGGCCTTCGCTCTCGGCTACGCCCAGCCGGGTTGGGAGACCTTTCTCAACCGGACCCGGAAGCGGGGGTTTGCCGATGGTCTGGTGGCGGAAGCCGGCCTGGCGATCAAACGGGAGAAGGGGGAAGGCTGTTACGACCGCTTCCGCGACCGGCTGATCGTCCCGGTCCGCGACGGCCGGGGCCGGACGATCGCTTTCGGGGGAAGGGTTCTCGACGACTCCCTGCCCAAGTACATCAATTCTCCGGAAACCACCCTCTTTCACAAGGGGTCCGTCCTCTTCGGCCTCGACCGGGCCCGGGACGCGATCGGGAAGGCCGGGGAAGCGATTGTCGGCGAGGGCTACTTCGACGTGATCCGCGCCCATCAGGAAGGGGTGGAGAATATGGTCTGTTCCCAGGGGACCGCCTTCACCGAGATCCAGGCCCAGGTTCTGAAGCGCTACACCGACAAGGTGGTCGTCGCCTTCGACGCCGACCCGGCGGGCGTCGCCGCCGCCCTGCGCGGTTTGGCGGTCTTCCTGGAGAGAAATTTCGAGGTCCGGATCATCATCCTCCCCCGCGGGGAGGACCCGGACAGTTACATCCGCAAGCATTCGGGGGAGGCCTTCCGGAAACTGGCGGCCGAAAGCCGCCCCCTGCTCGACTTCAAGCTGGAGTGGCTCTGTCGCCACCACGATGTCGCCACCGACCGGGGACGGATGGCGGTCGTCCGGGATATGCTGGAAAGCATCTCCCGGATCGAGAACGCCGTCCTCCGGGAGACTTACGGCCGCAAGCTGGCCGAGCGGCTCGGGGTCTCTCCGGGGGCGGTCTGGGAGGAGTTCGGCAAACGGAAGAACCAGCCGTCGTCGTCGCCCCCGGCTTCCGGGAAGGGACAGGAAAAAATCGATAAATATCAGGCCCGTCTCTTGAAATTCCTGATCGAGGATGATAAATTCTTGGATCGGATGGCCGGGGTGATTACCCCGGCCGCGTTTTCTCCCTCGCTGCAGCCGGTAGTCACCCTGATTCTCGAGCTCTTCCGGGCGGGCCGGGTTCCGCTATCCCGAACCTTGATGGCCGCTCTCCGGGACCGCCGGGAGCAGGAGATGGTGGCGAGGTGGCTGCTGGAACCCGCCCGGCCCGAGATAAAGCTGGAAGAGGCGGTGGATACGCTGATCAGCCTGGAAAAGAAGCGGAATAAGGCCGAGCAAGCCCGGAACCGCCGGCTGCTCGGCGCCCGGGAGGGAACGGAAGCGGAGAAGTTCGCGGCCCGCCGCCGCTGCCTCGCCCTGGCCGGGGAATTGAGATCAATGCCCTCCCGGATTCGGGAGCAAGCCGGATTATGAAGACATCGGACAAAGACAGAAGAATCAAGAAATTGATCGCCCTCGGTTCCGAGAAAGGCTTTCTCACTCCGACCGACCTCGCCCAGAATCTCCCCCGGGAGCTGATCAACCCCGAAGAGTATGAATCGATCAAGATCCTGATCCAGGGGCTGGGGGTGGAGATCCTCGAACTGCCGGAGGGTGACACCCCGAAACCTTCCGAAAAGCAGGAGAAACCGAAGGTCGAGCCTTCGCGGGCCTACGAGATCCTGGACGACCCGGTCCGGATGTACCTGAGGCAGATGGGCCAGGTGCCGCTGCTTACCCGGGAGGAAGAGGTGACGATCTCGAAGCGGATCGAGAAGGCGGAGACCAGGGTCTATTCCCTCACCCTCCGCTTCGGGGTGATCCCCCGGGAGGTCTGCCAGCTCTCCCGGCGGCTGCTGGCCGGAAAGGAACGGTTCGACCGGATTGTGGTGGAGCGGAAGGGCCGCCGCCGGGAACGCTACCTGGCCGACCTCCCCGACCTGATCTCCCGGGTGGAGGGCATCGACGCCCGGATCAAGCAGGAGGCCAGGGCGATCCGTTCCTGCCGCTACAAGGAAGAGCAGCGGCGCAAGCACGAAAAGCGCCTGGCGGAACTGAAGAAGGAGATGGGCCGGCTGCTGAAGAGGTTCCGCCTCAAGCAGGTCGTGGTGGAGGATTTCTGTCCCATCCTCGCCCGGCTGAACAGCCGGGTCGTCGAGATTCAGGAAATTCTCGAACCGCTGGTCGTCCGGCCCCGGAAGACCCGGCAGGTCAGGAACCGGATCAAGAACGAGAGGAGAAAGTTGCGGCGCCTCCAGGTCAACCTGGAGATGGAGATCGAGGAATTCCAGGAGTGCTACCGGGATCTGGTCGGGGCCCTGGCCGAGGTCCGGCGGGCCAAGAGCGAGATGGTCGAGGCTAACTTAAGGCTGGTGATCAGCATCGCCAAGAAATACACCAACCGGGGGCTTTCCTTTCTCGATCTGATCCAGGAGGGGAATATGGGGCTGATGAAGGCGGTGGACAAGTTCGAGTACCGCCGAGGTTTCAAGTTCTCGACCTACGCCACCTGGTGGATCCGCCAGGCGATCACCCGGGCGATCGCCGACCAGGCCCGAACCATCCGGATCCCGGTCCATATGATCGAGACCATCAATAAGCTGATGCGGGTGACCAAGAAGCTCCTCCAGGAGCGGGGCAAGGAGCCCTCGGCCGAGGAACTCTCCGAGGAGATGGACATCCCGATCGACAAGATCCGGGACATCATCAAGATCGCCCAGCACCCGATCTCGCTGCAGGCCCCGATCGGGGACAAGGACGAGAGCCAGTTCGGCGACTTCATCGAGGACCGTTCGGCCGAATCCCCGGCCACCGCCACCAGTTACTCGCTGCTCAAGGAGCAGATGAAGTCAGTTCTCACCACCCTGACCAAGCGGGAGGCCAAGGTGCTCAACCTCCGGTTCGGGATCACCGACGGTTCGCCCCGAACCCTGGAAGAGGTGGGGAAGATCTTCAACGTCACCCGGGAGCGGGTCCGCCAGATCGAGGCCAAGGCCCTGCGCAAGATGCGCCACCCGACCCGGAGCCGGAAGCTGAAAGGCTTTCTCGACCTGGCCGAGGACGACGGCCGGACCGACACCATCTGGGATTTATAGTTTTCCCGGCGATTTTCCGGCTGAAAATCGCCCGGGAAAACATTTCAAAAGCAATTTCTCGGCAATTTAAATCCTCCAAAACTGGACAGGGGAGGGAGATATGAGAATAATGTCCGGATTCCTCGGCGCGACCCTGCTGATCCTTACCGCCTGCGCCCACCAGGGCGGGAACCCTATCCCCGACCTGCGGGGGACCTGGCTGATCCGGGAGGAAGCGGTGGTGAGCGACCGGCTCCCGGAGCAGCCGCCACTCAGTCACCATCTTGATCTGGTCCACGGCCGGAGATTGGTGGAGATCGAATTCTCCCTGGTCATTGACACCCAAGAAGATTTTCGTTTTTCGGGGGTAAAGTCCTCGGACCGGCGCCGGGAAGACGTGTCCGGCGTCCTGGGGTTTGACGGCGGGGAGGTCTATATGGCCGACGAGGACGGGATATTCCTGGGCCGTCTGGCCGGAGCGGACCGGGTGGAGTTCATCTACCTCCATTCCACCGCCCACCACTCGGTCGCCAGCCGGGGGATTATGGTCCGGCAGCCCTGACCTCCGCTTTCGCCCCGGCCTTTGGGGACTTCTTCGCGGATTGCGGGCCGGAACCGGTGATTATGGCTTCGGAAGCCGACTTCGGGACCGGAGCGTATCCCCGGGGCGTCCGATGATCGCCGGGTACTTCTCCATCCGTCCTCTTTCCCGCCGAAACGCGGCCGACAAGCCCCCCACCTTCCATTATGGTTTTCCGCCCGCCTTCCAAGTGGATACAGCGACAACCACATCCGTAATCTCGTTTCCCGCCGCGTAACTGGAGTGACCGAAGGAATCCAGTGGAAAGCAATTTATTACCCGGATTTCGCATCCTCGGGAAAAAAGTTATTCTATAATTACCGGTTTTTGATTATAACCGCATAGAGTTGAGCAATCTGGGGAGACAAGAAAGGCGGGTGCCGAAAAAGTGTAAAAATCTTCCTGACAATTATCTTGCCGTGAACGTGGAAATCCTTATAGTTAATGAAGAACGTATCATTCCGAACGATCATTACTTATTTAATCGGAACATTCCGTAAGGGAGGAGCGCGGCGATTCTCCCGACGCCCCTTTTTTTCGCAGAAAAAAGGGCCCGTAGCTCAGCTGGTCAGAGCACCGGACTCATAATCCGATGGTCGTAGGTTCGAGTCCTACCGGGCCCAATGTTGTTTGGAGGCGGCCGCCCGCGCCCCGGAGGGAGAGGGTCGGCGCCCGACGATTGGGGAAGGTTTGGGCGGGTATGGCCGCGAGGGCCGAGAGATGAAGATATTCTACTGGCTGATCGTGATTATGAATCTCACCCTGCTCCTCCTTCTCTGGCTCCATATCTACAACCTCTATATCCAGGATCGTATCCCGGTCTACGATTATCCCTCCCGGGTGCTGCAGTCGGACAAGGCAATTCCGGCCATCGTCCTCGGGGTGATCCTCAACACCGGGGCCATCGTGATGCTGGTCCGGGACGCCCGCCGCCGGCGGGGGAAAGGCGAAGCCGGCCGCCCGGATTTTCCCGCTCCCGATGATCTGCGCCAGATCGCCGAACGGGATGAGATCAAGGACCTGGAAGATCAGCTGGAGAAGATCGTGGAACGGCTGGAAGACCTGAGACGAAGCCACGGTCAGGGATGATCTCCCCGGTCGCGTTATCCGGCCTCTTTGATCGGTCTCCGCCTGGCCGGACCAACTTGAGCTATGCCGGTTAAGTCCGTCAACCTCGTCCCGGTTCTGTGCTGCCTGGGGATGTGCTTCACCCCTCCTCCGGCGGCCTCCGGGGAGACCATCCCCATCTTTTCCGATCCGCTCCAGCGGGAGCGGATGCCCTGGCTCGAGGCCGCCGAAGCCGGGAATCGGTGCTGGGAAGAAGGCGATGAAGAGGGGGCGGTCCGGGAATGGGAAAAGGCGGTGGAGCTGGGTTTCACCGACGGTCTGGCTTTTTTTTACCTGGGGCGGCATTACGCCCGCCGGGAGGACTGGAAGAAAGCCATCCGCTACCTGCGCCCGGCCCGGCCCCGTCTGGAAAATTCCGGGGCCGCACCGGAGATGATCCAGGCCGCCCGGGAACTGCTGGCCCTGGCTTACCTGCGGGAAGGGCAGTACTTCGAATCCTACCTTCTCTATCTCCAGGCGCTCCGCCAGGCGCCCGATTCCCCTTCGCTCCACCTCGGTCTGGCCCAGCTTTATTTCCTGCGAGGGAAGCTGGACGACGCGGAAAGATCGGCCCGCCGGGTTCTGGAGCTCTCGCCGGGAAACGGGTCGGCCGCCCGCATCCTGGCCCTGATCGCCAGGAGACGGGGGAACTACGCGGAGGCGGCGGATTATTACCGGATTGTCCTGGATGATGATCCGGAAAACTGGGAGGTTCGGCTGGAACGGAGCTTGATCCTGGCCGAATACCTCGGCCGGAATCGGGAAGCCGAGGGCGAGCTGGAGAGGGTGATAAGAATGAAGCCGGACCAGGACCGGGCCCACGCCGCGCTCGGGGAGATCTATCTCCGGCGGGACGAGATCGAGGCCGCCGGAACGGCGGCCGCCACGGCCCTGGAGATCAACCCGGTCAATTATCGGGCGCTCACCCTGCGCGGGCTGATCAGCCTTCAGAGGGAAGATTTTCCCGCGGCGGAGCGCGATTTCCGGGAGGCGCTCCGGATTCAACCCGCCGCCGCCCCGGCGCTTTACGGATTGGGGGTCATCCTCTTTTACCGGGGTGAGTACCGGGAGGCGGAGGCGTATTTCCGGCGGGCGCTGGACCAGTCGGCCGATTTCCCCGAAGCCGTTCTCAATCTGGGCCTGGTCCTGGATGTGCAGGGCCGCCGGGAGGAGGCGGTCGATCTGCTCCGGGAGGTGGTGAAGAAACATCCGGAATTCGCCGCCGGGCATCTCGGCCTGGGCCGGCTTCACTATTATTCCGGTTCCCCGGAGAGAGCCCTGCCTTTCTTCCGCAACGCCCTCGCCCTCGATCCGGCGGCCTGGGAGCCGCGTTACTTCATCGGGAAGTGTCTCCGGGAAAAGGGAGACCGGGAAGAAGCCCTGGAGTACTATCTGGCCGCCCGGGCGAGGGGAGGAGACTCCGCGGCGCTCCTGGCCGACCTCGCCCTGGTCTACGAGGAGATGGGGGATTTCGAGCGGGCGGAAACGGTCCTCGAGGAAGCCCTGGCCGCCGACGCGCATTATCTCCCCGCCCTCCTCCGGCTGAGCCTCCTCAAGGGGCGCCGGGATGAAGACGGGGAAGCTTCCCGGCTCTACCGGCAGGCCCTGGTCATCCGGCCCGGGGAGGCCAGCTGGGGGTTCCCCGGCGAGGAGCGGGATTTCCTCTTCCGGCTGGTCTCCGGGGTGGAGGAATACCTGGGGGGAGGGATCGATTACCTGAGCCTCTTCGCCCTGATCCGGAACCTTTCCCCGGGGCGGAAGGTCTTCGCCGAGCTGATCCCGCTCCTCCGGGAGAAAGTCCTGGCCCATCCTTTCCAGCCCCAGTACGCCCACCTGCTGGGGCTGGCCTACGGCGAGGAGGGGGACCTGGCGCGGGCCGAGAGGTACTTCCGGCAGGCCCTCCGGATCGACTCCGACTTCACCGCCGCCCACCTGAGCCTGGGGCAGCTCTATAGCCGGACCGGGCGGGATGCCGAGGCCCGCCGGCACCTGCGGGCGGTCGTGCTCCTGGCCCCGGGTTCGACTTTTTCCCCTGAAGCCCGCCAGATGCTGGAGAATCTTCCGGAGTGACCCGGGAACCGGGTTTTTTCTTGGCGGGAATCCTTTTGATCCGTTAAAGTAAAACCCGGATATGGTCAGGTCACGGCGAATTGCCGCCCTGATCCATTCATCGCTCCCGGTATGTTCCCGGGAGATATCAGCAGTGTTAACGGTTTATGGAAAGGAGAATCGAGATGAGTTCGGATCTTATTATCGGCAATGGCCTGGTGGTTACTTTGGGGCCCGACAACCGCCTGATCGAAAACGGCGCGGTCCTGGTCCGGGACGGCAAGATCGAAGCGGTGGGGAAGGATGAGGAGATCAAGGCCCTGGCTCCCCGGGCCGAGTACGTCGACGCCGGCGGCGGGCTGATTATGCCCGGCTTCATCAACGCCCATCATCATCTCTACAGCACCTTCGCCAAGGGGCTCTCCCCCCACGATCCCCCGCCCTACACCTTCGTCGAGATCCTGGAGCGGATGTGGTGGCCGCTGGACAAGGCCCTGGGCGAGGAGGATATCTACTACAGCGCCCTGATTCCCCTGATCGACTGCGTCAAGAAAGGGGCCACCACCATCATCGATCACCACGAGAGCCAGGGATACCAGCTGGGCAGCCTCGAGCAGCTGGCCCGGGCGGCCCGGGAGATCGGGATCCGTTCCTCCTTCTGCCTGGGTATCTCCGACCGCTATGGCAAGGGAGAGGAGGGGATCGAGGAGAATATCCGTTTCATCAAGGAGGTCCAGGCGACTTCCGCCCGGGAGCGGGAGATGGTAACCGGGATGTTCGGCCTCCACGCCGCCTTCACCGTCAACGACGATACGCTCGAGCGGGCGGTCGAGGCCGCCTCCGAGCTGGGGGTGGGCTTCCACTTCCACGCCGCCGAAGCCGCCTCCGACCAGGAGGCCAACCTGGAGAAGTACGGCCTCCGGGTCCTGGAGCGGCTCCAGGAGAAGGGGGCGATGGGTCCGAAGAGTTTGGCCATCCACTGCGTCCACATCAACGAGAAGGAGATGGAGATCCTCAAGGAGACCGGGACCGCCGCCGTCCATAACCCGGAATCGAATATGAACAACGCGGTCGGGGTGGCCCCGATCCTGAAGATGATGGCGCTGGGGGTCGAAGTCGGCCTGGGCACCGACGCGATGACCTCGAATATGTGCAAGGAGGTCCAGCTGGCCAACATCCTCCAGCACCTGGCCGAGAAGGACCCCCGGGTCGCCTTCTGCGAGTCCTGCCAGCTCCTGCTCGAGAACAACCCCCGGATCGCCTCCCGGCTCTTCGGTCTGGAGGTCGGGGTTCTCAAGCCGGGCGCCGCCGGCGACGTGATCGTGGTCGATTACGCCCCGCCGACCCCGATCAACGAGGCCAACTTCCTCGGGCATTTCCTCTTCGGGGTCTGCGAGTCCCCGGTCGACACCACCGTGGTCGACGGCAAGGTCCTGCTGCGGAAGAAGGAACTGGTCGGGATCGACGAGCAGAGGATCGCGGCCCGCTCCCGGGAGCTGGCCGCCGAGTTTCTGAAAAGATTTTAAAGCAGAATGCAGAAGTCAGAATACAGAATTCAGAATCAAGAGACCGGAAGCCGGAGTTCTGACTTCTGAATACTATATTCTGTATTCTTTTCTCAAATTATTTTCCTGCTTGGAGACACATAATGATCCCGCAAGAGATACTGAAGTCTCTCTCCATCACTACCCCGAGCAAGATCGTTCTCCTCGTCCTCGACGGGCTCGGGGATATCTCCACGGGGGAGGGGACGCCCCTGGAAGTCGCCGACTCTCCCCAGCTCGACCGGCTGGCCGCCGAGGGGATCCTCGGCCGGACCGACCCCATCTCCCCCGGGATCACCCCCGGGAGCGGCCCAGCCCACGTCTCGCTCTTCGGCTACGACCCGATCTGCTACCAGATCGGCCGCGGGGTCCTCGAGGCCACCGGGATCAATATGTCCCTGAAGCCTTCCGACGTCTGCGCCCGGGGGAACTTCGCCTCGATGGACGAAAACAACCGGATCACCGATCGGAGGGCGGGAAGGATCCCGACCGAAGAAAACCGGCGCCTGATCGAAATCCTCGGCAATCAGATCAAGGAGATCGACGGGGTGGAGGTGATCCTGGAGACGGTCAAGGAGCACCGTTTCGTCGTCGTCTTCCGGGGCGAGGGTCTCGACGGCCGCCTGGCCGAGACCGACCCCCAGGAACTGGGTGTGGTGAGCCTCGAACCCGACCCCCTCGACCCGGCGGCCGGGTTCACCTCCTCGGTGGTGAAAAAATTCATCGAAGAGGCCAACCGGGCCCTGGCCGACCAGCGGCCGGCCAATACCTTCCTCCTCCGGGGTTTCTCGAAGCTCCCCGACATCCCCTCGCTGGAGGACCTCTACCGCCTGAAACCCGCCGCCATCGCCGCCTACCCGATGTACCGGGGTCTGGCCGCCCTGGTCGGGATGGAGATCCTGGCCACCGGCGACTCGATCGCCGACGAGTTCTCCACCCTGGAGGAAAACTGGTCCGGTTTTGATTTCTTCTTCGTCCACATCAAGAAGACCGACAGCTACGGCGAGGACGGCAACTTCCCGAAGAAGGTCTCGATCATCGAGGAGGTCGACCGGCAGATCCCCCGTCTGCTCGCGCTCAATCCCGACGTGATCGCCGTCACCGGGGATCACTCCACCCCTGCGGTCCTCAAGGGCCACAGCTGGCACCCCAACCCGCTCCTGATCCGCGCCGACACGGTCCGGCGCGACAACTGCGAACGTTTCACGGAGGCCGAGTGCCAGCGGGGCGGTCTGGGCCGTCTCCCGGCCTTCGAGGTGATGCCGCTGCTCCTGGCCCACGCCCTGAAACTGGAAAAATTCGGCGCCTGAACAAAAAGATTCACCGCAGAGGCGCAAAGATTTTAGGTTTTTCCCGAAAGAAATTATGATCCGGTATCACTATGGGTATTGCAACGGCCTGATATTCACGAATTGAAAATCTTAAATCTTTCTCTGCGTCCACTGCGTTCTCTGCGGTTCAAATATTTGGTGGTTGGTTATGCGAGAGGCCCTGCTTTACGATCGGCTGGATGATCAAGCGGTCGCCTGCCGGCTCTGCGCCCACCGCTGCCGGATCCCGGAGGGGGGCCGGGGCTTGTGCGGGGTCCGGGAGAACCGCTCCGGGACCCTCCAGACCCTGGTTTACGGGAAGGCGATCGCCCTCAACGCCGACCCGATCGAGAAGAAGCCCCTCTTCCACTTCCTCCCCGGCACCCGGGCCCTCTCGGTGGCCACCGCCGGCTGCAACTTCACCTGCCGCCACTGCCAGAACGCCGACATCTCCCAGTCTCCCCGGGAGAACGGGTCGATCCCCGGACGGGAGATCTCCCCCGCCGAGCTGGTCCGGGCGGCCCGCCGGGAGGGCTGCCGGACCATCGCCTACACCTACACCGAGCCGACCATCTTCTTCGAATACGCCCTCGATACCGCCCGCCGGGCCGCCGAGGAGGGGATCAAGAACGTCTTCGTCACCAACGGTTATATGACCGGCGAAGCCCTGGAGATGATCGCCCCGGTCCTCGACGCGGCCAACGTGGACCTGAAATCCTTCCGCGACGAGTTTTACCGCGAGGTCTGCGGTGCCCGCCTCCAACCGGTCCTGGAGACGATCGGGAAGATGCCGGAGCTGGGGATCTGGATCGAGGTCACCACCCTGCTCATCCCCGGCTACAACGACTCCGAGAAGGAGTTGGGAGAGATCGCCGCCTTCCTCGCCGGGATCGACCCCGGAATCCCCTGGCACGTCAGCGGATTCTATCCCACCTACCGCCTGGCCGACGCCCCGCCCACCCCGGCCTCGAGCTTGAGAAAGGCCCGCGAGATCGGAAGAGATGCCGGTCTTAGCTACGTTTACACCGGCAACCTCCCGGGAGACGACGGCGAGAATACCTACTGCCGCCGCTGCGGCAAGAAGATCGTCGAGCGGACCGGCTACCGCCTGGGAGCGGTGAATATCCGGGATGGGAAATGCGCCTACTGTTCCACCCCCGCCGCCGGAGTCTGGTAGGCGGATTCCCGCCGACCCCTACTTTCCCGGCCTCCCGCCGGGATGGCCCCGATTGACACAAGCTCTTTTGAACTGTCAGGACCGGGGCGGGATTTGACCGGATCGGATACGCGAGAGGATGTCATCCATAAAAACGGCCGGGAAATTCCCTTGCCGCAAGTGCTCCTCCTGATACCCTATCCTGACAGGGCATTTTACTTATTATTGACTGCTGCCGAGACCAAAGCACCGCCCCAATATCGTAGAAATACTTCTACGTTTGTCAAATTTGAAGCGGAAAATATTCAATAACATAGAAAAAGTTCCGCTCAATCAATAGTTGCCGCCGCCTCCGGCGGCGGCAACGGCGAGTTGAGCGGCCACGATAGCTTGTCGCCGCCTGCGGCGGCGCCAACCAATCGTTCGAGCGGTCCGGTTTAAATCTCTTTCCCGCGCTGCGCGCGGAAGAGCACACCGGCCCGGCCGCTCAACTCGCCGTTGGCACAAAATATTGGTAACGTCCCTTGATAGTGGTATCAATAGTGGTATCATATACTGGCGTCGGATATCAACAACACCCTTGATGAAATGAGGCGGAACCCGGCGGGTATCCGTTTCGCGGACCTATGCCGGGTGTGTACTCACTATTTCGGCGACCCGCGACAAAAGGGCACGAGCCATCGGATCTATAAAACCCCCTGGAAGGGTGATCCAAGGGTCAATATCCAGAACACGAAAGGCAAGGCGAAGGCCTATCAGGTAAGGCAGGTCTTGAGAGCCATCGAGAGGATACAATATGAAAGCGGCGGAAAGTGATCACTATACGTATCGAGTGACCTGGTCCGAAGACGATAGAGAGTATGTCGGACTTTGCGCAGAGTTACCTAGTTTGAGCTGGTTGGCCTCTTCTCCTGAAGCAGCTCTTCGGGGAATACGTTCTGTCGCGGCGGACGTGGTGACGGATATGAAGAAGACCGGCGAAGAGCTTCCCGATCCACTGGCTGATCGTCGTTTCAGCGGAAAATTTATGGTGCGGGTTCCTCCCGGAGTTCACAGGAATCTTGCGGTGGAGGCGGCTGAGGCAGGCGTAAGTCTGAATCGCCTGGCGAGTGCCAAACTCTCGCGATAGTTATGTGCCAACCAGTCGCTCTAGCAGACCCGGGCCCGCGGTGCGGGCCCGGGCAGCTGAGCTTTTCGTTCAATACTATGGAGGTGGATACATAAAATGAAGATGACGATTCCTGCAATACTCGCGATTTTCTTGATCGGTTGCGCCGGCACGCATCAGGACCAGGGTATGGAGGCAGATCACGGTCAGGGAATGAACACCGAAGTTGCCAATCCCGAGAAATTGATAATTTCTGATTTCAGCAAGGAATCCCAGATGAGGGGCTGGGAGGTTGAAGATGATGTTGTAATGGGCGGCCGTTCCCAAGGGGAGTTTTCTATCAACCAGGAAGGATATGCTGTGTTTTCCGGAGATGTCTCCCTGGAGAACAGCGGTGGATTTTCTTCCGTGAACCCTTTCGGCGTGGGGTGGGGGTAACGGTGGTGATTTCAAAGCCAGGCCGGCCGCCGGGGCAAGCCCGGACTGGCTCTGAACCAGGGATGAACAGCACCGCGAACAACGGGTATATCTACCTCTGCGAGCATACTGCCCCGGAGGCTAAACGGTTGTTGGATCAATTAGTCGCTAAAGGCGTGAGATATCGCCTCTCCATCGTCGATGAAATCAAACGCGCCTGGCCCTGGGGTCACCACGGCGATTACACCAGGATCGCCATTTTCGTTTCTCCCGAAGACCTGGCCCGGGCCCGGGAGATTCAGGAGAAGCTAATCAAGTACGAGATCTGAGACGAATCGCTCCGGCCGGGTTAATCGGGGAAGCGGAGGGCCGGAAATCGGCGGGGCGCTCCGGCAGTTCGGGGAGGGGCGGGGTCGGGGACGTCGGCTCAACCGGCGTCCGGGGATGATTTCTTTGCGGCGGGCTTTTTCGCCTTCTTTTTCCCGGCGGGCTTCTTCTTCTTGGCGGCCGGTTTTTTCTTCTTCCGGGCGGCCTTGGCCTCCAGCCGGGCGACGGCGTCTTCCAGGGTGACGCTCTCCAGGTCGGTCCCCGGTTTCAGGGAGACGTTGGTCCGGTTGTGGTTGAGGTAGGGGCCGTAGCGGCCGTCCATAATCCGGACCGGCTCCTCGTCTCCGGGATGGTTGCCCAGTTCCCGGATGGGTTTCTTTCTCCCCTTCGCTCCCCGGGCGGGGGCCCGGGAGATGATCTCCACGGCCTCCTCCAGGCCGACCTCGAGGACGTTGTGGGGTTTTCTCAGGGAGGTGAATTTCCCGTCGTGGAGGAGATAGGGGCCGAAACGGCCCAGGCCGGCCTTGACCGGCTTACCGGTTTCGGGGTGGCTGCCGAGGGTCCGGGGCAGCTGGAGGAGCCGGGACGCCGTTTCGGGGGAGACTTCGTCGAAGGGAATCTCGGCCGGTACCTTGACCCGTTTCGGCTTATCCTTCCCGGCGCCGTTCTCTCCTCTCTGAACGTAGGCCCCGAAGGGTCCCAGCTTGAGATAGACCGGGAGCCCGGTCTCCGGATCGTCGGCCAATTTTCGCGGTCCCTCTTCCTTCTGGGTCATCAGCCTTTGGACCAGTTCTTTCGAAAGATCGGCCGGGGGGATGGCCGGGGGGATCGAGGTCCTCACCGATTCCCCGTCCCGCTCCCAGGCCAGGAAGGGGCCGAAGCGTCCGATCCTGACCTCGGCCGGGGGATCTTCGATGGTGAAAGCCACCAGGGACCGGGGGTCGACTTCTTCTTCCTTGGTCCTGACCTTCTCCCGCAGGCCCCCGCCGCCGAGGTAAAACCGGCGGAGATACTCCAGCCAGCCCTGGTCGCCCCGGGCGATGTTGTCGAGCTGGTCCTCCATCCCGGCGGTGAACTTGATATCGACCAGGTCGGAGAAGTGGTCCTCGAGCAGCCGGGTGACGGCGAAGGCGGTGAAGGTCGGGACCAGTTCCCGGGCCCGCCGGAAGACGTAGCCCCGGTTGATGATGGTGTTGATGATCGAGGCGTAGGTGCTCGGCCGGCCGATCCCCTCGTCTTTGAGGACCTTGACCAGCTCGGCCTCGGTGAATCGGGCCGGGGGCTTGGTCTCCCCGGTCCGGGCTTCCAGGTCCCGGCAGTCGACTTCCTCGCCGACGGCCAGAGACGGCAATTCTTCGCTCCGGTCCACCGGCTTCTCGTCGGGGCGGTCGGTGCCCCGGACGTAGGCCTTGAAGAAACCGGGAAAGTCGACGATCCGGCCGGTGGCCTTGAAGAGCGCCTCGCCGGCGGTGATCGAGACGGTCTGGAAGCGGAGCCGGGCCGGCTTCATCTGGGTGGCGATGGTCCGCTTCCAGATCAGGTCGTAGAGGGCCGCCTCCGGCCCGGCCAGGGGGAGGTCACCGGTGGGCCGCATCTCCCGGCCGGCGGGGCGGATCGCCTCGTGGGCTTCCTGGGCTCCTTTCTCCTTGCCCCGGTAGCGCCGGGGCTGGGGGTTGAGAAACCCCTCGCCGTAGAGGTCGACGATCCGCTTCCGGGCGGCGGTGATCGCCTCCTGGCTGAGGTGGACGGAGTCGGTCCGCATATAGGTGATGTAGCCGTTTTCGTAGAGCCTCTGGGCGATCTTCATCGTCCGTCCGGTGGCCAGCCCGAGCTTGCGGCTGGCCTCGATCTGGAGGGTGGCGGTGGTGAAGGGGGGGTAGGGATTGCGGACGGTGGATTTCTCCTGGAGGTCGGAGACCCGCCAGGATTCCTGTTTCAGGGTTTCGATAAGTTTTTCCGCTTCCGGCGGGGTGAGCAGGAGGCGATCCTTGCCGGCGGTGAGTTCGCCGGTCGCCGGGTCGAAGTCCCGCCCGGTGGCCAGGATCTTTCCCCCCAGGGAGTGGAGGAGAGCCTCGAAGCGGTGCGCCGGTGTATCGGGCCGCTTGTTGAGGTGAGCCTTCAGGCTGAGAAAAACGGCGGGGTGGAAGGCCCGGCGCTTGCGTTCCCGTTCGACCAGGAGCCGGACGGCCACCGACTGGACCCGTCCCGCGGAAAGCCGGGGGGCGATCTTCTTCCAGAGCAGGGGGGAGAGGGTGTAGCCGACCAGGCGGTCGAGGATCCGCCGGGCCTCCTGGGCCCGGACCAGATCGAGATCGATATCCCGGGTGGCGGCGAGGGCTTCGGAGATCGCCTCGGCGGTGATTTCGTGGAAGACCATCCGCCGGACCGGACACCGGGGTTTGAGAATTTCCGCCAGGTGCCAGCCGATCGACTCCCCCTCCCGGTCCTCGTCGGTGGCCAGCAGCAGTTCGTCGGCCTCCCGGACCAGCTTTTTCAGGGCCGCGACGGTCTTCTTCTTCGCGGAAGGGACGACGTAGAGCGGTTTGAAATCGTGCTCGACATCGACCCCCATCCGGGCCCAGTCCTGGCCCTTGCAGGAGGCCGGGATCTCGGCGGCGGAGGAGGGAAGATCCCGGACGTGGCCCAGAGAGGACTCCACCCGGTATTCTCCGGGCAGAAAGGACCGGATCGTCCGGGCCTTGGTCGGCGATTCGACTATGACCAGCTTTTCCATCGGTTCCCTGCTCCTACTGCTCACTGCTCACTGCTCACTGCTTACTGCTCACTGCTCACTGCTTACTGCTCACTGCTTACTGCTTACTGTTTACGAGTCCCCCCGGCGGCCAACCTGTATACCCCAACCCTCCCGGGAAACAAAGAATAAATTTGCTTTATCGCCCCGGCTGGTCTAATTAGTTGCCTGCGGCGCCTTCTTGTCATAAAGTATTCCGGGCTACACCCGCCGCTTTTTTCAGGCTGGAGGAGAGGAAACAACCCGAGAAGAGACGATGATCAGGCAGCTTTTGAAAAGATTCGGGATCTGGATATCCTACGTCGCCCTGGTCTCGACCGGCTTCGTCTGTTTCGCCTTCTTCCGCTTTCCCCTGAACTTTATGCGGGTCCGGGGCAAGGACAACATTCCCAAGCGGGGGAAGAAGGTGCTTTTTGTTTCCAACCACCTTTCGATGTACGACTCCTTCCTGATCGCGGTGGCGGCCTTCTTCCCCTCGGTCCTGACCCGCCCCTCCCGACCGCCGATCAATTTCGCCGCCGAGGAGAACTTCTTCAACCGCTGGTACGTCAGGGTGCTGATGCGGATACTCCGGACGGTGCCGGTCAAGAAGGGGCGCAGCGACCCCTTCCTGATGCGCAAGTACTCCGAATTCCTGGAGAAGAGGAATATCCTGATCTTTTACCAGGGGACCCGTTCGTACGACCTGAAGCAGATCAAGTCCGGGCCCGGTTACGTGATCGCCAACTCCGAAGAGGAGCTGACGGTGATCCCGGTCTATCACGAGGGGATCACCCGGATCTTCAGCCGGGGGGGGCCGAGGACCAGGGGCATCTGGCGCTGGCTCCCCCGGAGCCTCTTCCACCGGACCACGGTCAGTTTCGGGCCGCCGATAACCTTTGAAGACCTCCGGGGGATCGAGGATCAGCGGGAGCGGATCAAGGCCATCAACGACCGGATAACCTGGAGGATCGAGCGGTTGCGGACCTCATCTTCGGAATCGACGGTCGGCGGAGACAGCTGATGGAGAGAGTAACCCTGCTCGGTTTTCTCGCCGCCGTCTGCACCACGGCCGCCTTCCTCCCCCAGGCGCTCAAGGCCTGGAAGACCCGGGGGACCAGGGACATCTCGCTTTTGATGTACCTGGTCTTTATGACCGGGGTCACCCTCTGGATGATCTACGGGATCCTGATCTCCGACTACCCGGTCACGATCGCCAACGCGATCACCCTCCTGCTGGCCCTGGTTATCCTGGTCGCCAAGCTGAAGTTCGGCTGAACCATTCTCCCACCACGGAGACCCGGGAGAATCTTTACCACAGAGACACAGAGAACACAGAGAGTTTGCAGAGTATTTAATGCCCTCTCTGTGTTCTCTGTGTCTCTGTGGTTTAAATATCAGGGGAGCGGGACGGGGTTTTCCGGGGTCTTCCCGGTCAGCATCGCCGCCAGGTTCTCGGCGGCCATCACCGCCATCCGGTTCCTGGTCTCGACCGTGGCGGAGCCGATATGGGGGAGGAGGACGACGTTCTGGAGCGTGAGCAGGCCCGGGTGAACGTGGGGTTCCTTCTCGTAGACGTCAAGCCCGGCCCCGGCGATCTCCTTCTCCCGCAGGGCTTCGGCCAGGGCTTCCTCGTCGATCACCGCTCCCCGGGAGGTGTTGATCAGGAAGGCGGAATCTTTCATCCGGCGCAGCTCGACCCGCCCGATCAGGGCGCGGGTCTCCCCGGTCAGGGGGACGTGGAGGGTGACGAAGTCGGCTTCCGCCAGGAGACGGTCGAGGGAGAGCCGTTCCGCCTCGGCCCGTTTCTCCAGTTCCCGGTTCCGGCGGGGATCGAGGTAGACGACCTTCATCCCGAAAGCGGGGGCCCGCAGCCCGACCGCGGTTCCGATCCTCCCCGCCCCGATGATCCCCAGGGTCTTCCCCCGCAGCTCGCTGCCGAGCAGGAGCATCGGCCCCCAGCCGGCAAACTCGCCGCCGCGGAGGAAACGGGTCGCCTCGGGGATGCGGCGGGCGACCGCCATCAGCAGGGCCCAGGTCAGTTCGGCGGTGGCCACCGTGAGGACCCCCGGGGTGTTGGAGATCGGGATACCCCTCTCCGCCGCCGCTTCCAGGTCGATGTGGTTGTACCCGACCGACATCGTGGCGATCGCCTTCAGGCCCGGGACCTGCTCGAAAAAGTCCCGGTCGATGGTGTCGGTCAGCAGGCAGAGCAGGCCGTCCTTGCCCCGGCAGAAACGGACCAGTTCCTCGGAGGTCAGGACCCGGTCTTCCGGGTTGACCTCGACCCGGAAACGGGATTTATTGAGAATATCGATTCCCGGCTGGGGGATCGGGCGGCTGACAAATACACTCGCTGGCATAAAAGAATTCTCCTGGCCTGTTGTCGGCCCCGGCGTCCCGGGGGACGTCAAGATGGGTTTATTGTATTCCGGCGCGAGGGGAACTGGTTACTATTATACAATATCCGGCCGGCGGGAAAGCAAAAATAAGGGGCTGAAGAATAATCAGGTTATCAGCCTTTGAAATAGCGGGCGGACGAGACCGATCGCCCGGTGGGGACAGGTCTCGTGGCAGCAGAAGCAGCGGATGCAGCCGGAAAGCCGGATCGCGGCCCGGCCGTTTTTCATCGAGATGGCGTTGACCGGGCAGACCCGCTCGCAGTCGCCGCAGCCGACGCAGCTCTTCCGGTCGATCCGGGGGCGGGTGGTCAGGAGGCGTTTGGCGGCCGGCATAAAGGGGACCGCCCAGCGGGGGAAGGCGTGCGTCCGCCCGGGCGGGACCAGGAATCCCTCCTGTTTCACTTCCGTGATCGATTCCCCCCGGACCTCGATCCCGGAAAAATCTTTCTCCACCAATCCCCGGTTAACGCACTCGCGGACTGTGGGGACCGAGAGGGGATCGACCCCGATGATCCGGCTCAAGACCACGTCCACCTCCGCCGGGCCGGCGCCGGCCAGGATCAGCCCTGTCTCTCGCCGGTCGCCGGCGCCGGGACCGGCGCCCTCCATCGCCCAGACCGCGTCCACGACGGTCAGGGCGGGGTCGGAGAACTCGCAGATATCGACCAGCATCGAGGCGAAGTCGTCCACGTCGGGAAACTTGGCGTGGTAGGCGGGCTTGATCAGACCCGGGATCAGGCCGAAGAGGTTCTTGACCGCGCCGGTCAGGAGGGTGAAGGAGTGGGTCTTGAGCTTGGGGAGGTTGATGATCACGTCGGCCTTCAGGGCGCAGTCGATGATCTCGATCCGCTTGACCGTCTTTCCCCGGGGGAGCGGGACGGTCTGCCGCCCCGGCTCCAGGGCCAGGCCGGCCCCGGTCTCCCTCGCGATCCTCTCCAGGCCGCAGGCCCGGTAGAGCTTGAGCAGGGTGTTCCGGGTGTGGGCGAGGGCGGCCCCGGGGCTGTCTCCGATGATCGGCTTCCCCCCGGCCCGCTTCACCAGTTCCACCGCCGCCCGGACCAGTTCGGGGTGGGTGGTGACCACCTCCTCCGGCCGGGCCTTCCTCAGCAGGTTGGGCTTGAGCAGGACGGTCTGGCCGGGCCGGACGAACCGCTCCATCCCGCCCAGCGGCCCCAGCGCCCGCTCCAGGGCCCTGAGCGGCTCGCCCCCGTAGTAGTGGGCGCATTTCTCGATGGCGACGACGTTCATAAGAATACAAGCGATGAAAGAAAAAAAAGCCCCGGTTCCGGGCGGGAACCGGGGCTTTTCCTTTCCGGGGGTCAGAAGTAGAAGACCAGCCCGCCCCGGACCTGCATATGATTCATCTCGACCTTAGTGCTGGTATCCTTAATTTCCGGCTTCAGCCAGATGTAACGGTACTCGGCCCGGATACCGATGTTTTCGTTGAAGAGAAACTCGGCCCCGCCGCAGGCGTGATAGGTTACACTGCCATCCAGAACATCGTCATCGACACCCGTTTGATCCCAATTAATGAAAGTGTACCCCGCACCGCCACCGCCATAAATGTAAGCGACGTCTTCGATCGGGACGCCGACCCGAAGCGTCCCTGTCACTGGAATCAACTCAATAGAAATATCCTTGTTGTCCTTGAACTCCGGCTTGTAATAATCGCCCCCGAGATCGAGCTTGACATATTCGCCGAGGCAGAAGACCAGCGACGCCCCGCCGCCGAATGCCCCTTCGAGTTCCGGTATGTCGTCGTCGCTGAACTCAAAGGCGTAGAGACCGTGCAGGTCAATCCCGACCTGGGCCATCGCCGCGGTACCGAGAGACAGCACCATTGCCGCTCCCAAAAACAGCGCCAGCATCTTTCTCATACTATTCCCTCCCTGGTTTGGATTTCCCCCGCATAACCCCCGCATTTTGCCCATATTATCCGGCTATTTTGTCTTTCCTGTCAAGAAAAACCTGAATAAATTACTTTCAGAAATTTACCCCGGGGGGTTGGGCGGCGCCGGTCTCGGCCTCGAAGTAGGCCTTGGGCCGGGAGAGGCCCCGGATCGCCGCCCAGAGGTTGCCCGGGATCTTCCGGATGTAGGTGTTGAACTCCCGGGCGGACTGGTTGTAGCGCATCCGCTCGACGGCGATCCGGTTCTCGGTCCCCTCCAGCTGGGCCTGGAGGGTCTGGAAGTTCTCGTTGGCCTTGAGCTGGGGGTAGTTCTCCACCGTGACCAGCAGCCGCGAGAGGGCGGAGCCGAGCTGTCCCTGGGCCTCCTGGAACCGGGAGAGCGCCGCGGGGTCGGAGAGGGTCTCCGGGGTGACCCGGATCTGCCCGGCCTTCGCCCGGGCCTCGGTGACCGCGGTGTAGGTCTCCTTCTCGAAGCCGGCCACCCCCTTCACCGTCTCCACCAGGTTGGGGATCAGGTCCATCCGCCGCTGGTACTGGTTCTCGACCTGGGCCCAGGCCTCCGCGACCCGTTCGTCGAGCGTGACCACCTTGTTCAGGCCGGAGACCACGACCGCGGCCGCGATCAGGAGCACCAGGACCAGGATCGCCAGCGTGGTAATCAATGCTTTCATTTTTCCCTCCTGATTAGTCCACTGATTTCACTGATTGCTCTGATAGATCCCCCGCCTCGCCCCCATCAGTAACCGCGAATCCTCACAAATCTCCACGAATAGAGAATCGCTATCGGGATCGAGAGTTGTCCGACCCTGTCCCGTCCTGATCTAAAGTTGTCACTTTTTCAGATCCCTGCCGCTTTATGCGGCAGGTGAATCAATTCATAAGTTACAGCAGCGCTATATATGCAATAGCCCCCCGCGGCCTTGTGCCGCGGGTGAATAAGTTCATATCAATAGGATAGCTGTGAACTTTCTCCCCTGCCACACAAGTGCTGGCATCCCGATGTATATCGGGGGTGGCAGGGGCCGTTGGCGGATTTCCCCTTTTTGGTTAGCTTATGAGCTTTCATTCCCCCGGGGTACCTGTCCGGCGAAGCTTCAGCGACGACGGAAACCCCGGGGGGATGTCCTCTACAATATGACAACCTATATCAGGACGCGACCCTGATCACTGATTACTGCTTACTGCTCACTATCCCTACCACCCCCCCGAGGCGCCGCCGCCGCCGGACATCCCGCCGCCGAAGCCGCCGAAGCCGCCGCTGAAACCGCCGCCGAAACCGCCCCGGGATCCGCCGCCGGAACCGATCCAGAAACCTCCGGCCCCGGCCCGGCCCCCGGCCCGGCCGGGTTTGAAGGCGATAAATCGCAGAAGGGGGAAGACGATCATTACCAGGAAGATGATCAGGACAAACAGGTTGCCTGATTTGGAACGGGCGGGGGCGGCCGAAGCCGCCGGCATCGCCGGCGCTTCCGGCGGGATCAGCCCTTCAATCTCCAGGCCCCGTTCCCGGGCGATACCGCCGATGATCGCCCGGACGGCGAGGTCGATGCCCCGGTCGTAGTCCCCGCGCCGGAAATTGGGGAGCATCAGTTCGCGGACTATGCGGGAAGCCTCGGCGTCGGGGATCGCCCCTTCGAGGCCGTAGCCGACCTCGATCCGGGTCTTTCTCTCTTTCCGGGCGACCAGGATCAGGATCCCGTTGTCCTTCCCCTCTTCGCCAATCCCCCAGTACTCGAACAGACCGACGGCATACCCCTCGATCGTCTCGGGGGCGACCGACTCCACGGTCACCACCACCACCGCGTCGCGGGCCCGGTCCCAGAGGGTCCGGGAGAGCTTCTCCAGACGCTCAACGGTTTGCGGCGAGAGGAGCCCGGCAAAGTCATTTACCGCCCGGTCGGGCGGGGGGGGATAGTCGGCCTTCCGGCCGCAGGCGGTGAGCTGGGAAACCGCCACCGCCAGGGCGATCAGGACGGGAACCGGTATCAGGCGCCGGGTCACAGTTCGTCCACCGCCGCCGCCAGCAGCTCCAGCTGGCGGAGGTAGCGCTCCAGGTGGATTTCGGCGTCCTGGCCGGCGATCTTCTCGTCGTCCCTCCGGTCCCGCCAGATGGCCAGAAAAACTTCCGCTTCCAGCCCGAACTCCCGGGCCAGCGACTTAAGGACTTCCTCCTTGTTCCAGGCCGGCTCCTTTCCCTTCAGGCGGGGCAGGTTGCGGAAGACCGGCATCAGCGAAGAGAGGGACCCCTTCAGGATCCGGTCGATCCCGCCTTTCCTCCGGGCGGTCTCCAGGTAGGCCTCCCGGACCAGGATCAGCTTTCCCTTGATCTGCTCCTCGCACTGGTGGCGGAGGTGCTTCAAATCGATCTCCAGACCGGAGATCAGGTCCGGGCCGTAGAGGATCCGGTGGCGGTCCTTGATCTCCAGGAATTCCACCGGGAAGACGTCGGCAGAGGTCTCCAGGTGGCGCCGGGTGAGAAAGAGCGGGGCCGGGATCCGGTCCCGGAACCCTTTTTTGACCAGGCGGAGACTGTTTTTCAGGGTTGCCAGGTCGATCTCCCGGCAGACCAGGAGGATATTGATATCCGAACTTTTCTCCAGGTAATCCGCCCCGACCGCGGAGCCGTAAACCGCCGCCGAGATCAGGTTCTCGCCCTGGATCCCGATCATCTCCTCCAGGTAAGGCCGGAGCTTTTTCGCCACCGCCTCCGGCAGTGTCTCGAGGTTGTTCAGTGCGGTCATCTCATCCTCCCGGGCAAGTTCCGTCGACTGTTCCCACTGCTCACTGCTCACTGCTCACTGCTTACTGTTCACTCCCTCCCTTCCCCTCTGACCAGTCCCAGCCTCCGGGCCACCCAGGGGGTGGAGAGAGCCTGGACCAGCAGGGTGGCCAGGATGGCGAGGAAGACCATCGCCTGGACGAAGTCATCATAGACCACCTGCATATTCCCGGGAAAGCCGAGAGTGATCGTGGCCAGGGACCCGGCCAGGGCCGCCGGCATCACGCCGGTCTCCCTCACCCAGCTCAGGAATATCTTCTCCCGGCCGGTCCAGCGGTTCTTCCGGTCGAGGGCGAAGCAGGTGAAAACCACGGCCGGCCGGCTGACGAAGATGAAGACGGCGAGGAGGAGCAGTCCGGGGAGGAGATACTGTTGAACGGAGAGGAAGTCGATCTGGCTGCCGAGGATGACGAAGATCATCATCCGGGAGATCAGGGCCAGGTTCCCGCTGAAGATCTCGAGCCGGGCTCCCTGGTCCGGGCCGATGCGCCGGGGGAGGATCTGCCGGGTGTTGCGGAGGAAGACCCCGGCCAGGAAGGCGGCCAGGAACCCGCTCCCGCCCAGGTGCTCGGAGAGGGTATAGGCCCCGATGGCGACGGGAACGGTGAGGATATCGGCGGAAGAACGGAAGAAACCGATCGCCCTTTCCGAGACGAGCAGCCCGGCGATCAGGCCGAGACCCGCCCCGACCGCGCAGCCGATCAGCAGCTGGGTCAGGAAGCCGCCGACGGCGGAGGCGAGACTGACCTGACCCTGCTGGATGAAGGCGACCGCCGTGATGAAGAGGATCGCCCCGGTGGTGTCGTTGAAGGCCGATTCGCTCTCGATTACCACCTCCAGCCGCTCTTTCAGCCGGATCTTCTGGAGGATCGGGATCAGGGTGGCCGGATCGGTGGGGGAGAGGATCACCCCCAGGAGCAGGGCGGGAGCCAGGGGGAGCGCGGGAAAGACGATGGTGGCGGCCACCCCGACCAGGATGGCGGAGATGATCACCCCCGGGATGGCCAGGAGCGCGATTACCCGGGCGAACCGGATGATGGTCTTCAGGTTCAGCCCCATCCCCCCCTGGAAGAGGATGTAGGAAGCCCCGAAGGTGACCACCAGCTGGTTGGCGATCGAGGCTTCCCGGATCGGAACCCAGAAGGGGATGGTGGGACCGATGACAACCCCGGCCAGGAGGAAGAGAATGACGTCGGGGACCTTCAGCCAGTTTGACAGCCTCTCCGCGATCAGGGCCGCGGCCAGGATGATGGTGACGTCGCTGAAGGCGGTCAGTATGTAGTGTCCGGCGTCCGGGACCTCAGTGGCTCCGGCAGCGGATCCCAGGACCTGGTGGAGGATTGTGATCATAGCGATTTAAGCGGAACCGGGCGGATGCTATTACCCGGGTTGACGGTTGAAGCCGATGAACAACCAGATGATCCGGGGCGCATTATAGCCGAGAAATCTCTTTCTTCCATTCTTTTTTCGTGGCATTATCCCCGGCTCGTTGCGTTATCAAGGGCCGGGAGATGCCGCGGGTCCGGCAGGGGCGCGGCCGCCGGCCGGCAAGGTGTCCAGGGATGAGCAGATCCGCCAGGAGAGTCCTCCATAACTTCATCCCCGCCCGGGTTTTTTATCTCGCCGTCCCGGTGATGCTGGGGATGATGTCCCAGGTATTGCTGAACGTGGTCGACGCGGCGATGGTCGGCCAGCTGGGGGCGGCGGAACTGGCCGCCGCCGGGCTGGGATCGATGGCCTTTATGGTGGTGGCGATGGGCTTCGCCGCGCTCGGCACCGGGACCCAGATCCTGACCGCCCGGGAATGGGGCGGGAAGAACCTCTCCGCCGCCAGCCGGGTCCTCTCCAACTCCCTGGTCCTGACCGTTCCCCTGGGGATCGCGCTCTCCTCGCTGGCCTTCTTCCGGGTCATCCCCTTCATCCCCCTCCTGGTCGATGAACCGACTGTCCAAGCCCTGACCACCCTCTACGTCCGATACCGTTTTCTCGGTCTATTCTTCTACCTCTCCTGCTTCGCCTTTATCGGCTATTTCAACGGGGTGGGGAAGACCAGAATTATGATGAAGTATATGCTCATCGTCGTCACCCTGAACATCCTCTTCAACTACATCCTGATCTTCGGGAAATGGGGTTTCCCCCGGCTGGAGGTGGCCGGGGCCGCGCTGGCTTCCACCATCTCCTATCTGGCGGGGGCGGTCTACGTCCTGATCTGCTCCTGGTACGACAAGGTCTTCCGGGAATATCCTTTCTTCCGGAAAAGCAATTTCCACTGGAAGGTGGCCTGGAATATCGCCTATTACTCCTTCCCCCGGGGGGTTCGGATGTTCTCCTTTTTCGGGGCCTTCCTGGTCTTCTTCAAGTTCGTGGGGATGACCGAGTCCGTCCCGGAGAAGGTGGCCGCCGTCCTGGCGGCCACCAACATCCTGATCACCATCCTCTCCTTCTCCTTTATGCCCGGGGTGGGGATCGGGATGGCCGGGGCCACCCTGGTCGGGCAGAACCTGGGAGCGGGAAAGTTCACCGCCGCCCGCCATTACGGGTGGGCCGCGGTCCGTTTCGGGATCCTCTTTATGGGACTCTCCGGCCTGCTCTTCATCTGCTTCCCCCGGGAGATCATCTCTTTCTTCTCCCGTGACCCGCTGGTTATCAACCAGGGATACTGGCCGCTGATCATCCTCGGGGCGGTCCAGGTGTTCAACGCGGTCGGGACCGTGCTTTCCTATTGCCTGGAGGGGGCCGGGGCCACCCACTGGGTCCTCGGGGCGGAACTGATCATCTACTGGCTGGTCCTCCTCCCCCTGACCTACCTCTTCGCCATCCATCTCGGCTGGGGGTTGTCCGCGGCCTGGGGGTGTATCGGGTTTATGATGATCCTCTACGCCGGGGTGATGATCCGGAAATTCCGCTCCGACACCTGGCTGAAGATAATTTCCTGATCCGGGGCCGGAAACGGTTTGAATATTTTCCCCGCCGATCCGTCAAAGCGGCCGGAACGGGATATTGGATTGACCGGGAGGTTATTTGCCGGTATTGTGATTTTCGCATTTTGTCTGAAGTGTCCGACTCGTCTGACCGGTCCGACCCCGGACCCGGTAGGCAATAGCGGAACAACCGAAAGGAGGAAATGGAGATGAAAATCTGCGCGATGGCATTGGTCCTGGCCATCCTGGCCGGGCTGCCGGCGGCGGCGGAGAACGGCCGGGAGGAATCCGGCGAAGCCCCGCTCCGGGCGGCGATCTTCGTCCAGAACCGGGCCGGTGACTCGTACGAGGGAAAGATCGACGTTCTCAACGATCTGCTCACCGCCGGCCTGACCGAGCAGGGGTTCTCCGTTCTCGACAAGCAGTACGTGGCCGAACGGTTCCGGGAAACCGCCGACCCACAGGCGGAACTGAAGAAGACGCTGGAAGCCCTCAGTGACGGGGAACTCGACCTGGTCCTGGATGATACTCTCCGGGACGCGTCGGCGCTCCGTCTGGCCCAGGCGATCGGCGCGGATTACATTATCGTCGCCGCGATCTCCTCGGTCGGGAAGACCGAAAAAACCTTTTCCGGAAAAGGGACCATCCATGGGGTCGACAATCGGGTAACCGAGTACGCCGCCCAAATCTCGCTCAGGGTTCTGGAAGCGGCCGGCGGCGGCTCGGTATACGGTGACGTATACCGGGCCGTGGAGCGGATTCCCCGGACGGACAACCTGACCGTGGTCTCCTCCGACATCATCAACAACCTCCTCGCCGCCGCCGCCGAGCGGATCGCCCTCCGGATCGGCGGGGGGATGGAGAAGATCCGTCAGGCCGCCGCCCAAAAGCCGGGCGCGGTCTCCTTCTCCGTCCTGGTCAGCGGAGTGGAGGGGGCGACGATCGAGCTCGACGGATCCGCCATCGGGACCTCCGGTTCGGGGCCGGTCGAATTGTTTGCCCTTCCCGGTATTCACAGTATGCGGATCACCCGGCAGTGGTTCAAGCCCTGGCAGAAGCCGGTCAACATCCAGGGCGGACAGGTTCTCAACGTCGCCCTGGAACTGACCGACGCCGGGATCGAAAGGTTCCGGGACCTGGAAGGGTTCAAGACGGCGATGGCGATCGCCCGGGAAAAAGGCGACGCCGGCGAACTGGGCGATTACCTGGTTTCCGAGGGCGAGAAGAAGAAAAGAGAAGAGAGTTTTGTTCATATCGATACTTCGGAAGTGGACACCCTGGTAGTGGGCGGCGACAGCGAGATCAGCACGGTCGATGTGAAGATTGAGGAGGAAGTGAAATGAAGAGAAGGAACCTGGCTGCGATATTTTCCATCATCTTTTTCGGGGCGGCAATAGTTGCCTCCCCCGTCCTTGGCCAGCTGGCCGAGGGGGAAAGAGATACCCTTTTCATCGGGGCGATCAAGATCCAGCCCTCGGTCCGGGATCTGGCGCAGAGCGAGGGGACTGGGCTGCAGCTGGACCGGGCCGCCCAGTCCCTGGAGACCCAGTTCATCCAGGCGGTCAGCGGCACCCGGGTCTTCCAGCTGGTTGACCGCAAAAGGATCGCCGAGATCCAGGACGAGCAGTCGTTCGCCGCCGTCGCCGTGGACCCGGCCGACCCCCGGGCGGCCCAGCTCTTTAAGCTGGCCGGGGCCCGCTGGGCCTTCCTGCCCGAGATCGACGGCTTCCAGGTCCGGACCGACACCGTCCAATTCCAGGTCGGGCGGGAGTCGGTGACCCGGAAGTATTTTCTCTCCGCCCTGGTCCAGATCGTCGATACCACCACCGGGGAACTGCTCCCCGACGTCCCCAGTATCCAGCTCAGCGAGGTTGAGACCGCGGAAATGGCCGGGGTCGGACAGGCCCGGGCTTCCGACGCGGTCCTGGTCGGACTGGCGAAGAAGATGGCCGCCCGGTTGAGCCAGGAGGCGGTCGCCATTCTCCGCCCGGCCAAGATCCTCAACATCACCGGAAGCCAGGTGATGATCAACCGGGGCTCGGACGCCGGTTTCGTCCCCGGTCTGCCGGTGGAGATCTACGCCTACCAGAATATCGTCGACGAGGACACCGGAGAGGTCTTCCGGAACGAGATCCCGGTCGGGCAGGCCACCGTCCGCCGGGGTGACAAGCGGCAGAGCTTCGCCGAGATCGGCGGCGAGGACCTGGGGATCGCGGTCGGCTGCATCGTCAAGCCGCTGCGTTCCCCGGCCGGCCCCGCTCCCCTGGCCCCGGTCACCTGGTCGGGGGGGAAGGAAGCGGTGGGGACCGAGGTCGCCCCCCGGAGCGAGAGCCCGGAAACTCCCGGTTCCAGCGCCAAGCCGATGAGCTGGTGAAGCGGGAACCGGAAAGATAAAGGAGGAGAAAAATGAGAAAGAAGTCAATCCTGTCCCTGTCGGCGGCGCTGCTGGTGATTGCGGCCCTGGCCATCTTCCCCGGCTGCCGTTCCACCACCTCGGGGATCGAGGGTTCCTCGACGGTGATGATGGACGCCGACGGCGGCTACCAGTACAGCGAGTACGTGATCGTCAACAACCCCAAGGTGGCCCGCGGTCTCCAGATCGTCGAGCTCAGCCAGGAGTTCGTCGGCGACATCCTCCGGGCCCAGATCACCCTGGCCTCCAAGTACTCCAGTACCGAGCAATACCAGTACCGTTTCTCCTGGTTTGACGAGGGCGGGGTGGAACTGGACGCCGGGGCCCGCCACTGGATCCCCTTCCAGATGTACGGAAACGAGACCAGGACCATCCAGGGGGTCGCCCCCAACCCGTCCGCCCGCCAGTTCAAGATCAATATCCGGACGCGTTAAAGATATCAAGCAACCAACCAACACATCGCTATCGGGATCGGGATCGCTATCGGAATCGAGGTCTGGCCCGGGTTTGCCGGGTTCGATAGCGATAGCGATCCCGATCCCGATAGCGATTGATCGAGGGTTTCGCGGAAGCCCAATAACAAGGAGGCAGGATATGCAGAAAGGGATCAGGTTGTTGACGGTTCTCGGGCTGGGGGCGGTGCTGGCCGTCGCCGCCGGGTGTTCCACCACCTACGAATACGGCGATGCCGGGGATACCCCGGTTTACTCCACCGGTTTCGGCCCCGGCGAGCTCCAGCAGATCGCCGACGCGATGACCGGGTCGCTGCTCACCTTTCCCCCGATCGTCCAGGTGACCGACGAGCGGCGGCCGGTGCTGGTGGTGGAGAAGGTCAAGAACAAGACCACCCAGCACATCGACACCGAGTCGATCACCGACTCGATCCGGACCCGGTTGCTCCGTTCCGGAAAGTTCCGTTTCCTCGACAAGTCCACCGACGGGCAGACTATCGACGAGATCCGCCGGCAGCAGGAACAGGGTCTGACCCGGCAGGACACCGCGGCCCAGTTCGGGACCCAGGAGGCGGCTGAGTATATCCTGACCGCCAACCTTTCCGAGATCGAGCAGCGCAAGGAGGAGTTCTGGAACAAGCGGAAGATGGTTTACTACAAGTTCACGATGAACCTGAAAAACCTCCGGACCGGGATCCTGGAATGGGCCGACGAAAAGGAGATCGCCAAGCTGAAGACCGATCCCCGGTTCGGGTATTGATCTTCTCGGACGGGTTCTGAACCTGGATAGAGGGAGGAAATTCCGATGAAGATGAAATTCTTAATCATCCCGGTAATGGCCGCTGCCGCCCTCCTGGCGGTTCCGGCCGGCTGGGGACAGGACGTACCCGGTTTTTCGCTCGGGGGATTTTTCGAGTACCGGATCGAGAACGAGGTCGGGGATGACAACCTGGCCTTTTCTTACTACGGGGCCCGGCTGGCCTTCCGGGACGAGCGCTGGGTCGAGTTCTTCATTGACGGCGGCGGCGAGCAGATCTCCTTCGACCCGGTCAAGGACGAGACCGCCGGCTGTTTCGGGCTCGGGGGAACCTTCTGGCTGACCCGGGGCGAACCCGGCTGGGGTCCGCTCGATATCGGGCTCTTCGGCGCCGGGTACTTCGCCGACTACTCTTCGGTTGAATTCAAGGACCCCGGCCTGAAAACCGACCTCAAGCACTATCGGGGCCTGGGCCAGCTGGTCGTCCGCTGGTATGTCAACCAGGACTTCAAGGGCTTTGTCAAGGGGGGAATCCAGTACAGCAAGCTCGATCCTTCCGAGGACGCGATCGACGACGACGACCTGGACAAGACCAAGCCGGCGGTCAACGCCGGTGTCGAGATCCAGCTGGTCGAGAACCTGATCGCGGTGCTGGAGTTGAACTATTCCGAGAGCGTCGGCGGGGCTGTCCGCTTGAATTACTGGTTTTAATAAATTCCCCCCGCCGTTCGGCGGGGGGAATTTATTATGCGGGAAGCAACCGGGGCGCTCCGCGCCCCGGTTGCTTCTTTTCCACGCTTACCGAACACTGATTACTGGTTACCGATCACCACCCCCTACCGGGAGCAGGATTTGAGCAGGACCATCCGGATAATTAAACCATTCCTCCCCGCCTCTCTTCTCCTATTCCTTCTCGCCGGCTGCTCCAGTTACCCGCAGCGGATGGCCCGGGTGCAGGAGGATTTCGTCCGCGGGGAATACGAGTCGGCCCTCTCCAACATCTGCGAGAGCGACTGCGAGGGGGGTAAGGACCAGATCCTGGCCCTCCTGGAGCGGGCGCTCCTCAAGCAGTCAATGGGCGATTTCGAGGGGTCGAACCGGGACTTCGAGACCGCCTACGGCTTGATGGAGGATTACGAGAACCGTCCCTCGGTCAGCCTCCGGGATATCGGCTCCGAGGCCGGCGCCGCCCTGGTCAACGAGACCACCCTGCCCTACAAGGGGACCGGTTACGAGAAGTTCCTCGTCCACATCTACAAGGCCCTCAACTACCTGTTGCTGGGCGACTACGAGGGAGCGGGGGTGGAGATCAGGCGCCTCGACCGGCGCCGCGAGATCGAACTGGAGACCAACCGAAAGGCCCGGGAGGCGGCCGAAGAGGCCGCCCGGGAGGAGGAGATCCCCGGGGAGGACCTCTCCGGGATCGAAAGCCAGCTCCTGGCGGCCTACGGGCCCGCCCGGGACCGGGCCGCCACCGTCAGCAACCTCTACCTCTCGGCCTTCGGCTCCTACCTCTCCGCCCTTCACTACGACCTGGAAGGGAGCTGGTCCGAATCCCTGATCGACTACCGGCGGGTCCTGGAACAGGTTCCCGCGTCCCGATACGCCCGGATCGACGCCGTCTCCTCTGGGGCCGACGACATCTCCGATCCGGCGGTCGATCTGGATCTGAGCCGGACCGGCGACCTCTTCCTCGTCTTTCAATCCGGCCTCTCCCCGGTCAAGGACCAGGTCTACATCCCGATCCCGGTCGGCGACGGGATGCTGGCGATCGCCTTTCCCTTCTACCGGCTGGTCCCGACCCGGCTGTCCCGGGCGGCGGTTTATATAGACGGGCGCGATGCCGGAGCCACCGAGATCCTCAGCGACATCGAGGCCAAGCAGGTCCGGGAGCTGATCGATCAGATCCCGGTCCTGATCGTCCGGCAGGCCATCCGCGCGGCGGTCAAGGCGACGATGCTCCACGCCTCCAAGGAAGCCGCCGGGGGGTGGGGCGAACTGGCCGCCAGCCTCTACAACATATTCTCCGAGCAGGCCGATCTCCGGAGCTGGCTGCTCCTCCCCCGGAATATCCAGGTCCTCCGGGCCTACCCCCCGGAAGGGACCCGGCAGGTGAGGATCGATATCCTCGACGAGGCCGGCGGCGTCCTCGACAGCGTCGATTTCGAACTGGAGTTCCGCAACGACCAGACCGTCCTGGTCAACCTCCGGGCGGTCGGCTATACCCCGCTCCTGCCCGACGGGCTGACCGTAACCCAGCAATGGCGGGCGCTTCCCCGGGTCCCGCTCGCCGGCCGTCCCCGGAACCGTATCGGGGCGGAATAGGCCGAACTTCTCCCGGGAGCCGAATGGCAGAGCACCGTTCAGTCGCCAGAACCGCCTGTATCGATATCGGGACCAACTCGGTCCGCTACCTGGCCGCCGAACCGGAAGCGGGGGGAGGCTATATCCTGCTCGACCGGGGGTTGGCCTCCCCCCGGCTCGGTGAGGGGACGGGCGGAACCGGGCGGCTGGGGGCGGCGGCGATCGGACGGACGATCGCCGCCCTGGAACGGATCAAATCCCGGCTCGATCGACTGGGGGTAAAAGAGATCCGCGCCGTGGGGACGGCGGCTCTCCGGCAGGCGGGAAACCGCCGGGATTTCCTTTGCCGGGCCGGTGAACTGGGGCTTGAGGTCGAGGTGCTCACCGGGGAAGAGGAAGCCCGTCTGATCGCCCGGGGAGCCGTCTCCGGCCTCGCGCCGGCCGCCGGGGAAACGGTCCTGGCCGACGTCGGCGGGGGTTCGACCGAGCTGATCGCCGGGGGGGGAGAGGATCAGCGGGCGGTCAGTCTCCCCCTGGGCTGCGTGGGGCTGAAGGAACGGTTTTCCCCCGGCCGGGATCCGGATCGCTCCGACCTTTTGCGGATGCGGGAATACTGCCGCTCCGTCCTGGAAGAACTCGCCCCCGGCTTCCCCCGCCTCGACCCGCTGGTCGGACTCGGCGGCACCTTCACCACCCTGGCCGCCATCCGTCTCGGCCTCGAGGTTTATGACGGCGGCCGGGTCCACGGGATGAAACTCTCCCGGGAGGCGATCGAGTCCATCGACCTCCGGCTGCGGCGGCTCAGCCCGGCCCAACGCCGCGATCTGCCGGGGTTGGAACCGTCCCGGGCCGACATCATCATCCCCGGGATCGTGATCGTCCGGGTGATCCTCGACTGGTCCGGTCGGGACCGGGTCACCGTCAGCGACCGCGGCCTGCTCTTCGGGCTCCTGGAGGAGCGGGCGGGCCCGTCCGGTGCGAAGAGACGTCCCTCCCTTTAGATCTTATTCCCAACCCGGCGGTGCCGAACTGCTCCCGCTGGGCCGCCCGGGTTAAAATCCCGCCAAAAAAACGCCAAATATCGGAATTTTTTTCTTGACTTGGAAGGCGGTAGAGGTCTAAGGTGCCAAAATCAAGTCAAGATATGGTTAAAACCGTGATCGATCAGCCTTCCATCAAGCTTCCCCTGACCGGCCCCCAGGCCGCCATCCTCTCCGTGATCGGGGAGTTTATCCTCACCCGTCACTATCCCCCCACCATCACCGAGCTCCAGGGGGAACTGGGGATCGCCAACCCGGGGACCATCCACAAGGCCCTCTCCTCCCTGGAGAAGAAGGGCTATATCCGCAAGGAGAAAAACGTCGCCCGGGGGATCCGTCTGTCCCCACTGGGTTCGGAGTTCTGCGCCGCCGAGCGGCAGCTGAACCTGGAACTGCAAATAAAAAACCCTCACCCCAAAGAAGGAGAGAGAGATGCAGGTAGCTGAAGAAATTCTGCACGAGAACTGCCAGGTCAACCATTCATACCTGATTGAGATGGACGGGCATACCTACCAGGCCCGGTTCAAGGGCTATCCCGATCACAACCAGTACAACCCCTGCTTCGAGATCACCGGCCAGGAAGACGGCCTCCGGATCCTCCGGGAACTGGACTGAACGGGCCGGGAATTTTTCCGGGCCAGCCCGGAACCGAAAGAACGCGGGCTTGCGCGTTTCGGGGAATTTATTCTCCTTGAATAATACCCCGATATGATTTAGAAAATAGCCGCCGGACGGCGGCTGTTTTCTTCCGGCGGCCGCCCGGCTGCCGCCGCGGCGATTCGGTAGATCAGCATCGGTTCCAGCCCGGGAGATTGCCTTGATAAGGTCGCGCTGTTTTTGCCGGCTCCTGATCGTCATCGCTTTCCTCGGCTTCTGCTCCTTTTCCGCCCCGGCTGAAGCTCGCCGGGTCCGGATCGCCCTGCTCGCCGACGGGCCCTACTATTACACCGGGGAGTTCCTCCGGCGGTTTCGGGAGGAACTGGCGGCCTTCTCCGGAGACGAGTTCATATTCTCCTATCCGGAAGAGTACCGGCTGATCGGTGATTGGGACCGGGGGCGGATCGAGGAGAACTGCCGGAAGGCGCTGGCGGCGGAAGAGATCGACCTGGTGGTCGGAACGGGCCTGGCGACGGCTGGCTATTTCGCCTCCCGCCAGAAACTGCCCAAACCGGTGATCCTCGCCGGAGATCTGAATATCGAACTTCTCGGCCTGGGGACGGCCGCGGGGCGCTCGCCCATACCCAACCTGACCTTTCAGGTCGACCGGGGGAAGATCGCCCGCGACCTGGCGATGATCAAGCGGCTGGCCCGGGGGGCGGAAGTTACGGTCCTGATCGACCGCGACCCGGCCGGGGAGATTCCCGGTCTGGAGGAAACCGGCCGCGCCCTGGCCGCCCGGGCCGGGGTTCCCGTCCGTTACGCCTACATCGGCGAAACCGTCGGGGAAACCCTGGCTGGGTTGGACCCCGGCACCTCCTTTATTTATCTCACCCCTTCTTATCGTCTTCAGACCCGGGAAGAGATCGAAGACCTGCTGGACGGGCTCAATCGCCGGGGTATCGCGACCTTCGCCCAAGAAGGGGAACCGGTGGTTGAGCTGGGCGCCCTGGCCGGTCTCTCCGCCTCCCTCCAGGAACAGCAGGCCCGTCATAACGCTCTCAAGGTCTACAGGATCCTCCGGGGCGAAAAGCCGGAGAACCTGAGCGTCGATTTCTCCGGGCGGGAGGAGCTGGTCATCAACCTGGATACCGCCCGCCGGATCGGCTACTCCCCGGATTTCGACCTCCTGCTGGAGGCCCGGACCCTGGGGGAGGCGGCGGACGAAGGGGATCTGATCACCATCCGGGAGGCGGTGGAGACCGCGCTCGAGAACAACCTCTCCTACCGGATCGCGCTCCAAGCGGTGGAAGAAGCGGAGTACGGCTACCGGCAGGCTCTGGCCCGGGTTCTCCCCCAGCTGGAAGCGACCGCCGATTACCAGCGGATCGACGACGATCGGGCCCGGAACTCGCTCGGCCTCCTCCCCCGCTGGCAGAGCCAGGCCGGGGTCAGGCTGGAGCAGCTGATCTTCGACTACCAGGTCTGGAAGACGGTCAGCCTGGCCCGGATGCTGGCCGCCGAAGCGCGCCGAGAACTGGAGATCGCCGCCCTCGATACCGCCCGGGACGCTCTCCTGGCTTACTTCGGGGTTCTCCAGGCGCGGGAACTCCTCCGGGTCCAGCTGGACAACCGGGAGGCCACCCGTAACCACCTCTCCACCGCCCGGATCCGGATGGAGGAGGAAGCCGGAAGCCGGGAACAGGTGCTCCGGCTGGAATCCGAGTTCAAGGCCGCCCAGGCGTCGGTGACTTCGGCCGTCTTCAGTCTCCGGAAAGCTTCACTTTATTTCAACCAGGTCCTCAACCGTCCCCAGGAGGCTCCGTTCCGCCTGGAGGAGCTCGATCCGGAAGGGGATCGTTCCGGCTCCGCCTTCTTCGCCCCGCGGATCGACTCCCTGCTGGCCAACCAGGCCGCCGCCGACCGGCTGCGGCTTTTCCTGGTCGAGGAGGGAGAAGTCTTCTCTCCGGATATCGCTCTCGCCCGCCTCCGGTTCGAGATCGCCGAGGAGGACCTGGTCCGGGCCCGGGCCGGGATCTGGTCGCCGACGGTCGGCCTCCAGGCCGGTTACAGCCGCCGGCTGGGTGAGGAGGTCTGGAACCCCGATCCCGCCGGCTGGTCCGGGTCCGGAAATTACGGCGACGAATGGTCGGTGGTCGGTTTCGTCAGCCTCCCTCTCTGGAAAGGAGGCGCGAACTGGGCCGCGGCGGGGGAGAAGCGGGCCGCGGTCGGCCAGGCCCGCCAGGCCCTGGAGCTGAGGAAAGAGATCACCGCTCTCCAGGTCCGTTCGGCTTTCTTCGACCTGGTCACCTCTTCCACCAGCTGGGATCTGGAGCGACAGCGCCGGGAGCTGGCCGGGGAGACCCTGGAGCTGGTCGAAGAAAAGTACGGGCAGGGGGCGTCCCCGCTGCTCGATCTCCTTGATGCCCAGTCGGAGTACGTCGCCGCCCGGGGGGCGGCCGTGGCCGCCTTCTACGACTCGATCTCCGACCTGGTAAAGCTCCAGCGGTCGGTCGGTTTCATCGAGTATCTCCGGAGCGGGGAGGAGATCGAGGAGTTCATCCGGGGGATGGAACTCTTCCTGGAAGCGAAATAACCCGGGTTTCCCCGGATGAGGGGGAAGGATAATTTCAGCGGGTTGAATATCCAATATTCAACAAGGAATAGCCAATGATGAAGGACGGTCAAAAGCGGACAAGAGATTGTTCGGCAGGTTATCCCGTTGGAAACAACAGTAGCTAAGGAACGCTTGTGACTCCCGCTCAGGAAATTAAATTCCGGGAAGCCGTCACTTGGATGTTGGATATTCCTTGTTGGTTGTTGGATATTCAAAATGTGGGCGCGGGGAGGAATTTCAATCCGATACCGCCAAAGGGTTATTAACAATGAAAATATGCCTTAAACATTCCTGTCTGACGGTGTTGTTGGTGCTGCTGGCCGGGTGCGGGGAGGAGGAGCCGGAGGCGACTTCGGAGGTAGTCCGCCCGGTCCGGGCGATGGTCGTCGACGCCTCGGCCGAAGGGCTCCGCCGTTCCTTCAGCGGTTCGGTCCGGGCCGGCCGGGAGGCCGCCCTCGCCTTCCAGGCGGCGGGGAAGGTGGAGGAGATCCTGGCCGCGGTCGGCGACCGGGTCGAACGGGATCGGCTCCTGGCCCGACTCGACCCTGACGATTACGAGCTGACGGTTAAGTCCCTGGAGAGCAACCTGGCCAGCGCCGAGGCGGCGGCGAAGAATTCCCAGGCCGCTTACAGGCGCAACGCCCGGCTCTACGAGAACAACACCATCTCCAAGAGCGAGCTCGACTTTTACGAAGCCCAGCGGGACTCCGACCGGGCCCAGGTGGAAGCCCTCGCCGCCCAGCTGGAACAGGCGAATAACCAGCTTGAATACACCCGGCTCAAGGCTCCCTTCGCCGGCTACATCGCTTCCCGGTCGATCGAGGAGCACGAGACCGTCTCCGCGGGGCAGCCGGTTTTCACCCTGGTCGACCCCCGGCGCCTCAAGGTCGAACTGGGGATGCCGGAGCGGTTGATCGCCCGGGTCCGGCCGGGGGACCCGGTCGAGGTCTCCGTGGATATCCTTCCCGAAGAGAAGATCGCCGGAACCGTGAGCGAGGTCGGGGTCGCCCTGGACGACGGCACCGGGTCATACCCGGTTAAGGTGGAGATCGCCGACCCCCCCGAAGGATTGAGGCCGGGGATGGCGGCGGAGGTGATTTTCAACTTCCCCTTCGCCGCCGGGGCGGGGTATATCGTCCCCACCTCGGCCCTGCTCCGGGATATGGTCAGCGGGGAGAATTTCCTCTGGATCGTCGAGGACGGCCGGACCGTCCGGCGGGCGGTGGAGATCGGGGAACTGGTCTCCGGAGGGGTGGAGATCGTCTCCGGACTCTCCCCGGGGGAGGTCGTGGTCACCGCCGGGGTCCACCAGCTGGAGGAGGGGAGAGAGGTGCGGCTGCTGGAGCAGTCAGCGGGCGGGGAGGAATAGCGGAACCGGAATGTGGAATCGAATATCCAATATTCAACAAGGAATATCCATTTAAGAAGGCGAGGGATCAGGATCCCCGGAACGTTCGGGTGGCTGTCCCTGGATATTGGATATTCCCTGTTGGCTGTTGGATATTGAAAATCAGCGGAACCGGAATGTGGAATCGAATATCCAATATTCAACAAGGAATATTCATTTAAGAAGGCGAGGGATCAGGATCCCCGGAACGTTCGGGTGGCT
>Ga0272443_10000583_pt1 | contig 64524 bp, 48 predicted proteins | sample SSMAcet12_FD_193581 | JGI IMG/M metagenome (GOLD analysis project Ga0272443, IMG submission 193581) | Marine sediment archaeal communities from Little Sippewissett salt marsh, Falmouth, MA, United States - SSM-Acet-12 | ecosystem: Environmental > Aquatic > Marine > Wetlands > Sediment ...
CCGGCGCAATGGCGTATGCCTCAGAAATCTCGATGAAGGAACTGGATCTGACGCCCGAGGATGTGGTTGTGATCTCCCCCAATGCCCCGGATGCAATGATAAAATATGCCTTGGAGTGTCAGGAACTGGGCGTCCCCTATATCTTTGACCCCAGCCAGCAGATCGTTCGCCTGGACGGTGAACGTCTGAAAGAGGGTCTTTTGGGTGCTAAGGCCTTATTCGCCAATGAATATGAGTTTGAGCTGCTCCAGAAGCACTGCCGGATGAGCGCGGATGAAATTTTGAATGCGGTGGATTTCGCAGTCGTGACCCTGGGCGAGCAAGGCTCCCGGGTCTATCAGAATGGCGAGCTGTTGGGAGATGTCCCGGTGGTTCCCCCGCACCAGATTCTGGATCCGACCGGCGTGGGCGATGCCTATCGCGGCGGTTTCCTGAAAGGTTATGTCCACGGGTTTGACCTGCTTCTTTGTGCAAAGATGGGCGCTTTGGCCGCCACCTATTGCCTGGAGGAAAAGGGAACCCAATCACAATGTTATTTGACCAACGATTTTGTCGCCCGTTTCAGAACCATCTTTGATGACCAGGGTGCGTTGGATAAGATTATCTCAAATTAGTCAATATGCTGCGTTGCAAAGCAACGCCCCAAATCATTTATGGAGGATTTAATGGAAAAGTACGATGTCAAAAATTTGGATCTGGCCGAGGGCGGCCGACGCCGGATCGAATGGGCCGAACGGGAAATGCCCGTGCTGCGCTCCATTCGGGAACGCTTCATGAAGGAACGCCCCTTTGAGGGCATTCGCATGTCAGCCTGTCTGCATGTGACAACCGAGACCGCTAACCTGATGCGCACGCTGCAGGCGGGTGGCGCGGATGTGGTCCTGACGGCCTCCAATCCGCTCTCCACGCAGGACGATGTGGCGGCCTGCCTGGTCTCAAATTTTGAGATCCCTGTCTTCGCCATCAAGGGTGAAGATAATAAAACCTATTACAAACATTTGTATGCCGCATTGGATCACCATCCCCAGGTGACCATGGACGACGGCGCTGACCTGGTGAGCACGCTCCACAAAGAACGCCGCGACCAGCTTAAAGAGGTGATCGGCGGGACTGAAGAGACCACCACCGGTGTGATCCGCCTGCGGGCGATGGCTGCTGATGGTGCGCTGAACTTCCCCGTGATTGCGGTGAATGACGCGATGACCAAACACTTCTTCGATAACCGCTATGGCACCGGTCAATCCACGATTGACGGTATCATTCGGGCGACCAACATTCTGCTGGCTGGCAAGAACTTCGTGGTCGGCGGCTATGGTTGGTGTGCACGCGGTCTGGCGATGCGGGCCCGCGGGATGGGCTCCAACGTGATCGTCACCGAGGTGGACCCCCTGAAGGCGCTGGAAGCTGTGATGGATGGCTTCCGGGTGATGCCGATGATGGAAGCCGCTCCGATTGGCGACATTTTCGTCACCCTGACCGGCGACATCAACGTGCTGGATAAGCACCACTTCGAAGTGATGAAAGACGGCGCGATCGTTGCCAACTCCGGTCACTTCAATGTTGAGATCAATATCCCCGCTCTGGCTGAGATGGCTGTTGAAAAACGGCTGGTCCGCCCCTTCGTGGATGCCTACGAATTGCCCGATGGCCGTGTGATCCACATTCTGGGCGAAGGTCGCCTGATCAACCTGGCTTCCGCTGAGGGTCACCCCGCCAGCGTGATGGACATGTCCTTTGCCAACCAGGCTCTGAGCGCAGAATATATGATCAAGCACGCCAAGGAACTGGAAAAGAAAGTTTACGGCGTGCCGTTGGACATCGATAACGAAATTGCCCGTCTGAAACTGGAAGCGATGAACGTGGCGATTGACACCCTGACCGAACAGCAGGTGAAATACCTGAACTCCTGGGAAGAGGGAACCTAAACCGACCTTTAGGTCAAAATAAAAAAATACCCCTTTCTTTCGCCCGTTCAGGAAAAGAAAGGGGTTTGTCATTTAATTAGATTAAGTAAAAGGGACAGGTTTAAAAATAACCTGTCCCTTTATATTTTTGAAAGTTAAGACGGATGATCTATTCGTCTTCCATCACTTCTTCATCCTCGTCCACATAATCTTCATCGTCTTTTTCCCAGGGGTTGGGAATGCCGCCGACCATGGATTGCTCACGTACGGCCTTTTCGATCTCGGCAGCCATTTCCTCATTTTGCTGGAGGAACTCTTTGGCGTTCTCACGACCCTGTCCGAGGCGAACATCGCCATAGGAATACCAGGAACCGCGCTTCTCGACGATATCCAGGTCTGAGCCGAGGTCAATGATGTCACCAACCTTGGAGATGCCTTCGTTGTACATGATGTCAAATTCCGCCGTGCGGAAGGGGGCCGCAACTTTGTTCTTGACCACGCGGACGCGGACCCGGTTGCCGATGATCTCGGCGCCGACCTTGATCGACTGGATCCGGCGGACATCGAGGCGGACCGAGGCATAGAACTTGAGGGCGTTGCCGCCGGTGGTGGTTTCAGGGTTGCCGAACATCACGCCGATCTTATGGCGGAGCTGGTTGGTGAAGATTACGGCTGTGCGGGTCTGATTGATGGCACCGGAGAGCTTGCGCATCGCCTGGGACATCAGCCGGGCCTGGGTGCCCATGGTGGGATCGCCCATGTCGCCTTCGATTTCGGAGCGGGGTACGAGCGCGGCGACCGAGTCAACCACGACGATATCCACTGCGCCGGAGCGCACCAGGGTCTCGGTGATCTCGAGGGCCTGCTCGCCCATGTCGGGCTGGGAGATCAGCAACTCATCCACGTTCACGCCACAGCGGGCGGCGTAGGCAGGGTCGAGGGCGTGTTCCATATCAATGAAAGCCGCCGTACCGCCCAGTTTCTGGGCTTCAGCCACGATGTGTTGGCAGACGGTGGTCTTACCGGAGGATTCCGGCCCGTAGATTTCGGTGATCCGGGCGCGGGGAATGCCGCCCACACCCAGCGCGATATCCAGCGAGAGGGAACCGGTAGGGATTGCATCCACGGCCATGTGCTTGGCCTGACCCAGCCGCATGATGGAGCCTTCGCCGTAGCGTTTAGTGATATCTTTCAGGGCTTTTTCCAGAACAGTTTTCTTTGCCTCGTCCATGTCGCCATCCTTTTTTCTTTAATCTTTTTATTCCTGCGTAGAATAATGCAATTTGTGCTAATTGTTAGCCACAATGATAGTTTAGCACAAATGTTCAGTATGTCAAGTCTATGGGACACTTTATCACTTCTAAGGTTGACCTATCTTATCGGATTAAAAGTTTAAAGTCGACTATCCAGTTGTTCCTTGTTGCCTGTAAAAAATGACAGTAGGATTCGTCTTATCCACTGTGAAATAATATGGAGAAACCTAATGAAAATGAAGTCTATCCTATTGAGTGTTTGCCTGCTTCTTACAGCATGTTCATCCCAAATCCTGACTCATACAGCAATCAGTGAGACAGAAGTTGTCTATTATCCGGTGATCTCTCCTGAGGTGATCGTGATTGAAGACGGCTTTGAGATTATATTAATGGATGCTTTCATCGGGATTGATCCAGTTTCGGGCACATTATTCACGTTTGGTTTTAAATACACTGGATTTACCGAAGACCAAATTCCGGAATCAAGAGCGGAATATGCTGATCCTCCTTTTATCACGGCTCTCCAGATTTTCCGGGGAGAGGATGAAACTTCGATAGGATTGGATGTGTATTCCATAGGAAGCGGTACGGGTGAAGGGGAGACTGGCACTCTGGATATTTACCAGAGCCAGACCTATCGCCTTCCATCTGATTTCATTGTCGGTCAGGAGGAACGGATTGTTGTTCTGGTCACGTTCAATGAACTATTTGGCATTTCTGAGCCGGTTCGTTATGAACTGGACCTGGTTCCCAAGCAAGGGCCATTAGGGTAGGTCACTTACTTTTATTGTCGAAAAGGGAAAACGGGTCCACAACCTGGTAATAGCCGCTGGAGCGCCAGAGGCAGTAATTGCTCATTTGTTCCTCTGTGGCGCTGGCTTGGTAATGCGCCATGCTGGTGATCTCCAGCGCAGAAGGTCCGATCCGTGTCTCCAGGTGTAAATGGGCATTGCTGGACCAGCCGGTGTTACCCACAGTGCCCAATAGCTGCCCGCAGGTGATCTCGTCCCCTTTCCCGAACTCCGGGCGAGTGCTCAGGTGGGCATAAAGGTGATAGAGTGAGTATTCGCCTGTGAGCGTGGGGGTGGGGACCTCCGGACAGTTGTATTGGTATTCAAGGTCTTCCGGTACGGGGCCATATTCCGCCAGGAGGGATTGCTGCAAATCCTCGGGCAGTGCTGAAAGCGGTGTTTCGATCACTACGGTATAGCCATAGGGGTAGAAGTCATCCAGAACAAGGGCAACCCGGCCGGACAGGATGGCGTAGACTTCGATACCCTCAATCGAGGTGCGGTCACCTTTCGTGAAGTAGGCGAAATCCAGCCCGGGGTGGCCGAAATCTCTGCCCCAGGGGGAAGAATCTTTCAGCGGTTGGGCCAGGATCAGGGGCAGCGAGTCGAAGGTCTCATCTTCCAGCGGGGAGCAAACCGTGAAAGGCGCTTCGGTAGGCGTTGGGCTGGGTGGAATCGCTGTGGTGCTGGGGGTTGGCGAAGACTGGGCGGTTTGGGTGGGCGCTGCCGTGGCAGTCACCGGCAAAACAGTGCTTGTCACCACAGCCGGGCGACAAGCACTCAAAATCAGAATTAAGAGCAGGAAAAAGAATTTACGCATTAAGGCTGGATCTTCCGGCACTCCATATAGAACCGCTTCTCGCGGGCTTCACCCATTGAGAAGGTCTTGCGGGGGAGCGCGCCATCGAGGATCACCGTCTTGAACAGGTCGGATTTGTCCATGCCCGGCACATAGAAACCGGCATTGCCCGGCAGGCGGCCTTTTTCGACCAGGACGTCGGTGCCGTGGACGTAATCGATCTTCTCTGCGCCGTCCTTTTCAAGAAAAGCATCGAGGAACCGCTGGAGGGTGCCGACCGGGAGGGTGTCTTCCGGTTTTTGGATTTCCAGAACCTTGAATCCTTCGGGATCAATCCAACCCACCAGGTGCCCGGCGGCTTCGGCTTCATCCACGATCTGGATCATTTCCTCAGCCGATCCTGCGGGACTCACAACCAGGCGGTTACCCCAGAAGGTTTGCATCTCAGCCAGCGGGTCTTTTTTCAGGCCAAAGAGCAGGCGGTGGATTGGTTCAAATTCCAGGGCGGGGCAGTGGATGTTTTCGATCTCCACCAGCGCATAACGGGCGGGGTGATCCATGCCGACGGTGGGTTTGAGCTTTTCCCAGATGGCCTTGGCAGTGGCCAGGGAGTGGTTGCCGTCGCCCATGGCAAAAAGCAGGGGCTTGTGATGGCCCGGGATGAGGTTGTATTTCTCTGCAAAAGTGTCGGGGTCGATAAGATCAGCCAGGGCTTTATAAATATCCTGACGAACCGTTTCATTATTAATGGCAAAACCGGTCAGATGGCCGCTGCCCTGCATTAGGTCAAAATCATAGAGTTCCTTGAATCCCATGGATTGCTCATCGAGAGGGCCGAAAACGGTATCGTTCGGGTCATCAAATAGCACCAGGATGTGAGGCAGCTCCAGGGGTGCGGTCTCACGAATTCGAATGCGGGGAGGGAGGCGATCCAGAATGGTGCCTTCGGTGGCACGGATCAGGGTCTGCGCACCTTTGTTATAGTCGTATTGTTCCAGGTCGAGGCAGACCATTAATCCCTTGCGGCAATGTCCATCAACGTCACGCAGGACATAGATCAGGTCGTCCACGTTCTGAAACAGCCCGGCTTTCAGGTATTGGCGCATGGCTTCCTGGGTGGAGACCAGCCGTTTCTGTTCCTCCGGCGTCTCGAGGTAGACTTCGGGCAGGATCATGTGGTAAGTCGAGGGGGAATCGCCGACAATCTGCTCCACTTTTTGCCAGTATTCAGGCTCAGAGGTGAACTGGTCGCAGGCGATCACCGCCCATTTTTGGGGGTCAATGTCCGCTTTGGGAAGCAAAACATCCGGTATTTTAATGCCAATGTCCTGAGGAAGGTTCATTAAATCCGTCCTTTTTTAGTGGTGAGTCTTTACGGCTCTATTTTATCCGAAATTCATCAGCAAATGGGAGGGGATTTGGACTTAAACAGAAAAGGCTGTCAGATGACAGCCTCTTCCGGGATACCAATAAGAACGTGTAAATAGCGGTTATACAAATTTAAGAAGTTCCGGGTCTACGCCGGCGACATAGCCCACCCCAACCGTGCCGGGGCCGGTGTGGGTCCCAATGACGGGGCTGAGGTTGGCGACCATGATCTCCCGGGGGGAGAAACGGATCTCGATCTTGTCGAGCAAGTGTTTGGCGGATTTTTCAGCGTTTGCGCCAACCACGCCCATCATGTTGATGGGAGTCTGGCCGTATACTTTATCGCCAATCAATTCGATCAGGCGGGCATGGGCCTTTTTTAAAGTGCGAACCCGCTCAAGCGCTTCAATTTTGCCATCTTTCAGATAGAGGATGGGTTTCAGGTTGAGCGCTGTCCCCAGGAAGCGGGAAGCCCCACCGATCCGGCCGCCGCGATGCAGAAACTCAAGCGTATCTACGGCAAAGAAGACCTGGGAATGATCCCGGATTTCCTCGGCGATGTGCTTGCACTCGGCGAGAGAGGCGCCGCGTTTGGCTGCCCGGGCGGCAGCCAGGGCCATATAAGCCAGCGGGACCGAAGTGAGCCTTGAATCCACGACCTCAACCACGGCGTCGGGGACCATTGCCTTGGCCTGGGTCGCCGAATCCATGGTGCCGGAAAGGGGGCCTGAGATGACCAGGTTCAGGATCTCATACCCTTCAGCATGCAGCTTCTCATACACATCGGCATAGGATTTGACGGTGGGTTGAGAGGTGGAGGGCATGATCTTGGCCTTGGACAGGCGTTCATAGAATTCCTTGGGCCCGATATCCACATTATCCAGCAGGGTTTCCGTTCCCCAGATCACTACCAGGGGGACCACTGTGATGTTATAGGTTGCCACCAGGTCCTTGGGCAGGTAGGCGGTTGAATCGGTAACTATAGCGACTTTAGACATATTATTGCCTCATAAAAAACAGTATTAGGGTTTATTTGATAAGTAAATCCAATAAGCATAACCCGAACGGGTTCAAACAGTCGCGGTAAGGTTTCTAGGTATGATTGATTGAAAATCGCTTTTGAGGTCCTGATCTGACCGTATAACTGGCAAGTCTATGTTCAAAAAGGTAGATTTATCAGGTAAAAATAAGAAGTTGAATTTTAATAAATAAGGTAGAGGTTCTAATTAAAAGGACAATACAATTATGATCTACATCGAAACGCACTCGACAGACCCCACCTGGAATCTGGCGCTGGAAGAGTATTGCCTGAAAGAACTGGTCCAGTTTGAGCGAATCCTGATGCTCTGGCAGAACGACAACGCCATCATCATCGGGCGCTACCAGAACGCGGAGAACGAGGTCAACCTCGCCGCAGCCCGTGACCTGGGCGCGCAGATCGTCCGGCGACCCTCAGGGGGTGGGGCGGTATATCATGATATGGGCAATCTCAACTATACGTTTATCTATCCGATTGATGGCTTGAACCGGCTGGATATTTCCTTCTATGCCGGGCCGATGGTCAAAGCGCTCAACCAAATTGGTGTGCCGGCTGAAGTCAAAGGTCGCAATGACCTTCTGTTGGATGGGAAGAAAATTTCCGGCACCGCCCAGAGGATCCAAAAGGGACGGCTGATGCACCACGGCACCCTGCTCTTCGATTCGGACCTGGATGCGCTGGAAAGCGTGTTACAGGTGGACGCGGCCAAGGTTGCTTCCAAGGGCGTGGCATCTATCCGCAGCCGGGTGACCAATATCAAGGACTATTTGCCCGCTGGGCAGTTGGATGACATGAGCGGTTTTTGGCAGGCGCTTTTGAAGGCCTTTACCGTGGAAGAAGAGATCACTCCCTTTGAACTGACGCCGGAGATGCTGGCCGAGGTGGAAACCCTGCAAAAGGAAAAATATCAATCCTGGGAGTGGAATTTTGGCCGGGCACCAGCCTTTGAGTTTTCCAACAGTCACCGCTATTCGAAGGGCAAGCTGGAAGTTCAGGTCAATGTCAAAGACGGCCTGATCCAGGAGTGCAAGATTTCGGGTGACTTCATGGGCATGGCCGACCTGGACCCTTTGGAGAATGCCCTTAAGGATGTTCGCTATGACCCGACCGCTGTTCGGCAGGTGTTGGCGGAGTTGGATTTGCCGCTCTATCTGGGCGGGATCAGCGCCGATGAGTTTGTGGATTGTCTTTTCGAGGGCACCCGCGTCGCCTGAACCGGGTTGAAAAAAATATCCCAGGGGAACAATATCTCATTGATGAACTAAAGCATGGGCGTCAGCGATGACTCTTCTCGAATCTCCCTTGACCAACCGGCTTTTACACGCTAAAATCACTGGTTGACGATATGACCGAAAGAATCGATTAAGTCTTTATTGTGTTTGAAAACTTAACAGATCGCCTAAACACCATTTTTAAGAATCTGCGCCGGCATGGACGCCTCTCGGAGGCGGACGTGGACCAGGCCATGCGGGAAGTTCGCATGGCGCTGTTGGAAGCGGATGTCCATTATGGTGTGGTCAAATCCTTTACCCAGCGGGTGAAGGAACGAGCGGTGGGGGCGGAGGTCTCCAAGGCTCTTAACCCGGCTCAACAGGTCATCAAGATCGTCAATGAAGAACTGATTGCCACTCTGGGCGAACCCAGCGAATTGAACCTGAAAGGCGAACGGCCTTTCGTGATCATGCTGGTGGGGCTGCAGGGTTCTGGTAAGACCACAGCCGCCGCCAAGCTGGCCAAGCGCTTGCGCAGCGAGGGCGAACGGGTTTTACTGGTGGCGGCAGACCCCTACCGGCCGGCCGCGGTCAAGCAGCTGCAGATGCTGGGCGAACAGATCAATGTCCCGGTGTTTGCCAAAGATGGGGTCGCCCCACCTAAACTGGCGAATGAAGCTTTTAAGACTGCCAAAAAGGGCGGCACCACGGTTGTGATCCTGGATACTGCCGGGCGCTCACAGCTCGATTCGGAGCTGATGGATGAGCTGACGGCGATCCAAAAGAAAGTGCCGTTGACCGAGATCCTCCTGGTGGTGGACTCGATGATCGGTCAGGAAGCGCTCAATGTGGCGCAGGGCTTCCGCAAGGAACTGCCCATTTCCGGCTTGATCATGACCAAGATTGACGGCGATGCCCGCGGTGGCGCAGCCATTTCCATTCGGGAAGTGACCGGCGTACCGATCAAGTATTTGGGCGTCGGCGAGGGCGTGGATGCAATTGAGGAGTATAATCCAGACAGGTTAGCCTCCCGCATCCTGGGCATGGGTGATATCCTGGGTCTGATCGAAAAAGCTGAGGCAAGCTTCGATCAGGAGCAGGCCCAAGAACAGGCGAAGAAGCTGATGAGTGGTGAGTTCACCCTCGAAGACTTCGCCAGTCAATTGAAGCAGATGCGGAAGATGGGACCGCTGGGGCAGATTTTGGACATGATGCCCGGCCAGATGGGGCAGGTTGCCCGCCAGGTTGACCCGAACGAAGCTGAGGGCCAGCTAAAACAGATTGAGGCGGTGATCAGCTCTATGACGGTGGCCGAAAGGCGGAACCCGAAGTTGTTGAATGCCAGTCGCAGACGCAGGATTGCGCGGGGTTGCGGACTGGAAGTGCAGACAGTCAATCAAGTCATGAAGCGCTTCCGGGATACCCAGCGGATGATTAAGACTTTACAGAAATCAGGCGGCAAAGGTTTAGGCCGTATGATGCGATAGCCAGACGTCGAAAAAGGTTAGCGTTCCCTTCAACGCTCTCTCAGGCCTTTTGCAGGACTCAGGCTGATAAAATTAGATATTTAGAATATAAGAGGAGCATTTTTCGATGGTACGTATTCGATTGCGCCGGGTTGGATCCCGGAATCAGGCAAGTTATCGTGTTGTTATCGCTGACAAAGAAAAACCCCGTGATGGGCGTTTTCTGGAAGTGGTTGGTCATTATAATCCCCGGACCGAACCTTCCACAATCGTGCTGAAAGACGACCGTGTCTTCTATTGGCTGAGCGTTGGCGCACAACCCACAGAAGCCGTTGCCCGTCTCTTCAAGCAGACCGAACTCTGGGACCGCTATGAGCGTTTTAAAGCGGGCGAAGATGTTGAAGCTCTGACTGAAGAAGGTGCAAAGGTTTATGATGAACGGGTGACGGACCCCCGCACAAACCCGCCAGCCAATTCCTAGTTTAGAAAGGCGTGTGGCAAGATGAAAGGTGAGAACCTGCAAGGTTTGGTTGAGTTTGTCGCCCAGTCATTGGTCGATCAACCCACCGAAGTCAATGTTGAATCCCATCCCCGAGGCAACACCGTGTACCTGGACCTGCATGTCGCAAAAGAGGACATGGGCCGGGTGATTGGTAAGGGCGGTCGGGTCGCAAATTCACTGCGGACCCTGTTGAAAGTTGCCGCTGCCCGAGATGGCAACCGGACCAAGCTCGATATTGTCGAGCCTGATTAATCCCTGACTTTTCACACATGCCTCAATTAAGTCGTAACAAAGATGCAGGCTCGCATTCTGAAAGCGAGCCTGCCTTTCTTATCCTTGGGAAGCTGCGCCGGGCGCATGGCGTCCGGGGTGAGATCCCATTGGAGGTCTATTCAGAGTTATTGGACCTTCTCGTCCCCGGCTGTCTGGTTTATGTAGGGAAAGACCAAGCCCCCCTGACCATTGAAGCAACCCGCTGGAAGAATGACCTTCTGCTGCTGAAATTTGAGGAAATCAGCGACCGGACAGTGGCCTCCACTCTCACAAACAAATTTGTCTATATCAACACGGAGCAGCTCCCGGCTCTGGAGGATGGGGAATATTATTTACATGAGCTGATCGGCTTGAATGTCTATGAGCAGGAAGGCCGCTACCTGGGTGTCTTGATGGAGATCCTCGAAACCGGCGCCAATGATGTCTATGTCGTTCAGAATGAGGCCGGCGAAGAAACCCTTATCCCGGCAACCGAACACACCATCCTGGAAGTGGATTTCAACCAGGAAAAAATGATCGTCACCAGAATGGAGTGGTATGGCGAGGGGGACTAATGCCAGATGAAAAAAAGTATTGGATTGGATTCAATTTAGTTCGAGGGATCGGAGCGGTTCGCTTTCAGCAGATCCTGTCCTTTTTTGGCGACCTTTCACTCGCCTGGAACGCGCCTGCCGAGGCTTTTCGGGAAGCCGGCCTGCCTGAGCGGGCTTTGTCCAATTTTCTGCGCTTGCGGGAGGAAACTGACCTTGACGTACTGGTGGATTCTATCCACAAGAAGGACGTCCAGGCGCTAACTTTATTGGATGAGGCTTATCCAAAGTTGCTGAAACAAATCGATCAGGCACCACCCGTGTTATATATCCGAGGAACCCTCCTGCCGGCGGATGATTTCGCCGTGGCGATGGTGGGCACCCGGCGGATTTCGGCTTATGGTCAACAGATCACCCGGGATACCAGCCTGTATTTGGCCGGACATGGCCTGACGATTGTCAGTGGGCTGGCCCGCGGGGTGGACGCCCTTGCGCATCAATCCGCATTGCAGGCCGGCGGTCGGACGATCGCCGTTCTGGGCAGCGGAGCAGATGTGATCTACCCGCCGGAACATCGCCAGTTGGCTGAGGCGATCATCGAAAATGGCGCGATCATCAGCGATTACCCGCTGGGCACCCAGCCGGAAGGCGTGAACTTTCCGCCCCGCAACCGGATCATCTCCGGGCTGTCGCTGGCGACGGTGGTGGTGGAAGCGGGTGAGCGCAGTGGCGCGCTGATCACGGCGGATTTCGCCGTGGAGCAGGGCCGGGATGTTTTCGCCGTGCCGGGCAATATCCTTTCACCGGCCAGCAAGGGCACCAACCGGCTGATCCAGAAGGGGGCCTATGCCCTGGTTTCACCTCAGGATGTCCTCGATTTGCTGGAACTCTCTCAGGTGGTGGAATATCAGGCGGCAAGGCAGGCCTTGCCAGCAGACACAACTGAGGCTAAGATATTGCAATCCATGGGTTACAAGCCCGTCCATGTGGATGAGATTTGCAATGCGGTCGGATTGGCAGTAGAAAAGGTAACGGCTGCGCTGACCATGATGGAACTAAAGGGCTTGGTCCAGCATGTGGGGGGCATGCGCTACGCAGCCATCCGTGAGATCAACAAGAATTAAGGAGTTGGTCATGTACGAGAATTTTTATGCAGTGATTATGGCAGGAGGCAGTGGGACCCGGCTTTGGCCGCTTTCCCGCAAGGGCCGCCCGAAGCAGTTACTGGCGGTTGATGGCGAGGAAACTCTCTTCCAACAAGCGGTCCACCGGCTTTCGGGGTTGTTCCCGGAGGAACGAATTCTGATCGTCACCGTTGCGGATCAGGTGGCGCAGTTAATGGAACAATGGCCTTCCATCCCGGAGGAGAACTACATCATTGAGCCTTTGCCGCGTGGCACCGCCTCGGTCGTGGGGCTGGCTGCCCTGGCCATCCAGAGCCGTGACCCGCAGGGATCCATGGCGATCCTCACGGCTGACCACCTGATGCGGAATGCGGAACATCTGCGCCAGCTCCTGCGGGCTGCTTATGAAGTCGCCCAGCAGGACACTTTGGTGACCCTGGGGATCACCCCGACCTTCCCGGCAACCGGTTACGGTTACATCGAGAAGGGTGAGGCCCTGGGAAGCTTTGAAGGCGTGGAAGCCTTTGAGGTGAAGGCTTTCAAGGAAAAACCCGAACTGGCCTTGGCGGAGAAATTAGTGTCCGATGGGTGCCATGTCTGGAATTCGGGGATGTTCATCTGGCGGGTGCCGACAGTGATGGCAGAGTTTGAACGCCAGATGCCGGATCTTTATTCTAAATTGAAGAAAATTGAAAGGGCTTGGCAGAAAACGCAACCTAAGGGTATGATAGAGGCTGTTTGGCCCACGATCCAGCCCCAAACCATTGATTATGGCATTATGGAACATGCGGAAAAGGTGGCCGTGATCCCCTCGATTGATTTGGGTTGGAACGATGTGGGAAGCTGGGAATCCCTTTTTGATGCCCTGGATCCGGACGAATCGGGTAATATTGTCCTTCGGGGCAAACCGATCACATTTGACACCAGCGGTACACTCATCTGTGGCGATACTCAGGAACGCCTGATTGTTACGGTGGGCGTGCAGGACCTGATCATTATTGAATCTGGCAACGCGATTCTCGTTTGCGACCGAAAGCAAGCTCAACGGGTTCGTGAAGTTGTAAATCATCTTAAACAGGACGGTCGCGAAAATTATTTGTAGGAGATATTGGAATTGGAAGCTTATTGCGTAAAATGTCGCGAAAAACGCGAAATTAAAGATCCCATAGCAGAATATAACAAAGCCGGCGCACCGGTGACCCGGGGCACTTGCTCTGTTTGTGGCACTAAAGTCTATCGGATGGGCCGAACGGACGCCCATGAAGGGTTGCCAAAGCCGAAAGTTGTTCGGAAGAAAAAAGCCGCTCCGCCCCGCAAAGGGAAGTTGGTGATCGTCGAATCCCCGGCCAAAGCCAAAACGGTTGGACGGTTCCTCGGCAAGGGCTTTACCGTCCGAGCATCGGTTGGCCATGTGCGCGACCTGCTGCGGTCCAAATTATCGGTGGATGTGGATAACGATTTCGAACCTCATTACCGGGTACCTAATGAGAAACGGGAAGTTGTCAAGGAATTGAAGAAACTGGCCGGTAAGGCCGAAGAGATCTACCTGGCGACAGACCCCGACCGTGAAGGTGAGGCGATTGCCTGGCACCTGATGGAAGCGGCGGATATTGATGAAAAGCGCACCAACCGGGTTGTGTTCCACGAGATCACCAAAGACGCAGTGGATGACGCTTTTGCCCACCCCCGTACGATCGATATGGACCTGGTGGACGCTCAGCAGGCACGCCGTATTCTCGACCGACTGGTGGGATATGGGATCAGCCCAATCCTCTGGAAGAAGGTTCGCAGCCGGCTTTCCGCCGGGCGTGTACAATCCGTGGCGCTGCGCCTGATCGTGGAGCGTGAACGCGAGATTGATAACTTCATTCCTCAAGAATACTGGTCCATTGAAGCGGACCTGCTGCCCGAGGGTGGCCAGAAGGCCTACCGGGCCAAACTCGCCCGAATCAATGGCGAAACGCCCGAACTGCCCACCCAGGATGTGGTGGATGACATTTTGGCGGAAATGCGCTCCGCACTCTACACGGTTGATTCCGTCAAAGAGGGTAAGCGCCGCCGCAATCCCTCTGCACCATTCATCACCAGCACCTTACAACAGGATGCCTCACGCAAGCTGGGTTTCACCGCCCGCAAGACCATGTCCGTGGCACAGCAATTATATGAAGGTGTGGAACTGGACGGTGAGGGAATCCAGGGTTTGATCACCTATATGCGTACCGATTCGACCAATATTTCGGAAATTGCATTGAATGAAACCCGGGGATTTATCAAGGAACGTTACGGCGAAGGCTTCCTGCCTGAAACCCCGCCGACCTATAAGACCCGGACGCAATCGGCCCAGGAAGCGCATGAAGCGGTCCGGCCGACCTCTGTGCTGCGTCAGCCCAAGGCGATCAAACAATATCTCTCACGCGATCAATACCGGCTCTACCAGTTGATCTGGCAGCGCTTTGTGGCCTCTCAGATGAATCCCGCCATCTACAAAACTTTATCCGTGGAAGTGATTGGCAAGGGGAAGGCGGGTAATGAATACCTGCTGCGGGCCTCCGGCAGTCAACTTGAGTTCCCCGGCTTCCTGATCGTCTATGAAGAAGGTAAGGATGAGGATAAGTCGGAAGACGAGGAAGGCGACAGCGCTCAGATCCCGGTGGATGATATTCGGGAGAACCAGATCCAATCTTTGCAGGAACTTTATCCCGAGCAGCACTTCACCCAACCGCCACCACGCTATACGGAGGCTTCGTTGGTTCAGGTGTTGGAAGAGAACGGCATCGGCCGGCCTTCCACTTACGCCCCAATCCTTTCGACCATCCAGAATCGCGGCTATGTCGTGCGGGATGGGAAACGGCTGGAACCCACGGAAACCGGTTTCCTGGTCAATGACCTGGTGGTGGAATATTTCCCCAGCATCGTGGATATCAATTTCACCTCGAACCTTGAGGATGAATTGGACCAGGTTGCGTCGGGTTCTGCGGAGTGGGTGGATGTGATCCGTGAATTTTATGGGCCTTTTTCCAAGCGATTGGAAAACGCAGAAGCGCAAATGCCCGAGCAGAAGGCTGAACTGGAAAAGGTTGGGCGGGAATGCCCCCGCTGCGGCCATGACCTGATCATCCGCTGGGGCCGCTATGGCAAGTTCATCTCTTGCAGCAACTTCCCCGACTGCCGTTATACCGAACCCTATCTCGAAAAGATCGGTGTAACCTGCCCGACCTGTGGGGAGGGTGAGGTTGTCCGGCGCAAGACCCGCAAGGGACGGACCTTTTATGGCTGTTCCCGCTACCCGGATTGCGATTTCACTTCCTGGAAGCAGCCCGTGGCTGAAAAATGCCCGAACTGCGGTGGGGTGCTGGTCATTGCCAATAAACGGCAATTCAAGTGCCTGGATTGCGAGGAAATGTTCCTTCAGGACGAAATTCTGAAAGAAGCTGAAGTGGCATAAGTCTTGCAATCTATTTTCTGAGCGATTCTATTGCGGAAATGTTCTAATTATTCTACAATAGTGAAAATGCGAATAATTGACGAAAAAATATGACGGGAGTTTAAGATGAACTCAGAAAAATTGAAATCATTAACCAAAGACTGGCGGATTGTTCTCATCGCTGGCGTGGTAATCGGGATCTTGGTGGGTCTGTTGATTGGTTGGGGAATCTGGCCCGTTCAATGGACGGACCTGGCACCCTATCACCTCCGGGCGGACCTGCGGGAGGATTACCTGCGCATGGCGATCTTTACGACCTCCATGACAGGCGACCCTGCCATTGCTGAAAAGGCCTGGTCTGAACTGGAAGACACGGCTGAAGAAACCCTTGAAGGTGTCAGCACCAACATGGGATATATCACTCCCGAACAGATTACCTATTTTGAAACTATTGTCGGCGCCGAAGGCGTGGACGTTCTCCAGCCAACAGATGAATCGGCAGTGGATGTGACGGCGACTCCTGCGGCAGGCGCGGAAGAAGAAGAACCCAGCGGGCCAAACTGGCTGCTTTTGGGTGGCTTCTGTGTTGTCCTGCTGGTTGGTGCTGCGATTGCGATCTATTTCTTCGTCATCCGTCCCAGGAAACAGGGCGAGGCCCAGCAGGAAGATCTGAAATCCATCGTCCGTGAACGGATGGCTGAAAGCTCCGCCGCTATGGATTATGGCGAGGATGAGCTCGGTTATACCAAGCCGATCTCCGGTTTTAGCCCGGCTGAGGAAGAAGAACAGCAGTTACCTGTGGCCCAGTTCATGACCACCTATATGATGGGGGATGACCTTTATGACGATTCCTTCAGCATTGATGCGCCCACCGGTGAATTCCTGGGTGAATGCGGCGTGGGCATCTCCGATACGGTTGGTGTTGGCGAGCCCAAACGGGTCAGCGCTTTTGAAGTTTGGCTCTTCGACAAGAATGACATCCAGACCGTGACCAAGGTTGTGATGAGCGAGCATGTCTATGAAGACAATAAAACCCGGATGCGCCTTGAATCCAAGGGCGAACCGATCCTCGCAGAACCCAGCAAGGTGATCCTGCTGGAAACCGCCACGCTCCAACTGGAAGCCCGGATCGTGGATATGGAATACGGCGAAGGCGCCGCACCGGATCAGAGCTTCTTCCAGCGGATGACGCTTGAGCTCTCCGTCTGGTCGAAGGAACGGGGTTCCTTCTAAACTTCTGAGTTCTCTGATAATAAAAATCCCCCCAACAGCCGTTGGGGGGTTCTTTTTTTGTGGGGTTGGATTATTCGATCTTGAGGATTTCCAGCCGGATGGTGTTTCCGTTGGGCAGGGTGGCTTCAACGGTCTCACCTGATTTATGGCCGATAAGCGCTTTGCCGATGGGGGATTCGTGCGAAATACGGCCCTCGCGGGGGTTAGCTTCGTTGCTGCCCACCAGGTGATAGGTTTCTGGGGGATAGTCCGCTTCCTTGATCGTGATTCGGGCACCTAGGGTCACCTCATCATATTTACTTTTGGTTTCAATGACCTTTGAGTTGGAGAGAATGGCCTCAATTTCCTGAATGCGGCCTTCCATAAAGCCCTGATCTTCTTTGGCTTTGTGGTAATCGGCGTTCTCGGAGAGATCGCCCATGGAAATGGCATGTTTCAAGCGCTCGGCAAGCTCCAGGCGGCCGGTGGTTCTTAATTCTTCCAGCTCTGCCTCAAGTTTGGCTTTACCTTCGGGGGTGAGATATTTTGTTTCGTTCATCCTATATTCCTTCTGTTACGATGTGACTCCTGAACCGGCTAGGGCAGCGTGGTTGGGTCAAACAATTTCTGATGTTCATCAATGGCAAACCGGTCGGTCATCCCGGCGATGTAGTTGCAGACCGTTTCCTCCAGGCCGTTCTTTTTAATGGTGGCCTGAACCGGTTCGGGGAGGATGGCGGGTTCCTGAACATAGGCCTGGAAGAGGTTCTCCAGGATCCGGTCCGCCTTCACGGACATGCGCACTACCCGGTAGTGGTTGTAGAGGTTCTTGAAGAGAAAATCCTTTAACTCCCGGTTACGACGGTGCATGTCCTCGCTGAAGCCGACCACATTATAAGGCAGCTGCTGCAGTTCTTCCACATTGCGGATGCCGCTGCGGCGGATCATCCGGTCGATGGATTGGATCAGGTCGCTAACTTCAATCCCGATCAGGCGGCGGATCAGACGGTGCCGGGCGAGATCGTCCAGAATATCTGATCGGCGGCGGCCGATGCTTTCGTTGATAACCTCCCACAGGGAGACGCCGGTGAGCTGGGCGGGCGTGATCATCCCGGAACGCAGGCCGTCATCGAGATCATGGGCAGTGTAGGCCAGTTCATCGGCCACATTGGCGATCTGGGCTTCCAGATGGCCGCGCAATTCGGGATCAAATTCGGCGGCATCCGCCACGTCATAATCGGTTTCGTGCTTGACAATCCCTTCCAGGACTTCCCAGGTGAGGTTCAGGCCATCGAAATCGGGATAGCGTTTCTCAAGCTGGGTGACGATCCGGAAGGAGTGATGGTTATGATTGAAGCCGCCGTGGTCCATCATCATGCGCGCCAATGTTTGTTCGCCGGAGTGACCGAAGGGCAGATGTCCGAGATCGTGGGCCAGGCAGATCGACTCCACCAGATCCTCATTAGCGCCCAGAGCCCGCGCCACGGTGCGGCCAATCTGGGCCACTTCGAGGGTGTGGGTCAGGCGGGTGCGGTAGTAATCGCCTTCGTAATTGATGAAGACCTGGGTTTTATATTCCAGCCGCCGGAACGCGGTGGTATGCAGAATCCGGTCCCGATCCCGCTGGAAAATGGTACGGTAATCCGGTTCATCTTCCGGGAACAGGCGGCCCTTGCTGTTTCGGCTGCGAACGCCGTAAGGGGCCAGGCTTTGGTCTTCCAGTTCTTCCAGTTGTTGACGTGTGAAGATCATTTATTTTCTCCAAAAGTTCAATTAAGTTCAGATTATACCGGAAAACAGGGGTTTAATGCTCCCAGTGCCGGATATGACGAAGGGGTATTGCCTTCTATCTTATATCCATTTATAAGGAAAATCTGTCGCTTTATGCTGGCAATTAACCCCTTTCTCGTTCCTTCCCCTGCACCTCTTCGCTTCGCTCCAGGGGAAGAATGCCTGCAAACAACGTGCAGCGGGCAGGATGGGGTCATCATGTCTTGGAAATTGACAGCGAATATGTCTTTTATTTTTTGATTATATGTGCGAATTAATTAGGCCACTGAGTGGTTTCACTTGTGGATCAGCGTGCCGAGGTTTGCGCCTTCGAGGGCTTCGTATAGGCTGCCGGGGGCTTCGGCGGAGAAGATCCGAACAGTCAAGCCGGGGTTGTGCTGCACAAGGTTCAGCATCAACGCCACCTTGGACTGCATCCCGCCGGTGACGTCCACCTGGTGTGAGCCGGAAAGCCGGTGGAACACCGCATCCATGTTTTCGGGAGTGACCGATTCAACGATTTCGTCGGGCTGGTCGGCATCCCGATAGACACCCTTTTCGATCCCGGCCAGCAGAATTCGGGCGGGGTGGAGGGCCTTTGCCAGATGCTGGAAGATTTTTTCCGTGGAGAAGATCGCCCCGCCAAGTGTTTGGTCAAAGATGACATCCCCCAGGACGACAGGGATCAGCTTATGGGACAGGGCACTCTGCAGGGGGGCCAGGTCCCAGTGGACGACCTCGCCTTGATTGGCAATGATACCGGCTGAGGGCGCGAAGGTGATCACGGGCAGCCCCAGGGAGGCAAAGCGGCGGATGACGATCTGGTTCAGTTGGTGGGCGGCTGCCCAGACTTCTGTAAAACCCTGCCATTCATCCGGTGAATGGACGCCTTTTTGGGTCTGGTAGCGGCTGGCGACGATATGACCGAATGAGCCGGAGCCATGACCGAGGACCAAAAGCGTCTCGGGATGGGCGCTGTGAAAAGCCGCGACTTCCTCCGCTAGTTGGTGGATAATGTCCTCCCGGGCGGTCAGCGGCCGGGATTTGTCGGTGATCAGTGACCCACCGAGTTTCAGGAAAATGAGTTCGCGGGCGGGTTCCATCAGGCGGCCTCCCTCAGAACGGTGGTTAGGACTCGGACAGCGCTTTCTTCCAGCAGGTGTTTTTCAACCTGAGAGACCTTTTCACGGGGTGTCAGAGCGATCAGATTGCCGCCCCGGCCGCCGCCGGATAGCTTGGCCCCCACAGCGCCGGCCTCGCGGGCGGCTGTGATGAGCTTTTCAAGGCGCGGGCTGCTGACCTGCAGCTCCTGCAGGAGGACCTGATTGCGATTCATTAACGCCCCCAGGTTCTCAAGGTCGCCCTGACTCAGCGCAAGGCGGGCATCCCGCACAATCTGTCCGATTTCGCTAAATAGGACGTCACAGGTCTCCGGCGACTTGTCATGCAGGGCCCGAACATCCGCGACCGTCTCTCGAGTGGGCGTTTTCTCGCCCGTGTCTGCGATCACCCAATAGGTGGGCTGGGAGAGGGCCAGGGTCTGGAGCGGTTCATCGCGCTGGAAGTAGACCGGTTTCTGGAAGGTCACCACGGTGTTATCAATACCCGAAGGGGTACCGTGATGGAGTTTTTCGATTTCATAAGCCAGTTCGGAGATCCGCTCATTGGGGAGAGGACGGCCGAGGAAGGCGGATAAGGCCCGGATGATTGCCACCGTGACGGCTGCGCCGGACCCCATGCCCGCCGAGATCGGGATGGTGGAATCAAGCTGAATAGTGAAGGATGGGGTGTGGTTGGGCGTGATCTCCTGGAGCGTGGCTCGGATGGCCGCGGCCAGGGGATGATCCTCCGGCAGGTCGCTCAGGAGGGTGTCGAGCTGGATATCATGAGCCTGAATGTGGACTTTGCCCGGCGCGGCACCCAGGATGGGTGTGACCCGCGCGGTGGCCGTCACATCCAGCACGGGGATGGCAATGGCCGGTTGGCCATAGACCACAGCGTGTTCGCCAAAGAGGATGATCTTTCCAGGCGCTTTACCGAAGATGACAGGCATTCAGACTCCAGATTAAAAGACATAGAGCAGCAGGATGACCGTGATTCCCCAGAGGGCGACCGCCAATTGGAAGGGGTGATCGGTGAGGATTACTTCTTCCGGTGCGCCGCCGAGGTGACCTGTGTTCAGAAGGGTGAGATAGCGGAACAGGGCGTAGATCACAAAGGGGATGGTGAGCATCATGCCGTAATTACCCGAGGTGGCGGTGGATGAAAAAGTGTAGAGGCAGTAGGTCATCAGGGTTGAACTGATCACGATGATCAGTAATTGGTCAATCAAGGCCAGGGAATAGCCTTCAAGCACTTTGCGATGCTCCCCGGCGGTCTTCTCCAAAAGGTCGATCTCAGAGCGGCGTTTACCGAGGGCGATGAAGAGCGCCAGGAAGGTAGTCGCCAGGAACAACCAGGGTGAGAATTCGTTGGTGATGATCACGGTCAGACCGCTGGCGACCCGCAATACAAAGCCGATGGCGATGATGATCACATCCAGCAGGGCGATGTTTTTCAGCCAGAGGGAATAGGCCAGCATCAGGAGGAAATATCCGCTGATCACCAGGCCAAAGCTGATTGAGAGCAGGAAAGAGAGCGGCAGGGTGGTGAGGGCCAGGACGATCCCTGCGGTGATGGCCCAGCTTTTGGGGAGCAGGCCCGCCGCCAGGGGTCGGTGACGCTTGTCGGGGTGATGCCGGTCGGAGTCGATGTCGGCCAGGTCGTTGATGATGTAGACCAGAGAAGAAACCAGGCAGAACAGGGCCAATGCTGCCAGCGTCCGTAAAAGGGCGGAGCGGTTGAAAAGCTGTTGGTCGAATACCAGAGCAGCCAGCACAAAGATGTTCTTGGGCCACTGCCTGGGTCGCATGGTTTGGATCAGGTAGCCGAATTTCTTGAGCATGAATCAATCTTATCACAGAGTGAATGGCGAGGGGGGAGGGCGAAGGGTAGGAAGCAGTGATTGGGCGATCTGTCTGTAGGGGCCGCCCTGCCTGCCTCCCTTGAGGGTTGTGGCGGCCTGTAATCCGATCTCAGTCCGGTGTTGACATGGGTATCAAAACTCATCTTGGGTGCCCACAAGGGGCACCCCTACGAGAAATTTTGTCATCGCGAGGAGCGCCCCTACCGATTTTCGTATTTTGATTTGTAAAATGAATGTTAATTTGCGTCTTGGGTTAAAATGAGGGTATGACAAAGATGCGAATTGACCTACTTCTCGTTGAGCGCGGGCTGGCGGAAAGCCGCAACCGCGCCCAGCGCCTGGTGATGGCCGGCGAGGTGCGGGTGGAGGGCGAGATGGTGCACAAATCCTCCACGCTGGTTAGCATGGATGCTCGGATCGAAGTGAAAACGCCACCCAAATATGTCTCCCGTGGCGGAAAGAAGATCGAGGCTGCACTGGCTGCTTTCGAGGTACCCGTGGCGGACAAGGTCTGTGCGGATGTCGGGGCCTCCACGGGTGGGTTCACCGATTGCCTGCTGCAAAACGGCGCGGCGAAGGTCTACGCGATTGATGTGGGTTACGGCATCCTGCACTGGAAGCTGCGTCAGGACCCGCGGGTGGTGGTGATGGAGCGAACCAATGCCCGTTATGTGGATTCGCTGCCGGAACCGGTGGAACTGGTGGTGATTGACGCCTCCTTTATCTCGCTGGGATTAATCCTGCCAGCCGTGAAGGAGTGGTTCTTGGATGAAGACGGCCAGACGGTTGCTCTGATCAAACCCCAATTTGAGGCCGGCCGTAAGGCGGCCGCGGTTCATGCCGGGGTGATCAAGGACGGTGCGGTCCATCGCAAGGTGCTGCGCGATACGCTGGATGAGGCCCTGACGCTGGGATTCCAGCCGGTGGGGCTGATTGCCTCGCCCATCAAGGGACCCAAGGGGAATGTGGAGTTTCTGGTGGATTTGCGGTTGAAGCCGCCCTCTCAAAAAACCGATCTGGAAGCCATGATCACCGCTGCGCTCCAGCAAATACCGGATTGAATTGAAATGAGTTATACTCTGTTGATATGAAAGAAAACGTAAGGAATTTTTGTATTATTGCCCATGTGGACCACGGGAAATCGACTCTGGCGGACCGTATGCTGCAATTGACCCATACCGTGGCTGACCGCGATATGACCGACCAGATCCTCGACAGCATGGACCTGGAGCGGGAAAAGGGCGTCACGATCAAGGCTTCGGCCGTGCGCATGAATTATGACGCGTCGGACGGCAAGTCCTATGAGTTTAACCTGATCGATACTCCCGGGCATGTGGACTTCAATTATGAAGTCAGCCGGGCGCTGGAAGCCTGCGAGGGTGCGCTGTTGGTGGTGGATGCCACCCAGGGAATTGAAGCGCAGACTCTGGCGAACCTCTACCTGGCTTTGGAAGCCAACCTGGTGATTATCCCCGTGATCAATAAAATTGATTTGCCTTCTGCTCAGACGGAAGAGGTTGTTGAAGATATTCATAACCTGTTGGGGACGCCCGAAGAAGATATCATCCGGATATCCGCCAAGACCGGTGTGAATGTAGATCAGGTCCTCGAAGCGATTGTGGCCCTTGTGCCGCCGCCCAAGGGGGAGGACGACAAACCGCTGGAAGCGCTGATTTTCGATTCGCATTACGACTCCTATAAGGGCGTGGTGGCCTATGTCCGGGTGTTTAGCGGCACGATCAAATCGGATGATAGCTTGCTGATGATGTCCACCAAGGTCAAGACCACGCCGGTGGAGATCGGCGTTTTTGCCCCGATTATGAAACCTATCAAGGTTCTGAATGCCGGTGATGTTGGCTATATCGCCACGGGCTTGAAAACGGTCTCTGAATGCCGGGTCGGTGATACGATCACCTATGCGACCAACGGTGCGGCGCAGCCCCTGCCTGGGTATAAGCAAGCCAAACCGATGGTCTTCGCGGGCGTTTATCCCACGGAAGGGGAGGACTACCCCGATCTGCGGGATGCATTGGAGAAATTACAGCTTAACGATGCCTCGCTGACCTTTGAACCGGAAACCTCCGAAGCGCTCAATTTTGGCTTCCGCTGTGGGTTTCTGGGGCTGTTCCACATGGAAATCATCCAGGAGCGGCTGGAACGCGAATATGATATGGACGTGGTTTTTACAGCGCCCTCCGTGCAATATCGGGTGGGGCTGGTCACCGGGGAAGAGGTTGTGATCGCTTCGCCGGCGGAGCTGCCGGATGAGGCCACGATCACCCACATCCTCGAACCCTGGATGGACCTGACGATCTTCACCCCGACCGATTATTACGGTGTGGTGATGGACCTGGTTCGCAAGAAGCGGGGTGTGTTTGTGGAGCAGGAATATCCTTCTCCCACCCGGGTGCAGATCCATTTTGAAATCCCGCTCTCGGAATTGATCGTGGATTTCTTCGATCAGTTAAAATCCGGGACTCGCGGCTATGCCTCGATGGATTACCAGTTTAAGGAATATCGCCAGGAGGACCTGGTGAAGCTGGAGATTTTGGTCAACGGCGAGCCCGTGGACGCACTGACGGCCATTGTGCATAAACAGGATGCCTACCATAAAGGGCAGGCGCTGGTCTCCCGGTTGAAGGAATTAATCCCCAGGCAGCTCTTCGTAGTCCCGATTCAGGCTTACGGCATGGGACGGGTTATCTCGCGGGCGAATGTCAAGGCTTTGCGCAAGGACGTTTTGGCCAAGTGTTACGGCGGCGATATCACCCGGAAGAAGAAACTGCTGGAAAAGCAGAAAAAGGGTAAGCGCCGGATGAAGATGGTCGGCAGCGTGGAGATCCCCCAGGAAGCCTTCATGGCGATTTTGAGGTTGGATCAATCGTGACCGAAGCCAAAAACCAGCGCCCGTTGGGGAAGATCCTGCGCTGGCTCATCCCGCTGGCGATCAGTGCTCTGGCGATCTGGCTGGTGCTGCGTCAGGTCGGGCTTTCCCAGGTTATCGCAAACCTTTCCAAAATCCGCTGGCAGGCCATCTTATTCGCCTCGCTGGTTTATTTCCTCAGTCTGTTTGCGCGGGTATTCGCCTGGTATATTCTCCTGCATAAGCGGGTTTCCTTTAAAGATGCTTTTTTTGCGATGAATGCCGGTTACCTGCTGAATAATGTCTTTCCTTTCCGCCTGGGTGAGATCGGCCGCGCCCTCCTGCTGGATCGACCGGAAGGCCCAAAGGCCTTTGAGGTGCTTTCCAGCGTGGTGATGGAGCGCGTTTTTGATGTCTTTCTGGCGGCCGTGTTTGTGTTGGCGATGCTGCCCAGGGCAATCGGCGGCGATTTTGACCAACGAATCGTCTGGCTGGCCCTGACCCTCACCGGGGTGGGGCTGGTTGTGCTGTTCCTGATGGCGCGCAACCATGAACGAATCAACGGCTGGATGGCAAAATGGGGTGAACGGGCGGAGTGGGTGAAAACCCGAATTGCCCCGCGCGTGGCGGAACTGCTGGCCGGGCTGGCCGTGCTCAAATCCCCCGGTGCCTTCCTGCTGGCCTTTGGCAGCCTGGCGCTTAGCTGGGTGATCTCCTTTGGCGAGAACTACATCATCTTCAATCAACTTTATCCCAATCCGCCGTTCTGGTGGATGATCTTCGTGCTCAGTATGGCGGCTTTTGGGGCCGCATTGCCCTCTGCGCCGGCCGGGCTGGGTGTTTTTGAGGGCGTGATGGTGGCGGCATTCGCCCTGCTGGGCGTGAACGCCGACCTGGCATTCACCCATGCGGTTGTGATCCATGCCCTGGCGATCCTTTTCACCGGCATCCTGGGACTGATTGGCTTGCGGCTGCAGGGGCAGGCGCTGGTCTTTCTCTATCAGCGGGCCGTGCATAAGGATCCTGCCGAGCAGGAAGGGGAATAAGGGCCATGCGAATTCTGATTGGGCTGACCTATTACGAACCCAACACATCCGGCCTGACGATCTATGCCGTGCGGGAAGCACGCGCTCTGGCGGCGTTGGGCCATGAGGTCACGGTGTTGACCTCGCAGTTCGAACCCGATCTGCCGTTGGAAGAGACGGATCACGGCGTGCGGATCGTGCGTGTGCCGGTCGCATTTCACCTCTCCAAGGGCGTGGTGATGCCCCGCCTGCCGGGGATAGCCTGGCGGTTGCTGCGAGAGGCGGATGTGGTCAATCTTCATCTGCCGCAGTTGGATTCGGCTCTGATTTCACTCTTTGCCAGATGGCAGCATAAACCGGTGGTGCTGACCTACCACTGTTTTCTGGATATGCCCCGCGGGCTGATCAGCCGATTGGCCGGGTGGGCCGTTCACTTCACCAATTGGGTTTCCATCCAGTTGGATGACGTGATTGTGCACAATACCCGTGATTTTGCGGAACATTCTCCCTTCCTCAAACGTTATTTAAACAGGTTGGTCGTGATCCAGCCTCCGATCGTGGTTTCCGCGGCGGATGAGGCAGAGATTACCCGATTTAAGGAAAAGATCCACTACCAGCCAGGCGACAGGATCATCGGGATGCTGACCCGTCTGGCGGCTGAAAAGGGTGTGGAATATTTGATTGAAGCCTTGCCGAAGATCCTTGCGGCGGAGCCGCGGGCCAGGGTGATCTATGGCGGCAACTACCAGCATGTGATGGGTGAAGAGGCTTACCGTGGCCGGATATTGCCCCTGACGGAGGCCCTGGGCGACCGCTGGCAGTTCCTGGGGCTGTTATCTGAGGCGGAAAAGCGGGCTTTATTTGAGGTCAGCGAAGTGCTGGTGCTGCCCAGCATCAACAGTACCGAATCCTTCGGGATGGTGCAGGTGGAGGCGATGACCTGCGGGACGCCCGCGGTGGCGACTGACCTGCCTGGCGTGCGCCAGCCGGTGCTCTCTTCCGGGATGGGCAAAATCGTGCCGATCCGGGATGCTGACGCGCTGGCCCAGGCCGTGGTGGATGTGATGCAGGGCGAAGGTTCGGCTTCCCCCGAGACTGTGGCAGATTTGGCGGCCTTCTATGCCCCCGAGACCGTTGCCCGGGCCTATGAAGCCCTGTTTGAAGAGGTATTATCGAAACATGATTGAAATGAGTAAATTAAGCAAAGAAGCACTCGATCAGATCCTCTGGCGGCATATCTCCAGCCTGCCCTATTTCCGTGGGTTTCTGCGCGCGGTGGAAGACCGCTTCCTGCAGGAGATCCCGCTGACCGAACCACTGCTGGACCTCGGCTCAGGTGACGGGCATTTTGCTTCGGTGGCCTTCAGCCGCAAACCGGACATCGGCCTGGACCCCTGGGTCGCGCCGATGAAAGAAGCTCGCTCGCGGGACGCTTACCGGATGCTGGTGTTGGGTGAGGGCGCTCAAATCCCGGCTGAAGATACCAGCTTCAATACCGTGACCAGCATTTCCGTGCTGGAGCATATCCCTGAGATTGATCCTGTGGTTGCGGAGGTGGCTCGGGTGCTGCGGCCCGGTGGGCGGTTTGTGTTCTGTGTGCCCAATCATCGCTTCCCCGAGTTGTTGTGGGGGCGGCAGGTTTTGGATAAGCTGGGACTGCATGGCCTGGGGGCGGGTTACAGCCGGTTCTTTAATAAGATCGCCCGACATGCGCATACCGATTCACCCGAGGTCTGGACGAAACGGCTGAACGCTGCTGGACTGGAAGTGGAACAAACCTGGGATTACTTCCCGCCGAAGGCACTGCATGTACTGGAATGGGGGCATCCTCTGGGAATCCCTGCGCTCATCAGCAAGAAGCTGTTTGGCCGGTGGGTGCTGGTGCCGACTCGCTGGAACCTGGCCATCCCCTGGGTGCTGACCCGCAGGACGCTGGATGATCCCCGCTCTGCGCAAGGCGTCTGCACCTATTTCATTGCTCGGAGGCCGGCATGAGGACTTTGAGAAAATGGGCCTATTACGCCTGGTCCGTCTTGGAGATCATTGGCGGCATCCAGAACTGGCCTGCGATGCTGGGATTATTACTGCGGCGGAAGGATGTCTCACGGCATGAGGTGATCCTGCGCAAGCCGCCCGTACGTCTCGCAATCCGCGGGGCGATGGATCTTTGGGCGGTCAAGGAGACCTTTCTGGACGGGTTCTATACAAAATACGGCGTGCCGGTGCAGGATGGCTGGACGGTGGTGGACATCGGCGCAGGGGTTGGCGATTTCTCCATCCTGGCTGCGTATAGCCATCCGAGAACGAAAGTGATCGCCTATGAACCCTTTGCCGGGTCGTTTGAGCTTTTGGGTGAAAACATCGGCAGCAACCATCTTGAGAATATCTTCCCCTTTGAACAGGCCGTCTGGAAGAAGGCCGGGCTGGTGAATTTGAACCAGACTGATGGGGAGCCGCTACAAATTTCCAGCAACCGACCGGTGGAGTCGGACAGTGCTGGGGCAGGTCGCAGCGTGCGTGCGGTGAGCCTGCAGGACGTGCTTGAGAAGCAGGCCGTTGAGCGGATTGACCTCCTGAAGCTGGACTGTGAAGGGGCGGAATATCCGATCCTGATGGGCGCAGCAAAGGAAACCCTCTCACGGGTGGACCGGATCATCATGGAATACCACGACCTGGGTGAGGAACAAAACCACGTAGCTTTGGCAAGCGCTCTGCTGGACGCCGGCTACCGGGTTTTCACCTGGCAGAATATCGTCCATGAGGAAATCGGCTATTTATTTGCCACTCGGGAAGAATAGCGCTCCCTGATCTCGCCAACTGGCAGGGTTGTCAGGGGTACCGTGGTGGAGTATGATATTTTTCGACAGTCTATCCAGAACAAAATCAATCTAGAAACATCCAGGAATGATTTATGGCAGAATCACAATATCCGGACCCAATGACTGAACCCAGTGTTTGGGACCATTTCATCGCCAAATTAAAATTTTGGGACCGGCAAGTCCCGGAAGAAGAAGCGCCGCTGAAACCCCCGGTGAAGCCTGAGGGAAAAACACGCTTTCCCTGGCTCACCTTTGGCGCGCTGGTTCTGGCCCTGATCGCCCAGCTAACCCTGGAACCCTCTGCCGGGCGCACGCCCTGGCCGGGCCTGGTACTCTATGCGGCGGCCTTGGGCTGCCTGGTGGTGGCCATCCTCCGCAGGGAGTGGCAGCTTCCCGCTCTGAAACCCGATTCCGACCAGCCGCTGGAAACGGCTTTTAAAAGCCAATATCTGCTGGTGGGTCTCATCCTGGCTGTCTTTGCCTTTCTCCTGTTTGGCACGGGGACGATGGGCTTTGTGAACACCATGCTCTGGGTTTTAGCCTTGGTCTTCATCTTTATGGCCTTTTGGCAGCGCCAACCGGGACCGCACCCCAGCCTGAAGGAGCGTTGGGAGCGATTTTCGGCTCAAGGCTGGCAGGTGAAGATCACCCGCTGGACATTGATTGTCCTGGCGGTGATTGCTGTGATTCTGTTCTTCAATTCTCACCGCTTGGAATCCGTACCGCCGGAGATGGTCTCAGACCACGCGGAAACACTGCTGGACGTGAATGATGTCCTCCATGGTTGGCGCCCGACCTATTTCCCGCGTAATACCGGCCGGGAAATGATCCATTATTATCTGACGGCGGCCTATTTTGCCTTGTTTAACCTGCCGGTTTCCTTCCTCAACCTGAAAGTTGTGGCGGTTTTCACCAACCTGCTGACCCTGCTCTTCATTTACCTGCTGGGCAAGGAGGTGGGGAATAAATGGGTGGGGTTGGGGGCAGCCCTGATGGCCGGGATTGCCTATTGGCCGCTGCTCTTCACACGCCTGGCATTGCGTATCCCGCTCTACCCGCTTTTTACCGCACCCTTGATGTATTTCATGATCCGCGGGCTTCGACGGCAGAATATCAATGATATCCTGCTGGCGGGCTTGTTCCTGGGGATCGGGCTGCACGGTTACACCCCTTTCCGAATCGTGCCGATCTTTGTGGTGATCGGGATCCTGATCTATCTTCTGCATAAGCCCTCCCATGACCGGCGCATGCAGACCCTGTTTGCCCTTTTGGTCATTGTGTTGGTCTCGGTGGTGGTGTTTTTGCCCCTGCTGCGTTACTGGCTGGGCAGCCCGGAAGCCTTTGCCTACCGAGCCTTTTCCCGGTTAACCGGGGATGAGGTGGCCTTCCAGGCTTCGCCGATTGTGATCTTCTTCCAGAATTTCTGGAAGGCGAGCATCATGTTCTTTTGGAATAACGGCGTGATCTGGGCGCATTCCGTCCCGAACCGGCCGGCGTTGGAAGTGGTCTCGGGTACTCTGTATTTCCTGGGAATCGCCGGACTATTGATCCGCTATATACGCAAACGGAATTGGATGGACCTCTTTCTGCTGGTCTCGATTCCGATGCTGTTGATGCCCTCAATTCTTTCCCTGGCCTATCCGGGGGAGAACCCCAGCCTTAACCGTTCAGCGGGAGCGATTGTGCCGGTGTTCGTGGTGATCGGGTTGGCGCTGGAGACGATCATTCGGACCCTAAAGGAACGCCTGAGTGGCCGGCTTGGCAGGCTGGTGACCTATGGCGTGCTGGCTTTTTTGCTGATCTGGTCAGCGGCAAACAATTACGACCTGGTTTTCAACCAGTATGCCACGATCTATCGGAATGCCAGTTGGAACACTTCGGAGATTGGCGAGCTTGCTAAACTGTTTATCGAGACAGAGGGCAGCCCGGATACGACCTATGTGGTGGGGTATCCCTACTGGGTGGATTCACGCCTGGTGGCGATCAATTCGGGCTATGCCGGTCGGGATTACGCCATCTTTGCAAACGAAATCCCGGATACGGCCGATGACCCCCGCGCCAAGATCTTCTTCCTGAATGTCAGTGATCTGGAGAATATCCAATTGTTGGAAGAGACTTTCCCGGATGGCATCCTGAGCCATTATGAATCGGCGGTGGAACATAAGGACTTCATGATCTTCACCGTTCCACCTTCCCAAGGAGACATGCCCTGATGATGGAATCATCGAATCAACCAGCCCATTCCCAAAGCAAGTCCTGGGAAACGGTTGTGGTCATCATTGCCCTGATCCTCACGCTCTTGGTGGGAGCGGCTTTCCGCATGGTCGGCGTCAATTGGGATGACAACCAACACATGCACCCTGATGAGCGCCATCTGAGCAATGTCCAATCCCGGATTGTGTCGGTTGGGAGCCTCAGTGAGTACTTTGATACGGAGAATTCTCCGCTTAACCCCGCCAATCAGGGGTTTGGCTTCTTTGTCTATGGCACCTTGCCGCTGTTCATGGTGCACTATGTCGGCGAAGCGCTGGGACAATTGGGATATGACCCGATCACGATTGTGGGGCGATATGTCTCAGCGATATTTGACGTTCTGACAATTTTGCTGGTCTTTGCGATTGGCAAGCGGCTTTACGGAAAATGGGTGGGGCTGTTGGGCGCAATGTTTTATGCCTTTGCCGTGCTGCCTATCCAGCTTTCGCACTTTGCCACGGTGGATACCGTCACGAACACTTTTGCCTACCTGGCCGTTTGGGCCGCGGCCTGGGCGCTGACTCGGCCGGAGCCTACCTTCAGGGAAGGCCAATCCGGATTCGCGCGGCTATTTATCAGTCTGGCTCCCTATCTCTTGTTTGGTCTGGCCCTGGGCGCGGCAGTCGCTTCCAAGGTCAACGCGGTTGTGGTGGCGATTGTCCTGCCGCTGGTGGAATGGGTGCGCATCCGGCGATTGGATGAGCCGGATCGTGAGAAGGCGCTGCTGCTCAGCCTGCGGAATGTGATCGTCGCGGCAGTGGTCAGCTTCCTGACTTTCCGTATCGGTCAGCCGTATGCTTTCAATGGGGCGGGTTTCTTTAACATGGGTATCAACTCCGGTTGGTGGGCCAGTATGCAGAGCCTGCGGGTGCAGGCCTCTGGTGATGTGGATTTCCCACCCGCTTTGCAGTGGGCCAGAAGGCCGTTGACCTTCTCCTTGGAGAACCTGGTGAAATGGGGGCTGGGACTGCCCCTGGGAATCATGGCCTGGCTTTCCTATCTGGGGATGGGCTGGACGATCCTGCGGAAGCAGGATGGGGACAAACACCTGCCGCTTTGGGCCTTCACCGGATTGTATTTTATCTGGCAGTCGGTTTCCTGGGTGCGCTCAATGCGCTACCAGATGCTGATCTACCCCGCGCTGGCTCTTTTTGCCGGGTGGGGACTGGTGACGCTCTGGTCCGCCAGGGAAGAGATCAAGGTCTGGTTCATCCGGCTCAAACCAAAACTGATCCGGGTCACCGGAATTGCGCTGACGGTGGTTGTGGTGCTCACAACCGCGGCCTGGGCTTATGCCTTCTCGCGGATCTACACCCAACCGCAACCCCGAGCGGCCGCCAGTGACTGGATCTATCAGAACATACCCGGCGCGCTGACCCTCTCGGTGGATACCGAGGAGGGGACCCTCTTGCAGCCGATGCCCTATCGGGCGGGGGATACCCTCACGCCTGTTGAGCCTTTTGCCATGCCTTTCTATGCTGAAACCAGTGGTCTGGTTTCTTCGGTCACCATGCCTTACATTCTGGATACATCGGGTGTCTCGGGCGTGACCCAGGTGGGCCTGACGCTCACCAGCGCTGATGCGCGGGATGTTCCACTGGGGCAGGCGATGGTCGCCGGTGAGTTTGTAGCTGCCCAGAATGACTGGCGCGGTTCGGCTTATGAGTTCTTCTTTGGGAGCGGTATTGAACTGACTGCCGGGGAGCTGTATTTCATCGAGCTGGATATTGAGTCGGGCGGTTCCAGCCTGCTGCTCAACGGCTCACCCGAGATCAATATGATGACCTATGAGGGGATGGCTTTCACCCAGCCACTGCCCCGCATCATGCAGAGCGTTCGCGAGGGATCGAATTATTATATGGAAGTCCGCATGGTCTGGACCGGGGAGATCACCGAGGTCCAGGTACCCTATCTGGTGGACTTGATGGATTCGATGGGCCTGAAAGATCTGAGCTTTTCACTTTCAACCACCCCGGCAAGCTCTGCTGTCACCGCAACCTTGCGGGATGGCTTTGTTCCGGGTGAGGATGCCCGCGGGGAGGCTTATACCTTCCTTTTGGACGAACCTCTGGCGGTTGAAGCCGGTCAGAAACTTTATGTGACCCTTTCCACGCCCACAAGCGGCGCCAGGCTGGTGCCGCATGCGCCCGCGCCCGCCCATGAGAGTACCTGGGATGATGCTGTGCCGTATCCGGTGAATGGGTTCAGCCCCTACGGTGAAACGGGCGGGATCTATCGCGGCGACATCAATTTTGAGATGTATTGGGCCGATGATGAACTTAAACTGGATAAGTTTGTGACCAATCTCGACCTGGCGGATTACGTTTTCATCACCTCCAGCCGGCAGTGGGGAACGACCACCCGTGTCCCGGAACGCTACCCGCTGACCACCTTGTATTATCAAAGCCTGCTGGGCTGTCCCGCGGGAGAGGATGTTGAGTGGTGCGCCAGCGTGGCGGAACCGGGGATGTTTGAGGGCGAACTCGGGTTCGAGCTGGTGGCAACCTTCCAGAATGACCCCAGCCTGGGGGCGTTGAAGATCAACGATCAGGACTCGGAAGAAGCCTTCACAGTTTATGACCACCCCAAGGTGTTGATCTTCAAGAAGACCGATTCCTATGACCCGATCGCGGTCCGTGAACTGCTCGGGACCGTGGATTTGAGTAAGGTTGTCTATTTCACACCCGGAGATGCGGCGAATTATCAGGCGGCGGATGCTGACAGCCCGCAATCATCTCTGATGCTGCCGGAAGACCGGCTGGAAGAGCAGCGGGCAGGCGGCACCTGGTCGGATCTTTTTGACCGGGAAAGCCTGCTGAACACCTCGCAGCCCCTGGCCGTGATTGCCCTCTATCTGCTGGTGACCGTGCTAGGCTGGCTGGTCTATCCTTTGATCCGGCTGGCGCTGCCGGGGCTTGCCGACCGCGGCTACCCGCTCTCCAAGATGGCGGGATTGTTGATCCTGGCTTTCGGCGTCTGGATTCTGGGATCGGCGGGCGTTGCCTTCAACCGAACAACGATCCTGGCGGTCTTCGGCGTGATTGTTCTGCTAACGGTGTTGTTTGCAATATTGCAACGCAAGGCTCTGCAGGAAGAGCTGCGTTCAAAGTGGCAGTATTTCCTGGCCGTAGAGTTGCTGGCTCTGGTCGCGTTCACAGCTTTTCTGCTGATCCGGCTGGGCAACCCGGATCTCTGGCATCCCTACAAGGGCGGCGAAAAGCCGATGGACTTTTCGTACCTGAATGCCATTCTCAAGAGCACGACTTTCCCGCCTTATGATCCCTGGTTTGCAGGCGGCTATATTAATTATTACTATTATGGTTTCATGATCGCAGCGGTGCCAATCAAGCTGCTGGGGATCATCCCCTCGGTGGCCTATAATATTGTGCTGCCGATTTGGTACAGCCTGCTGGTACTGGGCGCGTTCTCGGTCGGCTGGAACCTCTATGAGGGCATTCCCCGCTCACGGGCTTTGCGGGCTGGGGAACTGAAGACCAAACCTGTGCTGGGTAATGCCTTCTGGGCCGGCCTGGCGACCGTGCTGGTGCTGGCCGTGCTGGGTAACCTGGGGACGGTCCGCCAGATTGTGGAGGGCTACCAGGCCATTGCCTCGGGCGGTGCAGCGCTGGCGGATTCCACCTTGGGCCAGAAGATCACCTGGACTTTCCAGGGTTTCGTCCAGTTCCTCAAAGGTGCGCCGATGCCGTTTTATCCGGGGGATTGGTATTGGTATTCCAGCCGGGTGATTCCGGGCGACGCGATTACGGAATTCCCCTACTTCACTTTCCTCTATGCCGACTTGCATGCCCACATGCTGGCTTTCCCGATAACGGTACTGGGTATTAGCTGGTGCCTCTCGGTTGTTTTGAATCGGGGTCGGTGGGGTGAGCCGGACGGCCGTTTCAGGATTTTGGGTATGGTGATGAGCTTCCTGGTGGGTGGCTTGGTGATCGGCGCTCTGCGACCGACCAACACCTGGGATTTCTACACCTATCTGGTCCTTTCTGCCCTGTCTTTGTTCTATGCGGTGATCCGAAATTACCGCCCCCGGCTGAAATGGGACGTGCCCAGGGCGGGGCTGATTGAAAAAGTGGCGGTGGCTCTTGGTTCGGCGGTCATTTTGGCCGGTTTGGCTGTCCTGCTCTATGAGCCTTTTGCTCACTGGTTTGGTCAGGGTTATACCTCGGTGTCGCTTTGGACGGGCGAGCGAACCCCGCTAAACTCGTACCTGACCCATTGGGGCTTGTTCCTGTTCCTGATCGTGAGCTGGATGGGATGGGAAACCTACCACTGGATGAAGACTACGCCGCAATCCGAACTTGGGAAGTTGCAGCCTCATTTGACCTGGATCTATACCGTACTGATCCTGTTCCTGATCGTGCTGGTGGCTTTCCTGATCCTGGGGGTTACCGTGGCGGCGGTTGCTGTGCCACTGGGATTGTGGGTGATCGTGCTGATGATTCGGCCGGGGCAGTCAGACGGGCGGCGCTTCCTGCTATTCCTGATCGGGACCGCACTCACGCTGACCCTGGCGGCGGAGATGGTCTATCTCCCCGGCGATATTGGCCGGATGAATACGGTTTTCAAGCTCTACCTGCAGGCCTGGGTCATGTTCGCCCTGGCTTCCGGGGTCAGCCTGATCTGGACGGTCCAGTCCCTGCGCTACTGGAAGCCGAGTTTGGAGCTGTTCTGGCAGATCGTCTGCTTTGTTCTGGTGGCCGCCACAGCCTTGTTCCCGGTTCTTGCCACTTCAGATAAGATCAATGACCGTATGGCGATGGATGCCCCGCATACCCTGGATGGCATGGCTTATATGGCCTCGGCCAGTTATTATGATATGGGCGTGACCATGAACCTGGCGGAGGATTACGAGGCCATCCGCTGGATGCAGGATAATGTGCAAGGCTCTCCTGTGATTGTGGAAGGCCAGGCTTATGAATATCGCTGGGGCAATCGCTTCACCATCTATACCGGCTTGCCGGGGGTGGTGGGCTGGAACTGGCACCAGCGCCAGCAGCGGGCGATTCTCCAGAGTAATATTGTGCAGGAGCGGGTGAACGCGGTGGACATCTTCTATCAGACCGAAGACCGCACGTTGGTCGAGGATTTCCTGAATGAATATGATGTGAGCTATATTGTCGTGGGACAACTGGAACAGGCCTTCTACGCTCCCGCCGGACTGGCGAAGTTTGAACTTTATGAGGGCGTGCTGTGGCAGGAGGTATTCCGCTATGGCAGCACGGTCATCTATCAGGTGCTGGATTAGGCTTTATATTTAATAAATATCAACTAACCGCCTGTGGCGGAGGGATTGACAAGTATAATATCACCTAGAATGAAAACTTCTAAGCATACGAAACTGTCGATAATTATCCTTTTAGGATCCTTTGCGGTGGCTCTGGCGCTGCGTTTGACCCGCTTGGGTGTTTTGCCTTTGGGCGATAGCGAAGCCATCCTTGCGCTGCAGGCTTTGGCCGTTGCCCGGCGGGGCACAACCAGCTTTGGTGCGTTTGCGGCCTTCACCGGATTGACCGGGCTGGATTTTAACCTCTTTTCTGCGGGCAATTTCATGGCGCGATTCTGGTTCGCGCTGGCGGGTGCCTTGGTTGTTTTTGTGCCCTGGCTCTTCCGGGAGCGGATCGGTCACTGGCCGGCCTTGCTGTTGGCGGTAGTCCTCTCCATCTCACCGGAAATGGTGGGCCTATCCCGGATCATCGGTTCGCCGATGATGGCCTTTGTCTTCCTGCTGCTCGCTTTGGGTTTGTTTTTCAAGCGAAGGCCCATTCTGGCCGGAGGCGCATTCGCCCTGGCCTTGATGAGCGGCCCGGGTTTCTGGATGGGCCTGGTCATCCTGGGTTTCAGTGGGCTGGTTCTGAAAACGATCTTCAAGGATGAGCCCCTTGTTGAGTTATCTTCCATTGAAGACCGAAAGGATTTCTGGCTGAGGCTGGGCACCGCCTTTGGTGCGACGCTCGCGGTAGTGGGGACCGGCTTTTTCCTGGCCCCCGCGAACCTGAGTGGGATCTTTGCCGGTTTGGTGGAATTCGTCCAGGGTTTTGCCGCTCAGCGGTCAACTGCCTTGTTCCAGATCCCGCTGGCTCTCGTGGCCTATACGGTTGAGGCCTTGCTCATTGGTTTGTGGGGCAGTGTCCGGGCCATCCTTGTCCGGGATCGCCTTGGCATTTTCCTGCTGATCTGGTGGCTTTTTGGCCTGGTGTTTGTCCTGCTTTATCCTGCGGGTTCTCCAGCGGATATTATCTGGGTGACGGCCCCGCTCTGGCTGCTGACCGTGCGAACGATGTTCTTCACCTGGCGGATGCCTGAGACTTCACGCGGTATTATGGCGCTGACCACAATCCTGATTGTGGCAGTCTTTGCCTTTTTGCTGCTGGTCTATCGGGGGCTGATCAATCCGGCCATGCTGCAGGATTTGCGAATTAACTATATGCTGGCCCTGATCGGAGGGACGGTTTTGCTCGTGGCAATAGTCCTGCTGGTCAGTTTTGGCTGGGCGGAAGATGTCGCTATTGCGGGCTCGCTGCTTGGCGTGACGATTGTCTGTGTGGTTGGACTGCTGGCCCTCAGCGTCCATTCCACAGGCTTGTCACCGGAACGCTCGTGGGAACTCTGGTATCCCCGGGAATCGCAAGTCACGACTGTCTGGCTGCGGGAGACAATTGATGATGTCGTGGACTGGAATTCGAGTGGAAAAGGCGCGGTGCCGATCGCTGTCTCGGATTTTAACCGGCCGAGTATGCGCTGGTTGCTTCGCGATGACCCTGCGGTGGAATTTGTTTCCCAGGCAGCGCCTCAATCTGAGCCGGGAATCCTGATCACCTCTGACATGGAAATGCCTGAAATCGCCGGTGGTTACCGAGGGCAGGATTTGGTTTGGGAAAGTCAACCGCTTTGGACACAGATGAGCGCATTTGATTATCTGGGCTGGCTGCTGACCCGGGATGTTCCGGTGATTACTGAAAATGTCATTCTTTGGGTTCGGACGGATTTGATGCCCGATGCTCAATTCTCTCAATAAAGGAAGCTAATAACGCATGGCAAGACCGAAAACAATCGCGATTGATGGTCCGGCAAGTTCCGGCAAATCCACCCTGGGCTGCCTTTTGGCAGAAGAATTGGGATATCTTTATTTTGACACCGGAGTGATGTACCGGGCGGTGACGCTGGCTGCGATTCAGCATGGGCTGGCCATTGAAGACGAGAACGGAATCGGAATGCTGGCAGATCAGGTACGGATTGATGTCCGCCCGCCAAGCGTCGAAGATGGCCGGACATATGATGTTCTGCTGGATGGCGAAGATGTGACCTGGGCGATACGTATGGAAGCGGTCAATGCCGCGGTCAGCCCCGTTTCGACTTATGCGGCCGTGCGTGATGCAATGACCGAACAGCAGCGCCGGATTGCCCATGAGAATCTGGTCGTGATGGTGGGACGGGATATTGGCACGGTGGTGATGCCCGATGCGGACCTGAAGATCTATCTGGACGCTTCCGTAGAGGTCCGTGCTGAACGGCGGTATAAGGAACGCCTGGCACGGGGCGAGGAAGCGGATTATGACCAGGTGCTCAAATCCCTTATGAACCGGGACCGGATTGATTCCGGCCGGAAGATTGCGCCGCTGAGACCCGCGAAAGACGCCATTATCATCAATGCCGACCATCTGGGTATTCTGGAAGTTCTGGCAAAGGCAAAGGAATTCGTCGAAAATGTGTGATACATTTGTGGCTTTAACAAACGCGACTCGGGATGGATCGGTCATCTTTGGTAAGAACAGTGATCGTGATCCCAACGAGGCACAGGAACTGGTTCTGATCCCCCATGCGGTTCACCCGGATGGTTCGGAGGTGCAATGCACCTATATTTCGGTTCCACAGGTGCCGGAGACCAACGCTGTTCTGCTCTCCAAGCCCTTCTGGATCTGGGGCGCGGAAATGGGCACCAATGAACATGGGGTGGTGATCGGGAACGAAGCCGTCTTCACCAAAGTGCCCTATGACAAGGAACCCGGTCTGATCGGGATGGATTTCCTCCGGCTGGCTTTGGAACGAGCCGCCACGGCTGATGAAGCGCTGGACGTGATGATTGACCTGCTGGAAAAATACGGTCAGGGCGGCAACCACGGCTATCTGCATAGTATGTATTACCATAACAGCTGTCTGATCGCTGATCATGAGACCGCCTGGGTTTTTGAGACCGCGGGTAAACATTGGGCCGCGGAACGGGTGGTGGATGTCCGCTCGATTTCCAACATTATTACCATTGGTAATCACTGGGATCGGGCTTCGGATGACCTGGTTTCCTTTGCCGTGTCCAAGGGCTGGTGCAAGGACGAGAAGGATTTTGATTTTAGCGCCTGCTATAGCGATTTTCTCTATTCGACCTTTGCGGCAGGACGGCACCGCTTCTGCCAGACCCGGGACAGCCTGAAGGCGAACATAGGCAAGGTGGAGCTGCCTTTTGCCATGCGGCTGCTGCGGGATCACGGATCGAACACCGATGAAGATTGGCGACCGGGCGGGAAGATCAGCGGGGCGGAAGTCTGTATGCATGCCAGCTTTGGGCCAATTCGTATTAGCCAAACCACAGGCTCAATGATCTCGCATTTGACTCAGGATGGGGATACCCACTGGCTCACAGGCACCTCAGCCCCCTGTACGTCGGTCTACAAACCTGTCTGGATGGAAAGCGGCCTACCCGACCTGGGGCCTTCGCCCACCGAAATCTATAACGACCAGACTCTGTGGTGGCAGCACGAGAACCTGCACCGTGAGATCCTGCGGGATTACGCGATCCGGATTGAAGCACTCAGGCCGCAGCAGGCCGAACTGGAGAGTGCTTTCCTGCAGAACCTGCCGAAGGTGAACGGGGCATTGCCAGACGAGAAGCTGGCCTACACCCGGGATTGCTTCGAAAAAACCGCTCAAATGGAAGCTGAAATTCTTGAGATCGTGAAAGCATTGCCGGAAGCGAGCTTCCGTCCGGTTTTGGACCAATCCGCCTGGAAAAAATTTGATCGGGAAGCCAAGCGACTATAACGGCTTTTGGGTGTTAATGGGGGTGAAGCCTTTAGCATGAAGTTGAATCTATTTTAGAGTCGCTCTAATGCTATAATGAATTATCCAAGTTCAACAGACTGAAAAATGCCTGAATTTATCGCGCCACTCTTGCCAGAATATTCCATCCACATCCCCCAATCAGCCGTTTCGCTGGTGGGATGGCTGGTTTGGTTGGTGATTTTGGTCATTATCACGATCCGCAACCGTGATCGGCGGTTTGATCTGGACCGGGCTTCGCTGGCCTGGCTGGCGCTGTTGAGTGTTCTGCTGCTGATCTTTACGCCTTTCCTGGGCGTTCCCATCCAGATTGAGGGTAGCGAGGGCGCGCCGCATCTGATGTTCCTGGCGGCTTTACCCTGGATATTGGCCGGAGGGCTGTTGGGGATGGTACCGAGCGTCCTTTTGGCCGGGTTATCCGGAGTCCTGCTGGCCTATTTCGATACCCATGCCATTTTTACGCCGCTGCTCTTTATGAGCATCGCGGTTGTTTTTAATCTGGCAATTCGCCAAAAACACCAAACTTTCGTTTATCGACTGCTGCGTATTCCGCCGATTGCAGCCCTGGCGGCGGTCGCGCTGCTGTTTCCCCTGACCTTTCTGGCCCTGTTCCTCAACGCGGAAGGTGATCTGGCTGCCAGCATGGTGGCTACGCTCACCCAGTTCCTGCCCGTTTATCTTTCGATGGGCGGGATGGCCTTGTTGGGGGGTGTGGGGTCTCTTGGGGGCCAGCTGCTGACCGGGGATCGCTGGGCTGGCTCGGGTGAATCGGATAAGCAAGACCAAAACGTACAGAATTTAGGCTTGCGTTATGTGTTGATTGCCTTACCCCTGGCGATAGTCCTGCTGGCGGCAACCGTTGCCGGACAGTGGAAGTCAGCCCGGGAATTTGCCCGGCGGTCGGTCGTGGCGGAAATGACCACGGCCGCGCAGTCTTTGGCCGGGGGAATGGATGAACTTTTGGCAAGGGGCGAAAGCGCCATCCGACAGGCGGCTGATGGGATGGACTCAACCCAGTGGCATGCAGAAAATGCCCAACTGGCACTGGAAGGACAGTGGATGTCACTGTCCGGTTTTGACCGGATAGCGCTGACCGCGTCGGATGGGACTTTGTTGGCAGTCTATCCGCTGCTGACCGGGGGCGAGGATTTCCCGACCCCTGCAGAGCAGACGGCAATTGACCAGGTTCTGTCAGGCTTAGCTGTGCAGCCGGTGGGGAGTGGTTTGGGCTTCTCGTTCTTTGCGCCCGCCATGGGCCAGGAAGGGCAGGTGCTGGGAGCGCTTTGGGGACGGATGGATTTGGACACAGCACCGGCTTTTCAGGGATACCTGTCGGGAATGGAAGCCTTGATCAAGGCGGGGGGCGACATGCAGGTTGTGGATGCGGCAGGTCAGATTGTGGTTTCATCTGATAGCGCTACCCAATCCACAGTCTATTCCGGTGCAACCTTCCAGACAGCCACTTATTTTGAAACGACGGATGCTGAGGGCGCGCATCATTTGGAATATTTCCAGCCTCTGGAAAATTATGGCTGGTCCGTAATCGCCTCAATTCCGAATCATCTCATCCAGCTTCAGGCGGTGCAGGAAGTGACCCCGCTGATTCTGGCTGGATTTGCCCTGATCGTTCTGGAAGCGGGCATCGCTGTTTTGATGTTCAGCAAACTCGGCAAGGATGCGCAGCAATTGGCAGGGGAAGCGGCCAAGGTCACGCTTGGCGACCTATCGCTGCCAAACCCGAAATACCGTTACTCCGCCGGCTTCAAACCCCTGGCAGAACGATTCACGCAGATGACGGCCAGCGTGAAGACCCGGCTGCAAAGCCAATCGGATTTGTTGAACGTCAGCGAACGGATCACCGGCCAGCTTAAATTGAAGGATTCGTTGCAGGTGATTCTGGTGGCTGCGTTGGAACATGGCATTTCTTCCGCCCGGATCGTTCTGCTTAATGAAGCCCAGCCTTCCAGCCAGGTTTTGCCAGATCAGAAATTCGGGATGGGCAAGGATGCCCGGATGCTGGCCCCCCTGGATGAGGATATCCTGACGGTGACCCGGGTGCGGGGACAGTGGATTATGCGGGGCGCGCAGATCGGCCGCAATTTCCACCTTGCCAAGGGAATGACCTCCCCGGTGTTGCTGGTGTCGCTCCCGCTGCGTTGGAAGAATAAATTGCTGGGGACTCTCTGGCTGGCGTCTGACCGGCAGCCGGACCTCGGTGAAGAGGAATTGACTTATTTTGTGGATCTGTCACAAAAGGCTGCCACAGCGATTGTGAACCATAAGGCCTTTGATGAATCGCTGACCCAGCGGAAACAGCTCGAAGCGGTGTTGGCTGCGCTGGATGACGCCATTCTGGTCGCAGACTCGAATGGGATGATCACCTTTGCCAATCCCGCGGCCGCCCAACTCCCGGAGATGACTGAAGGACCGGCAATGGGCAAGCCCCTGGCAAGGATACTGGGGGAGGGTGCCTTCTCCATGTCAGTTGAGATACCTTTTGGTGGTACGCTGGCCCGGGAAGTCCATATCACGGATGGGAAGTCCTATCTCCTGCTGGTCGAACCTTTGAAGGTGGATGAACGGACTTTGGGCATGATCCACATCTTCAAGGATGTCACCGCGTTTAGGGCGCAGGACGCCGCCAAGACCGAATTTGTGACCACTGTTTCGCATGAATTGCGCTCTCCGCTGACCCTGATGCAGGGCTATGCCAGGATTCTGTTAGCCGGCAGCTTAAATAACCAGCAGCAAATCTATGTCAACAACATCAATACCGGCGTAGAGGAGATGCGCTCACTGGTGCAGAACCTGCTGGACCTGGGACGGTTGGATTCCAACGATACGCTTGAGATCAGGGAAGTTGCAGTGGATGAGGTCGTCCGGCGGGTGGTTGAATCGATGGATTCTCAGGTGAAGCAGAAGAATATCGATCTGGAAGTCAGTCTGCCCGAAGAAACGCTGCTTTTGCAGGCTGATGAGGCTTTCCTCGTTCAGGCTTTGAAGAACCTGGTGGATAATGCGATCAAGTATTCTTCGAATAAGGGCCGGATCAACCTGAAAGTCCAGCGGCAGGGCGAATCGGCAGTGATGATGGTGGAAGATTTTGGCCCGGGGATCGCGCCTTTGGACCAGCGTAAGATCTTCAAGCGTTTTTATCATTCCGAGAGCCAGGTGGGGGCTGGAGAACGTTCCGGAAGTGGTTTGGGGCTGGCTATTGTTAAATCCATTGCCGAAAGGCATGGGGGAAAGGTATGGTTTGAAAGTAAATTAGGCCGGGGAAGCAGTTTTTACCTGCAAATCCCACTGAATCCGGCGAAAATGGTCAATTGACTGGACATTTAGGGGGCGGCGTGGTAGAATTGAGGCTTCAAATTGGTTGACAAACACTATCGAAATTTGTTATAATTACCGTTTGCATGCATCGGAAAGGAAAACCTTCCCCAATTGAAAACACCTGAGAAAAATCTGATTTCTCTAGGTTTTTCTCGCGTTAACGCATTATTGCACGACTCGATTTCCATTTCTTTATAGGAGGCTCCTAGTGGAAACAAAGGGATTAAAAGCGCTGCGAATCGGACTTGCCTCTCCAGAGGTTATTCGCAGTTGGTCGTATGGCGAAGTCTTGAAGCCAGAAACTATTAACTATCGGCGGCTTCGTCCGGAAAAGGACGGATTATTCTGCGAAGCCATTTTTGGCCCCACCCGCGATTACCAATGTTATTGTGGAAAATATAAGAACCCTCGGTATAAGGGCATTATTTGTGACAAGTGCGGGGTGGAAGTCACCCGTTCGGCGGTCCGCCGTGAACGCATGGGCCATATTGAACTGGCTGCACCTGTTGCGCATATCTGGTATACCCGCCGGATCCCTTCCTTCCTGGGATTGATGCTCAATATTTCCCGCCGGAATTTGGACCGTGTGCTTTATTTCGCACAATACATCGTGACCTATGTTGATGAGGATGCCCGTCAGAAGGCCCTCAAGAGGCTTGAAGATGAGATCAGCCTTTCCGAACGTGAACTCGGTCAGCAGATCAACGCGCAGATCGCCGATGTCAAGAAGAAACGTGACGCCGATCTGAAGGCTCTGGATGCGGATCGTCAGGCGATGGAAGAAAGCTATGACGAGCAGATTGGCGGCCGGATTGACCCCGTCATCAAAGAGGGTCAGCGGCTGGAGAGCGAGATCACGACTCGGATGGGGAAGAAGATCCGCAAAGCGATCGTCTTCAATGCTTTGCAGAATGAGATTGAAATCGTCCCCGTGGGCGAGGAAGTTACCTCCGCCCATCTGAGTGAAGTCCAGAAGATCGTCAAGGAAATGATGGAAGACCTTGAATCCGATTTGAAGGAAGAGCGCGGCCGTGAGATTGAAAAGATCAAGATCCGTAAGGAAGAGGTCAAAGCGGCCAGCGAATTAAAAATGGAAGAACTGCGCAATGCCTTGGAAGATCAGGCTGAGGAAACTCAGACTGAATCGGCCAATCTGCGCGATGAACTTTATGAGTTGGAAACCTTCACTTTCCTGAGTGAATCCCGTTTCCGGGAACTGAAATCCCGCTGGGGGCAGGTGTTCCGAGCCGATATGGGCGCGGAAGCCTTTTATGACATCCTCAAGCGGATTGACCTGGACGCGATGTCCGAGGAGCTTTGGGAAGAAATCCGAACCACCCGCAGCAAACAAAAACGCAAAAAGGCCACCCGCCGGCTGAGCATTATCGAATCCTTCCGTCGCTCCAATAACAAGCCGGAATGGATGATCATGACCGTGCTGCCGGTGATCCCGCCCGACCTGCGCCCCATGGTGCAGTTGGATGGCGGCCGGTTTGCAACCTCCGACCTGAATGATCTTTATCGCCGGGTGATCAACCGCAACAACCGCCTCAAGAGGCTGTTGGAGCTGGGTGCGCCGGACGTCATCGTTCGGAATGAGAAACGCATGCTCCAGGAAGCTGTTGACTCCCTGATCGATAACTCTCAGCGCGGCAAGGCACTCTCCCGCCGTGGACGGCGCGAACTGCGCTCCCTGAGCGATATGCTCAAAGGGAAGAAAGGCCGCTTCCGCCGGAACCTGTTGGGTAAACGTGTGGATTACTCCGGCCGTTCCGTGATTGTGGTCGGTCCTTATCTGAAATTGCACCAGTGCGGTCTGCCGAAGACCATGGCATTGGAACTCTATCGTCCCTTCGTGATCTCCCGCCTGGTTTCGCAGGAATATGCTGCGAATATCAAGGGCGCTCGGCGCTTCATTGAGCGCAACCGTCCTGAGGTCTGGGAGACCCTGGAAGAGGTGATCAAAGACCGTCCTGTGCTGTTGAACCGTGCGCCTACGCTTCACCGCCTCGGTATTCAGGCTTTTGAGCCGATCCTGGTGGAAGGCAGCGCCATTCAGCTGCACCCCCTGGTCACAACCGCTTTCAACGCGGACTTCGATGGCGACCAGATGGCCGTCCATGTCCCGCTTTCCCAGAAAGCTGTGACGGAAGCCCGTGAGTTGATGCTGGCGACCAAGAACCTCTTGAAGCCCGCCAACGGCGAACCGATCATCAGCCCCTCCAAGGATATGGTGCTGGGTGTTTATTACCTGACCATGTTCATTGATGAGGAGTTCAAAGGTCATGGCCGAATCTTTGCCAATATTGACGAAGTCAAGATGGCCTATGAGATGGGTCAGGTGGATATCCACGCCCATATCAAGATCCAAACCGAGACCTGGTATGACGAAATGAACCAGCGGCTGGCGGAATCCGAGGTCCGTATCATTGACACGACCGTAGGGCGGGTGCTTTTCAATAACGCCCTCACCGAACGGATGCGCTTCTTCAACGGCGAACTGGATAAGGGCGGCGTGAAGGACCTGATCGCTGAAACTTACGAAGTTTGCGGTCAGGAAGAGACCTGCATCATCGCTGACCGGATCAAAGAAGTTGGCTTCCAATATGCCACTCGCTCCGGCTCCACCATTGCGGTTGCGGATATCACCGTGCCGCCAATGAAGCAGGAGATCATTCAGAATGCACTAAACAATGTGGATGTGATCAACCGGGACTTCCGGCGCGGGCTGCTCACCGAGCAGGAACGTGACGAGAAGGTGATTGAGATCTGGCAGAACACCACCAATGAGGTGGCTTCGAAAGTGAAGGAAACGTTGGATCCCACCGGTGACCTGGCGACCATGGCAAACTGCGGCGCCAGCAAAGGTGGCTTCAACTCCATCGCCCAGCTGGCTGGGATGCGCGGCCTGATGGCTGACCCCGCCGGCCGGATTATCCCGATGCCCATTCGCTCGAACTTCCGCGAGGGCTTGGATGCCCTTGAATACTTCATCTCCACCCACGGTGCCCGCAAAGGTCTGGCCGATACCGCTCTCCGTACTGCGGATGCCGGTTACCTGACCCGCCGTCTGGTTGATGTGGCTCAGGATGTGATCGTCAACGAAGAAGATTGCGGCACAACCAATGGTATTTGGATTGACGCCGAAGATGACGTTGCCGGACAGTCGCTTTCCGAGCGCATCTATGGCCGTGTTTTGGCTGACCGGGTGATTGATCCCAAGACGGGTGAGATCCTCTTTGAGGCCAATGACCTTCTGACCCATGAAAATGTCAAGAAAGTCATCAATGCCGGCGTGCAGAAAATCAAGGTACGTTCCCCTCTGACCTGCGAGATGGTCCATGGGATTTGCGCAAGCTGCTATGGCGTGGACCTTGGCCGCGGCGACATGGTCAAACTTGGTTCGACTGTCGGTATCGTAGCTGCCCAGTCCATTGGTGAGCCTGGCACGCAGCTAACGCTGCGGACCTTCCACACCGGTGGTGTGGCGGCTGGTGGCGACATCACAACCGGTCTCCCCCGTGTTGAAGAGCTGTTCGAAGCCCGCAAGGCGCCGAAAGGTGAAGCGATCATCTCCCGGATTGCCGGGACGGCGCATGTGATCTTCTCTGAGAAATATACCGACCAGCGCGTTGTCCGTGTGGACCACAGCGAAATGGTTTCGGATGAATACGAAATCCCGAAGGGCTGGAAAGTTGCCGTGAAGGAAGAGGATGAGGTCGAAGCCGGTGCTGAATTGGCCACCGAGGACGATGCTGTGATCAAAGCCCAGCATGCCGGACGTGTTCGGAAAGAAAAAGGGAAAGTCATTGTCTCATACGAGGTCAAGGAAACGGAAGAGTACGACATTCCGACCACCTCTCGCCTGATCGTTCAGGACGGTGAGAAAATTGATGCCGGTCAGCCTCTGACCGAGGGTTCTCTGAACCCGCACACTATCCTGCGCATCAAAGGCCAGGATGCCTGTCAGCGATATCTGCTCCGTGAAATTCAGCAGGTTTATCGGACACAGGGCCAGAACATCAATGATAAACACTTTGAAGTGATCATCCACAAGATGCTTGGCAAGGTACAGATCATCCGCCCGGGTGATTCCCACCACCTGCCGCAGGATCTGGCTTCCCGGTTGGAGATCCGCCGGACAAATGAAGAGCTTGTGGCCCAGGGCATGAAACCCGCTCGTTATGTCGAGGTTCTGCTTGGCGTGACCAAGGCCGCTCTGGAAACGGATTCGTTCCTGTCGGCTTCTTCGTTCCAGCATACCATCAAGGTGCTCTCCGCGGCCGCGGTGGCCTCTCGTGAGGACCCGCTCTATGGCCTGAAGGAGAACATTATGATCGGCAAGCTGATCCCCGCTGGCACAGGTTTTGAGCCGGGCCAGTTCTCCGATGAGACACCGGGTGAGATACCTTCTGGTAAGGCTTTGGAAGGACGTGTTTTGGACCTCTTTGATGAGGATCCGGTGGACGATTTCCTGGATGATGATCTGGACGAGATTGACGAAGAGGATTTGGATGAAGAGATCGAAGAAAAAGATCTCGATGAGGAACTTGATGATGACGAGGATGAATTGGAGATCATTGAGTAAACTCTGAAATACCCTAATAATTTAAGATCCCGAGGTATCCCCTCGGGATTTTATGTTACAATGAAACAAATGTTCTTTCTTACCGGTTTTCTTGACGCCCGTCCTGGATAAGTATAAGATTGGGCTGGAGGAGTATCTATGAACCCTGGAACTGGAACTGTCCGACAGATTAATATCAACGAAGAAATGCAGCAATCTTATCTCGATTACGCAATGAGCGTGATCGTTTCCCGGGCCCTGCCGGATGCGCGCGATGGGTTGAAACCCGTTCAGCGCCGTATTCTTTATGCCATGTATGACATGGGATTACGCCCGGATACCTCTTATAAAAAATCCGCCAGGATCGTCGGTGAAGTGTTGGGTAAATATCACCCGCATGGCGATATGGCGGTTTATGAGACGATGGCCCGTCTGGCTCAGGATTTTTCCCAGCGTTATCTGCTGGTGGAAGGGCAGGGGAACTTTGGCTCTGTGGATGGCGACCCACCGGCCGCCATGCGTTATACTGAGGCCCGGCTGACCGAAGTCTCCATGGATATCCTCCGCCAGTTGAATATGGAGACGGTGGACTATTCTGAGAACTTTGATGGCTCTCTGACTGAGCCGGATGTCCTCCCTGCGTCCATTCCCAACTTGCTGGTCAATGGTTCTTCCGGCATTGCGGTCGCCATGGCGACCAATATCCCACCGCATAACCTGGGCGAAGTGGTTGATGCCCTGGTAATGATGATGGAAAACTGGTCCAAGATTGACGAGATCGGCGTGGAAGACCTGATGCAGTTCATCAAGGGGCCGGACTTTCCGACCGGCGGGCTGATCATCACTGATGACCGCACGGAGACCCTGGCCCAGGCCTATGGCAGCGGCAAGGGGCGTGTCAAGATGCGTGCCCGGGTCCGGCTGGAGGAAATGAGTCGCGGCCGCAAACGGATCATCGTGACCGAACTGCCCTATATGACCAATAAGGCTTCGCTGATTGAAAAGGTGGCGGATCTGGTGCGGGATGGGACGCTGGATGGGGTAAGTGATCTGCGGGACGAATCGGACCGGCAGGGGATGCGGGTTGTGATCGAGATGACCAAGACAGCCAACCCCAACGAGGTGCTGAAGACACTTTATAAGCGCACCAGCATGCAGGCAACCTTTGGGATCAACATGCTGGCCCTGGTGAAGGGTGAACCGCATAAACTTACGTTGAAACAGGCCCTGAGAGTTTATGCCGATCACCGTTTGGAAGTCATCAAGCGGCGGAGTGAATATGAACTTCGCAAGGCTGAAGAACGCCAGCATATTCTCAAAGCCTACCTGATTGCACTTGAAAACCTGGATGAAGTGATTGATACCATCCGGCGTTCGCAACGGGTGGAAACAGCCCGCGCCAACCTGATGAAGAAATTCAAACTGGATCGGGTGCAGGCCCAGGCGATCCTGGATATGCCTCTCCGGCGTCTGGCTGGCCTGGAACGGAAGAAGATCGAGGATGAATACAAAGAGGTGACCAAGCGGATCAAAGAGCTTAAGAGCTTGCTCAAATCACCCAAGAAGATGCGGGATGTGGTCATTGCTGAACTGAAAGAGGTCAAGGAAAAATATGCTGACCCGCGGCGAACCCAGATCATCCAGATGGATGCGGGCGAAACTGCTGTGGACCTGCTGACCACTTCGGATGTGATGCCGGAGGAGCAGGTTTGGGTGGCGATCTCACCGGATAATAAGATTGCCCGCACCAGTGATGACAAATCCTTCCGCCAATGGGGCATTGGAGCGCCGAAGATGGTGCTGCATACCACGACCCACCAGACGGTCTATGTCGTGGCGGAGAATGGCGAGGCGGCTGCGCTGCATGTCCATGCCCTGCCGATTGCCAACGACCTGGATAAAGGTGCCCTGGTCTCTTCCATTTCAACTTTTGACTCGAAAGCCAAACTAAAATTACTGGTCTCCACACCTTCTGATCTGACGGAGGAGGACGGTTATATTCTCAGCGTGACCCAGCAGGGGATGGTGAAGCGCTCGCTCCTGAGTGACCTGCCCGGTCCTTCAGCGCATCTCTTTACGCTGGTCAAGATCAATTCGGGGGATAAACTGCTCTCACTACTGTTTACACAGGGCGAAGAGGATATCCTGATCGGCACCCGGAACGGCATGGGTATCCGCTTCTCGGAAGAGGAGGTCCGCCCGATGGGCCTGGTGGCTGCTGGTGTGAATGGGATCAAGCTGCGCAAAGGGGATGAGGTTGTGGGGGCGGGGATTGCTTCCCGCAAGGGTGACGCCCTGTTTATCTCAGACCTGGGTAATGGCAAACGGATTGCCCCGGAAGAATTCCCGGTTCAGGGCCGTTACGGCCTGGGCGTGATCGCCTGGAAACTCCCGGAGGATGAACGGGTGGCCGGCATGATGATTGGGCTGAAAACCCATAACGGCGTGGTGCATTTCAAGGAGGCCGCCAGCCGCCTGGTGCATGTCGCGGATGCCCCCAGTGGTAAACGGACGCAAAAAGGCGCCAGTGTGATTGACGTGAAGAAAGGTGATCAGATCATCGAAATGACTGTCCCTTTGGATATGGTGTAATGGGTTGATTTACTCGGGGTTGTTGTCGCTCTGAGGCTCAGGCCGGGCGTGTGAAGGCGTAGTGATAGCTGACCTTGCCCTCGACCAGACCCTGCGTGTCATGGCCGTTGATCACCTCGCCTGAATTGGCGTTGGCCTCCCAATGGAAGGAATACACGTTCTCATCCTGGGATTCACCAAGTAAATTGAAAGACCCAGCAGAATAGGTTTCAAACAGAGAAGCGATCCATTCCCGGATGGCTTCTTTTCCTTGGATGGCCTTGTCCGGACGGATGACGACGGCGTTATCCGCATAGAGCTTGACGACTTCATCCACGTTTTGTTTGTTCAGAGCGGCAATGAATTTGTTGGGCTGACTTACGACAGGGATGGGGTCAATGTATTGGTAATCTCGAACCAAATTCCAAAATTCCGGCATATAGCGGCGGACGCCATCCCAATACCAGAAGTTGACCGCGCTCAACCCCAGTGATTTGGCGGTGGTCATAAATTCCACAACTTCCGCCTTGGTCGGCACCCAGCCGGATTCCTTATAGGTTGGGCCGGTGGGGATGATTGGCCGGAAGGGGCGGATCTGCTTGAATTCATTCACCGACCGTTTGAGCTGTTCCCCGGCGTTATCGTGGGATTTGACCCAATAGATCTGGGGCATGTTATAGTCGCAGAGCTTGAGGAAGTTTTCCCAGGGCAAATTCTTGTGGTAGGAGGGATAGCGATAGGAGGAGAGGGCGATCGGGATCTTCCCCAGGTGGTTCCTGAGGATCGTCATGTACCTGGTGGCGGCTGAGGCCTTCGCTTTGTTTTCATATTGGATTTCAGCGTTGACCACGAAGCCATCCACACCCAATTCTTGCGCTCGTTTGACAGCGATCTCGGCTTCCTGGGTGGGATAATCGCCATAGACATACTGCCAGCCCCAAACCTGAATATTCTGAGCCTGGAGCTTCTTGACGGCAGTTTTGGCATAGTCGTAACCGCTATCCAGGTCAACATTATACGGAAATGCGCCATCCGCGACCTTGATCAGGACGTGGCTCAGGTTGGCATCCCGCGCCAATTCGGCGATCTTGTCCGGATCACCGTTTTCGCATTGTTTTACCTGCCAAATGTAATAGCCTTTGCCTGTCAGGGTCATATTAATTCTCTTACTGTTCTTTCTCCGGGGAGCCCGCCAGGTCCAGGTCATCCGCAATCAGGTTCATTGCTTCAATGACATTGCTGACATGCTCCCAAAGGTCAATCCCCAGTTCCTCAGCACCTTGTTCCATTTCTTCCCGGTTCGCACCGGCCGCAAAGGATTTATCCTTCCACTTCTTCTTGACGGATTTCGCTTTGAGGTCATAGAGCGCTTTGGAAGGGCGGACCAGGGCGACAGCCGTGATCAGGCCGGTGACTTCATCGCAGGCGAAAAGGGCTTTCTCCATCAGGGTTTCCCGTGGGACGCCCGTGTGGTTGGCATGCGATAGGACGGCGTGGATGATTTCCTCCGGCACGCCTTTTTCACGCAGAATGGGTTCCCCAGCCACGGGGTGTTCTTCCATGGTGGGGTGAATTTCCCAGTCAAAGTCGTGGAGCAGGCCGGTAACCGCCCATTTTTCCTCGTCTTCACCAAATTTGCGGGCATAGAAGCACATGGCGGCTTCCACAGCCAGCATGTGCTTGATGAGGTTGGGGTTTTTAACGTACTCTGTGACGATGTTGTAGGCTTCATATCTGTTCATCATATAGTCCTTTGCGTGCAATATTGATGCCAGTCCTGGCAATTGTGGATTAAGACGCGGTGAGAGAGTTTGAGGATCAGTTGGCGGGGAAGATCGGCTCGGGATCCCCGAGGATGGGGGTGGGGTGTCCGATCAGCACGTCCCAATAGGCCACCTGCGTGGCGGCAATCTCCCGAACCCACCAGTAGGTGTAGCTGCTCAGGCGATAATTGGCATCATCCGCCGGGGTTCCAGTGGACGTGATGTCGAAAGCATTGCAGAGAAACAAGGCGCGAGGGAGGTGAAACGCCTGGGTGACCACGATCAGGTCATCCACACCGAAGATCGCTTTGGCGCGGTAGCAGGAATCATAGGTCCGGCGGCCGGCATAATCCAGCACGATATCACCTTCGGGAACGCCCAGGGAAAGGGCGTAATCCAGCATTGCGCCGGGTTCATCGTAGTAGACGGTGCTGTTGTCGCCGCTCATCAGCAGCTTTTCAACCTTGCCGGCGAAATAAAGGTCCGCAGCGGTCTCCACTCTGTCCTGCAGGACGACCCCGGCCGTACCATCCCGGTTGAGGCCGGCCCCGAGCACCAGCGCCACCGGCGCTGAGCGGGATTCAGCCACGATTTTTGTGCGGGGCCAGGCTGCGATCAACATCCCAACGCGCAGGAAGCCCGTCAGGAAGAAGACGCCGATGACAGCATAGATCAGGATATTGAAAAGGGCTCTAAGTAATTTTCGCATGTTTAGCTCTTATTGGAGAGAGGTCTCCTGGGTGAGGCTTTGGTAATCCAGCTCCAGCGGTGCCAGGATCGAGCGCAGGGGTGTGTAGAAGCTGTCCCATTCAACCTTGAGCGCTTCCACCTCATAATTGAGGGCCGTTGAAAGCCGGGTCAGGTTATCTGGCGCGTCGGCCAGGTCCAGGATGGCTTCCTGCAATTGGACCTGCAGGTTCAGCGGTAATGCGGGTGAGAAGGATAAGTTCCGGTTGGGAATGACACCTTCGCTTTGCCAGATCACGCCGACCACATTCTCAGCATCCGGGATGTCCTGCAGGATATCGCCGGCCGTGCGGGCGTCGCCGATCAGAGCATAGCTGACACCGAAATCACAGATCCCGCCGACATAGAGGGCTCGAATGACCCCACTGTAATCATAAACAAAGACGGGGTCAAGAGTGGGCGTACTGGCATCTTCCAGTAGACCCAGAGGAACGAGATAACCGGGCAGGGATCGGGGGTTGAGGAAGCAGGGCCGGGTGCCGGCGAACTGCTGCAAGGCTGAAAAGTTATCGCCGTAACTCCCATCCAGGTCAGCGTCATAATAGCTGGTGAAGCCCCGGTTGGTATTGGCCAGGAACCGGACGCCATAGGCATACACGCCGAGGTGGTTGGTGACCAGCATCACATCGGCAGCGTTATTATCTTTCAGATAGAGATATTCCAGGGGATCAAGCCAAAAGAGGTGCACATCGCCATTCAGGATGGCGGTTGAGAGGCTTTGAAAGTCCGGGTAGATCGTACTTTCCAGGGCCAGGCCGGTGTCGGTGCTGATCAGGCTGGCGATTTCCTGAGCGGCGTCAATTGCTGTGGTTTCTTCCGGCTGGAGCACAAAGCCCATGATGATCGGGTTGGTGGCCTGCCCAAGGGGCGCTTCGGTTGGGGTGGGGGTTGGCCGGGGCGTGGCAGTTGACACAGGCTCGGTGGCCTGCTGGATAAGCTCCGTAGGTGTTGGGGTGAGTTCCTGCGCTGTGTTAGGTTGGGTGCAGCCCGTTGCGCCAATGAGAATGACGAACAGGAGCAGAGTGACGCCCCAATGTCTGAGCCAGCGATTATTCATAACCTCAAATCCGTTCTGTCCATTTTGGATTGGCATATTTCTCTTCCACAAGTTCGGCGGCTCGCTCCAGCTCACGGGTTGAAAGGTGGGCGGGAACCAGAGTCAGGGTCAGCACGTCAGCGAAGGCTTTTGCGAAGGCTTCACTGGCCTGCTGCCAGGTTGGGGCGGCTCCCAGAACGCTTTCCACGGTGGTGGCATGAGCAAGCAACCTTTGGGAGGCCCTTTCACGATCGGCGTCATCTTTGAATTTCAGGGCGGCGATGACGCGAGTCAGGTCACCATGGAGCGGCAGCGTCCCGTGCTGGAGGATTCCCTCCTTGCGTCGCGCCTGGGCGGAGCCGACCAGTTTTTTGCCGTTCACCGTGATCTCATAATTAGAGGGTGCTTCAAAGCAGACCGGGTTGGGCTGTTTGGGGTCGCTGACAGCACTTTTTTCATTGGCTTCGGGGGCAAGCCCCAGGATTTGCAAAGCCCGGAGTAAGGCCTGGGACAGACGCAGATAGCTTTGCAGCACCCCGCCGCTGACCCGCGGCTCGGATTGCGGCGCGATCACGGCATAGGTCATTTCGTCCACATGCAGGATGGCGCGTCCGCCGGTGGGGCGGCGGACAATATCCCATCCATTCTCGGTCAGGGCCTCCGTATCGACCTCGGCGTAGGGCTGAACATGCCCCAGTGAGAGACAGGCCGGTTCCCACGCGTATAGCCGCAGGGTGGGCATGGACTCACCGGTATAGACCGATTCGAGAATTGCCTGATCCACGGCCATGTTCCAGGCCCCTTTGGCGGGGGAGTTTTTGATCAAGCGCCAGGTTGTTTGCGGATAGTCCATTACATGCCTTTGATGGATCAGGTTTTGTTCTATTTTATACCACTTCCTGCCAATACTGGGAATTTCCAGTTAGAATGGAAAAAATGCAACCTTTTTCGCCAATCCCCGTAAATTATAGAAAAGGAGTAAAAAATGAGTGAACCCAAGAAATTGTATCGAAATATTGAAGAGGAAAAGATTGCAGGGGTCTGCGCAGGATTGGCGGACTATCTGAATGCGGACCCAACCCTCATCCGTCTGTTGTTTGTCTTCCTGGCCTTGACGGGAACGGCAGGTTTGTGGATCTATATCATCATGTGGTTGGTTGTCCCGGCGAAACCCAGCGAAGCCTGATCGTCTGTCCTATGGGCTGTAACCAGGGAAACAGTATCCACTTCTGTAAACTGCAGAATTACACAAATACGGAGTATTGGAAAATGTTTCTGATACTTGGTTCTGACCCCTATCTCGTTCCTTCCCCTGGAGCTCAGGGGAGGGAAGGGGTTTTCTTTGATTCTAAAAACAGGATATCGCTCTCTTTCATAAACTTTTCTAGTCTGATGAGGCCAGAGGAAAAATTCTAACAAGGAATAAATTAATCGCTTATTCTTTTGTTACCTCCGTATTGATGCGATTCTCTTGAAGCTATACCCGGTTCGTTTGTCACGCATAATTCTCAATGGTATAATTTCGTTGGAGATAGAATGCCGACAAATCCTACCAGAGATAGAATAAATCCCGAAACAATGGACACCACACCGCTCCGCCGGCCAAGCTGGCTCAAGGTGCGAGCGCCAAGTGGTGAGACTTATAAGAACTTGCAGCACCTCATGCGGAGCAAGTCACTTCACACCGTTTGTGAGGAAGCGGGTTGCCCAAATATGGGTGAATGTTGGGGGAGTGGCACCGCCACCTTCCTGATGTTGGGTGATGTCTGCACCCGCACCTGCGGTTTTTGCGATGTGAAGCACGGCCGACCGGAAGTGATGGACTGGCAGGAGCCGGAACGTGTGGCCCAGGCAGTCAAGCAAATGGGCCTGAAGCATGCCGTGATCACCAGTGTGAACCGGGATGAGCGTCGCGATGGCGGCGCCCCGATTTTTGCGATGGTCATCCGCCGAATCCGCCAATTGCTGCCCGGTTGTTCGGTGGAAGTGTTGATTCCCGATTTCAAAGGGAGCATTGAGGCTTTGCGGATCGTGATGTCCGCCCGGCCGGAGATCCTCAACCACAATGTGGAAACTGTGCCGAGGCTATTCAAGCAGGTGCAGCCCCAGGACAGATATGAATGGTCTGAGAAGATTCTGTCCCATGCCCACAGGCTGGAACCGGATGTATTGACCAAATCCGGTATTATGGTGGGCCTGGGTGAGACCTTTGAAGAGGTCCAGTCCACCATGAGGGACCTGCGTGATTGGGGCGTTGACATTTTGACGATCGGGCAATATCTGCAACCCAGCAGGAAGCATTTGCCGATTAAGCGTTATTACGAAATGGATGAGTTTGAAGCGCTCGAGGAATATGGTCTTGGGCTGGGTTTCAAGTGGGTGGAAAGTTCACCACTGGTGCGATCTTCCTACCACGCCGGCGAACAGGTCCGGGCGCTTTCCGCCGTGCACAGAAAGTTGTATGCGGAATAGCCGCTGAACACTTCGAATTAACAGAAGACGTCCTGATTGGACGTCTTTTCTTTATAATTACCCAAATTGGCCCCGGAAAGCGGGTAGGGGATTATCGGAGGGTATAATTATTTACTGGGTATCAATTCTATTGATTTTTATGTGATTGAAGGTGGATGGGAGAATTTGGAATGACTCTTCAAAACCAGGTCCAGCTGATTACTTATCCGGATTCCTTAGGGGGCGATCTAAAACAGTTGGACTTCGTACTTCGAAATTATTTTGCTGGTCTTTTCCCCGGTGGCGTTCATATTTTGCCGCCCTTTCCTTCTTCTGGTGATCGGGGCTTTGCGCCGCTAACTTATCTGGAAATAGAGCCCAAATTTGGTGATTGGGCGGATATCAAACGCATTGGTGAGCATTCGCCGATTATGCTGGATTTGATGGTCAATCACATCTCAGCAAAGTCGGAATACTTCCAGGACTTTCTCGAAAAGGGGACATCATCGAAGTATTCGGATTTATTCATTACGCTTGACAAATTCTGGCCTGATGGAAAGCCGGTCCAGGCTGACCTTGATCGGATTTTCCTGCGCCGGGCTGAACCCTATTCTGAATATAAAATCAAGAAGACGGGTGAGAAAATTAAGGTCTGGACGAGTTTTGGGAAGACCACACCCTCTGAACAAATTGACATGGATGTCCATTCTTCCATTGCTGTTGAATTGATTACGGAATTTATGCAAAATTTCAGCCGGCATCATGTCAAAATTGTACGGCTGGATGCGGTTGGCTATGTGATTAAGAAAAGGGGAACGACCTGTTTCTTTATTGAACCTGAAATCTATCAATATTTGGATTGGATCTCCGACCTGGCGAATTCAATTGGGATCACGATTTTGCCCGAAATTCACGCAGAATATGCCATTCAAGAGGCATTGGCCAGGCAAGGCTATTGGATTTATGATTTCATCCTACCCTATGCCATTCTGGACGCATTGATCAATCAAACCAGTACACGGCTGTGTCACTATCTGCAGGACCGGCCGGCGCATCAATTCACGATGCTGGATTGTCATGATGGGGTTCCGGTCAAACCCGACCTGAATGGGTATTATCAGCCTGAGGACGTTCGGCAGGTTGTGGATACCTGCGTGAAGAGGAGGGCTCGTCTTAGCAAAATTAAATCCCCGGCGCATATGGACCCGGATGGCTTTGATGTCCATCAGATCCAGGGGACTTATTTCGAATTGTTGGGGCGGAATGATAATGCATATCTTGCGGCTAGAGCCATTCAGTTCTTTACACCCGGAATCCCACAGATCTATTATGTGGGCTTGCTGGCCGGGTTGAATGAAGAGGCAGCTTTAGTGCCTGCCAATGATGGGCGGAACCTGAACCGGCATAATTTCACTTTGGATGAGATTGATCAGGCGGTTGAACGGCCGGTCGTCAAGCGGCTATTGGCCTTAATTGATTTTAGAAATACATATCCCGCTTTTCAAGGTGATTTTTCTGTGGGAGATTGTGACGAGACAACATTGAACCTCACCTGGCAAAGGGGAGAGTTCAAAACAACATTAAGCGTTGATTTTATGAAGCCTTCTGCGGAAATTGTCTATTTCGATTCTGAGAAGAGCGCCGAAAGCAGAATTATCCTGCACGAATAAGGGTTATTTCGCCGCCAATTCGGTGAAAATCACATCGTATTCTTTGGTGATGATGATATTTGCTAATTGTTTATGACCGGCGATAATTTTGTGTTCGGTTTCCAGAAGTCCTTCAACGAAAGGATCACCGACTTCTTCCCCCCGATTTCTCTTTGAGCGGTGCTTAAGCGTATCCTGATAATTACGAGCGATGAACACCCGCCGATCGATATTTCGTAATAAAGAGGTATAGGTCCCTTCGATAATAAGCGCTTTAATACCCTCGAAGTTCACGCTCTCTTCCAAAATCTCATTTTTCTGGTAATCAATGAGGGGTTTGGTTATTTTATTTTCACCATTGATCACATCAATTATATTCTTCTCGAGCAGATCCATTTTGACTTCCACATGCGGCCCAAGCCACTGGGGGTCTTCACGGCGTTTGTTGTCATTGCTGCGCGGCGGCAAAACAAAGTAATCATCCTGTCCCAGGATTTGGGCGGCGACTCCTTGTTTCTCCAAAACAATTTGGACCGCTCTGGCCATCTCTGATTTTCCACTGCCTGATTCCCCGGCAATCGAGATAGTGAAGCGTCTTTTTTGGTCATTAATCTCAGGAAGGATGTTTTGAATGATTTTCTGAGCAGCTTCTAAATGATATTCCTCAACGAGGATCACATCACCTTTCATAAGTCCACCTTTCCTCTTATTTTTATAATTTCTCTGCCGATTCATTCACAACACTAAGCTGACCCTTTTCATCAATTTGCAAAGGTATGGGGTCCGATATATCGCCTACGAAGCATTGCGACGAATCATATTGAATGGCTGTTATGAACTTCCAATCACCGGAATTATTTTTTATGATTTTACCCGAGTAAGTCGAGGCCAAACGATCGGCAAAAAGAAAATGATTATCTGGTTCAGCAAAGGGTCCGCAGGGGTCGTCCGCCATCATGTAACAGGTGCCAAGGTTCGTCTCAATGTTTTCTGTGGGCTGCTGTTCACCCAAATTTCTGTTATTTTCAACGGAGTACAGTAGATACCATTTTTGGTTTATCGAAAGGAGTTGGGGCACTTCAAGATGGGGAAAACCACAGGGGCGTGTAATTGGGGATTGAACTTCCCAATTAATCAGATCCTCTGAGGAGGCATGAGCGATGACGCCGCGTCCATCTGCTTGACCGGATTTGGTGCGTGCGGTCATCAGCGCATGAAATTTGCCAGCATATTCGAAAACCCAGGGATCGCGCCAGGCTTGTTCGTACCAGACTGCCTTATCCAATAGCTCGTACCACTGAGGATTGATATTAATAAGTGGGCTGGCTGGGTGCTTTGACCAATGCAGCAGGTCATTTGAGGTGGCAAGTCCAATGCGCTGAATCAAGCCATTATCAGCCTGACTGATGCCTGTGTAAAACATGTACCATGTTTTGTTGTACTGAATGATGGAGCCTGTCCAGGGTGCCAGACTGTCCCAGGCGTTTTCATCCTCCGAGGGAAGGATGGCGTCCGGTAATGCTTCCCATCGGGTCAGGTCATTTGAAACCGCATGCCCGATAGTGCTGTTTTTATGACGAAGGTTTGGGTCTCCCAAAGATCGAGGCGCTTGTAAATAAAATATATGTGTATTTTCCCCATCCTGTGCAAACCAGAAATCCCAAACCCATTTATCTTCTAGATGAAGCACAATAATTATTTTCCTATGCTAATTCTTAATTTAGGCCATCGCTGCTTATGTATACCAACATACTTATGCAAGAATTTATCTGTTATGCAGGATAGCCATCCAGCAGCTCACGGGCAATGAGGGCGCATTCTTTTGGATTTCCCTGGCAAAGGTAAAGTCCAAGGTGCTCGAAGCCGCCCATTTCCTGGGTGTAGGGGAGGAACTCAAAGTATAAAGCTCCTCCATGGCCGTTGTGCGTGGTGATGTTATAGGCGGTTTCTTTACCGATGCGGGGTATCACACTCAGCATGATTCGAATCGCATCCCGCCATCCATCACCCACCGCGTTGAGTTCGTTTTCATTGAGCGAATGTAAATAGGATTTCTGAGTATCTTTGATGAGTAATACCATGTCATACGGCCGTCGCATGAAATAGGGCGTGAGCAGGACGGCAGGACCGTAATCGCGTATGGTCAGCTCGGGTGGATTTTCTCGCAACAGATAGGCGGAAAAGGTCTCTTGAGCCCTTTCCTGAAAATCGCTATCCTGTTTAAACCGATTCGGCATGATGTGGCTGACAGCGATCTGTTGATGTCCATGAACGAGTGATCCGCCGACAAGATGACCGTAATTTTTGATGATTGAGACGAAAGTATCGGAATCCGTCATCATCGTTTTTTCAAGTGCGGCCAACCTTTGCAGGACGATCAACCTATCACCCGAGGGCATATTGTGCCAATCCTTATCATGGTATGAAGAAGTCCATTGCAGGAAATGGTATCCAAGCACATCTCCGGTGCATTCAGGTATGGTTTGGCTTGGGTTATTATGATCGGATTTTTCATCCCGCGGCTGGGGATAAAGAATTGGATAGAGATTCTTGTTGATAAACGTGAAGCCTTCGCTCAGGCGAGCGACGTCCACCACCTGGGTTGTCTTTCCCTGGCAGATAAAACAGTTTTCTCCCGTTTCATCCACTGATTTTTCCGGCGTAGTCGGTCGGTTATCGTGCGGGCGGCGTGCTCGTGCGGAATTATAAACAATGCGATCCCCATTGCGAGGATCGACATTGCAAATGCCGTCAGGCGCGAAATCGGCAATTGCGGATTCGTCCAGAAAAAGTTCCTTTATTTGATCCAGGCTGAGGCGACTGATGTCGCTAGATTGTGTTATGGTTTCCAGTTTGTCTATGGGTAAGTGTTTTGCCATCATGAAGCCTTAATGTTTGGAATCAGATATTGGATATCATTCAAAAACTTCCCTACGACATTTTCCTGGGTGAAATATGGAATCGTGATTGCATAGGCTTTCTCACCCATTTCCTTTCGCAGGTCGGGGTCTGAGAGAAGGATATCCAAAGCTTGCGCAAATTTGCTGACATCATCCGCCGGGACAACGATTCCCCCTTGACCAATCTGAATGAATCCCTCGCCATTTTTAGATTCAACCTCATTTACCACTTTGCCTAATAAATATTCTGCAGCAAAGGGAACCAAATTACTGGCGATAACCGGGACGGCTGTTGCCGCGGCTTCCTGCGGGGTCATCCCGAACCCTTCCATTATGGAAGGTGTGCAATAGATGTCGGTGGCGGCATAAATGTCGGGTAATTCATCCCGGACAGAGCCCACAATGGCCACGCGTTTTTGAACTCCCAAATTCTCGATCAGATCCAGCAAGGAAGCTGATAAGGCCTTTTCAGCCCGGTCTATGCTGACGACGAGTACGGTGTCGGGATGATCCTGAACAATCTCTGCAAAGGCTTTTATCAGGACACTTTTTCGTTTGGTTTTATCCGTCCGGCTAATTTCGGTGATGATCTTGCTGTTGTAAATTTCAGACGTGGAGAGATCGCAATATTGGCTTAGGAAAGACCAGATGGTGTGGCCCTCATCGACTTCACGGGGATGATATCGCTTGGGGTCCACGCTCGGCGGTAAGAAGAGGGGAGGTTCCTTATAGCGATAATCTTCATTGAGTGAACTTTTAATGATGGCAGAGGTGGCTGCAATTCGATCCACATTTTTGATGATTTCTTCTTCATTTTTAATGCGTTCATCAATTCGCAAGACAGGCCATTGTTCTGGTTTGACATTTCTCTTTTTTATAGCCCCGAGGGAATGCGGCACCCAAATATGACCTACGCGCTTCTCTTGAAGTTGATTGAACAGGATGCCAAGTTTCGCGCCGTCCCAATAATGGGAAATGATCAAATCGACCGGGAGACCTTCCTCGGTCAGGTGGTCATATAGCGCCATGGAGAGTGCAGGCAGGTGTTCATCCATGTCTTCTTTTCGGATAAAGGAAGCCTGACCATCCTCAAGATAAAAAATACGCTGATTTTCGTCCTTATAGTGCATTCCGGTTCTAGGCTCACCGCTGACCGGGTGCTCATAGCCACCCCGATTAACGATGGTGATTTTGAAGCCCTTATCGGCAAGGCTGGCCGTAAAATCGTTCACGAAGACATTCTGACCGCCGGTGTCAGGCAACCCCGGGATGATCTCCCATTGGTGGATGCCGTGGTTGGTGATCATTAATATATGAGGGCGGGAAGACGCTTGAAAGACATTTTCATAATTCATTGGCATGAATCCTATTCAAAAGAATTAAATTTCCGTACTGAACAAGCATAGCCATGCTCGTTCTATTAGGGTTATGCTAACTGGCATCAGGTGATGCCAGAACTATACGATTTTACTATTGTTTTTTACTCATCCATTTGAATGAGGGTGGTCTCTTGCATCCACGTGCTTCGGTTGTTCAGCCTTTGATGCCAGTGGAGGCAACACTTTGGACGAACCACTTCTGGAAGAGCAGGAAGACAATCAATACCGGAACAGTGATCATGGAGGCGAAGGCCATCAAGTCTCCCCACAACCTGGGGGATTGTCCAAAGAAGGATTGGATACCCACGGTCAATGGGCGGACCTCCTCACCACGGGTTACCATCAGAGGCCACATAAATCGGTTCCAGGCATTCAAAGATTGCAAGATTGCGACTGTGGCAATGATCGGTTTGGAAAGGGGAATGACGATTTTCCAATAAATGCCAAACAGGCTTGACCCATCGATTAAAGCTGCTTCCTCCAGATCCTTTGGGATGTTGATGAAAAACTGGTAGAAGAGAAAGATGGAAAAAGCATCCGCAATGAATGGGAATATCTGGACATGGTAAGTATCCAGCCAGGTCGTTGCGCCGCCAAACCAGGGCAGTTTGTTGACGATGATCAGCAGGGGGACAGCCACAGCTTCAAAGGGGATGATGATGAGGGCGATAATGACGCTCAAAAGCGTATTCTTACCTTTGAATCTTAACCGAGCCAGAGCGTAGGCGATCATGCTGTTGATCAACAGACCGAACAAGACGGTCATGATCATAATGAAGACCGAATTGAAAAATTGGTGTGAGAAGCTGAGGGATTGAAAGACATCCTTGTAGTTTTGGAGGCCTAAATCTCCAATAGGCACAAATGCCCGAAGGGTGCTCATATCGGAAATGACCTGGAACTCATCTTGTTTGATTGAAGAGATGAGCATAAATACGACTGGGAACATAAAGAAAACGGCTAAGAGAATCATCAGAACATACTTGACGCCATTCTTTATTCTTTTGCGTATATGATAATTAAATAAGGGTTTTGATTTCTTTTCAGCCATTTTTCTTAGCCCCTTTCTCTGTTGTTAGCACTCGCTGTGCTATAGAGACAAGTAAGACGATCAGGAAAAATACAACCGTTACAGCAGAAGCGTAACCGATCTTGAGGCGGCCCCAGCCTGTTTCAATGGCGTAAAGCATGGTCGTCATTGAAGCATTGGATGGACCTCCATTTGTCATGACCTTAACCTGATCGAACAACCTGAAAGCTAGAATTGTCGTTGATATGATGACGAAAATTAAAGTATTTCGCAGTTGGGGGATGGTGATATTGATGAATTTCTGCCACCCATTTGCTCCGTCTACTTCTGCGGCTTCATAGAGTGAGATTGGAATCTCCTGCAAACCCGCCAGGAAGATCACCATCTGGAACCCCACACCCTGCCAGATAGACATTAACATAATTGCTGGAAAGACCAATTTGGTGTTCGTAAGCCAACTATATGGCCCTAATTTTCCGAAACTTATTGCTTGCAGAAATGCATTGATTAACCCTTCATCCGGATTATATAGCAGGGTCCAGACAATTGAAACGACGGTCATTGATGTGACCACCGGTGAGAAATATATCGTCCGGAAGAGGTTCATTCCCTTCAATTCCTGATTGATCAGCATCGCCAATCCCAGAGCAAAGGATGTTTGGATTGGGACAACAACAGCCACAAAGTAAAAGTTGTTCAGTAAGCCTTTATGGAATACATCATCAGTCAATAATCGGATGTAGTTTTCTAATCCGATGAATTTTGTTGGCACATTTGGGTTAGGGATCAATCGCATATTCGTGAAGGACATCCAAATTGCCCAAACGAAGGGAATGATCAGGAACACGATCAGCAAGATGATGGCTGGTGTGGAAAAAAGCCATGCTAATCGCGATTCTTTACGTCGATAGGTTGTCAAATTTAAGGTACTCTTGTTTCCAGCCATATTTTCCTTCCCTATTCCACAATGGGGGATTACCGTTGATGCAGGTAATCCCCCATCTTATCTATCAAAATCCTATTTACCCTTTTGATATAGTGTGCTTACTTTATTCGGGGAACGGATAGCCATCGTTATCAGCGATGTCCTGATCAATGATCTGGACTGCGTTGTCAAGCTCTTCCTGAACATCTGCACCAGCAATGATATTCCAGATAACGGTCTTGAAAGCTGAGGTGATTGTCGGATAGGCAGGGGTCTGCGGGCGAGGAACCGCCACGCCGCCCTCGAGCTGCTGGACGAACAGATTCAGCAAGCCGCCTTCACCATAGAGTTCAGATTGGGCAATGGCACTCTTGCGAGCGGGCACTGCGCCATTGGCATTGGTCATATGCAGGATCTCCTCGGGTTCGGTGAGGAAGCTGAGGAATTCATAAGCTGCATCGGGGGCCTCACAAGTGGAGGTAATACCCCAGTTCCATGACCCTGAGCCGG
>Ga0272443_10000584_pt1 | contig 64479 bp, 77 predicted proteins | sample SSMAcet12_FD_193581 | JGI IMG/M metagenome (GOLD analysis project Ga0272443, IMG submission 193581) | Marine sediment archaeal communities from Little Sippewissett salt marsh, Falmouth, MA, United States - SSM-Acet-12 | ecosystem: Environmental > Aquatic > Marine > Wetlands > Sediment ...
ATGGAAACAATTGGCCAATGGTCAACATTATTAGTTTTTCTCGCAGCTCTTGCCCTTTTTATTGCGACAATATTGGTGCCGATTTTCGTTATACTGATCTATTTCAAACTGAACGAAATCCACGCCTTTCTTCGGCGCGCGGCTATAAGCCCGGAGAAACAAAAGCAGATCGAAGAAAAGCTTGATCAGTACCGCAGAAGAAAAAAATAGGAGGGGGGACATCATGAAAAAAATAATCTTTATTAAAAAATAATGGAGGCGGGAATGTCTGAAGAAAATCTGCTCAGTCAATATAACGGCGATGTTTACTTATATTACGGCGATATAAACAGAAAAGGATACAGCTCTCTCTCTCAACTTTTCGAAAATAAAACCGAAAAAAAACAAAAAGCCTGCCTTGTCCTTGTGACGCTTGGAGGGGATCCAAACGCTGGATACCGCATAGCCAGAGCAGCAAACCACCATTATAAAAACTTTGAAATTCTCATACCTGACATTTGTAAATCAGCCGGGACTCTTGTCTGTATCGGGGCTAAACGTTTAATCTTTGGTGACCGAGGAGAGTTAGGACCCCTTGATATTCAACTATCAAAACCAGATGAAATGTTCGAAAACATGTCTGGTCTTGATATTTTACAAGCGATCAGCGCACTTGAGACAGAACTCCTAGATTCATTCAGACGATATTTTGTCGACATTCGTGCCGGAAGCCAGATTAAGACAAAAACGGCAGCAGAGATTGCCACTAAACTTGCTGACGGGTTTATCGCCCCAATCGCATCAAGAATAGACCCAGTAACTCTTGGCGAACACCAAAGAGCAATGCAAATAGCCTTTGAGTATGGAGAACGCCTGGAAGAAATGGCCGACTCATTAAAGGAGAACGCGCTTCGCACCCTTGTTGGCGACTATCCTTCTCACGGTTTTGTCATCGACAGAAAAGAAGCCGGAACATTGTTCAAGAATGTTTCATCTCCTGACGAAACAACTATCGACATTTACAACATGTCCCGTGATATACTCGAAAGAGAACGATATCCGGATCCAGTTATTGTTATTGATTTGATCGATCTTTTAACAACCCATGGCAACTCTTTGCCACAGGAGGAAGGAAATGAAAAAGATGGTCCTCATGACAGAGGAGAAGAGGGAGACGTCCAGGAGGATGATGGAATCGCAGCTGTCCAAAGCGAGACAAATCAGCCGGATGGCATCATCGAACAACCTGGCAACGAGCATGTCGAAAAGCAAGCAAGCACCGACAATCAAGGTAACGAGCACAACCAAGACAAAGAATTAAAAAAAGCAGAATAACTATCTCAGGCCCCGTCTGCAATTAGCAGATGGGGCTTTTTTGTTGAGCACATGACTGCAGCTATCTACATCCGCAAATCACGCGAGGACAAAAATAAACCCGCGCACCGGCTCACCGTGCAACGCCAACAACTGCCGGACTATGCCATGGCCCAGGGCTGGACACCGATCGTTTACGACGATGGCCACGCGTCGGCCGCCAGGGGCAAAACCGAGGACCTGGAAGAGCGCAATCGCCTCGAAGCCGACATCAAAGCCGGAAAAATAAACATCATCCTGACCATAGAACTGTCGCGCCTATCCCGCGATGACTCCATGCAAGACTATACCGCCTGGTTGCACCTGTGCAGCCAGCATAACGTCAAACTGGCGACCATGAGTCGCACTCTGGACCCGGCCCAGCACAGCGACTGGATGTTGCTGCTTATGGAAGGGGGATTTTCCAGCGTCGAAATGAAAGTTCTGCAAGGCCGCATGGCCGAAGGGAGAAAACAGGCCATCCGCTCAGGGAGATACATCTGGGGCAATCCACCGACCCCGTATGTCAAAAATCCCGCAACCGGGGCCATAGAAATTGACCCAGATCAACGAACACAGGTCGACGCGATACTCACCATGGCCGAAACCATGAGTGTCCACCGCATCGTCCAGCAAACAGGATTGCCCCAGATCAAAATCCGGCGCATGATCAGCGATGACCGCCTGCTGTTTTACCTGGGGAAGATCCTCGATCCGGACAGCGGAGAAGAAATCGACGGCCAATGGCCGCCCCTGATCGATGCCGATCGAGCCACCACTATCAGGCAGGCCAGGCGCACCCGCAAACCCTACGGCAAAAACCGCGAAGCCGGAGGCCTGCTATCCAACCTGGACGGCCTGCTGCAATGCGGATACTGTGGTCGTACCGCCAAAGCCTGGCGTAACAGCCGGATCAAAAACGACGGCACCCGCAACAACTATTACGGCTGCAGCCACAGCTGCCAGAAATCGCGCCTGGTGCAACAGAAGATCATCGATGACAAAGTTATCACCAACCTGCTCGGCACACTCAAAAAAACCGATCACCTGGCCGAGGCCTGGACCAAAAACAACACCGCCGGCGATATCCCCGGACAGCTCGCCGCGATCGACAGCGAAGAAACCGACCTGCTCGAAAAAAAACAACGCCTGATCCAGGCCATCACCGAAGGCGTGATCAGCTTCGCCGACGCCAAAAACACCCGGCAACAGATCGAAAACAACCTGTCAGCCCTGCAGCTGCAACGCCGAAAAATACAAGCCAGCAGACAACCAGAACCCGACTGGCATGATCTTCAGAAACGCGCCGCCAAATGGCCGCTGATGACCGAAAAAGAACAACGCGACTTCCTGCAGATTAACCTCGCCGAGATCCGCATTTATTACAACTATGCCCTGGTCAGCTACCGCTATCCCCGAACCCTGGACGGAAATCAAACCGCCCGGGTCCACCTTCCGGAGCCATACAAACCATCAACCAGAAAGCCCCGCGCTACAAACCGCAACACAGCGAAATAACATCACTTTTAATACTTCATCAAAAAAGACCAAAAACCATTTGTAGCCACAAAAACAAAAAAAACCAACAACTTAAAGTAGTTGATGGCTTTATGATCTAAATCGAGCTCTCACGCTCTACCAACTGAGCTAAGAGGGAAGATCATGTGTCCGCTAAGTGTTAGCCTTTACTGCTTTTTTAACTGTTTTTTGGCTACAAAATCAGCCAAAAACAGGGCAAAAAAGGCTGTAGCGGAAACGCTGGAAAGTTATATCTGAGCGTGGCTTGCGTGTCAATAAAAATTATTATTCCAGCAGAGCAATATAGTCATCGATGCTGTGATCTTTGATGCTGTCGCCCCATTTGAAGCGGGTTATATTTTGCCAGATCTCGCCAAAACCGTACCACCAGGGCGGGGCGATCACCTGGCCGCCTTGTCCTGACCCGTCGAACCAGACCGGCTGGTCGACATGACGCCAGCGCAGCATTGTCGGCACACGACAAACAAGATCGCTGTCATTGATAAGGCGATAGCTGCGACCCTCAAAAACAGCATTATACGCCGCGGCAAATTTGCGATCACCGACGCGCGGGCTGCCGAAGGTATAGACCGCTGCGATATCAAATCCCTGGCGATCGAGATCGAACGCCGCAACTGTTGCCAGTGCCGCGCCCAGGCTGTGCCCGGTGATAACGATATCAGCCTGGCCAGCCAGGTCATTGACGTGGCCCAGGACATGCCGGCGGATCTTCTGATAAGCTCGATAAAAGCCCTCATGAACCCGATGCCCGTTGAAGGTGATTTTTTTGACGTTGGCATCGGTGATCCAGTCGCGCAGCGACGTTGTCCCGCGAAAAGCGATAAACAACCGACCCGCAGACCGAGTGATAACCGCTTCCGTTTCATCGCAGGCCAGGAAAACATAGCCAGGATCGCGGCGGCTGTCCGCATAAGCCAGCTTTGATGCCATGGCGCATTGAAGCGCGAGTTCTTTATCATACATTTATCAACCCCGCTTTCAGGTCAGGATTTACTGCCCGGCCGACAGGCCCCGGATCAGCGCGCCGGTCAGTGCGTTGGCCAGCTCGGTATCGCCGCGGCTGTTGTCCGCCCCTCCTGTTGCCCCGCAGGCCTGCCCCGTTGCCGTGTCAAAAGCCTTAAACGCCGATGTATAGCTGGCCTTGCACAGCGTTCCGTCAGGCTGTGCTGTTTCGACGCTGAACGATGCGCATCCTGAGAGCATGACGACAGCCAAGCAAAAAACCAAAAAGACAAAGAGCGCGCGCTGATATTTTTTTATCAATGATTTCATCGTGTTTTACCTCTCTTTATGGCCGGTTTATATCGGACACACTGGTCATTAGGGCAACTGCCATCTTCGGGTCTTAAAGTATGTCCACATTCTGGGCAGCGAAAATCGATCATAATCCATCCAAACTTGACAACTGCCCATCCTGCGATAATGTGTAAATTGAACTGTTACACTCACGAATGGAGGGGCTTATGCGCACGATTATTTCCCTGTTTCTACTGCTGTCCGTTGCATCCGTATCCCATGCCGCTGTGATCGATGGCGTCCCGTCATGGCAAACAAACGGCGGGGCAGGGGCCGGAGCGCTGCAAATCCTCGGCTGGTACGATCTTCACGGCTACGACAACCTGTTTGCCGCCGAAGGCGAAAATATCTACACCCAGGGCGCTCTGCTCGCTGAACTCCAGGATTTCGACAGCTTCCTCAACATCAATCAATGGGGCGGCGTCGATGGCCGGGACATTCCCCCGGCTGTCGAGGACTTTGCAGCGTTCAAGGGCTACAACTTTGCCGCCGAATACATCACCTTTTTCTTCTTTTCCTTTGAAGATTTCATGGCCGAAATTGACGCTGGACGCCCGGTCAGCATTACCACGGACAACACCGAAACAGGATTTATCCCGATTGAAGTGGCAGGTGTCGGCTATGACATGATCGACGGAGTTCCTCATTATGGGTTTATTTCCTCTCTCACTGGGCTGACCGATATCATCTGGAAACCATGGATCGAAGGATCGACCGAGTACGCTTGGGGAGTCACGGACGTCATGACCATCGCTCCACAAGCCGCCCCGGTCCCTGAACCATCGACCGTACTTCTGTTCAGTGTTGGAATCATTGGATTGTCCCTCCGATGGAGACTGCGCCAACCTTCTTAAATGTTCTTTCCGTCAACGTAATCGAATCGCTCAAACTGGATGATATGTTGTTAGCAGCATCCATCGCCCAGGCGTAAAGGGTTTTGCTGCCATAGCTGGAAAATGTGTAGCTGGTCTGTGCGCTTGATTGCCAGTCTGGATCTGATGTGCTCGGAGTTGTGGCTGATTCGTTCAGGAGGTAGTCAGTCACTGCGACATTATCCGTTGCAGTGAAGGTGTTGACTGAAACGGTTAAAGATGATCCAGTGGCCGGAATGTCGAATGCTGTGACTGTCGGGTCTGTTGTGTCTGCGCTCTCATTGACCGCCCAAACACCAAGCTCATCTATCCACATTGACTCTGATACTGGAGCACCGTCACCAATATAAGGGGCAAGGGCTATTTTGTCCCATGTTGCCCCTTCATATTCGCCAGCGGCGTATAGGACACTCTCGCTCTCAATCGCTAAATCTTCGTCTACCCAAAGACGCATAATTCCATCAAAATTAGCCGTCCCAGATGTAAAAGTATTCAACTTTATGTAGGATGTGATTTTTGTCCAAGTGTTTGCAGGGATGCTTACGCTGCTGGATTTCCATGTGTTTGCCGAATACCAGCCACCTGAAGAATAACAACTTCCAGAGGTTGCCCCTGTTTCTGCATACGGTGTATTACACTGATTTGCAGACCTGGCTTCTGTTACAGAGGTCAAATCTTGTGGCGGTGTGCCTTCAGTGTCATTTACTCTCATCATGTCTTGATGAGCGATCTGAGGGTAATTTGTATAAGGGCTGCTAGTATCTGCAAGCGCTTCAAAATAAAGATTACTGTTCGACCCTGCAAAACCCTGATAGGCCGTATCATCAGAAGATAGCACATGTATTAAGTGCGGGTGATACGCTTGCCCTGATCCTTGCCAGCCAGTATCATATTTAACATAGTATTCAATCAAAAATTCGTCTGTTTCGGCAGACAGATTGTTTCTGATTGCACTAAACCCTGTTGGCTGCGTCGCAGAGCTTGCCCACGTCCATTTCAGAGCATTACCTGAATAGCCACCAGCCTCTGTGCCTGTCGATGTTGTCCCATCGTACCAACTGCGACTTGTCCAGCTATCATCCTCGAAGGATTCAGAAAATAGACTTGTTCCTTTAGTCGGTATTGTTGTTAGAGGCCCAATCCTTCCGGTTGCCGATATAGCATAGTCATCAAAATCAACAGGATTACATCCAGAACCATCTAATATCCACTCTTGGTTTGATCCGAGAAGGATTCCAGAAATACCAGTCACGGAAAAACTATCTCCACCAAAGTCAACACTTTGCTCATCAATGATCTTGGTGTCATCTATCCACATTTCAGCAATGCCATCTGTTCCGTCCGTATCTATCTTTATATGTGCCTCGTAATAATGCCATTGACCATCGCCCTCTAAATCACTATTATTCATGACGGTCGCCCAACCCTGTGAAGATGTTGGGTTTGTCACCGATCCCATCCCCTGCTTTGCAAAGACAAAACCATCAGCACCAGCCCACTCAACAATGACTTCAACGTCAGTTGAGAGTGGATACAAATCAATATAAAGGAGTTTGTCGTAATGTAAACCACTGTTTGGATCCCATTGTAGGGATGTTGGAAACTTCATGTACCACCTCACCCAAATCTCGTCTGGGTGGTCATCAAGAAGTACATACAGCCCCCCGCTACCATCGTTAGACCCTTGTGGACTACCACCATCACCATACCAGTGCCGTTGGCCTAACCCACCACTACCGTTAGGGTTGTTTGCCGAAGAGGTTATTTGTTCATAATTTCCGCAAGAGTCTGGCTGCCCAAGTGCTTCCTGAACTCCACCACAATCAATGGGGTTTCTATAATTTGGATCGCTCTCGTCTTTTGTCCACTCCGTACACTCAGTTTCATCGAAACTTGTTGACCACGGCAAGGTGACGCCAGCAAAAACTGTAAACGGGAAAAATAGCAGTATCAAATATATGAGAGCTTTATTCAGCATGGATGGCAACCCCTATCGCGACGTTACCTCCAGAAGCAGAAGTAAATGTTTTTGAAATGCTTCCTGACAAACCTGTTTGGTAGTATGCGCCGAGCGATGAACTGCCAGAAGAGTCATAACTTATCTGCGTCAATCCGTCATAATCACTCAAAGATATGCCTCCATCATCTGACCCAAAAAGACCTATAAATATATCAGCTGAAGAAGTTGTTACCGAGCCTGTGCTAACTGTCCCTGTCGCTGTGTTGGAGTTGTAGCCGCTTATTGACCAAGACCCTGATGTCTTTGAATATCGAGCAACAACAGCATTCAAATATGTCCCACCTGTTTGTCCAAATGTGTAATCAGTTGGCTCGCTACCAGTTGCAATTTTGTAGGCAGTTGTCATGTTTGATGATCCGTTAGCAATGCCACCAGATGTAATCTCTGTGTAGCCATCAAAGGTATCCCAAGCCCCTGACGCATCGCTCACAAGATAAGCAAACAGCAAATCGCCTTCTGTTGTACCCGTTGGTTTTGTCACTGTAATTGATTCAACACCGCTGCTGGTGGCATTGGCGGCGTAGCTTTCATAGGCTAAAGTAACGCTCCCACTCTGCGTACTGTTATTCGTCACGCTCCCACTGGTGATCGAAGCAAGGTCATCCCCTGCAGAGTCTTCCCAACCGTCCCCAGGTTGTGTGTAGTCAACGTCACATGTATCGCCGCTATTAACTGTCGAACCGAGGGTATAAACAAGCGTGTCTGTCGTATCTCCGCTTGAGTAGGTCATGGTTATATCTGTTCCGGCTGTCGTACAATCGAGATTCCATCCACCATTTCCACCAGTACCGATAGTGATTGCTTCGGACGCAAGCAAGGAGATTGTCGCTCCGGTCGTTGGGATTGTGGCGCTGGTCAGCGTTGGTGGTGTTGGTGTTGGATTCGACCAGTCGGCAAATGTGACCGGGTAGCGATCCCATGAGTCTGTTGATTCGCAGAGATAGATATAACTGGTGTCGAATGATCTTTGTCCGGTCGTGCAAGTATCATCACTGTAAGTCGGAGCTGTGACATAACCAGATCCAACAGATACAGCGTCAACCTCGTCTTTTAGCTCTTCAATCGCGGCTTGGACATTGGCCGATGTGATTGTCAAATAGGTTGTAAATGGCACTTCACCAGCATTCTGATCATCCGTCCCCGCTGATAAGGGAGCCCAACTCGATCCGTTGTAGATCTGGAATACAAACGATGAATCGAGGTAAACATCTCCAGCGGAGGGCGTGAATGTTGGCGCGATTGAATTGTAGAAATTAGCGTAATGCTCACCGTCTGAAGCGGAACTCTCAAAACTCGGGGCCGATACCGCACCGGTGAAAGTTGCTCCGGTTAAGGCTGCATAAGTGCTATCATGATTATGGCTCAGTAAACTGTAAAACCCAGCATGATCGCCCCAGCTAAAAGCGGTATCCCAATTAACCTCCTGTGTCGGCGTCGGGAAAACTCTCGTTGCGGTTTCAGCCAGATCATCAGCATCCAGCACAACCACGCCGGTCTGTCCGTTGACCGAATCGACAGCGCCAGATCCGGTCATGTCAGCGCAGGCCCAAACAAACCCATCCCACGCGGCCACCTGGCTGGCCGTACAATTCAGATTTTCGAGTGTATCGGTCGTATCAACAATTGTGTTCGGATCGGCACAGGTCCAGGCACCAGCATCCTTATAGGGCACCTCACCATCGACACAGGCAGGCAGTGAGTCGCCACCACTGGTTTTCCAGTCTGTTCCAAGCACAGAATCAATCGCGGCAATGATCTCGGTCGGTGTCATATCGCCGGTCGCGTTCGCTTCGATTGCATTGAGTTTTGACAGTAGGTCATTAGTCAGAGCGTTTGTGTCGGCTTCACCCTCATAAGCCGTTTTGATACCAGACCCGTAAGCGTCAACAATGGTCTGCACAGCCGTTTGGATATCGCCGGATTCGATCAGGGCGAATATTCGCGATAGCGGGACCATGTACCTGGAGGTCGAATCTGCCGAGGCAATAACACCGGTTGCGACAACCGCGCTATAGTCCCGCTGCTCCCAATCGGTCGGGGCAATCTCATTCGTTTCGGCAAAAACCGAACCCGCAAACAAACACATCAAAAAGACAATAAACAGTTTTTTCATGACTCGCCCTTTACTGGTTAAAAGCCCAGGGATACTGATTAAGAGGAACATCCTGCTGATTGAAAGCCATCACCATTGTCGGCACCTGCAAGCCTTCCGGCGGCAAATCAACCTCAATCTCCACATGGTATAAGTTACCGTCGGTTTCAATCTCGATATCAATCATGAGCACCGCTCCCCTCTCTCACCCGCGCAAAGATAGAACCCAACCGGAACCAGCTGCTGGACGTCCCCTGGTCGGTTAGAACATCAACCTGAGTCGTTCCCGCCTCATCTCCGGCAGCAACGTCAACCACAATCGCCGGAGTCACAGCATCGACCGAAATACCCCCGTACAACAACGATCCATCAGCCTGTTTTGCTGGTGCCGAAAATGACCAGCCGCTGATATCCGGTGCCGATTCCCCAGACGGCGGAACCAGGACAATTCTCACGCGGATATTTTCATTGGTGTGAACCTTCGGGCGTACCTTGAACGCTCTATACTCGTCATAGTCCATCAGTGTCCCCTCTTCCAGTTGCGGTAAACCTTTTTCACCGCGTCATAAATCGTGTCAGCCGAAATATTCACCGCGCATCTGGCCGCGCCCGACATCTCATCGATGTTGCAAAACGCGTCGCCGTAATGCAGCCGGTGACACGGATAGCACGGGCATTGTTCCGGTGTTAGCGCCTGCACGTTCGACCAGTGTTTGGTCAAGTTATTTTTAGATGAATGCGACAGCATGATCACCTTGTGCGGCGTCTTTTCCATACCAACCGCGTTCAGCACGCCCGTTTCAGGCCCGATCACTAGGTCAACGTTCTGCGCCAGAACCAGAGATTCACGGATTGTCAGCTCACCCGAAAGACACGAAACCCGACCCTCGTTTTCCCAACCCTGCTCAAGGACCCGGCACTTATCATCACCCACCAGGTAAATCTGAGCATCCGGCATCTCCAGCAGAATACGTGCGATCACCGTGTCCTGGTGTGGTGTAAACTTATGGATCGAACTCCCGGCCAAAGCCCACACCACGTTAAATTCATTTTTGTTTAATTGCTGCTTGGCAAAAAACTCTTCTTCCCGTGCGGCATAAAAAAGCTGCGTTACCTCAAACTCCACCCCGGCCAGTTGACAGGTCCATTCGTGATAGTTCAGGTTCATCCGCTTCTTGCGCACATCATGCGGCCAGGTATGATTCGGTCGTCCCGGTATCGCCAGCAGCGTTCCCTCAATTGATTCAGACAGGTTGATAAATTTAGCAAAGCGCTTTTCCTGCTCTGCCCAAAATGCTACCAGCTCATTGTTTGGAACCTGATCCTGATCAACGATATACCAGTCATCAATAAAAGGATCGTTGCGTAAAACGTTTTGCCCCTTCGGCGTGGTCATCACCGTCACATGGTATCCCTGCTCTTTTAAACGCGGGAACACCAGCGCCGTCTGCAGCATATCGCCGAACCCGCCGAACCGGCAGACGCAAACCTTCGGTTTATTCGGCTCGCCGATTCCCGGCTTCACAACCATATCCATCCCCGGCTCAAGCTTTTGATAAGCCTCGAACAGGCTGTACTCGATTCCACCGCTCCGCTCTTCGCATTCGACTTGTTGCCATGCCCCCTCCAGCAACTTTTCGATATCGCCTGGATAGATATCGTGCTTATGGTCCGGATTCGCTCCCGGCTCCCCGCACTTCGGATACAGGTTCGCGCTCGGCACGTACAGGCACAAATACCCGCCCGGCTTGATCACCCGGCCCCACTCGGCCAGCGCCGCGCCCATATCCGGCATGTGCTCCAGCAAATGCGACGTGAAAACAAAGTCCAGGCTGTCATTCGCAAACATCGATAAGTCATCAGCCTCGGACACGATATCCGCCGCGCCCTGACCGAAATGGTGCCCATTGTCGATCCCGATAAAATGCGGATAGGCTTTTTCCATGCCACAGCCGATCTCCAACCCCCTTCCCCTGGTATACCGGGGAAGAAGGTATTTGATCTTGCGACTTTCAAAACCCTGCGGACCGTCAATTGACCAAGACATTAAGCTTTTCCACCCTGTTGTAGATCCAGCTGTTCGTCAGTGCTTGAAGCCACCCCAACGTTTTTCTTTCCCCTGCTCGTGGTTTTCTTGTCGGTTTGTGCGGTCTCGTCCGCCTTAACATCAAGCTCATCGATCAGACCGTTCAAGCGCTTGATTTCAACCTCAGCCGTATCAAGCTGTCCCTGAACTTCAGCTTTTTCCGCATCGGCATTGTCCTTGTCGGCAACAGCCCGCTCAAGCTGCTCTTTCAGCTCAGCATTCTGCTTGCCAAGTTTTTCAATCTCGGCAACCAATACAGGGACCTTGGCGTCATCGACAACCACGGGAGCCTGAACCTCAATCGATTCAATCTCCTCCTGCCCAGGCAGCTCTTTTCCTTCCACGTCGAACAGAATTCCGAACTGCTCGTAGGCCGCACGACCACTGCCATAAACCTGGCCGTATGGTGCGTTTTTATCAAGCTTACGCTTTCCCTTTGCCATACGCGTTTCTCCTTAACATGGTTTAAAATAAATAAACTCGATAAGCCACTAACTACTTATCACTCTTGGTCGCATCGCCGATGCCTTGACGGTCGGTGTACCCGCGTTTCAGCCCGCCTTTACCGGCTCCGTAAGTATCTTCAACGCCCGTCGAAACACCCCGGTCCGGCAAATCCCGCCCGTGACATTTTCCATCCGGCAAACGTTGACCGTTTTTGTCGCCACTCATGTTTCACTCCTCTTCGTTTTAAAAGGTGGGCTGGGAGAACCCGTCTCCCAACCCTATTTCATCAGCAACCGATCAGGCTGCAGAATCCCACTTGACGATCCGCTCATCAGCAGCGGCCAGGCGGTTTTTCGCGTACCCGCCAAGGTAGTACCAGGCCACCCCGCGACTGCGGCCATAATCCCCCGGCAACTTACCGCGCACCTCTTCAGGCACCGCAATGCCCTCACTGGTCGCATCTTCACCGAAGAAGAAAATCCAGTCACTGCCCCCATTACTCCAACTCCCCTTGGCCACATGGGTTTGCTCCACATAGCGGGTGTTTTCATAACGTCCGATCTCGCCGTTCATGATCATCTGGAAACCCTGGGGCGTATACTGGTGTATCCCCTCCAGATCGTTCTTAAACGTGCGCAGCGTGGTCGGCCAGGCAATCCCCATATAATCGTCACCCATGTATGGCGGAATATTCCGCTCCTTCATCAGGTCGACAATCGCTTTAGCATGGTCCTTGTTGAACGCCACATTGTTGGTTGCCGTTGCCGTCCCGTTCAGGGTCAGGGTTACGGCATCGGTCGCCGTTCCGCCGGTCGGCACAACCCGCAGCAAAGTGCTGTTCATCTGCGCGTGGTTAGCGATATCGAACGCCTTCTTCGCGTCGTTCTTCATCGCCGTGTTCACCAGGTTACGCACCGGGATCTCCGAAAGATCATCCAACACGCCAGTGTACGGTACGCTGTTCCCGTATTCCGTCACCGTCATGGTTCCCTGGGTGATTGTGAAGTTTGTTTCCGGCATGGTACTGGTTTCCGTCAACACGGTCCCCTGCGTTGCCACGTCAGAAACGACATCCCAATGAAAGAGCTGCCCTTTGTGCTTGCCGACTGCATCATGCAGACTGGCAAACTGGCGAAACTTCACCATCGGCTGCACCACGTTGCGCAGCTCTCTTGAAAGGTTTTTGGCGCTTAAATAACCGCCAAGGGTGTTTGTCACCCAAAGCTGTCCAGCCATATTTCGTTCCTCCCTTCCGTCTCCCGACGGTAGCTTTGAAGGGCGCGGCCCGCCTTCGAGCCGCAACCCAATAGGTTTACGTTAATCCGTCCGCCTCCCGGCGGTCGCTGTTACGCTGGCAGTCCGCGTGCTTTGCGCATTTCCGCAATAATCTCCGCCGGTTTTTCTTCACCGGTTTCTTCTGCACCGCGTGCCACGACACTGGCGGCAACCGGCAACTGGTCAAGCTCCTGCTTGCGCTCCTGGCGTTTTTCGAGTTCGGTCTTTTTCTCTTCCGGTTCCGGTTTGTCAAACACCTTGCTCACAGCTTTGGCGGTTTCGTCCAGCGCCTCGCGGTAGCTGATTTCACCTTTGACGACCTTATCCTGGTAGTCCCGTGCGAAAACAAAGTCACCATACTGCCTCTTTTCAGAAACAACCGTTTCCCCTGTTTCCGGGTCTTTTTGCTCCTGAAAATCAGTGTTATCTTCGACAAACTCGTTCCATATCTTGGCGTTTTCCTCAGTAAGCCGCTCCTTGTCAAGTTCGGACTTCAGTTCCGTCTTGACCTTGGACTTGATCTTGTCTTCGTCTAACGTCTGGGTAGGCTGTTGCTGCCGCCCTTTGTAGACATCCTTGAAAAACTCCGCCACCTTCTCTTCATCGCCATCTTCAAGCGCTCTGGTCACTTCGGCAACGCGGGCCTCAACATCCTCATCGGACAGGTCCGTGGTTCCCTCGTCGACCGCCGCCTGCACCTGCGCAGTCAGTTGTTGCTCCAGCTGCTGGCTTCTTTCCTGCAACTTCTGCAGTTCCGCCTGTAGGGACGTTTCCCGGCCTGACATCGAGCGCACACGCCCTTGCAGCGTCTGTAGCTCATTCACCACCGAATCAAGTCCCCTTTCTTCCTCCCTGTCGCCGAGTTTGACGCGGACCTTGTATCGCGCAGGTTCGTCAACCAATACCGCTTTTTCATCATCCGTGGTCTCTTCAGCTTCAGGGTTTTGGCTCTGGATCTGACCGTCGACATATTCGTCATGACGTTCCTCAATTCCATCCATTGCCAACTCGCGAGCGGTCTTGGTCCGCTCTTCCGTTTCGGTTTTCACATCAGCGCCCTGTCGGGTAGCCTCGTTTTCCATTTAACTCTCCTCTCCCTTGAGTAAACGTTCTGCCTGCCAGCCTTCCTCGATCAGCCCGCCCAGCAGACTGGTAATTTCTCCACTGTTTTCGCAGGTTAACTGCAACCTCACTATTTCCGCGATATTGTTCGGATCGGCTGTCTTCAGCTTTTCAACCGCCTCTTCCTCTCTTTTCTCCAACCCGGCAACCAGGTACTGACCAATCCGGCTGTTTAAAAACGCCTCGGTCTCGATCCCCAAATCAACCCGGTTTAAAAGTTCTTTATCGTCCTGGCTCATAATCTCCGCTTTCCTTGTTCATTATGTTAATGAACACCTTAATCAGAAACAAGCTCAGCCTGACGTCCCGACTCAATCCCCGTCATCATGCCACGCTGCGGGTTTGCCGGACTCATCGGCGACGTGTTCTTGTCAATCGTCGCCTCTTCCGGCAGCAGCAACCGCTCTGTTCTCGGCAGCGAATCTCCACCGTCCTGATCTTCAAACCCGGCGCTCCTGGCAATCGCGTCAGCCACCGGAGCAACACCCGGCACCGTCACTGCGGTCTGTGCCGTATTCATTGCTCCAAACAGTGATTCAACCCGCTTATTCGTCGTCTCAACCCGCTTTAATTCGGTTTCTTCACGAATCTTCCCGGCTTCTGCCAACAACTTCTCAACCTGGGCCTGCACCACTTCTGGCGGATGTTTCGCATCTAACGCCTGCTGTAGCTGCTCGATCATCTGAACAGCCTGAACCAAACGCGGATCTTCCTGCTCCTCTTCATCCTGTTGCGGAATCAGGAATCGGCTGCCATCGCGGTATCCACTCTTGCCGAAAACCTCTTTGACAATCTCCCGCTCTCCCGGAGACAACTGCCGCTTCAAAAAGTCCGGTCCCAGAATTTCCGACAACAATTTCATAGCCGCCACAAACCGCCGCAGTTGCATTTGCGGATTAATCGCCCCGATCCCCACGTTAACCCCAAGCAGCACCTCGTTGGTCAACAACGCCAGAGTCACCTTTTCCAGCGGTATCCCAGCCGTCATGGCCGCCGCTTTCAAGATTTTCTCATCGTTCTCGTGCGTCTGCTCAAGTATCAGAATTTGTCGCAAAGTCGGCTCCACCCAGGTTTCGACAAACGTCCTCAGCTTATATTCAGACACCTGGTCCGCGCTCGAATTCAACAGCTCCATACCGCCGACCGTTTCGTTCAGTTGACGGTTTGTCGCCACGCTCGAACCGGAAAAAGACCCCATCAAATCATCAAAGTCCAGGTTCAAACGGTCCTGTTCCTGGTAACTGCTGGCCGTCGCGTCATCCGTCGTCACCACCTTGACGTCGCTGTTCGGCTCATCCATCAACGTCACCGACGCCGGAGAATTCCGCGTCAGCGAACGCAGATCGATATTCTTGCCGCGCTTGGCAAAGTAGCGCTTGTTCAGCCTCAGCTTGACGTTATCGATCCGCAGGTTTGCAACGTCGTTGATTTCCGTCTGGATATCGCGTGACAACTCACACTCGCTTGACTTATAAGCCTTGTGCGCTTCGACAATCGAAAAACCAACAGTTACAGGACGTCCCTGAGGGTATTCATCCTCAACCATGGCTGGATCAGACAACAACTTTGTATCTCCCAGGGTGTAATAGAAAATATCGAAACCCTCGACCTCGATAATATTCTGATGCACCCAGACGATAGTAAAATCATTGTTTGCGCTATTGACCTGCTTCGAATCCGTTCCGTTATTCTCCCTCGCCTGGCGCATGGTATCACTTGTCTTGCTCGCGCTTAAAATCGTTCCATCCGGGTAATAACGCCACTTCGGCTCATCCCCATCTCGCCCTGGAAGCATTCGCGCTCGTACATCCTTCAGATACATCGGCCAGTAAATAATCAGATATGGCGACGTGTTCACCACGTCACGCCAATCCGCCGCCGGGTCAAAACGCACATTTTCAGGCGGTAACAAAGTAATATCCGCACGGTCGATCTTTTTCTTTTTATTGTATTTCCACTGCTGAAACGACGCGACAATCCCCACCGCCTCGGATTCCTGGTAAGCCCCCTGACAAGTCAGGAACCACGGCAATCCATAAGGGTGCGGACGCGTCAAGCGTATCTGAAGCAACGCCTGTTGAAACTTGGCGCTGTCGATCTGTTCAGGATCATCCTTATCCACCGGCTGGCAACTGACCACATCCTCGGTTGAGAAAAAGGCTCCGGCTGCCATTGCCTCGTCTTTACGGATTGCAGATCGTGTTTTCGGGCGGAACAATTTGCTTTTCAGGCGGTAAGAATCAGTGAAATATTTTGAGCCTTCAGGATGTTGACTCTGAAACTGGCGGATATCCTTTATCATCCGACTGCGAATATTCGCGTCGAAAAAATTGGATGACGCCGTGTTGGCATCGCTTGCCAGCTTGATCCAGAACGCATCATTCGGTTTTTCCGTTGTCTGCAATGCCTGCTCTTCGCTCATTGATCAGCCCTCAGCCGTCCTGAAAAATCGGTCGGCAGCTCGTCAACTCTCTCCTGGTTCAAACGTCCGCGCTCAACATGATACCGCTCAAGAATCTCGCCGCCGTAGCGCATCGCCAGTCTTTCCAATTCCGAAGCCGTCGCATAGCCGTCCATCGGTATCCGGCAGCCCATTTGCCCATCCAGCGACAGGTTACGGATATCGATCAACCCCTTACGTCGATCCGCCTGCACTAACCACTGGTGGTTCGGGTAATGGCGCAGCAGCACCTGACCAACCATCTCGCAGATCTGTTGGTCAATCGGATCGATAATATCCGTTATTTCCATGTCCCGCGAAACAACCGGCTCGTCGTTGCGGCAAACAATTCCATGCTGTTCAGGCATTCATCAACTCCTCTTCCAGCAAACGTCCTATCCTGTTTGCTAGCGTATCTGAAACGGTAATATATCTTTCCCCCTCTGGGTGATCCACCTCCAAACCTTTTCTTTCTGCTGTTCTCAAGCATCGTGAAAATTCTTTTAATTCTTTCCTCCGATCACTCAACTTCCGGCTCCGTTTCCAGCGTGATCAGGTTGTCTTTTTCCGTCCGCGACAACCACAACCACTCCTTGTAACTGTAAACATCTTTAATGCTCATCGGCAACCGCTCATATTCAGGGCACGGCTTGCCATATTTATCCCGGTCAAGCCTCCGGCTCATAAGCCCCGTTGCCCGACTCAAAGCGCCGCCCGTTGCTGAAGCGATAACCCGAAGCGGTCTTATCTTCCTTGCGCACATCCACCGCTTTCACGATCTGAGAAAACTGTGCCTGAGACGACTTGATTTCTTCTGTGCTTTCCATCACATCACCTCCGGTTCCAGTAACTGCTCATCGATAATGATCGGCGGCCTGTAGTCCATATCGTAAATCCGGCTGCATGAATCGAGAAAATCATCATGTTTGCTGAACGGGTAAACCAGGTACTCATCCAGAAACATCTTATTCAAACTGTAACGGTTCCCCTCATGGTCCCGCCGGAAGACCGGTTTTAAAATTCTGTAAGCCTCCCCCTGCTCTCTCATCTTGATTTGTCTGGACGATTCAGCCTTAACCACGTTTCCCTGCTCGTTCTTTCTCATCACCACCTCGATCAAAAAGAACTTACCGTTCGAAAAATCAGGAACAAGGCGTTGAATCCGGTCTTCCTTTGCCGCTGGCGTATCCTGCGGCCAGTTCAGCTCCTTAATTTCAAAATGGTCCCCGGTCAGTTCCATCTTCTCTTCAAAGTGCTCAAGGTCGCTGCGCATCCCGAACCGTTCATATCCGACTTCCACGCTCTGTACCCCCGGTTGTTGCATCCAGTATTTACGTAAGGCCGTCATGTTTTTCCAGCGCTCCGTTAAGCTCATCTTGTGGCAGAAACCATCAACCAGGTACTTGTTTCGTGCCGCGTCGACCGCGATCACCGACATCGCTGTGTTGTCACTATTTTTCTTTTTACTGCTGGCCGGGTCTACCATAATGTAGATATTCACCGTTCCCGGACGAATATCAATGAACTTCAGTTCCTCTTTCAGGAACATGGCCGCCTGGCCCTCGGTCGGGTTTTGCAGCATCTGCGCCGCCAGGGTCGAACGCTGATTGATCTTGACTTTCGCCCACTCCTCCGGCGTTAAAAAGACCGGGTTCCCTGTTTTCTTGCCATCGTCAGTCGCCGGATAAACACGTGCCTTCAAAATATTGTTATCAATGATCTCACCGTAGGTATCAGCGAAGCTATAGCGGGTACCAATATGCCATCTCCGGTCTGATTCCTTTGACTTCAGGTTGTCCGACAGCTCCCAGCATTCCGTGGTTTTCCTCACCATGTCCGGGCCGGTCACACTCTCACGCGTTACAACATCATCGTAAATACGCAGCTTGTAGTGAGCACCCGTCGGTTGACCATCCGTCAGTCCGTTGGCTTCAATCGTACCCTCTTTCGGGTTCGATTCACGCCTCACATCAATCCGGTACTGGTCCCAGCTCGCCCCAGCTCGCCTCGCATCCCGAACTGGATCGGCCCACAACACGTCCGGGTAAGTCGCTTTCAACTCCTCATTGCTTTCCAGCTCATACTTGATCTGCCCCAGGAACTTTGCTGAAAGCTTTTTCACATGAGCGAAAATACCAATGGTAATTTCAGGGTCGATCAACAACTCCTGAATACTTCCCGCGAACGTGATAATTGTCGACTTGTAATGATACCTTGCCCACAAATCCAGACACTCATCCGGCTCAGCCTCAACTTCACGGCAACGCTCATATAGCCACGGATGAATCGCATCCTTCCGATGCAGCAACCAGGTCAGCAGAAAATACCGATCAACCCGTCCCAGAGCAGCCTTGCCTCGTGGTCCAAACTTATCAAGAATCGATTGCCAAAGATCAAACACCCGGTTAAAAGAAGCGGACTGGATCTCCGCAACGATATCTTCGGGTAATTCAAGCCGATCCATTGCTGTGCTTCTGAAACTCGGCTCTCAGTTCGTTCATTTTCGCCGCGTCTTCCGCAGCGACAACACTGTTTGTTTCTATCGGTCCACCATCAGGTCCGCTGATTTCCTTGCGTTCCTTGTGTAGCCCCAATATCTTCGCCAGCTCTATCGCTGCTCCACCCCTCGACGGGATTGAAAACAGCGGAACAACATTGCCGTCCTTATCCACATCAAACCCGATATCAATAATGCTTTTAATTTGTGTCTCCAACTCCGAGAACTTTTTCGGCTGAACTTTTCCGTCATCACCAACATCGATTAACTCATCCAGATCCATTTTAAGTATTTTCCCGTGGTACTGAAGAATCTCATCCGCCGTAACGTTATATCTTCGTTTCAGCTCACCACGGATCTGATCTATTCTCGATTTCACCTCAGGATTTGTTAGGAGTTTACTTGCCTCAACCCGAGCTGTTGAATCCTTAACCTTCGGTTTTACCTTTTTGTACGCACCATACCCGTTGTCACCGCGCAGAACGAATTCCCAACAAAAACGCTCTTTCCACGGTGGACTCAATACGATCACTTCATAGCCCATCTCCTCTTCCATGCTCGGAAGAACAACCTGGCCAGCGACCTTCTGGTTGTTTTCCACCCCAGCTTCAGACATAAATTTCTCGCGCCTTTCGCGCCTGTTTTATAGTCACCTTTCACGCTTGCGCAACATAGACTCAAAAATCAAGAAAAAAATTCAATAAGATATTGAACACAAAAAAGCCGAAAGAAAAAATCCAAGCCGTTTACTTTTTGTGTTGTTTTTAAGTACAAAATCACTCCAAATCCTTGAGCCCATGTGGCTATGGGGCTTTTGTTGTGTCTGTTTGCCGAAACAGACATGAAAAATCCCCCAGCCCTTACGGGGTGGGGGATGGAAGAATTTATCCAACACATTTGGTAAACGGCTTGGAAAAAATCTTTCGGCTTTTGAAACATAACAAGTTGTTTTCAGCATCATTTAATTCTTTTTCTCTTTCTCAACCTGTTGCTGTGAATTGCTGCGCAGCTTCTGCAACAATAGCGCCTCGTTCTGAAATTTTGCGGCGTCTCCCCTTTCTTTTTCGTGATCGGATTTCCACATTCAGGAAGCTCACACAAACGCAATGGTTGATCATCATCATACCTGCAACGCTCCATTGTTCGACCTCCTCGGCAACAACTCCAGTTGAATCCCCTCACTTTCCTCTTGTCCGTAAAGATCAGGATACTCATCACAATAGCGCCTGGCCTCGCCCTCAAAACAATCCGCGCAAAACATCATGATCGCGATCCGCTCCTCACGGTTGATTCTCTGATCGTTGGTCATTTCAATCATTCAATCTTCTTGCCAGCGAAAATTTTACAGGCAGAACACTGGTATCTCGGCCAACCATGATTGTTTCTCTTGTTCATTTTCTTTTAATATTTTATCTCTTTCCCATATGCGTAATTCAATTTCTACCCGATCAAAAGCACTGGATGGCTCGCGTATATGCTCTGACCGAACATTTTTATCGATGATCTGCACACCTACTTCTATCGGTGGATGTGGACTAGAAAACTTAATTTTGCACGACGGGCAGCAAAGCCAACGATCAACGATTTTGTTAGAGATAAACGCGCTGCAATCAGCTCTATGCCCACAAATGCACGATATTTCAACCATTACCGACCACCTCCCGCCAGCTTAACCCGACCATTTTCATCAGCCACCTTGAAAGACGTACCGAACGACCCGTTCAAGGTCTCCGCCAGCTCGCGCAGCTTATTCCTCTGGACCTCCGGCGGATCGATCTGCACCAACAGCTTAACATCCTCCCCTTCACTTTCCGGCAGCCGTGGTAACGGAGCCATCGCCGCCAGGTCGCTCAACTCCTTCGGCTTCGGAAACCACACCAGCTTTTTCTCCGCTTCAAGCGCCGCCCACTCAACCGCCTCGATCCGTGTTGTCCGTAACGCATCCCAGAAAATATTGATCCGTGCTTTCGATTGCGGCTGGTCAAGAGCAAGTTCCAACCGGCTCATTGCCTGTACGAATCGTCCCCATTCGTCATCTGTCATCACCTGCTCCTCGGCGGGCCATCCGCCATCAACTCCCTTGCCGTGTTAATCACCTTCTCCTGCTTTTTATCCCTCGTTTTCTTCCCCGTCGAACGCGGCGAAGCACGCGCCTTACCGTCCCGCAGCGCAATCAAGCGCTCCACCACGTTCCGCTGCCTGAACCGCATCGGGTCGCCGCCGATCTCCGCGTAAACATCCCTGATCCGCAGCAACGCAACCCCCTTGTCCAACACCGCCCTGATCACATCAAGCGGCGGCATCGCCCCCACCCCACAAACCTGCAAATGCAACTCGCTGATTTTCTTCACCTCATCGGAAAAATCATCAATCTGAGGATCTTCAGGGGGGGGAGACCCCTCATCGCACGCACGCGCGGTGTCTACCACTACCCCTTCCCCCTTCTTTCTTCCTTCTTCTAACTTCAAACTTCTCAAAGAAGGCAAGTCCGCGCCTTGTTCTTCACTGGTCTCGGAGTAGTCCCGTACTAGTCCCGTACTAGTCCCGTACTCGCTTATTTCATTTTCAGGCTCAACACCATTTTCAACGTAACCTGGAAGATCATCATCCCCCAGTTTGTCTTGGCGCAGATCCTGGTGCTCACTTAAAAAATTGAGAGAATGCAGCCACCGACGGCCATCATGCTCAAACCATTTCACATTTGTTTTATCGGAGATTTCCTGAAGATAATCAGGCAGATTTTGGTAGGTGAAATACTCAATAAACGGCGCGATCTCGTCCTTAATGTAACCAGGACCGCCTGGCATTTTTCCATGTGAATTAAAGTGCGGAATCAACAAACAAAAAAGAACACCCGCTTCAGAAGATAAGCTGGCAAACTTTTTCGATTCGCTGATTGTCTTCCGCAACATCCTCCCATTTGCTTTCGGCGACGCCATAACAACCCCACAAGGCAAAAAAACTATTTAAGATCCCTCGGCAAAACAAGCACAGTGATCAACTCACATCGATATCCGAACAGATAAACAAACTGCCCATACACACGGATATTGTGTGCCGTGCGATATTTCATAAACAATGTGTCCAGATACCATTTCAATTTTCCCCGTGCCTGAGCATGCGTCATTCCTTTATTAAAAGCCCGCTCCGCATGCCGCTGACAACTCATCTTCGGCAACCCGACCCTCTGCTTTAAGCGCATTCTCGCGTGATTTGTCACTCTGATCTGGACCTGATCACTCAAAACCCCTCTGCTCCCTGCCGCACTGCCAGCACATAATATTCCCCGTCTTCCCGCTGATCGTGAACAGCCAACATCCGCAGCCGCATACCCAGGTCGGCTCCGGCACAACGCCATATTTCAAAACCCCCTTCATCAACCCGCAGTTGCCGCACTCAAGCTCGTCAAACCGACCGGAAGGAGCCACGGCGGTCCACTCATGACCGCAGGCCACGCACACCGCCGGTCCAGAAACATGCGGCATCTTGTTTTGCAGATCGATTATTTTCGGCATTCACATCATCCCTGAAATTTGCTCTAAAAACAGAGCATCATCCGTCGACTGCACACCATGCCGCTTGTGGTACCACCGCCCCCCACCGATCACCTTCCATCCATTACGTTTCAGAAGACAGTGTCTGCTATGTTTTGTTTGCCAACTCCTGAAAATTCTTAACAATACGATCACCCTCACCCGTAATTTCAACGTATTGAATATTAAAAATCTTTTCTCTCATGTCCTCCAATTTCATCTTCAAGTCAGCAACCTGATTTTTCAGCTCTATCCGCTCTTCCAGTGCCGCCGAACTCTTTTCAGCCAGAGACTTAATCACCTCCAGCAACTCTTCACGCGAACACTCCTCAAGCGGCTTAAACGGCTCAAGATTTAAACAACCAACCCCACCACCGGTGACACTTCCACTCACCACGCTTTCCATCGTCACCGACGGCATAGTGAAATAAGACTGTATCCGGCACAACTCACCTGAATTATTCAGATATAAATCTCCAGGTTTTGTTTTTTCTGTTATTTTGACTGCCATAGATAAATCCTTTTCCTCAACCCCTAACCCTCGTTCCATGCCCGCACCATTCACAAGCCACATAAACAGGTTTCCGCGCCTGATCCAAAACATCCCCCCTGATCATTACCCAACCGTTACGCTCCCAACCGCACGTAACTCCAAAAATCCCGTAGACTCTCAAAGCATTGAAGCGCAGCGCCGTCACCACCATATCGTCAGGAATGATATTCTTACTCATAAAGCAATGAGACGCAGTGTGACTTTTTTCACCCTGAAGAAGGTCATAAATAAACGGTAATCCCGGCACGTCCAGAGGTAGTTCCCGCAATATACGGTCGAACTCTTTGTATTGGTCCCGATCCGACTCGTGCAACTCCAGCAGCAACATCTCACATCGCTTATGAGCGAACCTCAGACTGCTCGACAACTGCTTCTCACGCTCGATAGATGTTTCCAGTTCCCGCGAAAAACCCAACACGCAGGCCGCAGCCACCACAAAACACCAGGACAAAACAATCACCGCCGCGATCATCCCTTCCCCTTCCCATTCAAACAATTCGCCAAATACCACAACTTACTGCGCATCAAAGCAGACTTCTCCTTCTTCATAGCCACCTTGATATACAAATCCTCCAGCCAACCCAGCAGTTGTTCGATCTTCTTGCAATCCTCGTGGTACACACGCGGACGCCCAATCCCCTTCTGTTCCACCTCGAAACCGCAGATCGGGCAAATCACCGCCCTCTTTCGCACGTCGAAAGTATTGCTGTTTAAAAGAACAGCACTTCCCGACTGTTCAGCGTCGCACTGTTCTTTCAGGTTGTTTGAAAAAGAAGAATTCAACTCGCCTTCCGCTCCTCGATCTTGCGCACATTCGCCCGATAAACCGTACACACATCGCCAGGGTCGCGATAATTTTCAAGCTCTTCACTGCCGTCTAATCGCTTCACCAGTAAATCGGCAATCCGCACCTCGCCACCGGCAGACTTGATTGCCAGCCATAATGTTTTCTGCATCTCTTCATTTTCCTTCACCAGCGGCCCCACATGCCGGTCGATCAACAACGACACCCGCGAAAACAACGAACGCACCCGCGCCCTGAAACGCAAGTCATGCTGAAAGCGCTCAAACGCCCTGTCAGGGTTCGGCAATCCGCCCTGCTCGTCATCCTCGATAAAACAATTCAGCAGACACGTCGCGAACAGATCGTCATGCAGCTTTTTCATGAAATTCTCGCCTCGTCGATCAGCTTTTCAACCTCTTCACCAACCGGATCATGCGTATACCAGCGCAGCGTCTTGTTAAGGCTTATGGCATGTTTGATCTCGTTCGATGTACTTATGCCGATATAGTCATTCCTGTTCACAATAAAAACTTCATCCGCCATCTCAATCTTTTGCAGATGAAGCCTGTCCATAGCTTCAGAAACACCCTCATATTCAGCCAGATGATCTGTTATTTTTTCTCCGCTGTACCAAGCCGGCAAAAGATGAAGCCCCATCGTGATTGCATGTTCATCACGTTCAATCAGCCAGCTGACAACAGACATCTCTTGCACGTACCGCGAAGATCCACACAGCACAACAATCTTAGGCTTCTTATCTTTCTTCGACATTGCCCACCTCCACCGCCTCAATCGTCAACGTTTCAGGGTTATATTCCCCCCGATATCGTCGCCCGCAATAAGGGCACGCTGCCGGATGTTCCTTACCATCCTCAACCCAGCACGCAGCCTTGCCGCATTTGCACTTCACTAACGCACTTGTGCTCATAATCACCTCACGAAAGATTCGGACTGTTCAGGCCGACAACTCCTCCAATTTCTTGCCGTAACGCCGGATGCATGAACAAACCATATGAAGTTTTGATCACGTTTCGGCTTGGAATTTCCTTTAAAACTCGCTTGGTTTTCACCCACGGCTGAAATGGCTCAACCACAGGATGCAATACCGGTTCGATCCACCTCTCACGAAAGGTTTTTTCAACTTCAACCTCAACCGTATCGGTTAAATAACGACTTTCAAAAACCGGAAGGTTTCTAAAATAACCACTTAATCCTGGGTGCATTTTTTCTCCTTATCCAAAGCAAAAAGAAAATCGACCGCCTCACCAAGACCATAAAACGGCCCATGATTATGAATCAGCAAAGGACAGCACCCGGCCCTGATCCCAGCCTGAACATCCGACAATTGATCCCCCACCATGTACGACTGCTCCAGGTCGATCCCCAGACCCTTCGCCGCCTGCAGCAGCATTCCCGGTTTCGGCTTGCGACACTCGCAACCCTCGTTCGGACCGTGCGGACACAGATAAATCCCGTTTAACTCCACCCCATATTCCCGCAGCAGCTCACGCATATGTTCATGCAGCGCGTCAACAGTCTCCAGGCTGAAAAAACCCCGCCCTATACCCGACTGATTCGTCACCACAACCAACAGAAATCCCGCATCCTGCAACCGCTTTAAAGCCTCCGGTACTCCCGGCAACAGTTCAAACTTGTCCCGCTCGATCACGTAGCCGTTATCCACGTTGATCGTCCCGTCCCGATCCAGAAACACCGCCCGTCTACCCGACATAACGCCTCACCACCTCGTCGATAATCCCGCTCGTCGATACCCCGTCCGTCAATGCAATCAAATCAACCCTGCCGCCATTCATTTCGACAAACTTCCTTCCGACAACTTCATGATTTGCATAGTCCGAACCCTTCACCAACACATCGGGTTTCACCGTCTTGATCAGAACCAACGGTGTAATTGCATCAAAAATCGTCACGTAATCCACGCAATCCAGCGCTGCCAACAGCTGCGCCCGTTCGCCCTGATTCAACACCGGTCGCTTACTGCCCTTCAACGCCCGTACCGAATCGTCAGAGTTCAAGCCCACAACCAGCACATCCCCACGTTTCCTGGCTTCTTTCAACAAGCGCACATGTCCAGCATGCAACAGATCGAAACACCCGTTCGTAAAAACAATACGATCATTCCTCTTTCGATGGTTCGCCATTAAATCTCTGATCTTGCCAAAAGCAACAATCTTGCTCGCATGCTCATCGCTGAATCTCCTCAGCAAATCATCCGCCGTTATCGTGGCCGTCCCCACCTTGCCAACAACAATTCCCGCCGCCGCGTTCGCCAGTTCAGCGGCCTGGTGTAACGACAAACCCGCCGCCAGACCAACACCAACGCACGCCAGCACCGTATCCCCAGCGCCAGAAACGTCAAACACCTCCCGCGCCTCCGCCAGAAAATGAGTCTCTGCATTGTCCGCCAACAATGTCATTCCATGCTGACCTTGCGTCACCAAAGCCGCAGAAATACCGACGGACAGATACTTTTCTCCAGCCAGTTTAAATTCCTTGGCGTTCGGCGTAATCAGCGTCGCCCCTTCATAGCGGGAAAAATCCCTCCCCTTCGGATCGACCACCACTGGGACATGAATCTCCTGACTCAGGCGAATAACCTCACTTAACACCCGATCCGTCAAAACCCCCTTGGCATAATCCGAAACCAGCACCACATCCACTTGTGGAAGAACTTTTTTAATGTAATCGAGCAGCAAACCTTCCATCCCGTCAGAAATCGGCTCTTTCTCATCCAAATCAACCCGAACAACCTGCTGATCCCCGGCAAGCACTCTGGTTTTAACCGTGGTCTCACGACGGACATCAACCAACAGTCCGTCGTGACCAACTCCACTCCGACTAAACAACAGCGGTAACATTAGCGCCCCATCGCCACGCCCCGTCACCGAAACAATCTTCACCTTGCACCCCAGCGCCGCCAGGTTCGCAGCTACATTCCCCGCCCCACCAAGCCGGGTTTCCTCGCGCCGAACAGCCACCACCGGAACCGGAGCCTCAGGCGACACCCGATCCACCGTTCCAAAAATGTACCGGTCAAGCATCACATCCCCCACCACCAGCACGGATGCTTTGCGAACCCCGGTTAAAACTTTTTCAATATCTATTTCCATAGATCAAAGCCTATAAACAGACACATCAGGCAATGTGCCTACGATGAACAACGGCACTTTTAGGTATCACCATGTCGCCACAACTTTGCTCCTCAGCGTGGATAAGATCGTTTGCCGGGGAAAGATGAGGGGCAAGAATTATGGCTTCATCAGTTTCCTTTAATATCCATCCGACTGAGAAGCAGCGGTGTGCATGAGGTTCTGCAGCTTCGGTTTCGCGCCACTCAGCACTCACGCCATAACTGTCCCGCCATTCCAGATACACAAGTTCATAATGACTAACAAGCACATTCAAATCCGTTCCTCCTTTAGTTTGAACATCCGCTCCTCGATCAGCTCGCACAAAATATGGATAATCAGAATATGAACTTCCTGAATCCGTGCCGGGTCCATCGACGGAACCACCAGCGGGTGTTCAACCATCTGTGCCGCCATCCCGCCAGCTTTCCCCAGCAAACCAAAAGGGACGCAGTCCATCCTGTTTGCCGCATTCAACGCCAGCAGAATATTCTCCGATTCCCCGCTCGTCGAAATCACAAAAACAATGTCACCCGGATTCGCCAGCGCCTCCACCTGGCGTTGAAAGATCCGGCTGAAATCGTAATCGTTGCCCACCGCCGTCAGTGTCGCCACATCAGCATTCAGACACACCGCAGGCAAAGCCCCGCGCTCGCGCTTAAAGCGTCCCACCAGCTCCGCCGCAAAATGCAGAGCATCCGCCGCCGAACCGCCATTCCCCATAATCAGAATCTTCTTCCCCGCCAGGATCGCATTACCCATCTCTTCGGCCACAACCTTGATCGCAGGCGACAACTCCGCCGCTGTCCGTCTCACCGCTCGGCCATGCTCACCCATCACATTCCTGATCCATTGCGTTGTGTTATTCATCCACATTTTCGACATCCATCGCATAAGTCTCTTTGCATCCACAAAGCGGACAGGCCATCACCCATAACCCCTAACCCAACTCTTCAACCATCAAAGGCTCATACTGGTTAAACATTTTTTCGATCACCGGCAGAATAACCTTATCTCCAGCCTTCCTTGCTCTCTCAACGCAAACCAAAGGGTCTGTATCTATCTCCATAAACTCAACTGACCACTCTTTACTGATCCACTCGGACCGTCTCTTAACCGTCGTATTTGTCGCATCAAGAATCACGGTCTTGTGTCCAGCCAGAAACAGAGACCTCACCATAGTCTTTGCAATCGCCCACACATGAGGCTCAGCCTCAGCAGAAAAACGCTGCCCATGAAGCGCCACACGAATCGAATCAGGGTTCACCATAGGAAAACCAAGCTCCTTCGCAGCCGTCGATTTGCCCGAATAAGGCAGACCGACCATAACGATCAAATAGCAGTTCTCAGGACAAATCTTCTGTGTCTTCAAGTTGCCACTCATCAACAATCTCTCCTCTGCGTTAAAAATAAAAAAGATTTCCCCTGTTGCCGGGTTGTCGGTTTCGTCTCGTCCCTCAACAATGCGACAACCACAATCTCTCAACGACGTCCCGGCAGCGCCCTTTGCGCCCAGGGGAAACTGACAACCTGGTTACTGGCCGGACATGTCCGGCGCATCGCCGAATGCTCGAACGCTCACGTCGTGTCCTTCAAAAACACCCTCAAGCGCCGCCTTGGCGTCCGCCATGTCACCACTGCCCTGCAGCGTGAACCCATACGTAGGACCCTGAATCTCCGCCAAAAACTTCTCTTCCATACCTGTTCTCCTTTGCCTTTCGGCTGTTGTTAAAATTCACCCCTATGGTGAAAAAAAAATATTCCACACGCCGACCAGAAACAATCGGGACACACCCAGCACCCGCCCTGGCTGATACACTGTCCACCGCAAATAGGGCAGATCACTCCACTCCTCCCACCAACTTCAACCAATGCGTTCCAGGATGATAAATCTCTCCATCAGCGCCCCGATCAACCGCCACGTCAACAGCACAACCACCACTCACCCCAAAGGCCAGAACCACGCACACCGCAACCAGCAGTAACAAACGCATCAGATCCAGCGTATCCTCGTCGTCCTTATGGCTTTTCGGGTCGCGGAAGTCACTCATCAGCAATACTCCTCACTGCCGATCCACTGCCCGATGTAATAGCTGCGATTATTGCAACTGATTTTCACCCGCCCGTCGCCACAGCGCAGCACGTTCCACGACAGCCCAGACTGCCTGCAAACGCCACCGTTCCACAGCCAGCGATCCCGCCAGTACGACACCAGCGCAACCAGCATCAACACCGCCGACACAACCAGCAGCAACAAAAACAAACCAACCGTCGCCCGAAAAGCCAGATCCCATGCACTCATAACAAACTCCCTGCAATCACATGCCCGGCCAGCAGTAGAATCCCGCCGACAACCACCCAATACGCGATAAAATCAAGCATCAGCTCACCCCTTAAAAAAGGCCGGGAGGCAGGAGGGATAAAAACCTCCCGGCCAAGCTGCCGACTACCGGACCGCTCCGGCATCCGACCTTTCACCAACCAAGCGCCGGTCGAACCCCTGGAGGGGGGATAGAGGCTCGACCGGCTCACCCGCGCCCAAGCCAATGACCGCAGGTTTAAGCTTTTCCAATTCACACATCACACAACCCTGTCCGCGCCCAATCTTTCGTGGCTTCCCGCACCCTTCGCAGTAAGCAACCATCAGGAACGAACCGCCGTCTCAAGCGAAAACGGCAACTCCGCGCACGAAAACCCGGAGGCCCCGGCATGACCTCCGCCACCGTACTTCTTCGCAATCCAAGACACGTCAACCCCGTCCTTGTCCGCGTACAAAGAGACCTTCCACCCGCGTGGACCACAGCAAAACAGCATCTTGGCGTCGTGCTCTTCATCGTCGTAAAACGCATCCAGAGCCAGCGAGTTGGCATTACCCCGATTCAGCGCCGCAAACCGCAGACCCTCGAACTCCAGCGTCATGCCATAATCCCTGGCATAGCCATCGCTCAACTGCCGTTCGTACTCAAGCACGTTCCTCCCTCTCGACAATATTCCCAAGCAGTCGCCCTGTTGAAAAAGAAGCCCCCACATATCAACATTCTCAGGGTCCGCAAACATCAACCGCATCCCGTACTGAAACTCCAAAGCATCATCAACGTGATCCCACACGTCGTAACGCCCCAGCAAATAAACCGCCCTCGGCATCTGCTCCGATTCATGCAGATATTCCCATGTCAGTTCGCAACCAGCTTTTCCGATCTCGCGATGACCGGCAATATTGGACAATCCCCATTCATCAGCATCCGCCATCGCCGTCTTATGATGGTCGATCCAGATCAGATCAAACTCATTATTCAGCCGCCTCATGTCCGGCATGTCGAAACTGAAATCCACAATAAAAACAACCTCTCCAGGCTCAAGCTCACTCCACGGCACAGGTTCGGCGTAGTCGATACCAAACAGTCGGCACTCGGGATATTTCAGTTTGACAATCGCCCCGCTACACTTCCCATCCAGGTCGCCCCGGTGATAAAAACACAACATTATTTACCTCCCTTATCGACATGCAGCACAGCAGCCGCCGCCACATCGATCAGCGCATCATCCACATCCCCGCCCTGCACGTAGGTTTCACGATAATTGTCGAACGCCTCGGCCACATCGTAGAAAGCACCGTCAGGCTCATCGTTTTGCACGTGACCCCCCGCCTTCACCCGCTCCTTCAAACGCTCAAGAACCTTGTCCAGAACATCCCTGCTTTCACAAAAATCAATCGCACAGCAACTCATAAACCCAACTCCTTAAATTTGACCGCCCAACAAAACCCGCCACCCGCAAGTAGCGGATTCGATCAACCGTCAAACATCAACCCAGAATCTTTACTCCGCCGATCTCGTTGGCCAGCCATGCCTTAATCCGCGTAATTGCCGTGTTTTTCCACTGATCCCCGGCCTCGAAAATGGCAACAGCGGGGACATTATCTAAACCCTTCACCCGCAACACGTACGGCGCTTCCACCTGCTCGACCTCAAGAAACGTCCTCACCGGCTTCAGCTTGATCGGATTCTTGATCTCAATAGTCTCAACCCGGCTCGCTCCCTTGCGCACGGTTAACTCCTGGCTCACCCCGTCATCGCTCAGCGTCGCGTCGGCAGACACCTTCAGCCCCGAAATCGCCTTGATAATCTTATTCTGAGTTTCCGTCTCTTCAAACTGGGTCATCAGCTTGATGGTCATCTCATCTTGTTTAAACCAGCGACCAAACTCGAACTCACTGAACACCCGTTTTGCCGTCAAATAATGTTCGCGTTTCCGATACGTTTCGTCCGCAATTCCGCTGAGCACCGTCACCGTGTATGGGTCAACCACATGGATCACCACATCGTCTGGCGACACATCCAGGTTCACGGTTTTCGATCCCCCAAAAAAGTCCACCACCGCCTGCAAGGAATGCACGGTCAACGGCTCGATCCTCTTCGGCTCAATTTCGTGAACTGCCCGGCTAGCAAACTTGCGCAAACCCACCTCGTGAACCTCAACCTTCGCCAGGTCGATCAACTTCTGAATCCCTTCAGCAATCATTCGTCCAATCCTCCTATCGTCGTTTTAGGGACCTCGCCAATGTGATCTCCTTCCGCCGGAAATCTAAGCTGCTCCGGGTTATGCTCCCAAATCTTTAACTGCGCCCCCTGTCTCCCCAGGTAGGCCCCGGACGCATACGGCGCATCAGCCTGAAGCTTGCATGACGAAGCCAACTCCATATCCGCCTCCCCACGCGACCCCTTCGGAATAATCGTGATCTTCAAGGCGATCTCCCTCTTGCCGTCGTTGGCGTTCGGGTCGTTGATGTTCGCCAATACCCGTGCCAGCTCCGCCTGAAACTTCTCCTCCAACGCCCCGTTTCCAAGCGTCGAAAGCGTCAATTCGTCGTAATCTTCCAAACCTCTCCCCATACTCTCCACCTCTCCGTTAAGACGCCTTACGCGCCGACTTCTGTTTCTCCAGACTGTCCGCTTTGCGCCGATGAGCCTTGGCATGCCTGATAGACCCCTGAGCCTCCAACCGGAAGGCTGTCACCCTGTGGCGTAAAATCTCGCCGTCAACATCATCAAACATCGACTCAGCAAACTTCAGCTCCTGGTCGCTCATATCATAAGGATGCCTACCCTCAACATTGACACCCCTGGCCGATATCGGGACTGCGTAACCCGCAACACCATCGTCAGTATCTAATGTGCCACCAATAACCGCCTCAAACTCCTCACGGATGATCTGCCTCAACAATGACTCTTCAACGACAACGTTCATCCCATGCTCCTCTGTTTGTTCCGCTGCCACTCGTACCCGCGCGGCAAAAACTGGATTTCTTCAAACTCATGGCACGAAGGTTCCGGCCATCCATGAACCATCGACAACCACACAGCCCGCGCATGCCGTCCCCGCTTGTGACACCGCAATTCCTTTCTGCACTGGGGACATTCCAGCATTCACGACCCCTCAACCCTTTCAACCCGCCCCGTCTCAGTGATCATGAACCGCGACCCGCCGCGCACGTCAACAATCTCCTTCAGCGCCAGCAGAAGGTCTGTCATTTCAACGCTGTGCAACGCATATCCCATGCGGTACGCAAGCCACTCCAACGGAAAAACGTTCTTACATAGCTTCATTAAAGGGACAATCAGATCAGGCGGGAAATGACGCGGATCGTTTCGGTTAAACATCCGCACAAAAAGTTTGTAATCAATGCCCAACTCCGCAGCGACCTGCTTCGGAACCAGACCGGCCAGCTTATAACAACGCTCGCACGCTTCGGTCAGCGTCGTAATGTCATCCAGAAGCGACATATCAATCATGGCTCTCTCCTTTCCACACCGGCGACAAAACAGGCGACTTTATCCCCTTTGTCAAACCGAAAAATCCAACTACACTTTCAATATGATGATGAACAGACCGCTAAAATCAAAGCGCCTGGCCCTTGCGCACTGGAAAATACTCGTCTTCATACTTATCAAGATGAGCAGCAATAGCCTCCTCAGCCTCTTCGACAAGCGTCCTTTTTCGCACAACAGCAAGCACAGAAAGCCGATAATGATAGTCCTCGTCAACCTTCAGGGTTTTTTGAGCCATAATATTTTTCCTTTGTCGAGCAACGTTTGTTGTGTCAAAATAGATAAATTTAATAGACTGTCTGTATGGCGCAGTCCCTTTGTGAATTAAACAATAATCGACTAGGTAGATAATTGCAAGATAAAATCGACACAGTAGATAAAAAAATCGGAAAACTTGTTCTTTTAAAGAGAAAGGAACTAGGACTTAATCAGCAACAAGTTGCTGATATTATTGGTATATCAAAAGATTATGTTTCAAAAATTGAAAAGGGCGACAGAGAACCGAGCAAATTAGTAAAAAGGGGCATTGATGCTTTTTTATTAACTCCTGACAAAAAACGCCACACAGAAAAATATAGGAAATTTTCCGCTGAAGTCTTAAGCACCGCAGAAAAAGAATTTATGGTGAGGGACGCGACAACGACCCCAACCAAGGAAGATCGTGAAAAGGCTATCACCATGCTTGAATGGATCGCCAAAAACGCATCCCACGAATATAAAACTATATTCAACTCAATCAGTGGAGCGTTTGTACGCAATGGCGGTAAATTCTAAAGGGCTTTCTCTCTGAAATCGCCGCAGGAAAATTAAATTACGACAAGTCCTTAAAACATTGATTCGATCCTGAACAGGCAACGAACGAAAAGCAAATAACAGCTTAGCCTCAAGGCTTGACAAAACCGGCTTCATCATGGCAGTCCCCTTCCAAGAATTGTAGAGGGGCAGAATATCACAGCGTTTTACTCGCTGAAAATATCTTATTTTGGATAAATAGAGGGGATTTATTCACACGAGGAATAAATGCCAACAAAAGATTTTGGGCGGGCAATTAAAAAAGCTCGCGTAAGGGAGGGTCTGACACAGGGGGAACTGGCACGAAAAAGCGGCATCAGTCAACCGCGCATGTCGCGCATCGAAAACAGTCACGAGCTGCCGCCGCCGGACGTTGCCAGTGTCATTATGAAAAATCTTAACTCATCAAAAATCGGAATCAAATATTGCGCCAATTGCCCTATCGCAAGATATGGTTGTGCTTTTCATCAGGAACCGACCAGAGCCGCAATGTCGTGGCTTGTTGAAAAAATACAGGACGATCTGGAAAGGTTGGATAAAACGTCAAAAGCCGGAGACAAAAAAGCCTTTATGGATTGCTGCTGCAGACTTCACAGCACCCTGGACGTGCTGTTGAACAACTTATTCGAAGAATAATGGGCGCGGAGACATGCTTAATAGCCGATATAAACTTTTTTTTACAATCTTACTTATTCAATTAACGGCACTTCCAACACAAGCCGGATGGTTCGAACCAGGCAACTATGATGAGTGTATTGACGCATACGTTCAAAAGGCAGAGCTTGATTACGCCGCACGGGTGTTAACAGGAATTTGCGGAAAACACTTTTCACGAACATCACCACCGACAAAAAAAGAAATTCGCCTATATAAATGCATAGAGTCGTCTCTCCCTGAAGCAAAAACAAAAACAATGACTCGAATTTTATTTAAACGCTGTAAAGAAAAAACGGAGTAGCCCATGCTTAGATATAAAAAACTCCTGCTCCAATCCATCGATCCCGACGGCGACAATCCCATGACGCTGCGCGAACTGGCCAAGGCTCTCAAAATGCCAGTTCCCAGCGTTCATAATTATATTGAATACGACACCCTTCCGCGCATTGAAAATATTTCAAAAATGGCCAATTACTACGGCGAAAGCATCAGCAGCCTGTTCAGTAACGACGACGATCTCACCGCTGACCTGATCAAACGCGTCCGCGCCCTGAACTCAGGCCAGAAAAAAAAGCTTCTTCAGGATCTCGACCATGGCCGTTAACCCCCACCCGACAGAACCCAACTACTGGGTTATCGACTGGTGGGTTCCCAACACCCAGAAGCCCGTCAACCCAAAAACCGGAAAGCACCCGCTCAAGCGCAAACGCCAGCACTTCTTTGGAAAATACGAAGAGGCAATGTCACGCTGGTCAGATCTGGTCCAGCAGCACAGACAGACGCAAATCATTGGCAACCCGCGCATCAACGACATTATCCCCGGCTACCTCAACCACATCGAACTCAACAAGTCGCCCGGATATTACAAATCCCTCTGCGCCGCCATGAAAAAGATCAAACCATTCTTCGGCAAACACCCGGTTAGCCATATCACCTACAGCCTGGTCGAAGACTTCAAGCGCCTGCACCGCAACACCCCGTCCCACACCAACCAGTGCCTGCGTTACCTGAAAATCATGATCAACTGGGCCGTCGAACAAAAAAAAGCTCAACCATTGCCGTTTAAAATCGTACCGCTGCCGCACACCGAAGCCCTGCCCCAGCCACCCAGTCCGGCAGAATTCGAACTGATCGTCAAAACCGTCCGCGACCACTTTCGTCAATCCGGCAAACCAGCACAATATCGCGCCACTGTCGAAGCTATGATCCACCTGCTCTACGTCACCGGACTGCGCTTCAACGAAGCCCGGCTCCTGCAGTGGGAATATCTACGCTGGGACGATGGCCGCTGCCTCGTCGCCACGACTAAAACAAAAGTTCAGCGCTACTGCATCTTTCCCCAGGAAAGCCTTGACCTTCTCAAGCCCTATAAAAAACAACGCGGCTATATCTTCACCAACCCCCTGACCGGGAAGCCTGTTACCACCATCCGCAAAACCCTGAAAAACGCCGCAGAAGAGCACGACATCCCCATGCGTGGACCCCATGACCTGCGCCACGCCGCCGGAACCGATACCCTCGACGCCACCGGCGATATCCGCGCCACCCAGGAACTCCTCGGCCATGCAACCCTCAAAAGCACCCAGCGCTACACCCAGATCGCCCTCAAGCGCCGCCAACGCATCGCCGAACTCACCGCCGCCTTCAGAAAAGAAGAGCGCAACATCGAAAAGGCATCAGCTGATGAAAAACGATAGACACCTAGACCACACCTTAAACACTTGTAATCAGTCATTAATTTCCGCAGACCATAAAACTGGCAGTCAAAAGGTCCGCGGTTCGATCCCGCGTAGCTCCACCAGTAAAATCAACGGGTTAGCTATTTTCAGCTAACCCGTTTTTTATGCTTTAGTGTCTATAAAGTGTCTATTGTTTTTTTGTAGACAGTTATATTGCTTTTGAAAAATTCGGTGGCGCGACTTTTGACATAACATATTCGCGAATCAAGGCAATGTCTGGAAAGTGCGTTCCAGGGCATGTTTTTTTAGCATAGTGGCGATGATAGTGAATATCGACAAGGGTTAAGTGGGGATAAATATGAAGCAACCCGGTCAGCAGGTTGATTAGTTTTTCTATTTTCCCGTCCGCATAAACAGACCCAGGCTCAACTTTGTCGTAGTTTCCAACCACGCAGATCCCGATCATGTCGTTACAGCCGACACAGTGAGCACCTTCGTACTGCAGCCCCCTGCCGGTAAACAATACCGGCCTACCATCAACAATCTCGATTAAATATTGATATCCTATTTCGTCCCAACCAAGCTCACCACGGTGAAAACGCTTGATCGCATCATATGAAATTGTGTCTGTGTCCCTGGTCGCGGAATGGTGAACGACGATCCCTTTTGGCTGAAAAAGCGGCTTCATGTCTTACTCCTTCGGCCCGCTCTGCTTGGCGCGTCCCTGATCAATAATCGGTGCCGTGGCCGGATATTGCGGTAAATGGTAGATAACAACCCACAAAAAAAAGGCGATAACGCCCAGCACAACAAAAACAGCAACCTGCTCGGCAACTTTCTGCTTTAATCTTTCCCACCAGCCCAGGTTTTCTTTTTCTTCTTTTTTTGCTTCTTTGCGGGCTGATAGCCTGGCTTGACAATCAATATGTTCCTGCCACAGACCGTTCATCCTCTCGTTCAACGCGGTCAACTGGCTGTGCATGTCCTTTGTACGCTTGTCTGTTTCGCTGATCCGATAATGCAGCCTTTTGTGTTCGTCCTCGTGAGAATTAAGCCGCTCCGTCGCCCTTGCCAACGTCTCCATCGCCTTGGCAATACGCGGCATATTTGCATGAATATCGGAAACAATAGGTTTAAGCCCTGAAATTTCAGTTTCCAGCGTATGGACAGACTCTTTAATTTCAGAAAGCTCGTTCATTTCCGCCTCGTTCAATATCTTATTGAACACATTTGCGCAACATGACTGTAAAATCAAGGGGATATTTAAGGAAACGCGGCAATTCTTTCGGCAAGTACATGGCTATATTCCCTCATGTAATGCGCCTGCAAAAGAAGGCGTCCCCTTTCTGCCGTATCTAATAAGTTGAAAGGTTCCGTAGCAATAAACGCCCCAAGTTTTTTCCGCTTATCATCCAGGGCTTTCTTTTCTTCTACCACCCTCTGTTGGTATGGTTGCATCTTTTCAACTCCTATCGATTATAAACCAGTTCCCGCCGGTTCGGTTTCGCCCGCAGCGCCCGGCGCAGTGTCTGCGACGTGATCGGCGACACTAGGATTCCACTTGGTGACTTAAGGATCTTACGATTAAATTTCACGATATCGCGCAGCACATCCATGCGCTTGTCGCTGGCGCGATAGCGTGCCAAAAGATCGGCCTTGCGGTCCTGCCAATACTGCTTGGCTCGTCTCGCATCCCAACGCTTCTCTGTTTCTTTTGACGGTTTCAGCGGCATAAACCCGAACGAACGGATTATTGCCTCTTTTGGCGTATAGTGCTGTTGTCTTCCGTCGCTGCCGAATATCGGTCTGCCGCTCATGGTCTCGGTGCCGTCAGCATACAGGCGGTAAGCTCGCATAATGTTGGCCATCGCTTCCGGCGACAACTGTTCAACCGCACGGTAGGCGTCACCCTTGGCCGCAGCGTTTGAAGCATAGCGCACCTTCTGCGCCATACCTCCCCAGACGCCCGTCACCCGCTCAGCCAGGCTCTCATCATCCGGCGACAGCCAGGGGATATTCACCCCAATCGCCCGGCTGAAGTTCACCCCGCCCAACGCCGGAGCTCCGTGCAAAACAAAGTCCGCCACCTGGTCGCCGAAATCGACATACTGGTTCCCCGTCTCCCGCAACCACCTTTCCAGCATCCTCAATGGCCGCTCACCAAACATCCGTCGATACCACTTATCAAGATCATCCCCAAACGGCATTGCCGCCAGTCCGCCGAACAACATCAGCGCCGTCAAGCTGCGCATGACCACGCCGAACTCCCCACGCGTCAAGCTGGTCAGCATCCCCAACAGATAGTTGTGCGTATAACTTTGAAAGGTATACAGCGTCCTCCCTAGCGGCCCCATCTTGCGCAGCATAGCCGGGACATTTTCTTTGCCGATCACAAAATGCACATCGTCGACAAAGCGTTCCGCCTTCTTCAACGCCTGCTCTTTTGTCATTCCTTTGGCTTTGAACACCCTGTAAGCCGCCAGCAAGGCAGGTTCACGGTTCCAGTAGGTCTCCACCGCCTGGAATGGGATCATCGCTTTCTCCGTCAACCATCGCAACCCGGACTGTCCCTTGCCCAGCACGCCGCCGTTATCATCCAGACCGCTCATAGCCCGCACGTAATTGGCATGGCTGCGACCGCGCCGCAAACCTTCGTCCAAAACCCAACGCTCCTCCTCGGTCAGCACACCTTCCTTGCCTGCCTTCATCAACAGATGATCTTTGATCACGTCTCGTTGTGCCGCCAGGAGTCGACGCGTCGCCCGCTTGGTGTAACTGGACAGCTTAGCCTGACCCCAAACATAATTCTGCGTTGCGTTCAACATTGCCGAAGACGCCTTGAATCCAAGATACATCAATGCCGCAAAGCTCCGAGCCGTGCCGAACCATTGATCAATATAGGTCGAATTCTTCAATGCATCGTCCACATACTCGCGCACCCAAACTTTATCGTTCGGCCTGTCTGCCGGAATCTGGCCCATAAGCCGGTTGCTGCGCATAGCGAATTCACTCTTACTCAACCACCCGGCCATGCCGCCGACAAACTGTGCCATAATCCCCGGCACGTTCTCGGTTTCGTAACCCTCGATCAAGTGATTTGCCCGATTCAGCCGGTGCCGCCCGAAACCACGCGCCGATATCTCGTCCGCCAGAATCCTCAACACCTGGCGCTGGACCGATAAGCCGTCCTCAATGACTCCCGCATCCGTGGCCTTGTCGAACGCCTTGGACAACAGCCCCTCAATCGCCCGGTGAGAACCAATCCCCAGAAAAATTTCTTCAGGCGTCGCCCGGTTCGGCTCGACAACCACTTCGTAAACCGCATCAGAGTCGAAGCTGTGCGGAATGTAGTCTTTCAGGTTTTTCTCTACTCTCCCGCGCAGGATGTTCGCTCCACCCTTGGTCTTGGCCGGTTGCATCCAGACTTCGGTAAACGTCCCGTCATCATCAACCTGATACACCTTGACGTGCTGTTCCCCATCCTTTCGAATACGTGGCATATAACCCTTGACCTTGCCCCATTGGCTCCTCAGCTTGGCCAGCTCACTGTCGTACTCCTGCACCCCAAGGTAAGCGTTATACAGCTCTTCCTTTTCCAGCATCGGGTGATCTTCACCCCTGGCCAGGATGTCTTTCAGCGTTTTGAAATATTTTTGGCTCCTGAAGTTTGCCGCCGTAACAATATCGATATTCGCCGCGTCAACCGCCACCCGAGCCTCGTCATACAGGTTCATGTACCAGTTGTCTTTCATGCTGTGATTCTTCTGGATCTCCACCTTGGTGCGGCCAGCCATGATATCCTCAACCAGGGTGTCGAAAGACGGCTCACGGCGAAACTTACCTAAAACTCCCTCAACGTCGGATCGGCTCTTCATAATCCGGCGATAAGCCCGCACAGCATGAATGTTCAGGTTGAACTTTTTCGCCAGAGCGGCCTTGGTCGGCTTTTCGTCCAGCAGCCTGACCAACTCGTCGTAATACTCCGTGCCCTCATACGGCACCAGGCGCAAACGCCCCAAGCGGTCGAACATCTCCTCAGAAGCATGTTCAAGGGTCTGGCGGGCGGCAAAGTACGCATCCTGAACCTTTTTCGGCACCGGCTTGCCCAGCGGATTTTTACTGCCCGATAGTTGCTCAGGCGAATAAACCGTTTCGTTGATATCACCCTCAACCATCAGCTTGTCGAACTGTTCGCGCTCCTCCTTTTTCGCTGTGTGCCAGAAGTCACGCACCCCTTCCAACCCGGCATAGCCCTCCTCCGGTTTCGCCGCCATGACCTCGTACTTGATCTCGTTGCCACGTGCCCCGCGCTCAAGCGCCAGCTCGTAAGCCTGCGTACGCCACTTTGACTTTCGACTTCCATAGTGCGGATTCGACAATACCCCGCCGATAGCCTGCTTCATCCGCTCCGGCATAAAGTCGCTCAACTTCTTGAACGGCAACCCTTTATTATCCGGCGTCATCTCGGCCATGAGTTTTTTGGCAGCGTCCATTTTGTCACGCAGCATGAACTTGGCGGTTATTTCAACATCATCGTCGCTGAAAATAACATAGTTGTAATCCCCTTCGCCTTTGCCCCGGCTGGTTCCGTCAAGGTATTTTATTCCACGGATACCGAGGGTGTGGAGGTATTTTGATGCAATTTGGTTATTACTGAACCCACCAATATCACCATAAGGGTCAAAGCCAGCAGTCTCTATCATTTTTTTCGCCCGCCCTGACGGGTTTCCTATTTCACGCGACACAAACCCATAAAAATCACTACCCCTGTGAGCATCGCTTATCGTCCCACCTGCAAATTCAGGGTGCCGCAAAAGCACGTCAGACACCTTCTTGCTTTGCTTACTCAGTAGTTCATCCCACAACAGATACTCCTCCTCTGAAGGCGCGAGTTCGACTTGGTAGAGGTTGCCCTTGCGTGGCTTTATGTCAAGATTTTTTGCAGCGCTAACCGCCGATTGATACATTTCTGCGTACTGTCCTGTCGGCATATCGTAATCACGAAGATACTTATCAACGGATTTCGCTTCAGCAATTCCAGCCGTTACATTTTCAGCAATAGCCCTCATTGACGAATGCCGCGTAATATGTCCAGCCCTTTCCATCTCACGAACCATGTGCTCGACAACCATAAAGTGAGACATAAGGCCATCTGCTGTGTCCCACGCCGAATCAGAGAGAGCCTTTTTATAGTGCTCAGCCACCGCCCGGCTTGACGCAAAATATAAACCATACCCGTAAGCCTGTGCGCCTTCGCCTGTCCCGATATTGTCTGTGCTGAACCTGTCGAAGCTGTGCGGACTGCCATGGTACGCCGCCGAAAACTTCGCTCCGCTAAGGGTCTTAACCAGCATTTCTTCGGTAATTCCTTTTTCCTTCAATTTTTCCAGCAGCAGATTCCCGTCCACAGCAACCGCAGGACCGTCCTTCGACCAGGCTCCAACCTCGGCATAGGCCCGCGCTTTTTTCAGTAACAACGCCAGATCCGACTCGCCCAATTCGGCCAGAGCCATAAAGTTATTGCGCCGTAACCAATCCCGAATCATGCCAATAATTTCTTTGATCTTTGTGGCAATTTTGCCCTGGCTGTGCTCCATGGCCATATGCGCCAACAGCTCCTCCATCAGGGTCGCATGACGCACATCATCCGAATACCCGGCCTTGCGCAGAGCCTTAGCATAACGGTTCAACCTGAACCCGTACTTATTGCTGATCCGCAACATTTCACCCGGCTTCAACATGCCGTAAAGCTCGATCATTTTGGCCTGCAGCGCCTCTCCGTCCTGCCCCATCATGGCAAACAAGCCGCCGTGTCCGTGCCATTCGTGAAACAGCACCTCCTCCAGCATTTTTTCGCTGGTGATACGATCTTTAACGATGTAGACTTTCCCCCTATGGAATACGCCATGTATATCATTGGGGTTGCCGCCCTGCTTATTTATATCATCCTGAATCGCCGCCGGAAGATCGCTCGCCGTCGCCGCTATCACGAATCGTTTCCGGTTTACACGCCCGGCAGTAATCCGAGCGAAAGCCGCATCGAATTCCACGTCAGAAAGAGTGACTGAAACACCTTTACTGACCTCGCCCCGTGAAAACATGGCGATCCCGGTGTCCGTCTCTTTTGTTTCGAATGTCGAAAACAGCTTTTCAAACGCCTTGTTCACCGCCTTGCGCTCTTCACCTTCAGGGTACGGCCTGAACAAGCCTTCAGGGTAAATCGGAACAGGAACAGCACCGTGCGCATGGTACGCCAGGAAGTCGTTCCCGGCTTTTTGGTCCGCCAGCTTGTCTTCCACATAGGCCGCAAACGCCCGTGCCGCCAACTCATGCGGAGTCGACCAGTAGCTGTCACCACGCCCCTGGTCGGCAGCAACCGCCTGGTTTCTGAATTCCGTCGGCACGTTTTTAACTTTCGGAGTTTCCTCGCGAGCCTCTTTCAGTTGATTAATCCGCTCGCGATAAATCCGCATAGGTCCGGCCAATCGGCCAATCGTGTTGTCCCCGTTCTCGGAAAAGCCGCTGCGTCCGCGCACCGCCTTATAGATCGCGCTCATTTCATCCAAAACCGCGTTGGTCCGGCGACCGGATACAGACCAGCGTGAGCGCTGTTTTTCATTCAACACAAATTCTGTTTCAAGCGCCGTATTCGATTCGCCGTTGATCAACATCTCAGCCAACTGGTCGAACCTCGCCAACTGTTCTTCGCTCGCCGGTTTATTTTTACGTTTGTAATATTTCGGGTCGAGCGGCTTGGCCAGGTAATCACGGATTGCCTTTAACCGGTCCGCCAGATCCTGTCTCGATCTGTCCACAAAGTCGTCGGCCCGCCGCGTATCCTCGACATAGGTTTCAGCCTTGTGTGTCATGGTTTTAATCAGATCCTTGTAGGCGTCCGCCAGCTCCTTCCTGGCCTTCGAACGATGTTCCGACAAAAACCCGTGCGACGCGAAAAGATAAGATCGATCCTGAGACGGATAAACCAGGTTGCCGCTTTTATTTTGCGTTTTTTCCGACTTCGCCTTGCTGTCCAGCCGCCCGACATAGTGATCCAGCGCATGGAACCACTCGTGCGCCAGGTGCCCGGCCCCGGCCATCTTGGTCAGGTTGATCACTGCGTATTGCGGTTCATAATGCGCTGCCGCACCAACAAGACCATGCCCCCGCGCCCCAAATGCCAGTGCCAACTCGCCATTCAGCGACACCGCCGCAGGCGGGATCTCCAGAATATCGGCCATGTCCAGCAACGCGTCATAGGCGTGGTTCATCACCTGTTGTCGCTCCTCCTGATTATTCCAGTTGCCAAACTCTGTCGCCCTAAAACCGAACCGCTGCATAAAGTCTTCACCCGCAACGTCCCCTTTACGCCGCTCAACACCCGACCGATAAACAACCTCCGGCCTTGGCAATATTTCCTCGCCGAAATTCAACTTCGTGGTCAGGATATTCTCGGCATTCACGGCCATAAAGCGCATGGCGTCGTCCCGACTGTCGAACTCTTCAGGGATCACGCGGACCCGCTTGCGGTCATTCACGTTACGATAAATCGTAAATTTTCCGTCGCCAACTGAATAAACTCGGTGTTTCTGAGCAGCAACCATCAACGGCAGAACTTCGTTCGCCTCCGCTTCGCTGTCGAAATACCTCCGCCCCATCGGGCTGGGACCACCCCACTTTGATTTTTTCCGCGTGTCGAAAAAGGCCCACTTGCCGTTGTTTTCGCTTTCCACCATCTGCCCGTTGCGACGCACCACTTCATTTTCGATCTGCACCAGGTGATAGCGCGAGCGCCAGCCCTTCGACTGCTTTTTAGCGGCGGACTTTTTGCCGGTTTTAACCGCCAGGTCCTTCCGCGCCCCGCCGATCTTTTCGCCTAGATCGTCGATTTTCTGAATAGAGGGTTTTTTCTCAGTCCTCGAAGTAATAACCCTATCAATAAGAGTCTTTATTCTCGCCGTATCGGCCTTTTCAACCCCTCTTGCCTTTGCAACCATGCGAAGCTTCCAATTCGCCAATTCCTCAAGATCTTCACGACTCCATTCTTTTTCTTCTATTTCATAGGTAAACTGAGCGTTTTTTTTCAGCTTATCTTGAAGATCAGCAACGGCCCCCTCCAACGTCGTTCCAATACCATTGCTGCCAGAGACGTTAATCTTTTCAGTTGGCGAAACAATGAAATAGTCCGGCGCATTTTCAAGATAGGTGAAGGCCACGCCAGCGAATAAACCACTTTCAAGCTCATGCCACCCTTTTATTTTTGTCTTTGAGTTTTTTGACGGCCAATAGATAACTCTTCCTTGCGCGTAATCTTCCTCTTGAATTAGATAATAATCATCCCCGCGAAAATCCGTGTTGATGTCTTTTTCAAATTCAGCAAAGGCATCGTCAAGACGCTTCCTGTCCCACTTACTACGACCCTTCTTGCCATCATGGTCAAAAAATACGGATATCCCGATTCCAGGCCTTTCGTGTCCATATTCCAACGCATGTGCCATCTTCTTCAGGTTCATTAGTGCCCTCGGCGTATTCGATGGATTGGCCCCATCCTTAAACCCTCCAACGACAGGGATTCCGGCTGAGTCACTATGGCGCTTAACCTCTTCATGTAGTTCGACAAGCTTTTCTTTAGCCTTTGTCTTCATGTTTTCAAGGCGGGAAACGTACTTCAGCTTGTTACTGACTACCCCTTCGCCCCTGCCCTCGCCACGCCCTTCAATTGCATTGCGCAGCGCTTCCTCCGCAGCTTCATCATTCAAATCCTGCCAATAATCGTCCTCAACCAAGGAATCAATATCCTTTTCAGTCAGCCCGGCATTCACGGCCCGTTCGACCAGACCACGATCCAAGCGGTCGTATTTCCAGGCAATAGCATCAACAGGATGATCAACGGCATTGTTGGCCATAAAGAACGAATAAGCAAAACCCTCTGGCGTCACGCTCCTGGCGTTTTTCGTTGCCAAAGACTTGCCGCCATATTTTTTATGCATTTTCGAGCCCTCGGTCGGCTCAGTCGGGGAAACAGGCATATCCGCATTAAACCGCCCCCATAGCAGCGTCTTCTTTGTGTAGTCCTCACCTACGTGATTCGGGTCGAACGACAAACGCCAAGGCGGCAGCCCACCAAGCTTTTCAATCCTTCCAACCGGGTTTTCAATCGCCCAGATCGAAGGCTTGAAATGCTCAATCGTCGCCAGTGTCTGGTGAACCAGGGCAACAGATTTAGCTGTCCTCCCGTCAGAGTCCTTGGCCGCAAAGTGCCGCGCACCACTCACAGCAAAGTCGGTACAGGGGCACGCAGCCAGAACAGCATGAACATGCTTGCCGTCGAAAGACGCGAACAGATCATTAAAGAACTGGGTAGAAAACTCATGAACATCACCAACATTCACATCTCGATGATTTCCGTCCTCGTCCAGCAGGGTGTTTTTCATCAAATCCTGAATGTCAAAACGATAAACATCATACCCCGCCTGCTCCCAAGGCAATGACCACTCGCCGGACAAATCAAACAATGAAATAACAACCTTATCGCTGTTATCGTTTTTTCCCTTCTGTGACTCTTTACCCTGCTGAACGGCGTGATCTTCCCATGAACGGATTTTCTTCTCAGCATCCGCCCTGGTCATCCATCCGTGATCTTTAACATAAACCTTTACCTTGTCGTTCAGGCGAACAACCTCACTCTTTTTCGGCGGATCGAAGAGATGATGAACTTTAAAATCACCTTCGACCTGCTGCCGCTGATATTGATTAAACTCATCAACAATTTCAGAAAGCTCGCGATCATCAACCCCCTCAGCTTGATGCTCAGGCGCGACAGACTTGTTCTTGTCCTCATCAAACAACGGACCTTCATCAACCTTCGCCTCATACCCCTCCAGAAACCGCTCCACATCCAGGCGATCTTTGGCGACGTAAACCTGATTCTCTTCTTTGTCGATAATCGGGTACGTTCCGTCCTTCTGCTTGCTGCGAACTTTCAACCCTTTACCTTTTGCGGTTTTTCGCAGTACCTGAATATGCTTCGGCTTTATTTGTTCCGCCTGAGAACTTCGACCTTCTTTTCCAGTCGCCTGATCATCTTCTGCCGAAACACCATCCTGTCCCGCTGTTTCCCCCTCGGCCACAGTTGCAGAATCAGCCACCACCTCAGCCTGTTCAGTAGAATTTTCATCCTTTGTCTTTTTTCTGCCCTCAATGACGGAGTCAATCAGCTGTTGATCGATAGGTTTTTTCCAGCCATATTCGTTCTGACGTCCATCTGAAAGAGTTGCGATCAAATCAAAAACCCGATCCCTGGTCTCATCAACAGGGATTCCGTGTTCAGTTTCTAATTTTTTCGTTATACGCTCGGTAAGATTTTCTTGAGCGTTATTAAGCGCCTCTTCTGAAAAATACAGGGCCGCCTGCGCCTCGCTCTCCAGGTCGCGAATCCCGTCATCAATCGCTTTTTTTCTTTCGCGAGCCTTAGCCGACCTGTCCCCCTTCAGACCATCCCTTTCTTTCCGCAACTGATCAATAGATGGCCTGTTCTTCTCAACAACAGCCTCATGTCCTGACAGAAGATCACCCCACACATCATTGATTTTTTGTGGAGTGATCCCGTCTGGAAAAACATATCCCTGAAAATCACCATCAAGGACGATTTTTTTGACATAATCAGGAAGCTTCGCTATTTCTTCGGACAACTCCCGCTCTTCGCTCGCGGTCCCGTCCCGTTCCTCGGTCCCTGCCTCTGTCCTTTGCCCTTCTGGTTGCTTTGACTCTTCGCCATCGTTGACCTCCTGTTGATAGGTTAATGCCCCTTTTTTCGGAGCGTCCGACTTTGCCCACTGCTTGAACTCGTCAACCGGCATGGCCGTTACCGCACCGGCCCCGTCCCAGCCCTCCTCATAGTTAGACAGGTAAATCTGTAAAGCGTCGGCTTCACCCTGCGCCCCGATCACGGCCTTATGTTCATCGAATGAACCGTCCTTGTTCTTCTGATCAATCACATAAACCGTGTCGGCAGTTTCCGCCTGCGGTCCCAGGAAGATATCGAGATGATCTTTATCGAAACCAACGGTCCCTTTAATGTAGCCGTAATGATGAGCAATCGGCGTTTCCCACGCCTTGCCGTCTTCGTCCACACCCTTGCGGAAAGAACCGGCTGGATTCTCGATACTGATATCAAGCCCCTGCAGTACCACATGCCCTTTCTTGTAGTTTCCCGCTTCTTTCTGTGCCGCGCTCGGCTCAGGCACGTCATTCGCAGGCGATGTCGCTGCGTCGTGCGCCTTAAAATCAACTTCTCCTAACCCTGCCCCCTCATCTTCGCCCCACACTGGTGGCACTTCTTGCGCGACGACTGTTTCTTGCCGCATTTCGGGCAAATCGCCATAAATATCCTCCATTGGCTGCTGATCCGGCTCAACGTCCGACAATCCCTCATCGTTTCGTATGCCAAAACTATCATTTAAGACTGATTCCTGGGTCCCTTCGATACCAACATCCTGCTGAATCGGCCCTTCTTCGGTCGCTGGCGCTTGCGGAGCCATACCCACCGCTTTTTCCAGTGGCCCCTTTGGTTTTTCCGGCTTCACCTGTTGCGGAGCCATGCCGCCGACAGGCTCCCCTTCTGTCGGTTCTACAGTCTCCGGCGTGCGTGGCTTAGAAACCACAGCCGTCGGCACAGCGCCCATACTGCCACCCACTGCACCAGCCCCGGCAGACTCTCCCATTCGCGCCAGGTTCTCAGCCGTGAACATTTTATAATTCGGATCGTTCAGCTTCAGGTTCACCAGCGACAGGAACTCCTGCCCCATTTCCTGCCCCGCCTCCTGCGGAGATTGCAGCGCCGCTTCCTTGGCGATTCGCGCCACCAGGTTTCCATCACCCTTCTTCAGTGCCCGCCTGAACACTTTGCCGGTTTCGGCCCCCAGCGCCTTGTCGATAAAACGCACGTTACCACCGGCCAGTTCCAGCAGCGCCGCAGCAAAACCGGTTCCCAGAGCTGCCGTCACACTGGCATCTTCAACCCCGTACTCATCAACCCCCTCACCAAAATTTCCACCCGCCTCCATCTGCCAGGTCGCACCGACTGCGCCCGCCTTAGCCCCGAACGATTTCAACAGCTTTCCGGTCGCTACCTTCTGCGCTGTTTTCTTTTCGATCCCGCGCTTGACCAGATCGTTGGTTAATTTCTTGATCCCCTTTTTCAGGATCGTCCTGCCCAATAAACCGCCCGTAGCTGTCCCAGCTCCAGGCATCGCTATCGAACCGACAATCGCCCCGCCTATGGCTTCGGCCATTGACGGCAACAGGTTTCCTGCGGTATACGCTACCCACCCCAACGGATCTGACTTGAACCCCGGCTTTTCATACAGCGACGCCTCGCGCTGATTCTTTTCATAAAGGTCAAGCCCCCAGTCACGCAACGAATCAAATCCCGTAGCCTCGCCTGCCAAGGCCATGGCTCCGCCACCCATCGCCTGCATGGTGTCAATACCACCCAACAACCCACGCGTCGCGTCGCTGTATTTTTCGCTGTTTTCAATCCGAGCCTGTTCATCTTTTTCGGCCAGGCGACGGTCGGCAACCTGCGAAGCCGCCGCTATCGGGTCTTCAGATAACGGCGGTTCGATTTCGGCTTGGGATTGTTCTGGTGAAAGGTATTTAAGAAAATCGGCGGCATAATTCGGCATAACGGCTCCACCTACTGTTGAGATTTAACGATTTCGTTTTTAATCGCGTCCGCTCCCTGCGGGTTTACCTGGGCATACTCCTGCAGCGCTTCCGGCTTTTTCTCCGCACCAGCGGTTCCATAACGGCTCTTGGCCCAATCCTGAAACGCCTTGAACACCTGACCAATATCAGATTTCAGCGCCTGCGCCGGGTTCACCACAAAATAATCGGCAATCTGGTTCAGCCCGCTCATAACGAACTGATAAGGTACGCCCAGAATCTTGGCCCCGGTTTCATTCACCGCCGCGTTATAGTCCGCATCCGATACCGGCTTACCACCGATCATGCGTGGCTGCTTCGGCACACTGAACGCAGGTGCGGCCATCCCCCCTCCAGCACGTTCAGAACTCCCCGCTTGTGATTGCATCCCACCGGACTGCTCCCGTTTTCCTTGCGCCCGCTGTTCCAGCAATCTGAACAGCTCCGGATTCTCACCGGCAACCTGCTTCACCGCCTCGGCCCGCGCCGCCTCGTCCTTGATCGACGCCAGGTAGTTTTCCAACTGAGCCGCCCCTTCCTCGGTCGCCGGAACCACCGCAAAGGTCTCGTCGCCACCTCCGACTGAAGGTTCAGCTTGCCCACCACGGGCATGACCACTCTCAACCTGAACGTGCTTGCCGCTGTACGTGTACCACTGCTCAGGGTCTTTCCGGCTGATATAACGCTCGGTATTGGCAATCTGGCCGTCCAGGGTTTTCAAAGCCTTTTCAATGTTGCTCTGATCAAGAACCTCGCCTGTCAGAGGATCGAAGCCCTTCTCAACCGAAGCACGGCTTTTGTATAGCCCGTCAAGCTTTGTCGTCCACTGGCGGAATTCATCTTCGCCCATTGTTCCGCTGCCACCGCCACCACCGGACGCCCCACCGGCCTTGCCTGCCTTCACCCACTGCGGAACCTGGGCAACTTTCTTCCCGCTCTTTTTATCAAACGCCACATGGTACGGTTTGCCACCAATATCCACATTGTCACGCCAAACAAGCTCACGATCAGCACCCTTACGCTTTTTGATAAGCAGTTCAGCCGCATTTTTAATATTCCCTCCGGCTTCGGCAACAGCTTCCAGCTTTTTCTTTTCGTCCGCGTTAAAACCAACCAGATCACTCAACGCACCGGCCTGTTTCGTCCCTTCAAGACGTTTGCGCTGTTCTTCGCGCAAGCGCTCAGCGTTCTCCCAATAACGGTCCAGCACCTTCTGCGCTGTAGCATCATCCATCCCGGCCAAGGACGCCAGAACAGCCTTTGAGGCCCGTTCGGCGAAATCAGTCTGGGCATACAGATCACCAATCCGCGCTGTCGACACCACGTCGTTCGGGTCGTTGCTGCGCCTATTGCTCATCGGCGCACGATAGCGCTCACCCGTTTCCGGGTTCACCCCTTCCAGCAACACCACCACCCGTGCATCCTGGATCTTGTCAACTCCGGTCCCGTCAATTAAAAATTCAACCGGGCGTCCCTGCCCATCCTTGAAAACCTGACTGCTCCCGCTCACCGCAGGAAACACCCGGCTGAAGCGGGCGAACAGCTCAGGGTCCAGATCTTCACTGATCCGCGTGCGCTGACCCAGCAGCTTCCCACCCATCTGCTCCGACAACCCGACAATACTGTTTTTCAACGCTGGCGCGATCTGCGCCTGCTCCTTCAGCTCGCCAACAGTCTGCGGAAGAATCCCAACCGCCCGCAAAGCGCCGCCCGCTTCCCACATCTTCGGCTTGACTTCCTCAGGAACGATATCGCCTTTGGCCACCCGGTCGAACCAGGGCCACAGCTGGCGCATCACCTCGTCCTGTTTCTGCTCGTCGAACGCCTCGTCAAAACTCACATGAGCTGCCGGATCAAGCTTCGCAACATCCTCAGTCGTATAAGTTCCGCCGTCCAGTCGCGCCAGGGTCGAAGCAGCGCTACGCTTTTCAGCTGCCACCTGGTCCGCTTCGCGATCTTTCCGCTCAGCCCGCTTATAAGCGTTCATACGCATATCGAACAATTGGTCCTGCTGTTTGTCCGCGTTCACTCCGCGCCGAAAATCGCGCATCGTGTTCAAGCTGCGAAAAAATGTCCCTGCCGGGTTAAATTGCATTGTCGCCTCCCTAGCTTGCCAGCCCGAAACCAGCCAGTCCGCCGAGAATCCCGGCGGTCACAATCCCCACAGGTCCAGCCCCGGCCATAAATGCTATCCCGGCACCTACGCCCGCACCACCCACGCCGGAGGTGACTTGCGCCTGTTTCTGCTGCATATCCAAAGTGTCTTCCGCGTTTTCACGGGCCTCATCAAGATCAGACGCCCTTTTCAACCCGCGCATCGCCGAACTGCGCTGCCCCATTGCCATGCCCGCAACACTCATATCACTCTCCGCTCATTCCGTAGGATCTCCCGGCCACATTGGGAACCCCCGTGGTCATGATTTCCATATCGCGTTCTTTCAGTTTCTGCCGTGTTGTGTTTGCCGCACCGGCCATGGTCGCGGTTTTTTCCAGGTCGGCCAACCGGTCCATACTCGCCTGGGTTTGCGCATCAGGTGCCATCCCCAACCGCGACATGGTTGTTCTCTGGTTTTTCTTCGCCGTATCAAAACTCTGACCAACCAGGTTTTTCGCCTCGCTCACCGACGTCTCCACGATCTCAGGATTTTCCGTGGTCAGGTTGCTCAGAAGGTCCATGGTGAAAGGCTTGAAGTTTTGCTCCCAATCGTTATAAAGAGCCAGCGTCACCTGGGCATAATTGTCACTGGCCTTGTTCAGCACCGAAAGCAACGGCAACCCCGTTGCCGGATCGCTGACAGCTTGCGGCGCTTGCTCTTCCGGCTGCGAAGAAAGCCATGAAAAACCATTCGTTCGTTCTTCAGCCATAACTAACCCCCTTTAAGGGTGATATGGGCTGGCCATACCACCGACACGCCCGACGCCAACACCCGTGTTTTTATTGTTGTATCCCCCCTTCGACCAGTCCATCCCCGCCAGAATCCCAGCCCCGGCCATCGCCGTGTCGATATTGGCAAAACGGCTCTGCTGTTTATTGAACATCCTGTTGATTTCATCGGACACCGATTCCCGCGCCACATCGCCGATCCCCTCAACCGCTTCGGTCTTTTGGCCCATACCGATGTTCGCCACCTGGTTCATTCCGGCCAGCTGCGTGTCATCAACCCCCCGCGTTGCCGATACGGACGCTCCGGCTCCAGCTGAACCAATATCGTCCTCCGCTTCTTCCAGTGCCATGATCGCCTTGCCGCTGTTCGGGTTTATGCCGCTGCGGGTCAACGTCTTTTCCATTCCACTGGTGGCCTGAGACAGGTCGGCATTGGTGATCCCTCGTGCAATCTCCTTGTCCGCCGTCTTATCTGCCGCTACGCCCTGCGACCAGCGCTGTATCACCGGAGCAAAGTCAGTGACATAGGTATTCCATTCCTTGACACCAACTTCAGCATCCGCTTTTTGCGCTGCGGTTTCCTTGACTTCGTTATCCGGGTTACTCATAAACAACCTCCCAGCGGTATTTGCGATCCACAACCGTCCAGCCTTTACGCTCATACCCTGTGCGCGGGGACCGAAACTCAATATCAATCGCGCCGATTTCTTTTGCGATACGAATAATCTCCGGCATGAACACCTCGAACGGGTCGCTCTGGCCGCGATAAAAAGCCGCCTCTACATAAAGACGGATCTTCAGCGAGAACAGGTCAACATGCTTGGTACAGATTAAAAATCCGTCAACCCCAGCCGCCATAAACAGCGTCCAGTCACCGGAAACGCAGCGGGAATAAACATCTTCCGGTCGCCACTCCGGCTGAAATCGCTTTTTAATATCTTCAAGGCCCGGCCTGACCTGATCCCAGACCTCGCGAATGTCAGTAATTTCCAGCTTCAATCTCGACTCCGTTCACTATGTTATTGAACAGCGTTAGCACAACATAAGTACGAAGAACAGCATTAATCGTCCCGCACTTTTCTCGCCAGCATCGGAACGGCCTTGGCCAGCAATTTCAGTACCCGGCTGTTAAACGCCGTATCCTTGGCCAATATTTTCAACGCGTCCCTGGCCGCTACCGGAAGGGCTGCATAGTTCGTATCGATATACGCCTCGATCTGCACGTCAGTAAGTCCGGACAGAGCGGAAAGATTGCTTGCAAAAAAAGCATCAATCTCCTCCGGGGTTTTTTCGATAAGAGAAAGAAAGAGGCTGTCGGTCTTCACACCAACTTCCGTCTGCTCCTCTACTGTGCCCCTGTAATCAACATCAAACGGCATTGACTGTCTCCGTAAAATCACGATAGGGTCGGTTTCTGAACATCAGATTGAATGCTTTCGGAATGGTCGATTTTATCGTCCCGACACCATCATTGACCGTATCGTAAAACTCCCCGTTGATATAAACATCCGTTCCGACAGGTATTCCTGAAATATTCGCCGTGTCGCTTCCATCTGCTGCGATTTGCGTTTTATCAATTACGATAGGCATTGACTGGCGAATGGTAATCCCGTCCCCATCCCACCTGTAGTTTTGAACTAGGTCAGAGTCGATTGGTGATCCATCAGGCACAACAATACCGCCGGGATCATGATTCCCAAAGATTGTTTCCGCCCGAACAATAATATTGGCTTCACCTAAAAATATCTGCCTCATTGTATCCTCTTATATATACGCATAGCGAATAGTTTGACTTGGCGGCGTTGGATCTCCAGGTGTAGGCGTGAAAGTAACCCTGAACGAAGTTGTTGTATGTAAACTTATCCTGGTAGTGCCATAAGCCTCACCACCCCAGGCATTGGCAATAGCATATCGTCCAAGGTTGTGAGTTACGTCTATATATCCGCCAGTTGTAGAAAATGATCCGCTTGCCGCAGCGCTGAGTTGCTTCCCATTCAGATAAGCTTCACTTTCAATATTTAAATTATGGACAACACCAGTGCCGATGTTGGCGTTCGCCGCCACAAAATTATTGACAACGGCATTTTGAATCCACGCCCATGTCGCCACCAAGCTTGAGATAAATGTCCCCTGGTTCGCGCTGGTAATCGGATTTCCAGACCAGACCGGAGAACTCGTTAACCAAGAAGGCGACTGCGAATTGTCAGATGTTTTATCCGCATCAGACGGAGGTTTTGTGCCAGTCAGTGCGGAGTAGGCCAGTGAATCAAGTGCTGCCAGATCTCCCGCACCGGACACCCGCGACAGGTCAATATTCCCGCCGCTTTGCAGCAACACTGTCCCGTCCGAATCGCGGATCACCGCATTGGTCCCGTCAAATTCGAAGATCGGGGCTGCAACTCCGGTGCGGTAACACTTGACCACACCCGGCCCGATATGCGTCCGGTTGCCGAACGTATCTTCAAAGTCTGCGGTTTTGCTGGTCATATCGATATCGACCAGTCCGTCCGACGAACGCAGCGCCCAGCCGATAATAGCAACAGCCGACTGCAGATATGCCGTAGCCAAAGAATCAGCGACAATTGTTTTCGCGGCAAAGTTCTCAGACGTCAGTTTCTGGATCAGCGCTTCCTTGATCGCCGCCACCCAATTGCCATCCACCAATGCAATCTTAAAAATCTTTTCCAGGGTGACATCCGTAGCCACCAACTCCCAAGTCACGCCACCGTCAACGACCGTATTGCCGATCACTGTTGGCCAGGTCGGTTCTGTCGAACCGGATGTTCCCGCCACCGTGCATTTTAACGCCTTGCCGTCCACAATGGTCGGCGTGACCACGTTATCAACCACGTAAGCCGTCGTCGCCTGCCACTTGTCCGCAACCAGGTTATCGAGCACATAACCCGGCTCATCAGCCGTCCTGGCCAACGTCCCGTCAAGGTCGTTCAACGGCCCGGTCCCCAGAGCATTAACGAACCGTGCCCAGTAATAATAATCCACCGATAACCGCGCATCAGGCGGACTGTCCGGGTAAGACACCCCGCCCGTTCGCCCGATCACCGTGGCCGTATCGTAATCATCAACCGTATTGCGCAGAAACTCCGTATAAACCACACCCCAGCTGCTCGGCGGAGCATCAACCGACAATAGGATCTGATTAAACGCCCCCAAAGCCGTCAGGTTTTCCGGTTGTCCAGGCAAGCTGGTCGGATCACCGCCTGCAGCCGCCGCAGCGGCGGCCAGAGTCTGGGTTATGTCGTCCGCCGTCGCTGCCCCGCCCGCGCCTCTCACGTCGCGCAAAAACGTCTCCACCACGGAAAATGCCCGGCGCACCTCAACCGGTACCTTGCTTGACAGCGCCGAAAGGCTTTTGGGTCTAACGCTCACTCACCAACTCCTTTTCGCTGGTCGCAATGGCGATCAGCGACCAGGGAACAGACCCGGCCACCTGGTATTCGCAATCCTTCGACTTGAATCCGCCCGGCAGCTTGAACGGGTCGGATGAACTGACCGTCCGTTCCTTTTTCAAATTGCCCCCGCTCCAGAAGCTGAATGTCAGCGGGTAGCTTTCGGCCAGCACCCGACCGCAGGTGAACCCGGTCACATCCGGCAGGAAAAATTTTTTGCCCTTCCATTGCTGCGCCAACGCAGATCCCGCATCCCACAACTCGATCCCGGTTGTTGTAATGACATACAGATCGCCCGTCGCCTGGTTGGTAAACCCGCCCGTCGCTGCAACCTGGTGATAGGTTAAATCGCCCGTCGCCGGATCGAAAATAAAACCTTCAGTGCCGGTCACGGTATTATCCCAGAACGCCACATAACGACCGTTCCAGTTGTAGGCATGAATCGTCTCCGGTTCCATAGTCTTCCAGTCCTCCGGGTCGATCAGGTCCTTGGTCAGCAGCTTCATTTCTGTCATACCGGCCATCCGCAGGCCGTCCACCGCCGGGTAAATCAACGAGTAACCCATGTCCACCATGCCCCGCGCCGCCACGCAGGCATAGCCCTCTTCCGCTTTTTCCGGGTTGCTCATCGCCTCCGGCGTCGGAACCGACACCAGGTAGGCCGGTCCATCAGTCGCAATCAACACATAGTTCCCATAGGCCCCATGGGCCAACGGTGTATGAGTGATCGCCACCCGGTAGCCCACCGGCCACGCATGGGGCTGGTACGGCTCAGACAGGCACAGCGTGTTCCCGCTCAGTCCGGCGAAGCTGCCATTCGGCAGCTCAATCATACTGTGAAGATCGTCCGGCGGCATGTCATATGTCGCTGTCGCCAGCACACTCCCCAAGCTGGCCGTGGCACAATCATCATCGATTGACGATGCTGTGAGCGGGATTAACCCGCTGGAATAAGCCGACGGGTAAACCAGTTGATAATCCGTATCCTCGCTTCCTGTGCTGGTCCGGTACAGACGCAAATGGGTGATATTGTAATTTCCCGAAGGCACCGCCGGGATATTACTGACCGTAACACTCTGCCCTGGTGCCACATCCACGGAAAGCGAAACCGGCCCGTTCGGCCCTTCTTCTCCATAAGCGGAGACATAGGTAAACAGGTAATAACGCGTCTCCACCTTGGTCGGATCATCGTCCGTAATCGTCCCCGTTACAACCAGCGTCGGTTCCACGGTCGGAGTCGGGACGCCAAGATCCCAACTCGAACCCGGCCAGTCGATTCCCGCATTGGCCATCGCTGCTGTAGCATATTGCGGTGCGAACTCGTCCCCACCGGCAAAATAAATCCGCCCGTGCTGATCGTTCACCACCGGGCTGCGGCACACACTTACCGGTGTGATCCAGTTCAGCCAGGTACCCTGATTCAGAAAAATTGACACCGCACCCGCTTTACTCGGAGCCTCAACAAACGTCGGCGCTTTCAGCGGACGCATCCGGCCTGGCACAGGGACGCAATTGATCGCAATCTGTGCCATGTTGTCGGCCAGCACCGTCGCATCGATGGACGGTGCCAGCCCCTTCGGGTTCAGTGTCTGCAGTCTCATTGCGGCGGCCTTTCACGTTCGGCGTTACGCCTCAACAGCGACATATAATTCTTATCGTTCGCCATCTCCACCCCGATAGCATTACCAAACGCCTGCAGCCGTCCCGCCGCCCGCGTCTCGTTCACCGCGCTGGTGCCGTCCTTCAATAGCGCCCGGAACGTCACCCACTCGACAATCGCCTCTTCCAGCTCATCCGCCAGATCTGCGTCAAGGTCGGCGGTTGAATCGTCAGCACTTAAACTGGTCGCCGCCTTCGTCAGCGTATGAACCGGCTGGCGCGAACACAGCAGTTCGACATAATGCGCCGTCGCCGGAGCCTTATGACACACCTGGAACGCCTTCGGTTCGCGCTCGTCGATCACCGCCCAGCGGATGAATTTTTCCGCGCTCAGCGTGTGCCAGTCCGGCAGCAGGATATCCAGCTTCGCCGGATCGATCTTAATAATCGCCCTACCTGGAGTCGCCCCGTCGGCACCCATGTTGCGCGAAACATCCAACAGCTGCAGCGGGGTAAAGTTGCTCAGGTCTTCACCGGCAAGATCCTTGAATGCCGCACCGCTCATGTTCTGTCGCGTGCTTCCTGCGGTCAGCAGCATCGACACCCGCCTGGTCAACTCCGTCGGCTTCAGCTGCACGATCTTAAGACATGCCTCAATAATATAACGGGCGATCTCGTTGATCGTGGTCCGCTCGAACTCGTTACCCGCCTCAATATCGTTCATCAGCATGCCGACTTTGCGGCCAATCGAATAACTGGACAGCGCCATGTCAATAATCCTCCATCGCTTCCTGGTTGATCGAATCCGCCATCAGCTGCTCCTCGTTCAGTTGCTGCGAAGTCAACACCCCGTCCACCTGCGACTGAATCACCGTGGCAAACCCGGCTTCGCGTACCGCCGCGACACCAAGCTGCAACACCGAAGAGCAGGCGTCGACAAACACTGAATCGAACATCCCGTAAAACGGCAGGTCTTCGTCAAGGTCCGTGGGCGCATCGGGCCGCTCGTAAACCGGGACCGTGATCACCGTGTCTTCTGCCGGAGCAGGAAAAACCTTCAGTTGCTTCCCCATTGTCCGGTAATACTGTGGAGTATCGTCATCCAGCACCGGATCTTCCTTGCCCTTCAGCAGCTTCAGCTTCGTCCCGTCCGCCAACGCTGGACGTCCGGCGATATCGATACACTCGTCCGGCAGAAACTTGCGCCCCTGGCTGGCCTTGAACGTCAGCTCCAGTGGATCTTCAGCAACCAGGTGTTCCGAGCGCTTGAAATACAAATGACTGACAATCACATCCTGGACCGCCGTGACCGCCTCGAATATGGTACAGGTCGGCTCCTTGACTTTCAGGACCACCCGGTTGAACACATCGTTAATCGTCATCAGCTACTCCGATAATCTTAAGATCGTCATCGATCTTTAGCAGCGATTCGCATTCAGGACAGATTGATATACAATCACCCTCAGGCGTTTCGACCATGGTCAAATGCTCATGGCAAAAATATCCCTCGCACGAATAGTCCTGCTCCCCGTGCATCCCTCCGCAAGCGTGAGCAAGCCCCCGGTCGATTTCCCGATTGCAGCCCGGATGGTCGCACGTCCCGTCAAAGCTGTAGCCTATCGGCCTGCCTTGACTATCTGTTCCGCAGTTTCCCCATCCCACTTATCGGGCCGCAAGGTTTGCATTTGAAATCAGAGCCATGTCGTACCAGGCACCAAACTTCTTATATTCCGGCGTTTGCTCAAACTCACGGCGGCCTTCTTCCAGAAGCTTTCGCAATTTTGCCTTATACTCGTTGACCAGAAGTTTTTCATCGGTCTCAGCTTCCGCCCTGGCAATTGCGCGGTCGATATCTCTATCCAAGGCTTTCATATAGCTATAGAGCAGCGTTGAGGCTGGCCTTTCTACGATACCAACAACCCCAAGCCGCGCAGCCGACGCCTTTTTCACAGCTCGAATCACCGCCTTGATGATCACCAGCTTACGGCCAGGATCAACCACACCCTTGACCTCCAACTCATTCACAGTTTTAGCCTTGATCACGTTGTAAAGCTCAACAGCAGACAGTTTTTCGTTCGCCGTCAACTCAAGTTTATCGATTTTCTCTTGAACCGTCCCGTCAAGGTCAGCCAACAAAACAGATTCGTTATCCATCTGGCCCAACAGCGCCGTCGATACAGCATAAGCCGGAGCAATCGCCTGCGGCATAGCTGTCAACGCCCCACCGACCGCTAGGTTGATAATGCTCTGCTCTACGGCATCCACCTGCCCGTCAATGGTGATCAACCCACCTTTTCCGGCGCAGCCTGAAAACATCAAAACAAATCCAATCAGCACAACAAACATCAACAGTTTTTTCATGGTCTTCTCCTTTATCGGCGTTAAATATCCACCTCAAGTAACTCAATAGTTTGACCTGCGAACTCGTGATTGCAATCAGGCAAAAACTGAACTTTTCCATCGTTCACAAAAGAATGACACCTGAAATTATGGCCTTTAGTTAATATGCTCGGTTTCAATGTCGGCTTTTCCGTGTCCCCATTCCAAGACCAGCATGGTGTTCCTCTGCGCGTCGCACTTCCATGAACAACCGGCAGCCTGATACATCCAGACGGTCCAGGAACACGCAACCACACGTGCGTTGCGCAACCCGGCTCACAAAACACTTCCCCGGTTTCCGTCGCTTTTGTCGGTTGCGCTTTCACGCTGCGACCCCCTGCTTAACCAGCACTTTCTCCATCCGCTTATGATCATCCCTCATCCATGGCCACCAGCCGCCAACACGCACACCGGACCACACCAGGGTCGCCCGCCAGCGTTCAATATCAAAGTGAACACACATAGCAAACAAAAGAGCGTCCCCGAAAGCCCTGGTGATACTCTCATCGTAGTTTTCCCACTCCAGCGTACTGTCATTCAACACCTGGAACTCGCCGACCGGCATCACCCCTTTATACTTGTAAATCAGGTCATGAGGCAGGGCTGGAGTGTCCATCACCCCGTGCGGAGCCAACCCCAGCAGAGTCCAGGTTAAGCGTGGGATACTGGCTCCGTCGATGATCGTACCCTCTACCAACAACAGGCGATAGGTTTTATCTTTATGAATAAAAACCAGCCAGTCGGTCTCGTCCAGGCAAACCAACCTCCGCCCGACAGAATGAAATGATAGCGCCACTTCCGGCTCAAGTATCGTGATTTCAGCTCTCATTGTTTCGGCTCCGGCAAACCGAAAACCCGGCGATAAATCGCCCTGACCCGGTTCCATGCCGCCTTCGTTTTGTCCGACCCGAACTTGTTGACACCCAGCGTAATCGCCGGAGCCGCAGCCGGTATAAGCACCAGAAACAGCCATTGCCAATCAAAATTATTCATTACCTATCTCCTTCCACTTCCTCACCGGCTCCAAAGTCGCCCTTGACATTCACCCACCTTGCGTTATTCATTAAACAAACACACTCACGAATGGAGGGGCTTATGCGCACGATTATTTCCCTGTTTCTGTTGCTGTCCGTTGCATCCGTATCCCATGCCGCTGTGATCGATGGCGTCCCGTCATGGCAAACAAACGGCGGGGCCGGAGCCGGAGCGCTGCAAATCCTCGGCTGGTACGATCTTCACGGCTACGACAACCTGTTTGCCGCCGAAGGTGAAAATATCTACACCCAGGGCGCTCTGCTCGCTGAACTCCAGGATTTCGACAGCTTCCTCAACATCAATCAATGGGGCGGCGTCGATGGCCGGGACATTCCCCCGGCTGTCGAGGACTTTGCAGCGTTCAAGGGCTACAACTTTGCCGCCGAATACATCACCTTTTTCTTCTTTTCCTTTGAAGATTTCATGGCCGAAATTGACGCTGGACGCCCGGTCAGCATTACCACGGACAACACCGAAACAGGATTTATCCCGATTGAAGTGGCAGGTGTCGGCTATGACATGATCGACGGAGTTCCTCATTATGGGTTTATTTCCTCTCTCACTGGGCTGACCGATATCATCTGGAAACCATGGATCGAAGGATCGACCGAGTACGCTTGGGGAGTCACGGACGTCATGACCATCGCTCCACAAGCCGCCCCGGTCCCTGAACCATCGACCGTACTTCTGTTCAGTGTTGGAATCATTGGATTGTCCCTCCGATGGAGACTGCGCCAACCTTCTTAAATGTTCTTTCCGTCAACGTAATCGAATCGCTCAAACTGGATGATATGTTGTTAGCAGCATCCATCGCCCAGGCGTAAAGGGTTTTGCTGCCATAGCTGGAAAATGTGTAGCTGGTCTGTGCGCTTGATTGCCAGTCTGGATCTGATGTGCTCGGAGTTGTGGCTGATTCGTTCAGGAGGTAGTCAGTCACTGCGACATTATCCGTTGCAGTGAAGGTGTTGACTGAAACGGTTAAAGATGATCCAGTGGCCGGAATGTCGAATGCTGTGACTGTCGGGTCTGTTGTGTCTGCGCTCTCATTGACCGCCCAAACACCAAGCTCATCTATCCACATTGACTCTGATACTGGAGCACCGTCACCAATATAAGGGGCAAGGGCTATTTTGTCCCATGTTGCCCCTTCATATTCGCCAGCGGCGTATAGGACACTCTCGCTCTCAATCGCTAAATCTTCGTCTACCCAAAGACGCATAATTCCATCAAAATTAGCCGTCCCAGATGTAAAAGTATTCAACTTTATGTAGGATGTGATTTTTGTCCAAGTGTTTGCAGGGATGCTTACGCTGCTGGATTTCCATGTGTTTGCCGAATACCAGCCACCTGAAGAATAACAACTTCCAGAGGTTGCCCCTGTTTCTGCATACGGTGTATTACACTGATTTGCAGACCTGGCTTCTGTTACAGAGGTCAAATCTTGTGGCGGTGTGCCTTCAGTGTCATTTACTCTCATCATGTCTTGATGAGCGATCTGAGGGTAATTTGTATAAGGGCTGCTAGTATCTGCAAGCGCTTCAAAATAAAGATTACTGTTCGACCCTGCAAAACCCTGATAGGCCGTATCATCAGAAGATAGCACATGTATTAAGTGCGGGTGATACGCTTGCCCTGATCCTTGCCAGCCAGTATCATATTTAACATAGTATTCAATCAAAAATTCGTCTGTTTCGGCAGACAGATTGTTTCTGATTGCACTAAACCCTGTTGGCTGCGTCGCAGAGCTTGCCCACGTCCATTTCAGAGCATTACCTGAATAGCCACCAGCCTCTGTGCCTGTCGATGTTGTCCCATCGTACCAACTGCGACTTGTCCAGCTATCATCCTCGAAGGATTCAGAAAATAGACTTGTTCCTTTAGTCGGTATTGTTGTTAGAGGCCCAATCCTTCCGGTTGCCGATATAGCATAGTCATCAAAATCAACAGGATTACATCCAGAACCATCTAATATCCACTCTTGGTTTGATCCGAGAAGGATTCCAGAAATACCAGTCACGGAAAAACTATCTCCACCAAAGTCAACACTTTGCTCATCAATGATCTTGGTGTCATCTATCCACATTTCAGCAATGCCATCTGTTCCGTCCGTATCTATCTTTATATGTGCCTCGTAATAATGCCATTGACCATCGCCCTCTAAATCACTATTATTCATGACGGTCGCCCAACCCTGTGAAGATGTTGGGTTTGTCACCGATCCCATCCCCTGCTTTGCAAAGACAAAACCATCAGCACCAGCCCACTCAACAATGACTTCAACGTCAGTTGAGAGTGGATACAAATCAATATAAAGGAGTTTGTCGTAATGTAAACCACTGTTTGGATCCCATTGTAGGGATGTTGGAAACTTCATGTACCACCTCACCCAAATCTCGTCTGGGTGGTCATCAAGAAGTACATACAGCCCCCCGCTACCATCGTTAGACCCTTGTGGACTACCACCATCACCATACCAGTGCCGTTGGCCTAACCCACCACTACCGTTAGGGTTGTTTGCCGAAGAGGTTATTTGTTCATAATTTCCGCAAGAGTCTGGCTGCCCAAGTGCTTCCTGAACTCCACCACAATCAATGGGGTTTCTATAATTTGGATCGCTCTCGTCTTTTGTCCACTCCGTACACTCAGTTTCATCGAAACTTGTTGACCACGGCAAGGTGACGCCAGCAAAAACTGTAAACGGGAAAAATAGCAGTATCAAATATATGAGAGCTTTATTCAGCATGGATGGCAACCCCTATCGCGACGTTACCTCCAGAAGCAGAAGTAAATGTTTTTGAAATGCTTCCTGACAAACCTGTTTGGTAGTATGCGCCGAGCGATGAACTGCCAGAAGAGTCATAACTTATCTGCGTCAATCCGTCATAATCACTCAAAGATATGCCTCCATCATCTGACCCAAAAAGACCTATAAATATATCAGCTGAAGAAGTTGTTACCGAGCCTGTGCTAACTGTCCCTGTCGCTGTGTTGGAGTTGTAGCCGCTTATTGACCAAGACCCTGATGTCTTTGAATATCGAGCAACAACAGCATTCAAATATGTCCCACCTGTTTGTCCAAATGTGTAATCAGTTGGCTCGCTACCAGTTGCAATTTTGTAGGCAGTTGTCATGTTTGATGATCCGTTAGCAATGCCACCAGATGTAATCTCTGTGTAGCCATCAAAGGTATCCCAAGCCCCTGACGCATCGCTCACAAGATAAGCAAACAGCAAATCGCCTTCTGTTGTACCCGTTGGTTTTGTCACTGTAATTGATTCAACACCGCTGCTGGTGGCATTGGCGGCGTAGCTTTCATAGGCTAAAGTAACGCTCCCACTCTGCGTACTGTTATTCGTCACGCTCCCACTGGTGATCGAAGCAAGGTCATCCCCTGCAGAGTCTTCCCAACCGTCCCCAGGTTGTGTGTAGTCAACGTCACATGTATCGCCGCTATTAACTGTCGAACCGAGGGTATAAACAAGCGTGTCTGTCGTATCTCCGCTTGAGTAGGTCATGGTTATATCTGTTCCGGCTGTCGTACAATCGAGATTCCATCCACCATTTCCACCAGTACCGATAGTGATTGCTTCGGACGCAAGCAAGGAGATTGTCGCTCCGGTCGTTGGGATTGTGGCGCTGGTCAGCGTTGGTGGTGTTGGTGTTGGATTCGACCAGTCGGCAAATGTGACCGGGTAGCGATCCCATGAGTCTGTTGATTCGCAGAGATAGATATAACTGGTGTCGAATGATCTTTGTCCGGTCGTGCAAGTATCATCACTGTAAGTCGGAGCTGTGACATAACCAGATCCAACAGATACAGCGTCAACCTCGTCTTTTAGCTCTTCAATCGCGGCTTGGACATTGGCCGATGTGATTGTCAAATAGGTTGTAAATGGCACTTCACCAGCATTCTGATCATCCGTCCCCGCTGATAAGGGAGCCCAACTCGATCCGTTGTAGATCTGGAATACAAACGATGAATCGAGGTAAACATCTCCAGCGGAGGGCGTGAATGTTGGCGCGATTGAATTGTAGAAATTAGCGTAATGCTCACCGTCTGAAGCGGAACTCTCAAAACTCGGGGCCGATACCGCACCGGTGAAAGTTGCTCCGGTTAAGGCTGCATAAGTGCTATCATGATTATGGCTCAATAAACTGTAAAGCCCGGCATGATCTCCCCACCCGTAAGCTGCGTCCCAATTAGACTCCTGTGTTAATGTCGGAATGGCATACGTTGCCCCGTCAGCGATATCGTCAGCCGTTAAAGCGGCGATAGCTGCCGTTATTTCAGAGTCACGAGCGATGGCGGCGGCGATAGCGGCATCATCAATCAGGCCATCATCGTTGATGTCGTAGACGGATTTGAGCATGTCACCAGAACCGCTACCGGCTTCATCCCTGACCTCCTGGATTGCTGCTTGTACGTTTGTCGCCGAGATACTGCCCTCCGGGGTAAACGGAACACCCGCAGCCGACTGGT